>Ga0209680_1000134_pt1 | contig 19055 bp, 16 predicted proteins | sample WorMetLIZISLAND1_FD_187413 | JGI IMG/M metagenome (GOLD analysis project Ga0209680, IMG submission 187413) | Marine gutless worms symbiont microbial communities from Max Planck institute for Marine Microbiology, Germany - Olavius loisae LIZARD... ... | reverse complement strand
AAATTCTCCCCCGCCCCGCCTCGACGACGGCTCGACGTCGAAAAAACCGGTTTCGCTCCTCGAAAATCGACCCGGAAGAAAAAAAACGGCCTCTATCGACCTTCATGAAATATCCGGGCTAGCCCAAGCATCTCGCTTAGCTAGGACAGCCCCTTTATTTTTCCCTTAATCGATTGCCGCGTTGTCGCGATCTACTTATATTTGCTGTGTCCTGAAAGGCGCCATGCGGTAGAAGGATCATCATGATGGAAACCGTTGTTCTTCCTGGGACCGGCGCGCAAACCGAGCGGGACGTCGCCGGTATCGCCGACCTGACCGAAGCCATCGATCGGCTTCGGCGCGAGAAGAATGCCGTCATACTCGCTCATTACTATCAGGACGGTGAAATCCAGGATCTTGCCGATTTCGTCGGTGACTCGCTCGACCTTTCGCGGACCGCCGCCGCGACCGATGCGGACATGATCGTTTTCTGCGGCGTCCGCTTCATGGCGGAAGTGGCGAAAATCCTGAGTCCCGAGAAGACGGTCGTGCTTCCCGATGCCGACGCGGGCTGTTCTCTGGAAGAGGCCTGCCCGCCCGACCAGTTCGCTGCCTTCCGCGCTGCTCATCCTGATCACGTCTCGATCACCTATATCAACTGCTCGGCCGCCGTGAAGGCACATTCCGACATTATCGTGACCTCCTCCAACGCCGCCCACATCATCAACCAGATTCCGGAGGACCAGCCGATCCTGTTTGCACCGGACCGCCACCTGGGGGCTTGGCTGGCGCGGAGTACCGGTCGGGAGATGACGCTTTGGGACGGCACTTGCATCGTCCACGATCAGTTTTCCGAACGTGAACTGGTCCGCCTCAAAGGGCGACATCAATCGGCGCCAGTCGTCGCCCATCCCGAGTGCCATGATGGCATTATCCAACACGCTGATCACGTCGGGTCGACCCGATCGATCCTCAACTACGTCCTCGACAGCCCGGCGCAAGAGTTCATCATCGCGACGGAACAGCACATCATCCATCAGATGGCGAAACAGGCGCCGAAGAAGTCGTTCATTCCCGCCCCCGGCGCGGACGGCAGCTGCAATTGCGCGAACTGTCCGTTCATGGAACTGAACACTCTCGAGAAACTCTACCTCTCCATGCTCAACGAAGCGCCGCGCGTCGAGATCGACGAAGACCTGCGCATCAAGGCGCTGGCACCACTGGAGCGCATGCTGGAAATGTCGCCGCCGGCAACGGGCGGGCAGAAGCGGGTCACGCAGGCCGCGGAGTAACCATGCCGGAAATCGGACTTGATCCGGAGGCGGTCGCCGCCGCCGTTGACAGTGCTTTGGCCGAAGACGTCGGCGACGGCGACCTCACGACGCGGGCCACGGTGCCGTCCGATGCGCGGCTGGATGCGCGGATGATGGCCCGCCAGGACCTGGTCGTTGCCGGCATGCCGGTGATGCGGGAGATTTTCCGGCGCCTGGCTCCCGAAGCGGTGTTTTCCATCAGTACGGACGACGGCGAAGCGGTCACTGCCGGCAGCGAGATGGCGCGGATCGCCGGCAGGGCTGAGGCCCTCCTCACCGCCGAACGGTCGGCATTGAACGCCGTGCAGTTCCTGTCGGGAATCGCGACCCTGACCCGGCAATACGCTGATGCGATCACTGGTACCGGCGCCGTTCTGCTCGATACGCGCAAGACCGTACCCGGCTTGCGAACCCTCTCCAAATACGCGGTCCGCTGCGGAGGCGGCACCAACCACCGCATGCGACTGGACGACGGCATTCTGATAAAGGACAACCATATCGCTGTCGCCGGCGGGATCGCCGAAGCGGTAACCCGAGCGCGAGCCGCGAACCCACGGAACCTCGACATTCAAGCTGAGTGCGACACTCTGGAACAGGTCCGCGACGCATTGGCCGCGGGTGCTGACCGCTTGCTCCTCGACAACATGTCGCCGCACACATTGCGTCAAGCCGTCGAAATCGTCGGCGGCCGCATCCCCCTAGAGGCTTCGGGCGGCGTTACCCTCGAAACCATCCGCTCCATCGCCGAAACCGGAGTCGATTTCGTGTCCGTCGGTGCCATCACCCAGCGGGCTCCGGCCGTCGATATCGGGCTCGACTTCGTCTGGGAGTGACCCGCCTGCCGCTACGGGCCAGCCCCGCTTTTCGTACCATTGTATTACACCCAAATCCTCGTCGCCCGCTCCTCGATTGAAACCTTTGACGAGCATTATGGACCAATCGGTCCGCTAAGATCCTGATTCTCAGGGCAAATGCTTGCCCTGCTCTGGGAAACAAGGTATAATAGACGGAGGTTCGGCTGGCACCAAATGATGCCGGCAAAAACGTTTGAATCTACCGGGGAAGTATAATGGCTCGCAACAAAATCGCGCTCATCGGCGCTGGCAACATCGGCGGCACGCTAGCCCATCTGGCTGGGCTCAAAGAACTGGGTGACGTCGTCTTGTTCGATATCGTCGACGGCATCCCACAAGGCAAGGCCTTGGATATCGCACAATCGTCCCCGGTCGAAGGATTCGATTCGAACATGAAGGGGGCGAAGTCCTACGCGGCCATCCGCGGCGCCGACGTCATCATCGTCACAGCCGGCATCGCGCGCAAACCGGGCATGAGCAGAGACGACCTCATTGGCATCAATACCAGCGTCATGCGTCAGGTCGGGGCCGGCATCAAGAAGTACGCGCCCAACGCCTTCGTCATCTGCATCACCAACCCGCTCGATGTCATGGTCAAGGTTCTGCGCGACGCGTCGGGACTGCCGACCCAGAAAGTGGTCGGCATGGCCGGCGTACTCGACTCGGCCCGGTTTCGTTATTTCCTCGCCGAGGAGTTCAACGTATCCGTCGAGGACGTCACCGCATTCGTTCTCGGTGGTCATGGAGACACCATGGTGCCTTCGGTCCGTTATTCCACGGTCGCCGGTATTCCGCTCCCGGACCTGGTCAAGATGAAATGGACGACCCAGAAACGCATAGACGAAATCGTGCAGCGCACGCGCATGGGCGGCGGTGAGATCGTCGGCCTGTTGAAGACCGGATCGGCCTACTATGCGCCGGCCAGTTCCGCCATCGCCATGGCCGATTCCTATCTCAAGGACAAGAAACGGGTCCTTCCCTGCGCCGCCTATCTGAAGGGCGAATACGGTGTTAAGGGCCTTTACGTGGGCGTTCCCGTCGTTATCGGCGCCAAGGGCGTAGAACGGATCGTCGAGATCAAGCTGGACCGCACCGAAAAGTCGATGTTCAACAAGTCGGTTGCCGCCGTGCGCGATTTGATCGATTTGGTCAAGAGACTCGACCGCGAGGCGGCGAAAAAGGCGGCTGCCGAAACGAAAAAGGCGCCGGCGAAAAAAGCGCCCGCCAAGAAACCAGCGGCACGAAAGAAGCCGCCCGCGAAATAACTAAGTGAACCGCGCATCCGCCGGCCTATTCATAGTGCCGGCGGATTGGTCTTAGGAGCCTAGAGGGGGTCTCATGAACATTCACGAGTACCAGGGAAAACAACTGCTATCGAAATACGGCGTCACCGTCCCCCGGGGCCATGTCGCCTATACGGTCGACGAGGCGGTGAAGGCCGCCGAGGATCTGGGAGGCGATGTATTCGTGGTCAAGTCCCAGATTCATGCCGGCGGCCGCGGCGCCGGACGTTTTCAGGACAATCCGGACGGAAAGGGCGGGGTTCGCGTCGTCAAGACCGTCGAAGACGTCCACAACAACGCCGAGGAAATGCTCGGGCACGTTCTGGTCACCAAGCAAACCGGCCCGGCCGGCAAGGAAGTGAAGCGCCTCTACATCGAAGAGGGCTGCGATATCGCCCGGGAACTTTACCTGGGCATGCTGCTCGATCGCGAAACCTCGCGCTTGACGATGATGGCATCGACCGAAGGCGGCATGGAGATCGAGGAAGTCGCCGCGGCGACACCGGAGAAGATCCTCAAGGTCGCCATCGACCCGGCGACCGGCATGTTGCCCTACCATGCCCGCCAATTGGCTTACGGCCTCGGCCTCGAGGGCGACCAAGTGAAATCGGGTGTCAAATTCATGATGGCACTCTACAAGGCATTCGTCGAACTCGACTGCACCATGGTCGAGATCAACCCGCTGGTCGTTACCGGTTCCGGCGACGTCATCGCGCTGGATGCCAAGGTCAACTTCGACGACAACGCGCTCTACCGGCACAAGGACGTCGAGGAGATGCGCGACGAGGACGAAGAGGACCCGGCCGAACTGGAAGCCGCGCAACACGACCTCAACTATATCAAGCTCGACGGCAACATCGGTTGTATGGTCAACGGTGCCGGGCTGGCCATGGCGACCATGGACATCATCAAGCTGCACGGCGGCGATCCGGCCAACTTCCTCGACGTTGGCGGCGGCGCCACCCGGGAACGGGTCACCGTCGCCTTCAAGATCATTCTCTCCGACCCCAACGTCGAGGACATCCTGGTCAACATCTTCGGCGGCATTATGCGCTGCGACGTCATCGCGGAAGGCGTTGTCGCAGCGGCCAAGGAGGTCAGCCTCAACGTTCCCCTTGTCGTCCGGCTCGAGGGAACAAACGTTGAGAAAGGCAAGGAGATCTTGGCCAATTCCGGACTCCCGATCGTGTCCGCCGACGACCTCGGCGATGCGGCGGGCAAGGTCGTAAAAGCGGTGAAGGAGGCCGGATAAATGGCTGTACTCGTCAATAAGGACACTCGGGTCATCTGCCAAGGCTTTACCGGTGCACAAGGGACATTCCATTCGGAACAGGCGATCGCCTACGGCACCAACATGGTCGGTGGCGTCACGCCGGGCAAAGGCGGCGAGACCCATCTTGACCTGCCGGTCTTTGATACGGTCAAGGACGCGGTCGAAAAGACCGGCGCCAATGCGACCGTCATTTACGTGCCGCCGCCGTTCGCGGCAGACGCCATTCTCGAGGCCATCGATGCCGAAATCCCGCTTGCCGTGTGCATTACGGAAGGTATTCCGGTGATGGACATGGTCGACGTGAAACGCGCCCTGGAGGGCTCGTCGACACGGCTCATCGGTCCCAACTGCCCAGGCATCATCACGCCCGACGAATGCAAGATCGGCATTATGCCGGGACACATTCACCAACGCGGCAAGGTCGGCATCGTGTCCCGTTCCGGTACATTGACCTATGAAGCCGTGGCCCAGACATCGGTCCCCGGCCTCGGGCAGACAACCTGTATCGGCATCGGGGGTGATCCGGTCAACGGCACCAATTTCGTCGACTGCCTGGAGGCTTTCGTCGAGGATGATGAAACGGAAGCCATTGTCATGATCGGCGAGATCGGCGGATCGGCGGAAGAGGACGGCGCCGCATTCATCAAGGCTTCGGGCACCAAAAAACCGGTCGTCGGCTTTATCGCCGGCGTCACCGCACCACCGGGCCGGCGCATGGGGCATGCAGGTGCCATCATCGCCAGCGGCAAGGGCGGCGCTCAGGACAAGATCGAAGCTCTGAAAGCAGCCGGCATCCACGTCGCTGATTCACCCGCCGGGATCGGCACCAAGATGGCGGAGGTTTTTAAGGGATAGACCCTGCTAGGGTCGGTCATAGGCGCAACGTCCAGGGAGGACGCGCCGGCAACGGCGCGTTGCATGGGTAGATGAGCGAGCTCGACGCGACACAATTCCTGTATTCCGGAAACCAGGTCTACATCGCCGAGATGTACGAACGGTTCCTCGACGACCCCAGTTCCGTCGACTTGAAATGGCAGGAGTTCTTTGCGGCCCTCGAGGTCGAGGCGCGCAACCTGAGCCAGGAGATCCACGGCGCCTCATGGTCGCCGTCAGACGCCGGCGTCCTCGACCAAGGGGACCTCGCGACCATATCCGAACAGATGGCGACCGGCCCGCAGGCCCAGGCGCAAATGGTGCCGATGGTTTCGGAAGCTCGGATGACGGGCGTCAAAGTCCGCGAGGCGACCCTCGATTCGATCCGCGCCTTGATGCTGATCCGCGCCTACCGGGTGCGCGGGCACCTGCTGGCCAAACTCGATCCTCTGGGTATCGAGATCCCGACCGAACACCCGGAACTCTCACCGGCGACTTACGGTTTCGCCGACAAGGACATGGACCGGGAAATCTTCATTAACTACGTGCTCGGCCTGGAGACGGCGACCGTTCGCGAAATTCTCAACATCCTCCAGGAGACCTACTGCGGTTCCATCGGCGTCGAGTTCATGCACATCCAGGACCCGGACGAAAAATCCTGGATTCAGGAACGCATCGAACGCATCCATAACCAGCCGCACTTCACCGAACAGGGCAAAAAGGCGATTCTCAACCGTCTGATCGAGACCGAAGGCTTCGAGCAGTTCCTCGACCGCAAGTTCACCGGCATCAAGCGGTTCGGCCTCGATGGCGGTGAAAGCCTGGTTCCGGCCATGGAGCAGATTTTCAAGCGCGGCGGCCAACTGGGCATTCAGGAAATCGTCCTCGGCATGGCGCACCGCGGTCGGCTCAATGTTTTGCCAATGTCATGAGCAAGCCCTTCCAGGCCATTTTCCACGGATTCCAGGGCGGCTCCTCGAGCCCCGACGATGTCCTGGGTTCAGGTGACGTCAAATATCACCTGGGCTCGTCGTCGGACCGCGTGTTCGACGGAAAATCCGTCCACCTATCGCTGACGGCCAACCCGTCGCACCTGGAGGTCGTCAACACGGTCTGTCTCGACAAGGTCCGCGCCAAGCAGGTTCAGAAGAACGACGTCGACCGCGAAAAGGTGATGGCCTTGCTGCTGCATGGCGACGCCGCTTTTGCCGGCCAGGGCCTGGTGCCCGAGGCCTTCGATCTGTCGCACCTGCTCGGTTACCAGACCGGCGGCACTATTCACATCGTCATCAACAACCAGATCGGCTTCACGACCAATCCGCGCCACTCGCGTTCGTCGCCCTATTGCGCGGATGTGGCGAAAATCGTCGCCGCGCCGATTTTCCACGTCAACGCGGACGATGTGGAAGCCGTGGTCCATTGCGCGAGGATCGCAACCGAATACCGCCAGCGTTTCAAGAAAGACGCTGTCATCGACATGATCTGTTATCGCCGCCACGGCCATAACGAAGGCGACGAGCCGATGTTCACGCAGCCGAAGATGTACAAGAAGATCGGCGATCATCCGACAACGCAGGACATCTATTCGAAGAAGCTGATCCGCGAGGGTGTCCTTACAGAGAATGATTTCCAAAGACAGCTCGACGCCTTCAACAAGCAGCTCGAAGAGGCGTTCGAGGCGGCACCCAACTACAAGGCCAACCAGGCCGACTGGCTGGACGGCGCCTGGGCCGGCATTTCGGTGGCCAGCGGCGATGCCCGGCGCGGCGACACCGGTGTTTCCATCGACCGCCTCAAGGAGATCGGCGAAAGCCTTACCCGCGTGCCGGACAACTTCAACCTGCACCCGCGCATCGCCCGCCAACTGAAGGCCAAGGCCAAGATGTTCGATACCGGTGAAGGGATCGATTGGTCGACGGCCGAGGCATTGGCCTTCGGCACTTTGCTAACGGAAGGTCATGCGGTCCGTCTTTCCGGCCAGGATTCGGAACGCGGTACCTTTTCACAGCGCCATTCGGTGCTCGTCGATCAGGAGAATGAGGACCGCTATATCCCGCTCAACAACCTGCGTTTCGGCCAGGCGCCTTACGAGGTCATCAACAGCCCGCTGTCGGAAGCCGGTGTACTCGGATTCGAGTACGGCTACAGTCTCGCCGAGCCCAACATGCTGGTTCTCTGGGAAGCGCAATTCGGCGATTTCGCCAACGGCGCCCAGGTCGTCATCGACCAGTTCGTGTCTTCAGGCGAACACAAATGGCTTCGCATGTCGGGTCTCGTCATGCTGCTGCCGCATGGCTACGAAGGCCAGGGATCGGAACACAGCTCGGCCCGGCTTGAGCGCTACCTGCAGCTTTGCGCCGAGGACAATATGCAGGTCTGCTACTGCACGACCCCGGCCAACTACTTCCACGTCCTGCGCCGCCAGATGCGCCGCGATTTCCGCAAACCCCTGGTCCTGATGACACCCAAGTCGCTGCTTCGCCACAAGCTCTGCGTGTCCACGCTCGACCAGATGTCCGAGGACTCCACGTTCCACCGCGTTCTGTGGGACGACGACAAGCGTACCAACCCGAAAAGCAAGCTGGTCGCCGACAACCGTATCAAGCAGGTCGTGTTGTGCGCCGGCAAGGTCTACTACGACCTATTCGAGGAACGGGAGAAACGCGGTATTAATGACGTCTACTTGATGCGCGTCGAACAATTGTTCCCGCTCCCCAAACGGGTCCTCATGGAGGAACTGGGCCGTTTCCCCAACGCCGCGGTCGTCTGGTGCCAGGAGGAGCCGCGAAACATGGGGGCCTGGCCTTATATGATCGAACGCCTGGACGACCTGATGCGCGAAATGCGCCGTGAGCAAACCCGTCCGCGCTATGCCGGCCGGGCCGAAGCCGCCGCGCCGGCGACGGGATTGATGAAGAAGCACGTCGCACAACAGCAACAACTGGTCGATGAGGCTCTGACTGTCATTCCGGAACGGCGGAAGGCGGCCCGATCAAGTGCCGCGCCCCGCAAGACCTCACGCGCGAAGGCCCCCACCCGCAAACCGTCGCCCCGCAAGAAAAGCTAGCCGGCTGCAGAAAGACTGAGGACACGAATCATGGCCATAGAGATCAAGGTCCCCACCTTAGGCGAATCCGTGACCGAGGCGACGGTCGCCAAATGGTTTAAGAAACCCGGCGATGCCGTCGCCGCGGACGAGCCACTGGTCGAACTGGAGACGGATAAAGTCACGGTCGAGGTCAATGCCCCGGCCGCCGGAGCCCTCGCCTCGATCACCGTGAACGAAGGGACGGACGTAGCCGTTGGCGCTTTGCTGGGAACCATCGACGAGGGCGCCGCCGGAGCCGAAACGGCGCCGACACCCGAACCCGCACCGGCCCCGGCACCCGCACCAGAGCCCGCTCCCGCCCCTGCGCCGGCTCCAGTGCCAACGCCGGCTCCAGCCGCCACTCCGGCACCGGCGCCCGCCGCTCCCGACGCTCCCGCCAAACCCCTTTCGCCCGCCGTCAGGAAACTGGTCGACGACAACAATCTCGACCCGGCCCGCATCGCCGGAACCGGAAAGGACGGGCGCATCACCAAAGGCGACGTGTTGGCCGCGATCGAGGCGGGCACGGCAACGAAACAGGCGAGCGCACCCACCCCCCCGGCCGCACCGGACGCCGCTCCGGTACAGGCCTTCGCATCCTCGGACGGGTTGCCGCCGCGCCCCGATGATGCCCGCGAGGAGCGGGTACGCATGACCAAACTCCGCAAAGTGATCGCGGGCCGTCTCAAGGAAGCGCAGCAGACGGCGGCGATGCTGACCACCTGGAACGAGGTCGACATGGGCGCCGCCATGGACTTGCGCGCCACCTATAAGGACGCGTTCGAAAAGAAACACGGCGTCAAACTCGGATTCATGGGGTTCTTCGTTCGCGCCGCCTGCATCGCTCTCAAGGAGTGGCCGGCGGTGAATGCCGAGATCTATGGCGACGAGCTCGTCTACAAGAACTACTACAACATCGGTGTCGCCGTCGGCACACCGCAGGGCCTCGTCGTTCCCGTCGTCAAGGACGCCGACCAGCTTCGGTTCTCGGAGATCGAGGGCAAGATCTCCGACTTCGGACGCCGCGCCCGCGATGGCCGTCTGTCCATCGACGAGATGATGGGCGGAACCTTCACCATCTCCAACGGTGGCGTCTTCGGCTCGCTCAACTCAATGCCGATCCTCAACGTGCCGCAATCCGCCATCCTCGGTATGCACAAGATTCAGAAACGCCCGATGGCCGTCGGTGACGAGGTTGTCATCCGGCCGGTGATGTACCTTGCGCTGAGCTACGATCATCGCATCATCGACGGGCGCGAGGCGGTATCGTTCCTCGTCCGCATGAAGGAATGCCTGGAGGATCCGCAGCGCATTCTGCTCGATGTGTGATCGTCTTTGGTCAGTCACCCAACCCCGACTCTCCTCCGCAAGGGGGAAGGGAGTGAGCAGGGTGGATCAATCGACAGTCCCCTCCCCCTTCACGGGGACGGGTTAGGGTGGGGGTGATACTTCCGCCGATGCATGGGAAAGATTGGAGAACACCATGAGCGATTCCTATGACCTGGTCGTCATCGGCGGCGGCCCCGGCGGTTATGTGGCCGCCATTCGAGCCGCCCAGTTGGGTCTAAAAACGGCGATCGTCGAGAAGCGAGGAAAACTGGGCGGCACCTGCCTCAATGTCGGCTGCATTCCGTCGAAGGCGCTTTTACAGTCGTCCCACCATTACGAAATGGCGGCGCATGAGTTCGAGGCACACGGTATCAAAACCACCGGTCTCGCCCTCGACCTGAAGGCCATGCTCGGACGCAAGGAGAAGGTCGTCGACGATCTGACCAAGGGCATCGAGTTCCTGATGAAGAAGAACAAGGTCGATTACGTTGTCGGCGCCGGAACCATAACCGCTCCGGGCGAGGTCTCAGTCAGCCCGGGCAAGGGCAAGAGAAAGCAGGTTCTCAAGACCGACAATATCATGATCGCGACCGGCTCCGACGTGGCACCGCTGCCGGGTGTCGACATCGACGAGAAGAAAATCGTCAGCTCCACCGGCGCCCTGAGCCTGCCCAAGGTGCCCAAGAACCTCGTCGTCATCGGCGCCGGGGTCATCGGCTTGGAACTCGGTTCCGTCTGGCGCCGTCTCGGCGCCGAGGTGACGGTGATCGAATTCCTCGACGTCGTTCTGCCGGGCATGGACGCCGAAGTTTCCAAGCACATGCAGCGAATTCTCAAAAAACAGGGCATGGCGTTCAAACTGAAGACCAAGGTCACCGGCGCCAAGTCGACGCGGGCTGGCGTGACGCTGACCATGGAACCCCGGGATGGCGGCGACAGCGAGACCTTGAAGGCCGACGTGGTGCTCGTCGCCATCGGCCGACGCCCCTACACGGAAGGGCTCGGTCTCGAAAAGGCCGGTGTTGAGATGGACGCGCACGGCTTCGTCACGGTCGACGAGGATTACCAGACCAATGTCGAAGGCATCTTTGCCATCGGCGACGTCATCGGCGGCGCCATGCTGGCCCACAAGGCCGAAGACGAAGGCGTCGTCTGCGCCGAGATCCTGGCCGGCGAAACCGGCCATATCGACTATGACGCCATCCCGGGCATCGTCTACACGCATCCGGAAGTCGCTTCCGTCGGAAAAACCGAGGAGCAACTGAAGGAAGCCGGCATCGAGTATTCCGTCGGCAAGTTTCCGTTCACGGCCAACAGCCGGGCACGCTGCAACGCCGATACGGACGGCTTCGTCAAAATCCTTGCCGACAAGGCGACCGACACCATCCTGGGCTGTCACATCATCGGTCCCGGCGGCGGTGATCTCATTCAGGAAGTGGTGGTCGCCATGGAACTGAGTGCCAGCGCCGAGGACGTGGCCCGGATCTGCCACGGTCACCCAGGATTACCGGAAGCCGTCAAGGAAGCGGCGCTGGGCGCCGGCGGTCGCGCCATTCACATCTGATAAGGGATCGGGGCGCCCTCGCCTTCAGTCGACGTAGGTGATCAGCGGCGCCCAATCGGCTTGCAATTCGCGTGACGTCTGGTCGCGTCGGTCGAACAGGCTTTTTCCGGTTTCGGCCGCGTCGGCATAGATGACGGTTTCCTTCATGGTCATCACCGGCGAGTGGTTGAACTGTTCGAGGAATTCGATCAGGGAGCGGGCGGCCCGTGAACGCATCTTGACCCGATTGGCGACGACGGCAACGGGTTTCTTGTTCTTCCGGATCGGCTTGAGCGTTTCGATTTTCCCGAGGAAGGTGACGGCTGCCACCTGATCGAAGGCCGATGGCATGATCGGAAGAATGATCGAATCGGCCATTTTCAAGAGAATCCGGAAATCCTTCGGTGTGATCGCCGCCGGCGCGTCGATCACCAATCGATCGACGCTCTTCTTCACCTTGCCGATCCCCTTGGTCCAGTCGAACCCGTGGATCACCGGCAGGTCGTCGGAACGGCGCTCGAGCCAATTCAAGCTGCTCATCTGGCGATCGCCGTCGGCGATCGCTGTCACCCACCCGGCGCGCGCGAAGGCGCCGGCCAAGTTTGTCGAGATGGTCGTCTTGCCGCATCCCCCCTTCGGATTGGCGACGAGAACTGAACGCATAAGGGACTCCCTGTTTTCCGAAACCCGCCGGCCTAACGCCCCTTCTTCCAGAAGGTCGGTGTCGTAATGAAGTCGTTCCAATATTCCAGAAAATGGGACTCCAGCATATGAAGATGCTGGGCGTGCCAACCCATGACCAGACCGGCGGCACCACGCAACCGGACCTCGTCGTCGATCTTGCCATCGTGGTGCTCGAACAACTCCTCGATCATATGACGGATCTGAGCGACATCGTTTAGGTAGCCGAACTGGTCCTGCAGCTTCCGCAGGTTTTTCAGGAATTTCCGGGTGTGATCACCGGGATAGAGATTCTCCAGGAAATCGACCGCATAACGGAGCTTCTTGAGCCGGATGCGGACGATATGACGGTCCTCCATTTCCATCTCGGCAAGGTTTTCGCCCTCCTTGAGCAACTTGCGATAAGGCCGTGACAACAGGTAGGCGGCGTGCTCATGAAGCGGCTTGATCAAGGGGTGATAACCGGTGACCGGACGCGGCAGCCAGCCTTCGGTCTCGAAAAAGCCGGTCAGGCGGAGGATCAACTGGGCGTAACGGGTCGAATTGAGCGTTTCGCGCACCAGTTCATAGGCCTCCTTGCGCCGCACTTCAGCCAGCCGGCGCAAGGCGTCGATACTGTCGAGGTCTATTCCGTATCCATCGACGACCGCGAGCGTTTCCGAGATGAAGACATCCCAATCACGGGCCGGTCCCATGGACGTATGCAGCCACTTCAGCTCCTCGCGCAACCATCCGACCCTCTCCGGGTCGACCAGCTTATTGACGATAGACAGCGTCGAGCGCATGCGTCGAACCGAAACCCGCAATTGGTGAACACCCTCGATATCTGTCCCGTCTATGGCCACCGGCTCGTTGTCGACGATGTTCTCGACGCAGGTCCCGAAGATATTCCGCAGGGCATCGGAAACCGTCTGGTCGTGTTCCAACATGAACTTGGGAACCTTGACCGCACCCGGATTCTTGTCGTCGAACAGGGCAAACCCGTGGGCCGCCTTGGAGATGTTCGAAAGGCGAGCTGAGGTTTTTCCCTGAACCGCCAAGGCCATATCGAAAAAGGCCGCCGCCTCTCCGCGAATCAGTTCGAGTTCGCATTCCGAGATGCGGACCGATTTACCGGCGGCGTTAACCGTGCCCTTGTCGATGGCAACCTCGACCTCGAGATCCGGTCCGAAGGCATTCATCTGGAGGATTCTCTTTTTCTGGCGCTTCACGTCCACCGTCACGGCCGGTTCCAGTTCGTCCGGCAGGACCGTCCCCATGGCGCGCCGGGTTTCCGGTTCAACGACCGAAAGGTCCGGCTCCTGTTTGGCAACCGGATACTCCCATTCGTTGCGATGAAGAGCGGCACCGCCTTCGTGGGTATCGGACTTGATGGTCTGAACAAACTCGTCGCCCGCCTGGCGGACCCGAAAAGCAACGCCTTTCGACGACAACCGGTGATCGGGCGTGTCGTAATAGACCGCATGGAGGTCACTGGTACTCCACGTGCCGCGCCCGCCCCCGTGGGCATCAACGGCTTTTTTCATCGTCGCCAGGTCGCTTGCGCGCGCCTTGAACTTCAACTCAAATTCCCGTGGTGGGTTTTGCATTTATCCTAATGATCCCTGACCTCGCAGATCCGCGAATCAGACGTCGTCCTTAAATCGCGGGGCTGACTCGACCCAACGGGTCCTCCAAAGATTGGCAACCGGAACCTACATCACCCTTCGTACCCGACCGGCCATGGCGCCGGTTCGGTATACGGAAGGAATGTCTGGTCGCAGTTCCGGCCGGGGCACGGATGTCCGTGCGCATTCCCGGCAGCGGCCTCTATTTCTTCTTCTTGGATTTTTTGGATGAGCCCTTTTTCTTCTTCGATTTGGACTTCTTTTTGCCGCCTTTCTTTTTGGATTTTTTAGCCTTCTTGTCTTTCTTGCCTTTGCCCTTTTCCTTCTCAGGAGATTCGTTCGCCGGTGCTTCCGAAGCTCCTGCGGCGGCAACCAGGGCCTGCGCGGCGGCAATCAGCGTGTTTGCCCGTGCACTGCCGATCCCGGAAACAACAATCACGTCGGCCGTGCCTGCCTTGGCCAATTTCTCGGCAGTTTTGAATCCCTTCGCCGCAAGGGCCTTAGCCGTCGTCGGGCCTACACCTTTTACATCGGATACTGAAGCCATTTCTCTCCCCTCAAAATTATCGAGCCCACATACTTTGACCGTTATAACGTCGGTTTTCTATGTCCTCAGCCAAGGTGTAGCCCCGTATTGCCCAGTTCGCGACCCGGAATACCTGGGTATCCGAACACGCACCGAGCAGGCTAGCCTAAATTCTAACCCTTCGCCAAGAACTACCATCGTATGGACGTATCTTTTGCTTCCTTCTTGTTAGTCCTATAGTTCCGAAGGCGAAGGGGAAGTGGTGCTGGGTTCTTCGGTACATTTTGGCGCTATACGCTTTCCTCGGTCGAAAATGAGGACCCCACCCGGGAGCACTTTCACACGCCGATGACCAGTCCGACGCCCCTGAAGTTAATTGCCTTGATGTGCGTCGCCGAGGTCTTCAGCATGCTCGGTGCCGTAACTTTTCCCGCATTGCTGCCGCAATTCATAGAGCTTTGGCACCTTTCGAAAACCGACGCCGGCTGGATCAACGGTATTTACTATGTCGGTTATTTGCTGGCCGTCCCCGTTCTCGTCAGCCTCACCGACCGCGTGGCGCCGCGTCGAATTTATCTCATCTCGCTGGCCATCAGTGCCGTTTCGTCACTGGGATTCGCGACGGTCACTGATGGATTCTGGTCGGCTATGATTTTCCGTACTCTTGGCGGCATCGGGTTGGCCGGGTCCTACATGCCGGGCCTTAAACTACTGTCGGACCACCTCGAACACCTTGGCCCGGGCCGTGACAACAGCCGCGCCATCGCGTTTTACACGTCGAGTTTCGGGATCGGCACCTCGCTTTCCTTCTTCATGGCCGGCGAGACGGCGCAAATCTGGGACTGGCAAACAGCGTTCGGAATAGCGGTGGTTGGCCCGCTGCTGGCCATAATCCTGTCCATCGCCATGCTCCCGCGTAAAGACCCGCGTCCCAATGCGATACCCTCAACCCATCTACTCGACTTTAGGCCGGTGCTCCGTTGCAAGCCCGCCATGGCCTACGTCCTCGCCTATACCGTCCACAATTTCGAACTGTTCGCCTACCGGTCCTGGATGGTCGCTTTCCTGGTCTATGCGGCATCGACCCGTCCGGACCAGAGTACGTTGGTCGCCGTCACGACCTGGGCCGCTATCGCCAATCTCCTCGGTCTGCCGGCGAGCGTACTCGGCAATGAGTTATCGCGCCGCATCGGACGCCACCGGGCGATCACCATAATCACTTTGAGTTCCGCCGCGTTGGCCTGTTTTCTGGGCTTCTCGGCTGAATTGCCGTTCTGGATCGTCGTCACACTGGTGTTGATATACGGATTGACGATCACTGGCGAATCGTCCTCGGTCACGGCCGGCGTTGTTGCTGCCGCGCCAGAGGGGTATCGAGGCACCACAATGGCCGTCCATTCCTGCATCGGTTTCTCAGGTGCGTTTGCCGGCCCGTTGATGTTCGGCGTTGCCCTCGACCTCTCGAGCGCCACCGGTATCGGCGGCGAAGACACGGCATCATGGGGGTGGGCCTTCGTACTTTGCGGCGCCATCGTCGCGCTCAGCCCTGTGTTTCTCTTGATCCTCGGCAAAAACCGCAAGGAGTAGTCCGATGAAAGCTTGGGAGATCGTCTCGGAAGGGGGGATAGACGCCCTTGAGTTGAATGAACGTCCGTTGCCTGATCCGGGCCATGGGCAAGTGCGGGTCAAGGTTGCAGCCTGGTCGATAAACTACCGGGACCTCTCCACGGTCATGGCGCCGGCGGCACGTAACCTTCCCTATCCCACCGTACCGAACTCGGACTGCGCCGGTGAAGTCGTCGCGTTGGGGCCCGGCGTCACACGTGTGGCCGAGGATGATCGCGTGATGGGGTGCTTTTTCCAGGATTGGGAGTCCGGCGGCATAACGCCAAAAGCGATGGCGTCGGCCCTCGGCGGTGCCGTCGACGGCGTATTGGCTGAGACCGTCGTTCTCAACGAGAATGCTGTTGTTCCGGTCCCCAGCCATTTGTCGTTGGAAGAGGCGTCGACGCTTCCCTGTGCGGCCGTCACGGCTTGGCATGCATTGACCGCGCCGCAACCGGTGCGGCCCGGGGAAACGGTGTTGCTGCTGGGAACCGGTGGCGTTTCCGTCTTCGCCCAGCAATTCGCGAACCTTTTTGGTGCACGGACGATCGCCACGTCTTCGAGCGACCATAAGCTCGAACGCATGCGTGCGCTCGGCGCTGCCGACGCCATCAATTACAGGTCGACGCCGGATTGGGATGAGGCGGTCCTGGATTTAACCGATGGTGTCGGAGCTGACCGCGTGATCGAGGTCGGCGGGCCGGGAACGCTTCAGAAATCCATATCAGTGACCCGGGTCGGCGGGAACATCGCTCTCATCGGGATTTTAACCGGCGCCGGTGGCGAGATCATGCCGACCGACATCATGCGAAAGTCCCTTATGGTTAAAGGGGTCTACGTCGGATCCCGGGTTCAGTTCGAGGACATGGCGCGGGCCCTGGCGAAGAACAGCTTCGGCCGGTCATCGACGAGATCTACGATTTCGAGGAAGCCAAGGCGGCATTTCACCGGATGCACGATGCCACCCATTTCGGTAAGCTGGTCGTCCGCCGGTAGCGAGGTGGCGGGACGGTGCCAGCTCGAACACTTTCCTGATCGTCAATCGACGCTCACCGGGGTCGGTTGGGGCAAGGCCATACCGCGCGCTGCCATGACGCGGCGCAAACGGTCCGGGTAGTCGGTGATGATTCCATCGACTCCCATATCGATCAGTGCGCCCATACTCGCTTCGTCATTGACGGTCCAGACCTTTACCGCGAGGCCTAGTTCGTGGGCCTTGGTGACACTCTCGTGATCGACTTCTCGGTGAAAGGATGACCAGATCCTGCCGCCCGCTTTCTTTACCGTTGCCGGCAGACTTCCGCCATTGGCATCGACGTCGAACCCGGCCGTCCATGGTGAAGCCCCCTCTTCGCCCAAACGAATTGTGTCGAACCAGGGTTGGTTGACGCTGAGATAAGACGTCGGCACCTGCGGTTCCAGCCGCTGTACCGCCTGAAGTACGCGCCAATCGAAGGACTGGATGGTCACCCAATCCAATACGCCATGTCGTTTTGCAGTACCAAGAACAAGCCGCGCAAAATCTTCCGGCGGCGGCGTCAAGTCCGGTTGTTCGGGACGAATCTTCGTCTCAATGTTGAACCGCACGGTCTTGTTGCCCGACCGCTCGACCAGCTCGAATACCTCCTCCAAGGTTGGCACCCGGGCGCCTTTTACGGCTTTCTGATCGGGATACCGTTCGGCGTAACGCGTACCCGGCTTCAAGCGCCCAACGTCGTAGGCCTTGATCTGCTCCACAGTCAGCGAACGGACGGCCGGGCCGGTGTGTTCGAGCCAAACGCCGTCTGGCGACCGCGTCGTTTCCGGTTCCAGGTGCGGATTGTGAATGACGACAACGACGTCGTCCCGGGAGACCCCGACATCGAGTTCGAGTGTCGTAACGCCGATTTCAAGAGCGCGGGCGAAAGCATGGAGCGTGTTTTCCGGCAGTAGCCCGCGCGCACCTCGGTGCCCCTGCAAATCGAACCCGTTGGCCACTGAACCGGAACCCAATACTCCCACCGCCAACGCTCCTGCTACAATCTTGCCAATTGTCCCGCGTGGTCCGCGTCGGCCCATCATGTCCAACGCTTTTCGGTTTCAAGATCGAATAGGTGAATGTTCTCGGGAGCGACGCGCAGGGGCAGCACTTCTCCCGTCGCAATATGCTGGATGCCTTGTAGACGCATGGTGAGATCGGTATCGTCGCCGCCGAATTGACCGTGCACGAGCGTATCGGCACCCAACTGTTCGATCAGGGTAACCGTTAAATGGACGACGCCCTCACCTTCTTCGGCCACTTCGAAATGCTCCGGTCGTACGCCAAGTTTCGCTTTGTGTCCGTTCTTGCCGCCGATTTCACCGGGCATCGGAAACGTCTCTCCGCCGGCCACGTTCAAAGATTTTCCGTCATCTCCCACGGTCGCCTCAATGAAGTTCATTGACGGCGACCCGATAAAGCCGGCGACAAAGACCGTCGCCGGTTTGTCATAGAGTTCGATGGGCGTGCCGATCTGCTCGACAATACCGCCATTGAGAACGAGCAGGCGGTGCCCCAACGTCATCGCTTCCACCTGATTGTGGGTCACGTATATGCTGGTAATGCCGAGTCGCTCCTGAAGCTTCTTGATTTCAATGCGCATTTGAACGCGAAGCTTGGCGTCCAGATTGGATAGTGGCTCATCGAACAGAAAGACGCTGGGCTCGCGCACAATGGCGCGCCCCATGGCGACACGTTGCCGTTGGCCGCCGGATAACTGGCGCGGTTTGCGGATCAGTTGTTCATCGGTCAACTCAAGGATTTCGGCCGCTTTCTTGACCCGCGCCTCGATTTCGTCCTTGGGAACGCCCTTGATTTTCAAGCCATAGGCCATGTTGGAGTAGACGTTCATATGCGGATAAAGGGCATAATTCTGAAAGGGGCTGTCCTAGCTAAGGACGTTTTTGTCTCGAATTCACCCATGTCTTTAATTGGTTAAGCAGTTCCCGGTGATCACCTCCATTGAACCGCCATTCGCACTCCTTTAGGAACAGGTGAAAGCTCTGTTTCGGGATGCCGTTAAAGCGCCGCAGATGCCGCTTCGCCTGGTTCCAGAAGTTCTCGATCCCGTTGATGCGATTCC
>Ga0209680_1000133_pt1 | contig 19055 bp, 12 predicted proteins | sample WorMetLIZISLAND1_FD_187413 | JGI IMG/M metagenome (GOLD analysis project Ga0209680, IMG submission 187413) | Marine gutless worms symbiont microbial communities from Max Planck institute for Marine Microbiology, Germany - Olavius loisae LIZARD... ... | reverse complement strand
AAAATGCTTTTGAAGCACCAAGTTAGCCTTTTCAGTCATTTTCAGTCATTCGTCGAATGGTCTGTAGAATCGACGCAGTAGTCACAAATTCCAACAGGACCTACCCGTGTGTTGGACCCATCACGCATTGCACCCCCTCTCCCTCTGGGAGAAGGCCGGGGAGAGGGGGTCAAAAAAGGCATAGGGCATGGTTAATGCATGGTTAATGAATCGCTTTACGCTAACCACATTAGAAAATTTACCACTACGAACACCGTGGGGGTTCGGGTTTCGAGGTTTTGAATGTTCTCGGGACAGAGTGATCGAACCCGTTTATAGTTTTCTGCAGCCGCTTTTCCAATCACATCGCAACCTTCCGCTGCCGCAGCTGTAGATCCCGCGTCGCTGCGCGAAATGGTCGTAATAGGTTTCCTTCGGATTACATTCCGTGTGGACATCAACCCAAACCCATTTCTTCGGTAGGTTGGACATCCCTGCTAGGATTCACACCTCGATTTCCTACCAGACGTTTTTTGCGAGAAAGTGACAATCGGTATTCCATAAGAACTCCGGAACTCCTTTGCCTCGGCCTCGATATTATTCAATCGTTGACGCCGGTCTTCCTTGCAGTCCCGATCCACAATGAGCAGGAACAAATCGACCATATTTCCATTGTCGTTGGGGATCTCGTTGATTCGACCCCATTTCAGTACCCCACCAATGCTTGCAAGTAGTAGTTCCCGGCATATGTCCACTTTTGGTCGGGCCTTCAGATGTATTCTAACATTCGTCGGATCAGTGGCAGCAGAATGAACTGATCCTTTCGGAAATCCTCGGGAATGATAGCAACTCTGGCACTCACTCCTCGATACCTCCCTGTTCAGGTGCCTCGTTGTCGGCATTTGGTTCGTTGAAGAACACCGCATTCTCCGGCTATCCTGACGCATGGAGGCATCCGAGGTCTTTGCCTTTGGGCAGACGTTTGATATTCGGCAGGTCGAGGATGTTGTATACCCGTTGATTCTCGCGTCTCCTCGCTGTGGTAAATTAGTCGCGCGTGCTCCATGTCCTCAGTATCGAGGAAGGTGAGCAGACCCGGGTTATGGGCGCTGCCGACAACCTGAATTCGATTCTGGCGTCAGAGTACGAATGAAAGATTCTCGCCTTTGTCCCCAGGCACGGATTAACCGAGTTGAGCAGGCTCATCCATCGCATCCGGCTCCAGGTCGAGAAAACGGATGCTTTTCAGTTCCTCCAACACTACTGCACCCGCCCGGCGCGCGACCGCCGGTGCCTCCGAATCGAATGCGATCTGTGCCACCGCTGGCCGAAAAGAAGAACACACGGAGACCTTTCCATGGTAGCAGTACTTACCTCAGCGCCGGTGGCGGATGCGTATCTGATGCTGGCCTTGCTGCATCGGAAGATCATCCGCAGTATGGGAGTCCCTAAAGGTAGGTGTTTTGGGTTGACAGAGATTCTCTGACGACACATGGCCCAAAACGCTGATCGGAGACATCGACTGCTATGGAATACCCCAAGAGATTGGGGGTTTGAACCTTCGGCGATGGATCAAATATCGCGGCAAATTTGGTGCCGACGAGGACCGTTAAGGTGCCGAACTCAGCCGTTGCTTTGCGGAAGCTCTTGGAAGTCAGTAAATTCGATTTACTTCAGCATAGCAAGCGCGTGAATTTAGATGCTTTCTACAGGTGATGGACTATTCGACTTGCATCGAGTCCCCATTAAGCGATGGGTTTCCGGTTCGTCTTCCAATTCGACTTTGTCACATTACCCGGCAATTCACTGCCTTATGAGGAGTCTGAAAAATTATGAAATGTATAGAAATCAATTTGTTAGTTCATAATGTGACAAAGTAGAATCAGAACGATGCAGAACTATTACGATCCGCACCGGATAGAGGCCGCGGTGCAAGCCTATTGGGAAGATAATCGCTCCTTCAGGGCGGTGGAAGATCCAGCGCGGGAGAAATTCTATTGCCTGTCGATGTTCCCTTATCCTTCCGGACGACTCCACATGGGGCATGTGCGCAACTACACCATCGGGGATGTGATCGCCCGCTATCAGCGGATGTTGGGCAAGAATGTGCTGCAACCCATGGGGTGGGACGCCTTCGGGTTGCCAGCGGAGAACGCCGCTATCAAGCAGGGGATTCCGCCGTCCCAATGGACCCGGTCCAATGTGGCGTACATGAAGACTCAGCTCAAACGGCTGGGATTCGGCTATGACTGGGAGCGGGAGCTGGCTACCTGCGACCCGGACTACTACCGCTGGGAGCAGTGGCTGTTCACGCGCCTGATGGAGAGGGGATTGGCCTACCAGGCCAAGGCGACGGTGAACTGGGATCCGGTGGACCAGACGGTGCTGGCCAACGAACAGGTAATCGATGGTAAGGGCTGGCGCTCCGGGGTGCTGGTAGAGAAGCGGGAGGTCCGGCAATGGTTCGTGCGGATCACGGACTATGCCCAGGAGCTGCTCGACGGGCTCGACGGGCTCACCGGTTGGCCGGATCAGGTACGCGCCATGCAGCGGAATTGGCTCGGGCGCTCGGAGGGCGTGTACATGGCGTTTGGCATCCAGGGCGCGGACGAGCCGCTGGGGATCTATACCACCCGCCCGGACACCGTCATGGGCGTCACTTACATGGCCGTGGCCGCCGAGCACCCACTGGCACGGCGAACCGCCAAAGACGATCCGGCGCTGGCAGCCTTCATTGAGGGATGCCGCCGGGGGGGCATCTCCGAGGCCGAGCTTGAGACCATGGAAAAGAAAGGTCACCCCCTCGGCATTGATGCTGTCCATCCGATCACCGACGAGCTGGTGCCCATCTTTGCCGCCAACTTCGTGCTTATGTGCTACGGCACAGGGGCCGTGATGTCGGTGCCGGCTCACGACGAACGCGACTTTCACTTCGCCCGCAAGTACGGGCTTCCGATCAAGCCGGTGATCGTACCGCCCAGCTGGAAGGGGTTGGATATCGGCGTGACCACACACGACGGGGAACTGATCGACCGCGCGGGAACCATTCCCGGACTCGAGGCGCCTGACCGTGAGCCGTTGGTCTGGAGCGCCTGGGAGGATTGCTTCGAGCAACCAGGCGTTCTATACGATTCTGGCCCTTTCACCGGTCTGACCAGCGCGGAGGCCTTCGATGTGATCACGGATTGGCTGGTGCAGCGGGGTAGGGGAGAGAAACGGGTCAACCTCCGGCTGCGCGATTGGGGTGTCTCCCGCCAACGCTACTGGGGGTGCCCGATCCCCGTCATCCACACCCCAGACGGCACCATGCGTCCCGAGACCGAACTCCCGGTACGCCTGCCCGAGAATCTGGTCGTGGACGGTTCCGGTTCACCCCTCAAGCGGCTGCCTGCATTCTCGGAGCTCGCCACCGGTGAGTCCCGAGAGACGGATACCTTCGATACCTTCTTCGAGTCATCTTGGTACTATGCCCGCTATTGCTCCAGCGACTGTGCCACGGCCATGCTGGACGAGCGCGCCCGCTACTGGCTGCCGGTGGATCAGTACGTGGGCGGCATAGAGCATGCGGTGTTACACCTGCTCTATGCCCGCTTCTTCCATAAGCTGATGCGCGATGAGGGCCTTGTGGGTTGTGACGAGCCCTTCGTACGGCTGCTCACCCAGGGCATGGTGGTGGCGGAGACCTATTTTTGCGAGGACGCCGCAGGCCACAGGCACTGGTTCAACCCGGCGGACGTGGAAGTAGAGCGGGACGGGAAGGGTCACTTGGTGGCGGCGCGGCTCAAGGAAGACGGGAGGCCTGTCACCTACGGCGGTCTCGAGAAGATGTCCAAATCCAAGAACAACGGCGTAGACCCCCAGGCCCTGATTGATCTGTATGGGGCGGACACGGTACGGCTCTATACCATGTTCACCTCACCTCCGGACCAGACCCTGGAGTGGAACGAGGAGGGCGTGGAAGGCGCCGCGCGTTTCCTGAAACGACTCTGGTCCCTGGCGACTACTAGGTCCGATGCCCTGGCCGGTGTAAAGCACCTCCCTTCCCCAACTCTTCTCCCGGTGGGAGAGAGGCTTTTACAACTCTCTCCCCGGGAGAGAGCCTGCGCCGGGGGCAGCGAGGAGGCTTGGGGAGAGAGCACAACAACCAGGGCCAACGCTCGGATGTCCGACGCCTTGGATACGTCGAGCGCAGAGGCGCGGCGGGAGATCCATGCTGCATTGAAAAAGGCTCGGTTCGACTACGAACGTCAGCAGTTCAACACCGTGGTCTCCGGTTGCATGACTACGGTCAATGCCCTGTACCGGCTGGATGCCTCGCCTGCCGGCCTGGCAGTGCTGCGGGAGGGTCTGAGCGTTGTGCTGCGGCTCCTCAATCCCATCGCTCCCCATATCACCCACCAGCTATGGCGGGATCTGGGCTACGGCGAAGATATCCTAGACGCGGAGTGGCCGGTAGTGGACGAGACGGCCCTGCAGCAGGACACTATCGAATACGTCGTCCAGGTCAATGGTAAGGTGCGGGGCAGGATCCAGGCCGCTGCGGACGCGGGACGGGAGGTCATCGAGCAGGCCGCTCTCGCCAACGAGAATGTCCTCAGGTTCGTCGGCGAGGCCCAAGTACGCAAAGTCATCCTGGTGCCTCGCAAGCTGGTCAATGTGGTGGCACGCTGATGAGAAAGAGTATCCCCAGATTCACGCCTTCCCTGAGGTCCGAATCAGCCGTGTGCTACCCATTCGCAATGGGTCTGCTCCTGGCAGCGTTGTTGGTAACCAGCGCCTGTGGCTTCAAGCTGAGGGGTGAGGTGGAGATCCCTTCCGAGTTCAGTCCGGTGTTCGTTGAGGCGCATCACGGATCGGCGGTGGGCAACGAAATTGTCCGGCAACTCCAGAGCTCCCAGGTACAGTTGGCCGCTGGGCCGCGGCAGGCCCACATTATCATACGCATTAGTAAAGAGCGACGTTCCTCCCGAGTCGTCGCCGTAGATCGCGGCGGTAAGGTCCTGGCGCGCGAGCTCCACTATAGCCTGACCTTCGATGCAGTGGCCCCGGACGGGAGACAATTGGTACCGCACCAGTCCCTGAACCTGGTACGCAGCTATGAAGACCCCGGAGCAGAGGTACTCGGCAAGCAGTCGGAGAGTGAACTGATCTTCGCGGATATGTTCAGTGAAGCCGCCGATCGGCTCCTGAGCCGTCTGCGGGCTGCGTTGCGCTGATGACTTCAACGCGACCATGGCAGTTAGTACCTTCAGGTACGTTAGGTACGAACTACGAATCACGCAAAGCAACGCTAATCGGATTGCTTGTACCCATGGGAACATTCACGTCGATTCGTGTGATGCGTAGTTAAAAATGCCTGAATATAGGTATCCTGCAAATCCTATACTATATTAGCCAGTTTATTTCTGGCGACACCAAATGATTCAGGATTGCTTTTAACCAGACAACTTCTGAAGTTCTGGCATGCGCATCCAACCCCAACAGCTCGCGGACAATCTGAAACGCAAGCTGGCACCGGTCTATCTGCTATACGGCGACGAGCCGTTGCAGCTCGGCGAGGCGGCCGCGGCCGTGCGGGCCACGGCCCGTGTTCAGGGATTCGAGGAGCGGGAGCTGTTGGAGTGTGAACCGGGATTCGATTGGGGCCGTCTCGCGGCCGTTGCCGCAGCGCGCTCTTTGTTTTCCTACAGCAAGCTCATCGAGCTGCGGCTCGCCGCTACGCGCATCGGTCGCGAGGGCAGCGAGGCGGTGCGCACCTATTGCAGTGACCCCGTGGAAGATAACCGGCTACTTATTCTAGCCCCAGACCTGGAGCGTAAAGAGCTCCAGGCCAAGTGGGTTCAGGATTTGGACCGGATCGGTATCCTACTCCAGGTGCGGCGGATCCAAGGGCGCCGCCTGGTGGCCTGGATCGAGCAGCGATTGCGGGAACGGGGGTTGCTCCCAGAGCCCGGCGTGGCCGATCTGCTGAGCGAGCGGGTCGAGGGGAACTTGCCGGCGGCAGCCCAAGAGGTGGAGAAGCTCCGGCTTCTGTATGGAGCAGGCGACCTGGACCGGGAGCGGCTCGTCAGTGCCATCTCCGACGGTGCCCGCTACGATCTGTTCGACCTTCCGGACGCAGCCTTGGATGGGGATCGGGCTCGGGTCAACCGGATCCTCAACACCCTGGCGGCGGAAGGGACTGCTCCCGCACTAGTGCTCTGGGCCCTGGCCCGGGAGCTACGCATGTTGGCGGCAGTCTCTCACGCCGCCCAGCGCGGTGGGGCCGCCGCCGCCTTGCGGCTGCATAAGGTCTGGGAATCACGTCAACCCCGCGTACTGGCGGCACTGAAACGATCCTCCGCGGAATATCTGCAAAACCTGCTGGTCCGGTGTGCAACGGCTGATCGCAACATCAAAGGCTTGACCGCCGGTGATCCCTGGCAGGCCCTGGCGGCTATCGCAGACGACTTGGCGGGCGCTCGGCAAGATGGGTGCCCATGAGCTTCTTTATCCACGGATTACACAGATTCTCACCGATCTTTGCTGAGGTTGGAATCCCTTATGCCTCACCGCGCCATTCCGGTAGGGAGTGCCGGAATCCAGTGCCAGAGATGGCAACGACAGTGGGGTTCCAAACCATTACTCAGGGTGGTGTTTCAGCGGTGATTATTGGTTCGGATCCCTACGCCGGCTTCCGATCCCCGAGCCCGTTTGTCCAGTCTGTGACATAATGAAAAGTCAGCTCCTTATGGATTCCAGATTGCTTTAGTGTGTCGGCAAAACGGCGTGGTTGCCCACCCAAGGTCCACCGCGATCGTACCGGAGGGGATAGCAAGCAGTCCGGAATCCATAAGGAGCCTGAATAGTTTAATCTTCCCACCTCCCATGACCATGACCATGCGCTTGCCGCTTGCGAGGATTTCCCTATGAGCTTTCTCGTCTCCGATGCCCTGGCGCAGCAAGGTGCCGCTTCCCAGGATGGTTCGCTCCTCGGTCTGCTGTTCCCGATTGGCCTAGTGGTGATCCTGTATTTCCTGATGATCCGCCCACAGGTAAAGCGCCAGAAGGAACATAAGAGGATGGTCGGGGCTTTAGCCAAGGGCGACGAGGTGAGTACCGTAGGCGGCATCGTCGGGCGCATCACCGACCTGGGAGACAACTTTGCCGAGCTGGAGGTGGCGGACGATATCAAGGTGAAAATTCGCCGCCAATCGGTCGAGTCCGTGTTGCCTAAGGGCTCTCTCAAAGAGATCTGATACGGCGGAATACCCTCATCCGGGCCGGAGGTCTTAGAACCTGTTTACGATCTTTGTGTCAAAGTGACTTTGACATAATGGCAGGTTGAGAAATACAGTTTTCGTCAACGGTACGTCTGGATGATCAATGGACTAGGGTCTCTTAACTCGGTAAGCATATCTATTTCTCAAGGTGCCCACATATGTATTGAAAATGGCATTATATACTTGACAGCGCAATCTACCCTTGGCCGAAAAGTCGCGCGGTGCGGATTCAGTTAGAACCGATTGGGTTTGCAGAGGTCTTGCAGAATGGAGGTCCAAGATATGGCTGCCCGAAGAACGGTTCATCTTGGATTATCATCTGCATCATTCTTGTCGACGCGCTCATAAATATGAAAACTTGGACAGATTGAGATTATTGGGATTTATATATTGGTTGGCTATTTAAGAGTCGATGTCGTTGCGGCTTTTATCAATCGGCTCGCTGGACTCGTCCACCGTGCAACGAAAACCGGAAAGGATTGATGGCCTGCGTTTGTTATGTCTGAGACAGTCACGAACCTCGCTGCGGAAGACATTGCGTACATCAAGGCGCATCTTGGGGAGTGGCTCGCTGAGCAATCCCTGGGAAAGCCGCCGGCGGTCTGCGAGATTGAGCTGCGCGAGCGCATGGTGCCGCCCAAGGAGGAGATCAAGCACCAGCGCGAGCTGATCAAGAGCATCCTGGAGCAGCTGGACAAGCGCTTCGATGAATTGACGCGGCGTATCGACCGTTTTATGGTGTGGTCGTTCGCCGCAATCTTGACCGTCGGCAGCCTCGTTGTAGCGGCTCTTAAACTCTGGCCTTAGAGCGATGCGGTGGCCTCCAATAGCGAATGCTATCCCGTGATTTTCTGAAATGACAAGTGGTGTATAGCTACTTTCGTCACTGGAGTTAAAGACCCTCTGATGGTGAGCTATGCCGGCTCAAGCAGGCATTAAGAAATGTGGTTGGCGAGGTCCGTATCGACAGCGGTCGGGACGAGAAGACAACCTTCGTGATCGTTGCTGCACAAAGCGTGAAGAATACAGACACCGCAGAACAGAAGGGTACATGACGCGGGTAAGAAGGTATCTGGCATCAAACGACACATTGCCGTGGGTACGCAAGGGCTTCCCCGTGCGATTGCCCTTACGACAGCGGATGTCACCGACAGAGCAGGTGCCTTGGTAGCTTTCTCTAACCATCGAGACAGCTTGTCGGCAGTGACAAACGTGCTGGTTGATGGTGGTTATAACGGCTGGTCCGGACCAGAGCATCCGGGCATTGCCAGGGCGGACGGCATGGGCATCGACGGCATCGGTCTTGGTGCGGGTCTGCGTCGCCTCGTCGAAGCATTTGGCGACCTCGGGGTTGATCACCCTTAGGTTCCCGCTCGGCATTATCCAGGGCCGCAAACCCGGCTCACCTGAGCCTTGCGCAGGGCTCTGATCAGAGCCAGATGGGCGGTGTTCTTGATCTCACGGGGTATCCGATCACCCTTCGTGGTTGATCGCCATGGTCATATCTCTCCCTGCGGTCGAGATAGCAAGTTCGTCGAGATGATGAGCTGTCCTCTAGCCTGAGAGCTAACCATTTGCTTGAACTTATGCTCCGCCAGGCAGACCTTCTAAAGGTCGGTCCAACCTAGGCAGGATCCACCTACTTGTTTAAGAGGAACAAGCCATGGGAGGTAGGAGACCGGGACCGCTCGGGATGGACTATGAACAACCGCCCATCCATCCGGATAGCTACGCGCCTTGAAGATTGGCCCTTACCAGGGCTGTGTCCCGAGGGTTTTGAACCAGCGCTTCTGGGCTCCGGGCCAGAGGCAGGGCAAGGGCACGCAATTGAGGATGAAATAACGCCCAGGGAGGCTGGTATCGACCCCGCGTTGTGAGGAAACTTCCCCATCGCGCGTTAGCAATACTCCTGTGGACCTGGAAGGGTACGAACCGATGGCGGCATGGGATCATAAACCCGTAGACTGCGGTCCGCTCCATCCGTGTCACCCGCGGGAACAGTAGTGGCATCTGTACGACGATTGCCTTTACTATTTACGATACCCGATCCAATCTGCACTACGGGTATGTGAGTATGGCTGCCAGATTCTCCGAGTCGGTGTTGCTTGATGGTGCTGGCCTCGAGCAGATCGGCTCGGACATATTGAGTGGGACGCTACCCGAAAGGTCTGAAGGTATTGATAGGCTGCGGGCCTGGGACAAAGCTAAAGACAGATTCTCCATCAAACTGGGCATTGGGCTTTGGCCCTGATCGATGGCCCCGGAAGAGGTCAAAGCCCCCGCCATCCGCCACGCTCTCCAGCTCAATACCAAATTATGGGAACCTTGGAAAATAGTAGGGGTCTCCCTGTATCCTCACGAGTCCCTAGCATTTTTCTAAGGTGCCCTATAGGGACTTGGCGAGAACGGCATGATTCGGGGCCCTCGCTGGTGACTGACTTCCATCAACTGCCCCCGGGACTCTATCCTCGTGGGCTGCCTGTGGTTTATCCTGGGCACATTCCTGGTTGTATTCATGCTTGCCTGTTTCTTCCTCGGTTGTGACCACCTGTGGTTTTCCCGGGTGGAATGCGGGGGGGGGGTGACGTTACCTATGGCTATTGCATCCTTCCTTGTCAGTTGGATGCAAAGACCGGCCAGTCGGGTAACGAGTGCGCTGAACGATTCCGAGTATCCATATGGGATAGGGATCTTCCTTGATTGCTCCCGAGCCCTGTGACCCACGATATAATGGCACGGATTCGGAGTTTTCGATTCCGAGTGAAGACCTTTCCCGATAGGCTCCGGCCGGCCCCGCCTCACGCTGCGGGGCTCGGGACCTGCGCGCGGGGATAGCTGTGCGATGGAGCTTCCATGAACCGATATCCGTTGTGGAAAAATCTGCTGATCCTCGGGGTAATCCTGGTCGGCATCCTGTTCGCCTTGCCCAACCTCTTTTCTCAAAATCCCTCTATCGAGGTAACCGCAGCTCGGGGCACCGAGATGACGGATGCCGGTGTGGACGCGATCAGGGCCGCCCTGGAGAATGCGGGGGTCCAATATCAAGCCATCGAGAAGCGCGAGGGGGGGAAGTTGCTGATACGCTTCGTGACCTCTGGCGACCAGCTGCGGGGCCAGGAGGCCATCGAGGGGACCCTTTCGGACCGCTATAACAGCGCCCTGACCCTGGGCCCAGATCTCCCCGGATTTCTCCGCGCCCTGGGTATCCAGCCCATGCTCTTGGGACTGGACCTGCGCGGCGGTATTCATGTCCTGATCGACGTGGATATGGATGCGGCGGTTGACCAGGCTCTGGAGCGCTATACCGGCGATATTCGCACCCTGCTGCGCAAGCAAAAGCTCCGCTATCTAACCGTGACCAGGGATCGGGGGCGGGTGAAGGTCAAATTTCGCGATGCCCGGACTCGAGACCAGGCGGAAGCAGTGATTTCAGAAGAGTTTCGTGAGCTGGTCCTGGAGGTTGGGGGTGACGGTAGTACCTTCTTCCTTTACGGGTCCCTGACGTTTACTGATGAGCTGGCGGTCAAGCGGTTCGCCCTGGAGCAGAACATCACCACCTTGCGCAATCGCGTCAACGCCTTAGGTGTGGCCGAACCCATCATCCAGCGGCAGGGTGAACGGCGTATCCTGGTTCAGCTCCCCGGTGCCCGGGATCCGGGTCGGCTCAAGGAGATCCTGGGGGCGACAGCAACCCTGGAGTATCGTTTGGTGGACACTGGGCATAGCGTTCAGGATGCAGTGGATGGCCGGGTGCCCATAACTAGCAAGCTCTACCGGGATCGGGACAGGCGGCCGGTCCTGCTGCTGCGCCGGGTGATCGTCACCGGCGACCAGATCACGGATGCCGCCGCCGGTTTTGACCAACGCAGTGGTCAGCCCGCGGTATTCGTGAGCCTGGATGGGCAGGGGGCCCGTCGTATGCGCAAGGTGACTACTGAGAATGTGGGTAAGCCCATGGCGGTGGTCTTCATCGAGAACCGTACTCTGACCCGCCTAGTGGACGGAAAGCCGGTGAAGCGCAAGGTGCGCACGGAAGAAGTAATCAGCGTCGCTAATATTCTGGAGCCCTTCGGCCGCCGCTTCCAGACCACGGGCTTGGACAACTCCAACGAGGCTCACAACTTGGCCCTGCTGTTGCGAGCTGGTGCCCTGGCTGCCCCCATCGAGATCGTCGAGGAGCGCACCATTGGTCCCAGTCTGGGTCAGGACAACATCGATCAGGGCATGATGTCAGTGGTCATCGGCTTTATCCTGGTGGTACTCTTCATGGCCGGTTACTACCGGATCTTCGGTTTGGTGGCGGACTTGGTGTTGCTGGTCAATCTGGTACTGATCGTCGCCGTACTCTCCTTGTTGCAGGCAACTCTGACCCTACCGGGGATCGCTGGCATCGTGCTGACGGTGGGGATGGCGGTGGACGCCAATGTGCTCATCTTCGAGCGCATCCGCGAGGAGATCCGCAACGGCAGCTCGCCCCAAGCCAGCATCCACGCCGGTTACGAAAAGGCCCTGTCTACCATCGTGGACGCCAACATTACCACCCTGATCGCCGCGGTGGTGCTGTTCAGCTTTGGCACTGGACCCATCAAGGGCTTCGCGGTGACTCTGTTCATCGGTATCGTTACCTCCATGTTCACCGCCATCCTGGGCAGCCGCGCCCTGATCAACCTCATCTATGGTGGACGACGCGTGGGCAAGTTAGCTATCTAATACAGCAGTATCGAAATACCGATAACACCGGTTCGGTTTTTCTCTTCCACTGGGAATTATTTTCCGAAAATGAACGTGAATCAACGCGAATGCACCGGGAAAACTCGGTAATGATCCGATTACGGCCGGTCCGTGTTGATTCGCGTTCATCGTTGGTGAAGAGCGGAACCACCGAGGTTTTTGTTGAGTATAGGAAGAATGATTCGGCAGCCTCGGTCTGTCCGCAGATGGCGCAGATTCTCGCGAATTGAAAACGAAACAATCCGTATCTATGGATAGAAAAGAAAATGTAATCTTTCGTAACTGACGCGTTCATTCGCGGCAAAAAAAGATTCTCATGTCAGTATATTAGGTATTGCTGTGCTAGGGGGTAAGAGGGTTGAAAGATGCAGATACGGCTATTCAAGGATCTGAAGATCGATTTCATGGGCCGACGTCGAGAGGCAATGATCTTCTCCGCCACCTTCATCCTGATCGCCATCGTCGCGCTTGCCATACGTGGACTCAACTTTGGGCTCGACTTCACCGGTGGCACCCTGATCGAGGTTGGCTACGAGGATGCGGTGGAACTCGAATCCGTGCGCGCGGGCCTTGCGACCGGCGGGCTCCCGGATACCACGGTGCAGCACTTCGGGACCTCGCGGGACGTGCTGATCCGCATCGCCCCTGAGGTCGGAGATGCGGCTGGATCCGATCTCAGCGACCGGGTTTTCAGGGCCCTGAGTGCCGCCGCCGAGGGGCAGGTGGAGCTGCGCCGGGTAGAGTTCGTCGGCCCTCAGGTGGGTGACGAGCTCACCGAGGACGGCGGACTGGCTATGCTCTATGCCATTCTGGGGATCCTCATCTATGTGGCCCTGCGTTTCGAGTACCGGTTTGCCGTGGGATCCGTCATCGCCCTGGTGCACGATGTACTCATCACCATTGGCCTGTTCGCCCTGTTCCAGATGCCATTCGACCTCTCGGTGCTGGCGGCGGTACTGGCGGTCATCGGCTACTCCCTGAACGACACCATAGTGGTCTTCGACCGCATTCGAGAGAACTTCCGCAAGACCCGCAAGGGCGATGCGATATCCGTCATCAATATCTCCCTAAATCAGACCATATCACGCACTCTGGTGACCTCCCTGACGACTTTACTGGTGTTATTGGCCCTGTTCATCTTCGGCGGCGAGATCATTCACAGTTTCGCCCTGGCACTGATCGTGGGCGTTATCATCGGTACCTACTCGTCCATCTATGTAGCGAGTACCTCCGTCATCCTCATGGGCGTCAGCAAGGCTGACCTGATGCCGGTAAAGAAGGAAGGGGTGGAGTTAGATTCGATGCCTTAGCGGAATTTTCGATGTATATACTCGGAAATTTCAGCCTATTATTACGACAGTGCAGCGGTACTGATCGCGGATGGTGACACCCTGACTGCGGTACAGGAAGATCGGTTCTCCAGGAAAAACACGATGCGCGTTTTCCAGTTGACTCCAAGGGTGCATGGAATTCGGGCCACGTGCCTTGGGTAGGTGTTTCATCATCGGTGACCCGTGCAACCGAAAAATGCAATCGATCATGGATCTGAAAATCAAGTATCGGGAATTGTTTTGGTCATTCGCTCCCGCGGTACTAGTATGGGCGTGCCGACGATTATTTTGAAATCGATGAAGAACAAAATAGTCCATACATGTTGATCGTCGCACCGATAAAGCTAGGGCATCGGATTCCCATGACCGCAGAGCAACCGAACTCGTTCGGCATCGAGAACTGAATGTACCTTGTTCTGGCTTGTCGACCGTCACCCATGTGGACTACTCGGCCGGATTACAGACCATACACTAGGAGACCAATCCGCGCTCTCGCAAGCTACTGACCGAATCTGACCGGCGAGTGGAAATAGATCATCTGATAGTGGAAAATTATTTATTGAAGTGGGAAAAGATGATTCCTGGATGAATGAGTTTGAATTGGATTGAAGATCACCTTGTAAAATAGGTCCTCTCATCGATAGAGAGGCTCTGAGCCATTGATTATTCGACATGCTATTCATAGGAACTACTGTTTGGATACAGATCAGCATGATGGTGGGTTGGATAAATATACGGATCATACTAGGAATCTTAATTTTATATTTTGTTTATTCCCATCGGTTTAGTGTTAAAGGCATTGCGTGTCGATGCAATGCAAAGGAAATCGTGTGGAGAGTAGAAAAATAATCTTCTAATCATATGGAGAGGCTGTTCTGATATTAGAGATATTGAAAGATCTATGGGTCTTTATAAGAGTCAGAAAGAGATTCTGGATGGTGTCGATTATTCGGACCTTATTGCTGTTATGTACACTCGTGATGTTATCGTGTGGTTCGGCCGTCGCACCCTTTGTTTACACACCTTTTTAAAAGTCCGGTGGCGGACATACTGCTGAATATATGGGAAAGATTCGTAAAGCTGTATTCCCAGTAGCCGGATTAGGCACCCGGTTTCTTCCTGCAACCAAGGCTAGTCCCAAGGAGATGCTGCCGATCGTGGACAAGCCGCTAATCCAGTACGCCGCCGAAGAAGTGGAGAACGCGGGCATCGACCAGCTGGTGTTTATCACTGGGCGCAACAAGCGTTCTATCGAAGACCATTTCGACCGGGCCTATGAGCTGGAGATGGAACTCAAGGGGGCGGGCAAGCAACGATTGCTTGAGGTTGTTCGGACCATACTGCCGTCCAGGGTGAACTGCATCTATCTGCGCCAAGCTGAGGCACTGGGTCTGGGCCATGCCGTCTTGTGCGCACAACCGGTGGTAGGGGGGGAAGCCTTCGTGGTGCTACTTGCCGACGACCTCATCCGCGGGAACGGCCAAGGTGTGGTTGAGCAGATGACGGAGATGTACGGGTGCTATGGTTGTAGCATTCTTAGCGTTATGGAGGTCCCGTGGGACGAGACTGGTAGGTACGGTATCGTCGAGACGCGGCCTGGTCCGGACGGAGCGCTCCGAGTTGTCTCCATCGTGGAGAAGCCCGCATCAGCAGATGCCCCCTCCAATCTGGCGGTAGTAGGGCGCTACCTGTTGACGCCCGGAATCTTCGGTCATCTGAGGCGGACCCGGCCAGGTACCGGCGGGGAGATACAGCTGACCGATGCCATTGCCGCCCTGCTTGCCGACGAGTCCGTGATCGCCTATCCCTTTCGTGGTAAGCGTTACGATTGCGGCAGCAAGCTGGGATACCTGGAGGCGACGGTAGAGTATGGCCTAGCGCACCCCGAATTGGGGGCGGACTTCGCCGACTACCTTAGGCGGGTGGTACGCTGAATGTCTTTGTGCCCTTATGATTGCGGCCCTGGACTGTAGTTCAAGAATAGCTGGAAACCGACGATGATTCTGACTACGCACTTGTCGTCATGCCACTGGACCGATCAGGTCTCGAATGCCTGCCAGATGGCGTCGAGATCTAGAACCCCCAGGTAAGTCCCCACGCCCTCTTTGTCTCGGAGACCTTTCCCGCCGACCTTTACTCAGGATCTTCTCAGCCATCAGCGGGCCGATCTCCCACTTGTCGCTGTCCTTGCCGTGTTTGATCACACCCGGATGTCCAGCGTAGGTGTAGCTCTCGGTGTCGGGATCCATCTGAATCAGCATCGGATTGGATAGCATCATGCTTATTAAGGCCCTGCTGATTGGGATTGCTGCCTTTGGCGAGATCAAGCGCTTATTCCCTTGCCCAGGAGATCCAGGCGCGGCAGGGAAAGCCGATCAAGAAAGACCTGCAGGTAATCCACTCGACCGGCATCGCCGACACGGTTTCCCGGTTTGCCGACGCTCTGCGGGTTAGGCTTACCATGGGCAAGCGGTCCGCAAAGCAGAGATGGCAGGTGCTAGGAGATGGGCTTAGGCGGTTTCCCTGACGTGAGTTTAGCCGAGGCCCACGACAATGCTACCGAGCATCGGAAGAAAGCAAAGGCCGGGGTTGATCCCATCGCAGTACGTCGAGCCAAAGTGGAGAAAACGCCAACCTTTGCTACCTGCGCCGCCCAGTATATCCGGATATACTGACATGGGTGGCGCAACATCTGCCATGTGCGCAACTGGCCGCGTAGCCTCAAGACCTACGTGGTCCTATCATCGCCTCAAAGCCGGTAGACACCATCGGCACGGACGGATCCTGCACGTTTAGATCAGCAAGACCGAGACCACCAAGCGGGTATAGGGGCGCATTGAAAACATCCTGGACTACGCGGCGGCGCACGCTCCCCGCCCGCTGGCGTGGACACCTGGATAAATTGCTGCTACCCAGGTCCGCTAGGATCAAGCAGTCCGTACATTATCCAACCAGTCGGCATTGGCACTGCAACTCCTGATTCTGACTGCCACCCGAACCGATATCGGATGAAATTAGGACGGGTGACATCGGGTTCCATTGTCGGTGCGGGTCTAGATGTACTGGAGGCACGGCCAGGCCAGTACATGGCTTGACCCTGCCTACCGGGGATTTTGGTGACGACCCCTATCTGTCTCCCCGGCGTGAGGCAGGGTAGGTCGCTATCGAACACGGCTTTGCCGTAGCTGATGCCGGGGGATGGGTTACGGTGTGAACTGTGCGCACGCGGCGACTTTACCGACGGTTGGGAGATCGCAAGCCGACACCATGCGCACGGAGTCCGCATAGTCACATGTTGCACATTTATGCCAAGCCTAGCCCGACAGGGCGAACAGGCAGGACTTCCTTCACCGCCCTGGCATGCCTCGTCCGTGAAGATGCCCCGAAGGAAGCAAGCCCGTGTTGTATTACAACCCCTCTATTCCTGTATCAAGCCTTCCGGTGCCCCTGTTGTTTCCGAAGATCGTGTAAGAGCAGGAATCAACCACGTTCAGAAATACTCGCGTTCAATTCCCATTCCTGATTGTAAGGGAGCTAGAACTTTGGTCTGTATGGAGGGAATTACTCCCCTATTAGATCTCCAAATACTCCGAGGTCGATCATCGGAATTCTGTCCAGAATCTTTGTCTAGTGTGCATTGGATTGGTATGAAATTGATCCTGTTGACACTGCCACTGTATTACACGAGCGATTAAATAACTCGATCCCACCCTTCTGGGATATTCCCTATGAGCATTTGTGTCGGCTTGATGGTTTGCATGGCGTGAATTTAACCGGCTAATATGCCAACCGAAAATCCTCGCGGCTTCGATATTGACCACAATGATAGCATTGAGCTTTGCTGTATGATGTTGTCTCAACTGCGCTTTACCTGCAATCAAATAGAGATACTCAGACCAGCAGGTATGTATATTTCTATGGAATGTGGCCTAACGGCTTTTGGGGAATATGTTGATTGTGGACTTGGACGTAGCGTTTGCTGGTATCGGCCGGGTGCTCGGCATAGTCGAAGCGGTCGGTGGACAAGACTGGCGGCGATGTGCCATTGAAGCGTTCGATCACGCCGTTAGTTCGGGGGATCTTGGGCGTGATCAGGCAATGGTCGAGGTATGTGTCGGTACAGAACTAGAACTGGGTGACCGGTCGGCTGGCACTGGCCCGTGGCGCAGAAGCGGTTGGCAAACTCTATGCCGTTGTCGGTGAGGACCTGAGCGATGGTGGAAGGTGGAAGGTGCCGTGTCGATCAGGCGCAGGAGGAAGCTGTTCGTGGACTGTGCTGACTTATGTTCCACATACACCCAGCGGGTGGCACGATCAACGGCGGCATCCAGGTCGCTGCGTCGGTCGTGGTCCGGCATTTGAGGCAGGTACTTCACACCTCTCAATACACACAAACCCCTGTCGCGCACGGTTTCGTGTCTGGCTTGGGGAAAGAAGGCTTCCTGCGGGCTGTTTTCTCGTCTGCGGTTGGTCAATTTCTAGCCGATCCAGAAGCCACCGCTGATTGGTTAATGGGTTAGAGTTCCGAGTCAACAAGTATCCCCGGGCTTACCTATCAGTATTGTGGGTAACCATTTCTGGGTGCAAATACTAGCGAGCACGTGACCCAAACCGATGAAGGGCAAATACTCAGGGTTAAGCCACGCCCTCACCGTTGGTAAGCCGCTAACGAAGAACGCTAAGGTCTATATTTTTTATCTTTACACAATCGACAAAACTCCTTTACCAGAACCTCTGCTTGTTTTCCCGATAGGGGTCTGTAAACCCCTCGCCTTAAGCTTGGAGGATGGAGGGTTACAAACAGGGTTTGCATACTGCCTGGGAGTGTAAGTACCATTCTGGTATGAACGACGAAGTATCGGTACTAGGTGTTGGGTGGCGATGTGGGCTACCGTTACCGAGGGCTGTTGAGGGAGGTTGCACGAAGCAAGGAGATGCTGGTCTAAGCGGGGTCTATCAACCGTATGCACATGCTGATTGGAATTCCGCCGCAGCTGTCGGTGTTTAGAGCCGTGCAGTATCTCAAAGGTAAGAGTTCGCATAAGCTGTTATCGGAGTATCAGTACCTAAGAGCCTTTTTACGATCTATGGAGTAACAAGGCCGGGAAAGCCAGGGTCACAAACTGCAGGCTAGTATTGAGTTTTCGCTCGCAGTTTTTCCATAACCTTCGACACGTTTCCAACCAAATAAACGAGACGCTCGACAACCCATCGTTTGGGAGTCACTGCAAAGGAGGCGAAGGGGATAATGATCTAAAAACCGGACAACGGACTGGATCCCAGAGCCGGGAGATATTTTGAGGGGCAGCTCAAGGGGATTTTAGAATAAACCCCTTTAAATTAATATATTGGAAATCCTATTGGTACTCCCTAGGGGAATCGAACCCCTGTTACCGGCGTGAGAGGCCAGCGTCCTAGACCGCTAGACGAAGGGAGCGGAAGAATTCCGATAAGGTATGTATTATACTCACCCTGCGTGGCATCTCAAGTCCGTTATGAAGATGCCAACGACCTGAATGCGTAGCACTGAACCTTGCATTCAGGGTTGTTGCCTATGAAGACAAAGCAGAAAAACAGGTTCTTCAAGGAAAAATTCCTGGTCGTAGAATTGAAGACGAATGGACCTTTTCTAGGTAATTGTATACGTTGCGAATTCAACAGATTTGGTGGTATTTGGTAGTATCTATAGTGTGAATCGATCTAGAGCCTGGTAGATTTGATGCTCACTCTGAGCAATGTCTACTTTCACGAC
>Ga0209680_1000131_pt1 | contig 19492 bp, 20 predicted proteins | sample WorMetLIZISLAND1_FD_187413 | JGI IMG/M metagenome (GOLD analysis project Ga0209680, IMG submission 187413) | Marine gutless worms symbiont microbial communities from Max Planck institute for Marine Microbiology, Germany - Olavius loisae LIZARD... ... | reverse complement strand
GGTATCGATAGACCGCCTCCACCTGGTGAGGAAGCGGATCGACGATGCTGGAGTTCACCGCGAACAGAGGGTCGAACCGGTGGGCGATGCGGATGCGTTCTGCCTCGACACCGAGAAGGAAGAGCCCGGTGTCGCCGTTGAACGTACGCTGTTTACCACGGACTATGTCCAGGGTCGCGAATTCCCGGTCTGACAGAAGTCTCTCTTCTATCCGGCTGGATTGAAGCCCGACTACTGTTACCAGTGTCTTGCCGCTGAAGGGTTCGACGCGCTGAATCTCGACAAGCTCGGAAGACACCAAGCCGGAGACCACATCGCCCGGGGCCGGGTTGCTATCGTTCTTCCTCGTCACCGTGGGGTTCTTCTCACTCATTTCGACGCTTTCCCCCCGGCGGCTTCGTGTTCCGGGAATTCAGTTCCTCTTTCATCTCAACCAGACTCTTCACGAGGAATGGGAGCGATACGCGCCTAACGCTCTCTCCAGTGATTCACCGTGCTGTAGGTTACGCCAACCCGCCGCTCGAATTGTTCCTGGGTGAGGTTGAGACATTGTCGGAATTCCTTGATGAGCGCGGGATTTTTTTCATTCTTCATGGCAGTACCTCGAACCTTCCAACTGGAGACGCCAGGGCACATTTAGGAAGATATGATGGCCTACATGGAATCCGTTGTCAATCATTCGTCGGGAGGGCCTTCGGGGTCCTTTTGAAGAAAGGCCCGGTCAGTCCTTCGACAGGGCCTGGAGAGGTAGGTTAGATGCTGAGAAGGGCGCGGGCCGCCTTGTTGATCGACTACTTGAGAATGGCCAGTGGGAACGAAGGCTTTGCTCAGGGTTTCGATGGCGCATGAAGTATCTCCCTCAGCGGATGAGCGTGTGGACCGCTCCCTCCAGGTCCGTACCGGTACTCGTGAGGCAGTAGGCAACAGAGCCCGCGGGAGCGACGGTTGTATCGCTTATGGAGGGTCTTCGCCTCGCCTAACCAGTCGCCAACTCGCCCTTGGCCGCGGCTCGTACCGTGGCGGCGATGCGCTTTTCGCGGGTCTCTGGCCGTTTGGCGCTTTTTATCCACCACAGCAGAATCTTCTTCTCACCTCTGGTAAATGCCTCATAGTGCTGTGCCGCTGCCCGGTTTTTAGCGAACGCAAGGGCCAGTTCTTCGGGCACGATGAGCTTCTCCACGTCGTCGAGCAGCGTCCAGCTGCCGTCTCTTTTCGCCGATCGAACCTTGGCCTCGCCCACTTCAGTCATCAACTTGTCGTTCCGCAACTTCGTAAGACGTTCCTTATTGGCCAATGGCCATGTACTCCCTGCTCTTCGCGGCGATAACAGATGCATAAGACGGTCCGCATCGAGGGTTCGCACCGTGGAATCGATCCAACCGAAGCACAACGCCTCCTCCACGATGGCGTCGTAAGAGACGTAATCTTCAGCGCAATGTTTCTTGAATGTGACCAACCAGATAGCACTGTCGGTCTTGTGATTTTTCTGCAACCATGCGCGCAGCTGGTGGCGGCTCCTCACTTCAACCCGTGGGTAGTCACGCACCATTGGAGACTCCGATCGCACACCTTCGACTTCTTCGAGCTGATTCAGTAGCGACTATCGCATTCTCTTGAACAAGTAGCCGGGCGCCGTCTTGGTATAGGCGATGCCCCGGTTCAGCTTGCGCAGCAGCTCTTCGGTCACCTTCGTTGCCTTCTTCGGCTTGAAGTAGGCATCGAGATTTTCCTCGACCACGCGAAGCCGATCACCGCGTCCCTGGATCACCCCGATGAACTCGTAGCCGGGATCGATGGAGGCGAGGCTCGCATCTCCATGGCTGTTGTTCACGGCGAGGATGCCACCGAGCTTCAGGTATCGCTTGCAGGGCTTGGAGATGAAGCCGGCGTAGAGGGAGATGAGCAGATCGAAGGAGCCGTCAGGCTCGGGGATGTCGGCCTCGTAGCTCGAACCATGGAAGGCCATCTCGGGCGTCTCGCCGTAGACCTTGTGGCGGGCCACGAAGGAAACGACATCGTCCATCTTGGAGAAAAACCGCTTGGCGTTGCGGTCGTTGTCCACGTACACGACCGAGGGAAACACAAGGGATGCGGTCACATGGATGAAGCTGCCGGGGTAGAGGACTCTTTTCGGTTGGCGCCAGGCGGCGAGCGCATCGAAGAAGCCGCGCCGCGCCTTGTTGCCCGCGTAGTGCTTCTTATAGAGCTCTTGGACAGAGAATCCTGCCATTGCCTTCAGGACTCGGATTTCTTGCTTGCCTCGTTCTCAGCAAGGCGGGCCTTCACCAATTTGTCTACGAGCGAGGCGGGCAATGGCTTGTTGGGCTGGAAGCGAACGGTGCCCTTGCTGATGTCATAATCCTTAAGCTCTTCGACGAACGGATCGAGTGAACTGCCGCTGAACATGTAGAGCGCACAGTGTTTCTTCGTAGCTCCAAAGCCGCAGATCACGCGAACCTTCCGAAACGCGGGCTGTCCGTAGCTAATGCACTCCTCGGCATCTGGCGCAGCCGTATGAATTCGCTCTCTCAAAGTCTGAAGTGCACCCCGTTTGTCCTCATCGACGGTAACCAGGTAGTCATCGATGGTATTGGGCTTGTCTCCCATTCTGTCTCCTTTCAGGGCGCCTTTCAGCGACGAACCACGCTACCAGACGAGCTCTCTGCGTCCATTGCTCACTTGTAGAACATCGCTCGAAAGGCGGCTATCATTTCCGCGTCCGGCACGTCACGCAGTCGAGTTGCAATAATCCAATGGTGTCCAAACGGATCGCGCACACGCCCGGCCCGATCACCGTAGAACTGATCGGCTAGGGGATATATCTCCTCGGCCCCTGCCGCGAGTGCTCGCTGGAACACCGCATCCGAGTCGGCCACGTGCAGGTCGAGAACAACAGACGTGCCATTGAGCGTTGCAGGGCTGCTTGACCCGATCTTGGGCATCTCGTCGGCCAACATGATGCGGGTACCTTCAATCTCGATTTCAGCGTTCATGCATGTGCCGTCTGGCGCTACCAAACGCTCCCGGACTTCATTCGCCCCAAAGACCTGCTCGTACCAAGAGATCGCATCACCGGTTTTGGTCACCTGCAGGTAGGGCGTGATTCCTCTCATCTCATTCTCCTCATCGCTTCCGCACTCGGGCAGCCGGTCCACGCCAGTCCATGCTCATATAGCAATCTCCGGCTTCGAGTTCGTCGAGCATCTGCTGGAGGCGTTTGTTCTTCGTTTGTTGTCGCTTGGCCTGGTTGATCCATCCGAGGTAATCGTTTTGCCGGTAGGGCGGACGCTGTAGATATGCGTCCATCAATCCAGATGTTTGCAGCGCTTCGGAAACGAATCCAGGCATCGGTTGGCACGGGCGTTTGAGACTTGTCAGTCTGCCTGAGTTGCTGATCGATCTAGCCGGTTCCATTTTGGATTTATGCCGGCCTGAGTGTTTTTTGTGACGTGCGAGCAGCCGCTTCTTCTCGCCCGCCGGCATCTTTTCGACGATGTACTTCACCCCTTCGGCGGACAGGCGCCCGGCATGTTCCTCGGCGAAAGCCGCGACGATCTTGCGGTCGGCGAGTGACAGCTCGCGGAGCACCCACCCGACGCCGGTCTGGGCGAAGCGCTCCGGATCGCGAACCAAGGCGTCGGCGTTCCGCAATATGACCGCGGACAGACCCGGGATGCGCGTGTCGCCGTGCCTTGCATGGTTGACAAATGCCACGCAAGCCGCCCGGCGCTGCCAGAGTGGTTTCGCGACGCGCCACGTCGATATGGTCTCGGCCAGGTCGAGAGGTTCTTCTGCTTGCTCGAGCATCTTGCCGAGCACCTTCACGCAAAACCAGTCGCAGAGGTTCCAATCGGTGATGTATCCCTTGGTGAACAGGCGTGCGAAGGCAGACAGGTTCTTCTTCGAAAGATGCGGGAGCAAGAGCTCGGAGAGGGCGAGGACGCCGGCAAGCTTGTCCTCGGTGGGCTTCTCCTCGAACAGCCGAAGCGCCACCCTTGTCTGTGCGGCAACCGTCAGCTCGCCGAGTGCCTCGACCTCCCACCAAGCGTGGACGACCTCGCGCACACCGGCCATGGGCACGCCACGAAAAGTTGCATCCCCCTTGAGGTACTTGGACCAGAACGTCCGAGACTTTTCGGTCGATCGTGCATCGAGAGCCGCTTGGAGGCGCCCTATCTGTTCTGGTGTCGGCGCTTCGGCCGTCATCGAATTCTCCAGTTCGATTGGCACCTCATCGATGTGGACACCCAGGCCAACAACAAGGCCGACGTTTACCTTCCAGAAGCTCGGCGCAGACTCGCTCAAGATGCTTCTGTCTGGTTTCCTGCTTCTTCACGGAGATAACCCAACAGATCCATTCATTGCGAGCGAGAGGGGTGAGGTCGTTCCAGGCTTCTCGGATTTCGGATGCAGCGCTGAGCGCCTTGCGCAGGTCTGCAGGTACTTTGTGGACGACTCCTGTAGCAATCGTTGAGCCCATCGACTCCTCACTCTCCGCGGAACGCCGCCTCGAGGGTGGCGATGTCGATCTTCCGCATCTGCAGCATAGCCTGTATCGCTCGGTCAGCAGCTACGCGATCCTCGGCCTCCATCATTTGCATCAGCGCGTCGGGTACGATCTGCCATGACACGCCGAATCGATCGGTCAGCCAAGCACACATGCTCTCTTTGCCACCGTCCTTGAGCAGGGCGGTCCAAAGCCGATCCGTTTCCGCTTGGTCAGCGGTTAGGACGACAATGGATGCCGCTGGTGACAGTTGATACTGCGGTCCGCCGTTGAGAAACATGTATGGTGTCCCCGCAAGAGAGAGCTCGATGATGAGGGGAGGTTTACTCGGATCGGGACGAAAAACCTTTTCGATGCCGCTGTCGGGCAGCAGCGGGACGTAGTACTCGGCTGCTTCCTCGCCGTTGCCGTCAAACCACAAACAGGTACGAACCTTGGGATTCTCTTCAGTGCGCTTCATGTCCAATCTCTCCTCATATTTCACTGGGTCCTGAAAAACCGATATTCATATCGCCAGGTGCTCGCACCAGCGCGATTCGCACTCCGGGCATCACCGTTGTCTCGGCATCAGCGGTGCCACTCCTCCTGCCAGAGCAAGCGAAAACGAGTCGTCTGTGCTCTCAAAGTGCACAAACGGCGTACTGCCGGCGCTTTGCTAATCTAATGCCGTTCGAATTCCACCTCCGCCCAAATCGGAGTACACAAACAGATGGTATTCGCCGTCAGGAATCTCGATGGCCCGGCTTGCCATTGCCCGCTAAGATACTGGCCTCTCCCTCTGGCGTTATCTTACGAATGAGATGATTGTCCTTATCGGCCAAATAGATGTTGCCTTTCGAATCCACGGCCATGCCGCGGGATACTTTAAACATTTCTTTATTCATTTTTCCACTCTTATTTTTTACTGATATAAAGACTAATTATGCTTTTTTTCAAGTGTTTTTATGAGTAATTGACCTAACGTTAGAGAGTACTCATTTGTCTTACGAGGGGGCTGGTATATCCTCGGTGGTACGTATTTCGGGAGATTTCTCGACGATTCCCACTACGTCGACATCGAACCCTTGTCTATCAATCCGGAACTGTTTTGCCTTTCTCAACTGATGTGCGGTCATCGACAGCACAAAGGGGAACATCGCGGCGTGACTTATAAACTGCCCCATTTGCAGCTCTCCTCCAGGTGAGCCGATTAGCAGCGCTTCGATGAGTAGATGCTGCACTGCTATGTTCAACTCAATCTTGCGGGGTGACTGCTTATAGGTGCCACGCACATCGGTCTCCTCCAAGACGCCCCATTGAACCATCGTTCTCACGAGACGGTGGACGGTGTTTCTGACTATCACTCGATCTCCCCAGGCACCAATCAACCGCCGTCGCAGCAAGGAGATTGAGAACTCCTCCTGTAGCGATAGCAGCTTGCCGACGGTCTCGACCGTCGCGAATGCAAACGGGTATGTTCCGATGGTCATTGCCCAATGCAAAGCCAGCCGGTTGTCGCTATCGAATCTGGGGAACAGCCCAGGCCGCGGTCTTGCAGATATTCCATGGAGCGTGCTTTCTTCGCCAAGGCGTAGCGGGCACGCTCGGCCCAGTTCCCGGGGTTGCTCCTGATTGGCTCACCCAGCTTCTGGATTGAGTCACAGTCGGGTCGATAGCTCTCCCTTCGTGCATCACGCCCTCGATGCTTTTGGGCATCGACCTCGATCCACTGGTACTTCTCGTACTGCTGACTGAACGGCAAATCGCGGAAGTTGATTGGGTACAGACGAATGAAGTCTCCGGTCTCCGTCACTCCGGCCGTGCAGACCAGTTCATCGTACTTCGCCGACGGGATGGGATACGTCTTTACCGTGATGAGTACCTTGAGCTTCTCCTTTTTGTCCGCGCCGGCGATCATAGGTGGACCACCTCCAGGCCGGTCGTCTGCGCCACCGCCTCCGCCAATCGGCTCCGGTGGCAGCAACGGACATTCTTCTCCACGCAGACAAGGACTGAAGGCTGCTGTCGCATCAGGCGGCCGACATCTTCTATTTCGGGCTGAACGTCTAGGCAACATCGCCTTCTCGTATCGATTGAGGAGACGCTGGTAGGAAGCCAAGTCTCTCAGATTCCTACGGGCACTGCCGGATATTCCCAACGTCGGGATGTGCCGATATGCGAAGTTGAGTTTCTTGCAGAGCTTATTGAATTGCGAACCCGAGAAACCGTACTTTCGCGACACTGGGTTGGCCCGAATGTCAACAATCATCGAAATACCCCGTTTCAGGAGATAATTGAAGAAGGCATCGATGGATATCCCTTCGTAGCCTATGGTGTACACGGCACGTCGGGCCTTCTCTGGGTGTTCGACGGACGCCAGAGTACGTTCGTCTAGCTCGCTGTTGAGCGCGAACCAGGGGTAGCGAGTATAGACGCTACGAACCAGGGTGCTCTGATCCATCCGCCGTACCGACTAAGAACCTCGGCCACTGCATCCTGAATTGATTTGGACAGTTGCGCCGCCTCTTTCTCCGTAAGTTCGAGAGTGTGCTCGCATAGCGCAACGCGGTCCTTTTCCGGCGTTACATACCCGTTCTGCCGGAGACTGCCGAGATCCCAGTAGAGCATGAAAGAGAAGGGCCCATAGTTGTACGGCACGAAGTCGTAGAAGCTCGGTTCCTTTTTAAGTCCAGTCTCCCGGCGGAGCAGGAAGATGAGCTTCACGAAAACCATCGGCGGCAGTGGCTTGCCGGCCCGTTTGAGAAGACTCAAGACGGTCTTCTGCCGTATCAGCACACCGTCTCTTCCGGGCACGCTTCCATGCTACTTCCCACCCATGTCGAACGGCGTCTCTTCATTGACGGCGAATCGCTGATCGATTAGCGTCCGCCAGTTGGCGACAAGCTTCTTGAGGGTTGCCTATTCGGCACCGTCGTCCTTCTTGCCGGCCGGGAACCCTTTAAGGTTGCGGGACTGGTTTTCGACGAGCCATAAAATGCGTTACAGAGCTCCGATGGGGGGAGCGGGCTCTCCGCCTGCGGTAAAGATCGGTTGCTTCGGCTATGCGCCCTAGGATGCGCTCCGACAAAGATTCTGCCATCTATTCGCCTCCCTTCCTCTGTGCCGCCATCCGCTTCTGATCCTCGATTCACTGATCGATGTCCTCGCGCTTGAAGCGCCAGGTATCGGCAACTTTGAAGCCGGGCACTTCCCCCTTCTGCGAGAGCCGATAGACGGTTTTGTCGTCCACATCCAGATACTTGGCTGCTTCTCGAACAGTCATGGATGAGATTCCATCTCGCATACCTCTCTCGTTAGTTGGGGTGACCTCGGAATAGTATAGTTCAATCTAGTCCATTGTGCCAAGAAGGGACTTGGTTCTGCACGGTGTTTGGTCTGCGATTGCACACATTGGTGCAAGTGACCATTGGTATGGCAGAGATTTCTGGTGAACGAATTAGCCGAATTAGAAAGGAGCGGAAGCTCGAATTACGCCAGAGCGAATTCTCGGCTGGGCCATGGGGATAGTCTTGGGCCCTGGGAAACGTGAGGAAATCAAGCCACCCATCTGCGTGATGAATTCATGGAGAGCTTTTTCGGATTAGATTTCGAGGTTGCCAATCTCAAAGCGATGCTTGGTGTAGATGAAATCCTCGGCGCTACTTGCTTTGGTGGCCTTTGAAACAGGGAGGAAACTGGAAATGGATTTTAAAAATGCACGCAGTTTTTTTTCTTTGCAATTCAAATATTATGAAGGCTGTATCGATTTTACGCTTATCTCTATTCCCTTCATTCTGCTATTTATCGGGGGCCTTCGGTTTGAAGTCTGAAGCAGAATCCACTCCCTGAAATGATCAGGCCGATTTCGAAGATATAATTGCTCCCGTGAGATGCGTATACCTACGGACTACACATAATGGGTGCTATTTCGTGGCATAGCTACAGGGAGCAAACACATCCTCAGTATAGACTCGATGATAGCCTATACTAACGAAAGATTATTGGAAGAAAGCTTCAAGCGTATAACAGGTTCTCCTATCTATAGGAGGTCAGCATCCTTGATAGAAGGTAGAATAAATCCGAGTGCCTTGATAACCAAATTATACAAGTAATTGGTGCTGGAAAAGTCATACATTTGCAAAGAATAAATACGAAAACCGGCTCGTTGCACCGAGAAAAAAAGCCACACGCACAGCTAAACTCTTACGGTTAAATTAGCGATTTCTTTTGCACAGTGGAGTACATAATCAGGAAGCAAAAAGAACTTTCAGAAAGTGAAACTATGCCTCGCCATGTGGAACAAGCATCAGATAGTCTGTACAATATAATAATAACATGGGGAGTTATATGTCGTATAAGAAACTGTGGAATGTGCTTGGAAGAGTACTCATAGCGCTTGCTCTTACGGGTGCCGCATGTAAAATGTCAACGCAAAGTACTCGAAGCACTCGCTTTGTTACTCGCTGGAATACAGATGTTGGCGGCAGCAATGTAGAGACGGCGAGGAATCAACTAAGACTGCCCCTGAACTCGAGCGGTACTTATGACTTCGTGGTTTCATGGGGTGATGGGAATGAAGATAGGATTAGAGCACACGATCAAGGAGAAGCTACCCACACCTATGCTACCAGGGGAGAGTATGAAGTTACGATAACCGGAATCTGTGAGGGATTCGGGTTTAGCTATGACTCTAATACAAGTACGAGTGTTGGCGACTGTGCGAAGCTGTTGGATGTTAAGCAGTGGGGACCCGTGAAGCTTCACAATGAGGGGTATCAGTTTGCATATTGTACTAATCTCTCAGGCTTCTCAGCTCCGGATAGCCCTGATTTGAGCAAGGTTACTTATATGCTTGGTATGTTTTTTGGTGCAGCATTGTTCAACCAGGATATTGGCTCTTGGGATGTGAGCAAGGTTACTGATATGAGTGGTATGTTTAGTGAAGCAAGGTCCTTCAACCAGGATATCGGCTCCTGGGATGTGAGCAAGGTTACTGATATGAGTGGTATGTTTGAAGATGCAACATCCTTCAACCAGGATATCGGCTCTTGGGATGTGAGCAAGGTTACTGATATGCTTGGTATGTTTTTTGGTGCAGCATTGTTCAACCAGGATATCGGCTCTTGGGATGTGAGCAAGGTTACTGATATGCTTGGTATGTTTTTTGAAGCAGCATTGTTCAACCAGGATATCAGCTCATGGGATGTGAGCAAGGTTACTGATATGAGTGATATGTTCGAGGATGCAAGATATTTCAACCAGGATATCGGCTCCTGGACTGTAAGCAACGTTACTAATATGGATAGCATGTTTTATGACGCAGCATCCTTCAACCGGGATATTGGTTCCTGGAATGTGAGTAAGGTTACTGATATGGGTGAGATGTTTAAGAATGCAAGTTCCTTCAACCAGGATATCAGCAGATGGGATGTTGATCAGGTAACTGATTATCAGGGCATTTTTGACAACTGTCCCATAAACCAGAATAACAAGCCTTCGTTCTAAAAGCATTGATATTGGCAACTCATTATACGAGGCCATGATGGCTAGCCTCTCTAGACGATCTTGAGCGACTACCTCCAGCCGATTTCCGGTTTTTTAGTTCATCCTTCTAGGGAGAGATGCTTCGTAGCCTTTTAATTTTTTCCAGAGTTTTGAATCTCTGGCTTGCGCGGGCAGAATGCTCTCTTCCTTTACTGGCCGGGCGTTAGTCGATTTAGGCGTCCGGCAACTTCTGTTAGTTGGTTCAAATGTCCGACAGTTTTTTTGTGGGTCAGACATTTATTTCGTTCGTATACATGGAATAAATGCCGATGTGTCTGCATGTCTTTATCTTGTGTTCAGCTAATTCTTCATAGAATGGCCAAAATCGAGAGAGAAAACGATATGAAAACGCCTAATTTCAAACTACTGAGACACAAAAAAGTCTCGAGTCAGTAAGATACCGGCCAGAGATTTTCAGCGTCATCAAAAATCTTGTCTTTCTCCCCAGGCTTTCAGTATGATTATAGAGAAGAAAATAAGCCATCACTTGAAGATGATATGTATCCCACAGCATTTTTGATGATGCGTGTCAGATACTGATTGTTTTTTTAGAAGCTGGGAAATCTGTATTTGCGCGGGGATGATTTTTTGTTATCAAGAAAGGAGTTTCTAATCGTCATTATACCCCCCTTCATGTTGTGTTACTAGAGGGCGACACTTGGTTTTGGCAGCTCCCTTGGTAAAGACTTAGTCTGTGGCTTTGCTCGACCATACATACATTTCGCCCGGACGAAGGTTGGCTAACTTTTCCGGTTTCAATCCCCCGAGAGCTGTATTCGCCTTCTGGATCTGTTTCAGCCAAGACGGCTAGTTGAGGTTTAGAGATTTTTAAGATATCATTCACAGACTGATTTTGCCAAGAAGGTAGCGCACACATGAGCAAGGCACCCTAACCATCAAGGGAGTTGCCGAGTACCTCAAGGTAGCCGAAAAGCTCGTCTACGGGCTCGCCCGGAGGAGCAAAATCCCATGCTTCAAGGTTGGGGGCCAATGGCGAATTCGCCGTGAAAACCTAGATGCATGGATCGAACAGCAACAGAACAATCCGGCTCCCGAAGGAAGGGAAGGTAGATGACCCTATCATTCAAGGAAGCTGCTCAGCGCATCTTGGAGGAGGCTGGAAAGCCCCTCCATTACAGGGAGATTACCAGACGACTTCTCGACAAGGAACTGGTTGAATCCCAGTCGAAGTCGCCGGCTATATCGGTCAACGCCGTGCTCGCTGTCGACGTCAAGAACAAGGGCAAAGGCAGCCCATTCGTGAGGGTCTCACCGGGTGTCTTCGGGCTGCGGGCGAGTGGAGTCCTCTCTCAGTCGGTGGAGGAAACCGACGATCCGGAACGCCGGGTTCGTATCCCCCTTTTTCCTCTGTACTCCGAGGTGCGTCTGATGCTGCCAATCTGGAGCGGAATGCGACGTTCCGCGGTTACCCGTCTTAGGACCAAGATTGGGACTTTGGTGGGGACACCGCAGGAACCCGTGGACTGGTCCTCCCCGGACAAATGGATCTCAGAGCGGCTGTCTGGAAGCGATTACAAGTCCGCACTTGCAGTCTGGGAGGGAACAGGCAAAAGGGTCAATCCGCGACACGTCTACGGTCACTGGTTATTCGCCACCAACTACGGGCTCCTCTCGGATGATGGCGGAACACTGCAGCTCACCGAGCGGGGGATAGATTTCATTGAGTCTCCCGGTGGGAAGACCGAAGCCTCGCTCGACGAGGCTGAAGGTTTGCTCAAGTTGCTCGCCCTGGTAGGCAACGTAGGACCCGCGAGCCTTGGTGAACTCATTAAGAGTTGGGGTGAGTATCTCTCGCGCCGTTCCAGGTTCAGAACAGAAAGAACTATCAGGGACTCGCTGCGCCGCCGACTGCGCAACCTCCTCGATCGCGAGCTCCTGGATCGTTCGGGTATACAATACAGCATCTCAGATGCCGGCCTCACCTACCTTGAAAAAACCGGCGACGAGGACGCTTCTGACGGTGAGGAGGAGGAGGACCAAGAAATTCGAAAACTGGTTCGGCAGAAGGGAATATCAGTGCGCGAGAGCATACGCGACATACTGGTAGAACTCGACCCCGTTACCTTCGAGCATTTAGTCAAACGCCTGCTTGAGGAGATGAACTACGACAACGTCACGGTCACGAGCCCCTCCAGTGACGGCGGCGTAGATGTCGTTGCTGATATCGAGCTTGGCATTACCTCGGTTCGCGAGGTTGTCCAGGCGAAGCGACACAGGGGAACGATTCAACGCAAGGACCTCGACGCCCTCAGGGGCTCCCTGCATCGATTCGACGCTGTGCGGGGAACAATCATCACCACCTCGAACTACTCCAAGGGCACTCTCGAAGCAGCGTTTGAACAGGGGGCTGCCCCTATAACGCTCATCGACGGTGAGAAGCTGATCGATCTGCTCATTACCCACGGTATTGGGGTTCGCAAGAAGACACTGGAGGTTCTCGAACTCAACGCCGCGGCATTTGCAGAAGTGGAGGAATCGCTGGACGCCCAAGAAGATGAGTATGAGTAGAGCGAATAACGGCGATGGGTTTGATGAGATAGGTTACCGGAGCGAGTTAAAGCTCGACATCGTACTCCCGGCCACGTTGTCCGCTTCCCTGGCCGGTAACAGACGAGCGCCAGTGAGCGATGCGGGCGGGGCGCGGAATGACCGCCTTCTGGGGCGACGATTACTGGAAGCAGGCGGCGTATCGCAAGCAGCTTACGCTCTTCGGCGAGGCACAAAAACGAGGAAAACAGCCTTGGTGATATCTGACATGTGAGGCCCTTTCAATAAAATTCGCTGAACCCTGTTGGGGATCCGCCTATGCGGGGGTCTCAACGTATGAAGTTGTATTTCTTTCAGATGTGCGCTGTCAACATCATTACAACTACATGGCAATATCTTCTAAAGGTTGGAAGTGGTTCATGAGAACTCCTTTTCAACTGTCAATAAATCCGCATACATAGTCCAATCTGACTTCCTCACGGTGAAATTCACTTCTCAGTACTCAACGCTGTATTAACCAGAGATCACCGTGCAGCCTAAAAACGGCATTTTGAGTCAACCACTTGTCTCCATTCAAGGTCCGCTCTCTGCACCAGATGTGCAGACGGCTGATGTGGGCGTGGCTAATGTTTTTCTCCCGCACGCACTCCGCCGAGATTTCCCGGATGGGAAGCGCCACTTCGATGAGGCGGGGGCAACCGTTGCCGTTGTTTTCTCGCCCGCTCATGATTGCCGATATCCCTTCTGAAGGCGGACGGTAAGGCGGCTCTCCTCGGCCGCGAATTCGGGTTCGGTTCCGTTGTGGGCGAGCATGCCGGGGATAATCTTCTCGAGGATGCCCATTCCTCGGAAATCAAAATAGCGGTAGTCGCACATCATGTTGACGAGTGTCTGGTTCCGTGTGTAGCGCATGCCCGCCTTCATCCCCTCCAGGGTAACCGTGTTCGGTAGCCTGCCCGGGCTTTGGATATCGACCCGATCCGAATAAATGGCGAGAGTGATGTCGGAGCCGCCACGCTGTAGTTCCGGTGGACGAGGGCATTTACGATCACTTCCCGGAGAACTGCAGGGGGATAGACAGGCCGATCAATCCTCTGCCCTCCCTCGATATGAGCGGCCGGCTCCGTGTTCCGGGTCACGAAGTCCAGCGCCTGTTCAACTAGACCCGATTCGGTGATGGAACCGTTAGCAGCGCAGAGGGGCACCAGAGTAAGGTAGACGTCAAAGTCTCGTTGCAGTGACTCGGCGATGGCCGCGAACTTTTGGCGCTTCCCGAACAATGCGGAGCCCCGTTAAGACATCCCGCACCTATTCTTCGATTTCCAACTTCAGGCCAAGCTGCCGAGCACTTTCCTTCATGTACTTAAGCCCTTGATCGTTCTCGTCCAGTGCCCGTCCCTCGGGGAGCAGCATTTCGAACTGCACGCCGAGTCCCAGCTTCTTCAGGTTCATGCTAAGAGCGGGGTTGATGAAGCAACGGTAGAGTTCGCCCCAGTGTTCGACTCCTGGAATTTCGCCGTGGACGAGGAATCGGCGAACCGTGCCCTTGGCCGGCTTCGTTACCGTGGCAGTTTCCGAGGTTTCACTGGTGGGCGTGCCAACACCCGGTTCGCCGTCACCGACCCCGGCTCCAGTGTTTTCCTCGCCCCCCGGAACCTTCTCCGGCGTGAACGGCGGGATGATCCATAAGCCGCCATCTCTGAGGTCGAGGGACACCTGCTGCCGGCAGTAGCGGGTCTGGAGATTCGAGGGGCTTCCGCCCTCACCGACGCCCACTAGTCCGTCAGCGCAGGCTTGGGCGAGTCCTGTGGTTACCGCCTCCTTGGTAGCGACCATGGGTTTGTCCGTTAAGCGGAGGAATGCCTCGACGGCATCCTTCATGCGCAATCCACCTTCCTTCGGGATGAGGCCCGTGCTCTCCAGTGTCACCGAGCCAACGTGGCGAAGAATCCACTCCTTGTCCTCTACGAGTGCTTTCCACAGGTAGTCGAGATGCTCCCGGAACGTCTGGCCCGAATCCGACAGCGCGCACGCCTCAACCTCTTGCCCGCGGACCCGAAGAGCAACGGTGTAGGCGGAACCCAGCGCCTTCGAAGCGGCCTTGTGTGCCGCGTCCAGACGCTTCTTGAGATCTTCCTTCTGCTCCTCGTCAAGCTGACTCCAGTAGTCCGTCCGCACGCTCTCCAAGGCGGCTCTCTCTCGATGAGCCTTGCGCAGCTTGTTGAGCCCGCGAGCGGTTCCTACCAGAAAGAGGAGCGTGTTCCGGTAGATACGGTTCTTTTCACCGCACCGGGTGCTGATTGCCTTCACGCGTTCCCGAATCATGTCCTTCGCCCCACCGTTCTCATTCCAGGCGAGTGAAGGTGGAAGGACCAGCAAGGTGAGCGACCTCTGCTCCGCGAGGTCCTCCGCGGGGTCAACGATCACACGCCATGTCGCACCGTCAAGCGCGCCCTTCTGAGGCTTCTCGGCCCGAAGGTTCTCGAGTATCTCTTCCCCGAAGTTCTCCTCCGCGCTCCGCTGTAGGTAATCCGCGACCAGCATGTTCAGTGCAGGCTTCGCACCGAACCAGTAGCGCCTCCCTAGATTTCCGGCCGCCGCCGTGTGAAGGTAGAAGCAGCGAATTTCCAGTTCAGACAAGACTCCGTCCGTATAGTTCCAATCCAGACCCTGCCGGGAAAATGCCAGCCTCAGGTCCTTCGAGCTGAATCCGATCTGGCTACCCTGGCCGCCGAATGAGCCGAGAAGGATGGCAGATGCCAAACCCTTCCCCATGGCTTCTCTCCGGTAGTCGTACTCACGTTCTTCGTCTAATTTGCCGGCGTTGGAACGGTCACCGTTCACGTCGGCGGCGGCGACGGATTGGTACTCGTCTCCCAAAATTTGCGTCAGAGTTGCCTGCAGAGCATCGACAGACCAGCGGATATGGCAGGGTTGGATGAAGTGCTGAGTCTCGGTGTTCCCCTGATGGCGATCCCAGAGGTTGCCCACTATGCTCGCGAGCAGGCGCAGCACGCCCCGGGTCCGCTGGAAGAGGGGGTGGCTGCCCCATCGGGTGTAGAGGGCATCGATAAGCAGAGGATGGAAGGGATAGGCGCGTTGGAGCTGGTCGCGATATGTCTTCTTCACGGCCTCCGAGGGCACCTCTTTGGCCTTTTTCGCGTACATTTCCTGATACACCCGGGCAACCTTCCGGGGATAGTCCGGTGGTTTGATGGACTCGAACAGGCGGTATCGGACTATCTCGTAGATTTCCTCGTCCGCGACCGGCTGAACGTCGGCCCCGAGGCGTCGGAAGCGTTGCTTCAGCATCATTAAGGTTTCTTGCACCTTATCGCTATGGGCGACTTCGGACGTTTTCGCCGGTAGCGTGGCGACCATCACCGCGCCCGGAACTTGCTGCACGGACTCGGTCAGCTGCTGAATGAAGGAGACAGTCTGGTCCATGAGACTTGAGTCGCCGACGGGCATCGCTGCCGCCCCGACGCAGTAGTCGGCCAGCTCGTCCAGCAGGATCAGGCACGGCGATGCGTCCCGCAGAATCTCGGAGAAGAGCCCCTGCGGCACGCACCGGCTCTCGTCGTTTGCACGCACGCGTTCGTAGAGGGCCTTTCCACCGAGTTGGTAGGCCAGCTCGCCCCACAACGTGCGCAGGTGAACACCGTCTCCAACCCGTCGGCCCCGCGTCGCGTCGCAGGTCTGATTCGTGAAGACGGCCACGCCCTTCACACCTTCGGGGAGTTGCCCACCGACGGATTTCCGAAGGCCATCGGCGTGACGCGACTCCTTTAACCGATTCGCGTTCCTAGCCAGGTGCCACAGGGCCACGAGCGTGTGCGTCTTACCCCCACCGAAAGCCGTCTGGAGACTGATGATGCGGTTTCCAGTCTCGCCATCACGCCGTAGTCCCCCTGTAACTCGTTTCAGCACTGTGGACAGTCCCTTCGTGAGATACGTCTTGCGGAAAAACTCTTCGGCGTCGAGGTAGACCTCCGGGGCCTTCTCCTGGATGACCGCCCAGACGTTCGCGGCGAAGACGGCCTCCTCGAGATGTCCTTCGCGGATGTCCTCGTGAGGAGTCGCGATGGCGTACCAGGGTTTGAGTATCTCGTTCATAATTGATTCTCACCTCCTTCGTCGGAGGACTGCTTCCTTTGCGCATTCCTGTACGCCGTGCGCTTGCCCTCCGTGTGCAGTGTTTGTCGCTCGCCGAGCAGGGTGTTCACCAACTTCCAGTCCTCCAGATCCCGGGGGAGAACTTCGAAGAGTGCCTGTGCCAGCTTCCAGAACGGGCCGTCTTCCAAGAGGTCGCGTTTGCCGAGATACTCGACCAAATCCTTGCGTTTTTTCTCCTTCCAGAGGAGCATGCTGCGATGGAGTGCGTCGATGTGCGGTGGATGCTGATCGATCCCGAGGTCTCGACGGTTGGCACGATCTTCGAGGAGCGTAAGACGGCACTTGGAACCATCTACTACGAAAATTCCCTGCCCGCGGGCGACTTCCATGGCGTTGTCCTCGTCGCCGCCAATCTGCACCACCAGCCGGGCGTCGTCCCACGCCTGTTCCGCCGTGCCGTAGAGGTTCGCCCAGATGTAGTAGAGCGTAGAGAGTTTGTCACCCCGGAACTCTCCGGCGATGGCATCGCGCGCCGCCTGCTTTGCGAGTTCCAGCAGCTCCGAGATGCCGACGGGGGTCCCGTCCGCCTTTTCCACACGCCCATACTTTCCGAACACGCCGACGGCCGGTCCGTAACAGGCAACGATGAGATCCGCGCCGCGTAAGCCGTAGGACCAGAAGCTCTTGACGGAGCGTCCAACCACCTCCTCTACTTCACGGCGGACCGACTTGAAGGAAGCAGCGCTTCCAACCTCTCGCGGTCGGCACGCAACAGTCACCGATGACTCGAGTGACGCCATCCCCAACACAAGAGCTGAGTTGGGCATTTCCGTCGCAATCGGCCATGTCGCGTCCGGCGAGAGCCCCACCTCGAAGAGCGCGGAAAGTAGAGCATTCCAAACTTCGGTGGATTGGTGCGCGAACATAACCGTTACGAGCTTTGGGTCTTTCGCGGTGCGCTTGACCTCTGTGAAACTCTCGGCCAAGAGGCACCGATAGAACTCATTCGCACTCTTCCGCGACCCGTTATGACGGTGCTTGTGGCTTGTCGCCTCCTCTTCTTTTGGTGTCTGTGGAGTGGTGAATATCTTCGGAAAAGTGTTTCCCAGGCTTCGCTTCAGCCAGACGTAGAAGAAGTCGGATAGGTCGGCATAGGCGATGGAGTTTCCATACGGAGGATCGGTGATAACATAGTCGCAGGAACCTGAGCCGACATCGGTTATCTTGGTTGCAGAGCCCAGAATGACGCGAGGAGCCGTCCACGCGGCAGCACGTGTTTCCTCATGGCGTACAACCCTGAGCATGTACTCAAGTTGCTTCGAAGCCGTGCCGGACGAATCGGCGAACGGATTCACCTCCGGGTAGTCCCACATCATGGGTACAGATTGCCCGCTGAACGGCGTCTGGACATTTTGCCTGCCCGCATTCCATCTGCACATCGTGTTCCCGAAGGCGGCAACACGGTCGATCCAGAGGGCAAGATAAGTGGCGAGCGCGTGTCGGTAGTCGGCGTTCGGGATAGTCCGCTCCATCGTGACGACGGCCCTGTGAAGGCCTTTTACCAGGTTATCCATCAACACGAGCTGGCGCTGACTGAAAAGCTGCCCCCAGCGGGTGAATCCGTAAAGCTCGAGGTTGATGCCATGGTGTGAGCCGGCATCGGGCGACGCACAGGGACCATTGATCTCTGGAACGATGTACTCACGGGGAGTTTCCGTTTCGACAGCCTCTGCTTTCTTGACTGCATGAAGGTCGGTGTTCTCTACTAACCTATAGTCCTTTCCTCCCTTGCCCTCCACGACTACAGCCATCATTCGCTCGCCCATCTGGTCTGCTTGTCCCGCCGCGCGTAGGTCTGCTTCCGACGTTGGCTGTTCGCAGTAAAGGCAGACGGCGGGGCCTCGTTGGCTCTTTGTTCCCTCTGTCCGCTTGATCGCCTTCCCCTTGGCGATTCCAAAGGACACCTCCTTCCTCGCCTTATCCACATTCATTGTGAGCGCCGTCTTGCTCCCCTTGCTGCACAAGACCAGACTGCGTATCAACGGGATTTGGCCCTGACACGATGGATTGGAGCACGGAGCCGTCCTAGCCCACAGGTACGCGAGAACTGGCCGGCCGTCTTTGCCCGCCGGATACAAGTGCTCAATCTTCTCTCGCGTCTCTTCCAAGACCCAGTTCGCCCAATTCTGAAGGTCGTGCACGAGGATGTTGGAAACCTGAACTTCCCGTTCGACCTTCTTGCCGGATTCCTCGATGAGCGCCTTCCTCTTGCCCGGCTTGCCGTATTTCTGCGGGAACTCGCAGGTGGCCCGCAGGATTAGGTGGGCAACCGGGTTGTAGTCGTTGGCGATTGCTCCGCAGCCGAGACGACCTGCTTCGAGCGGAATCGCACCGCCGCCGGCGAAGGGATCGAGCACGGTGGGCACCTCGCCCTCATTGGCAACCTTCACCAGTTCTCGGGCGATGTGGAGAACCTCCAGTCCCTGGGTGTTCTCGGGATTGGAGGTTTCCCACTTCACGAGGGAGCGATCGTCGAGAAGCTCCCTGGGCGCCGCCGCGTTCTTCCGCTTTCCCACCTCGAATGCCAGGGATTCCGGCGACCACTTGGCAATGAACATCAGAAGTCGGTTGCGCAAGGAGTCCTGCATGTCCTGGTAGGGTTGGTACGGGTCCTCGTCGCGGTGGCTCTCGCGCCCGCGGCGATAGTGCTTAAGTTCCGCCGGGACCTGCGCCTTAAGGTAGTGCTCGACCGCGGCCCGGAAGTCGGCCGGACAGAGCGGATTGTCGGGATCGGGCACGATCGATGCAAACACTACCGCTCGCGATGCTGCAAAGGGG
>Ga0209680_1000130_pt1 | contig 19541 bp, 14 predicted proteins | sample WorMetLIZISLAND1_FD_187413 | JGI IMG/M metagenome (GOLD analysis project Ga0209680, IMG submission 187413) | Marine gutless worms symbiont microbial communities from Max Planck institute for Marine Microbiology, Germany - Olavius loisae LIZARD... ... | reverse complement strand
GTGATGGCGCCACCCGAAAAATCCGCCTCAACACGACGCTTGCGACAGGCTGGAAACTGCAAACCCGAAAAGGTACAATCCGTCACCGCCAATTCCTCCCGTTCGATCCATTCTAACCAATTGAATCATAACGGATTATGAGGACTTGGCGGTACCTTTTCGTGAATCTTTCGGGCTAGGCATACTTGATTTTGCCGAGTCCGGTGTCGTTAGGCACGGTTGACCCTTCCGCAACCTTGCGTCCGGTGCGAATATTTCCTACTTTTTCAGTCGGAGGCTTCCAGAAATGACCGAAAAACTCAGCATCTCCCTGACCGACGAGCACGCACACCTCTTGCAAGAAGCGGTCGAAAGCGGCGACTACGCGTCGTCCAGCGAGGTCATCCGGGAAGCCTTGCGGGAGTGGAAGGCGCGGCGCCTCCTGGGCCGGATGTGGGACGAGGGTATCGCCAGCGGCCCCGCTGACCCCGGTTCAGGCATGGGCGACATCAAGGCCGAGGCCCGCCGTCGCAAATCCCGCGCCTGACCCTATGGCCCGCGTCGTCTTCACGAAGAAGGCCCGCGAGGACCTGATCGACATCTGGCTTCATATTGCCGACGACGACCCTGTGGCCGCCGATTGGGTTCTCGACCGGCTGGACGAAGCGGCCGACCACCTGGCCGATCACCCGGCGATGGGCGCGGCCCGCGACGACATCCGCCCGGGTCTGCGCTATCTGGTCAGCGGCTCCTACCTTCTGCTCTATCAGACGACCGATACCGGGGTGGAAATCGTGCGGGTCGTGCACGGCCGTCGGGATCTGTTCAGCCTGTCCTAATTCCTGGGGTAGGCGTCGCTAACGGAAAAAATGACCGGTCAACCCCAACGCTAACACCGAGCCGCCGCCAGCATACCCTCTTGTACCGATTTTATGGACACCTACGATTGAAGATCGATATGGGTTAGAATAACGTCTGTCACTCTCCATCAGTTCAAAAAAACGCGAAAACGCGTGAAGTCGAAGACGGGTGGTCAAAGGGGAAAGATGGAGACGGGAATCTACCGTTTCATTCTTAAGTACAGCCGGAACCAACAGATCCTGCTGCTGGCCGTCACGGCCGTATCCTTCCCGTTCCTCTACCTGTCACTCGATTTGCCCAAGATCATCATCAACGAGGCCATCGGCGGCAGTCATTTCCCGTCCTCGGTCTTCGGCGTCGGGCCGGAATTCGAACAGGTGCCTTATCTGCTGGTGCTCTGTTTCCTGTTCTTAGGCCTGGTCCTCATCAACGGGCTGTTCAAGCTCTACATCAACGTCTACCGGGGCAGCATGGGCGAGCGGCTGTTGCGCCGCATGCGCTACCAGTTGATCGCCAACGTGCAGCGGTTCCCGCTGCCGCACTTCCGCAACATCTCCCAGGGCGAGGTGGTGTCGATCGTCACCACGGAGACGGAGCCGCTCGGCGGCTTCATGGGCGAAGCCCTGTCCCTGCCCGCCTTCCAGGGCGGTACGCTGCTGACGCTCTTGGCCTTCATGTTCGCCCAGGATTGGGCGCTTGGGGTCGCCGCCATCGCGCTCTATCCGGTGCAGATGGTCCTCATCCCGAAGCTGCAGCGGCGCGTCAACGAACTCGGCAAGCGCCGGGTCCGCGAGGTGCGCAAGCTTTCCGAACGGCTGAGCGAACTGGTCGGCGGCATCCACGAGATGCACGCCAACGACACCGGCCAGTACGAGCTCGCCGATTTCGGCGGGCGGCTCGGGACCATCTTCTCCGTCCGCGTCGAAATCTATCGCAAGAAGTTCTTCATCAAGTTCCTCAACAACTTCCTGGCCCAGCTGACACCGTTCTTCTTCTTCTCCATCGGCGGCTACTACGTGATCCAGGGCGACCTGTCGTTCGGTGCCCTGGTGGCGACCCTGGCCGCCTACAAGGACCTGTCGGCGCCGTGGAAGGAGTTGCTCACCTACTACCAGAAGATGGAAGACTCGCGGATCAAGTACAAACAGCTGGTCGAACGGTTCGAGCCGCCAAAGATGCTCGATGAGACGCTCTTGGCGGCGCAGGAAACGGTCGATGTGGAGTTGGCCGGCGACATCGTCGCCAACAACCTGACCGTCGAGGACGAGGAGGGCAACAAGCTCGTCTCCGGGGCCAGTTTCAGTTTCCGCTCGACGGACCATGTGGCGTTGATCCGAAACCCGGGCAGTGGTGCGGGCGACATCGCCCGGCTGCTCGCCCGCCAGGTGTTTCCGACCGCCGGCACGCTGACCATCGGCGGCCACAATCTGGTCGACATGCCGAGCGCGGTGACCGGACGGCAGCTGAGCTACGTGGACGGCGATGTCTACGTCAGCGCCGGCACGCTCCGCGACAATTTGTTTTACGGCCTCAAGAACTATCCGCGCCTGCAGCCGGAACCCGACGCCGAAGCGCGCCGGCTCGCCGACGAATCGAAGCTGTCCGGGAACTCCACCTTCGACCGAGACGCCGATTGGATCGACTATCCGGCCCTCGGCCTCGACGGTCCCGAGGGCTTGAAGACGAGAGCCCTCGATGTGCTCGGGATCGTCGGCTTGGAAGAGGACACCTTCGAACTGGGCCTGCGCCGCAGCATCGACCCGGCGGCCCATCCGAAGATCGCCGACGGTATCCTCGAGGTCAGGGCTGCCATCCACAACCAGATCGAGGACCCGGCCATCGCCGGCCTGGTCCAGGTCTATGACCGGGACGCCTACAACACCAATGCCAGTGTCGCCGAGAACATCCTGCATGGCTCCTCGACCAGCGAGGAGTTCGCGGTCGATAAACTCGGCAGCAACGCCTACGTGCTCGATGCCCTGGAAAAGGTGGGCCTGCGCGAGTCCTTCCTCGACATGGGGGTCAACGTGGCGTCGCTTATGGTGGAGTTGTTCTCGGACCTGCCCATGGGCCACGAGTTCTTCGAGCGCTTCAGCTTCATCGAGGCCGACGCGCTCCCGGACTTCCAGCGCATGATCAACATCGCCGGCAACCGGGGCCTGGAGGCGCTGAGCGACGAGAAACGGGACCGCCTTCGCGACCTGCCGTTCAAGCTCACCGTGGCGCGCCACCGTCTCGGCCTGATCACGCCGGAGATCCAGGAAAAACTGTTGGAGGCGCGGCACATCCTCGCCGACAGCCTGCCCGACGACGTCCGCCGGACCATCGATTTCTACGACATCGACAGCTACAACGGGACCGGCACGCTGCTCGACAACGCGCTGTTCGGCAAGGTCGCCAGCGACAAGCCCGACTCGCGTGAACGGGTCGTCGAATTCGTCACGGCGATCATCGACGAGCTCGGCATGCGCCCGGCCATCATCGAGATGGGCCTCGACTACGACGTCGGCATCGGCGGCCGGCGCTTGTCCCAGGACCAGCGCCAGAAACTGGGGCTGGCCCGGGCGCTGATCAAGAACTCGCACATGATGGTCGTCAACAACGCCCTCGCCATGCTGCCGCAGGGCGACCAGGCCGCCCTCCTCGACAGGGTCCGCGCCGAGCGCCGGGACCGGGGATTGTTCTGGGTCACCGGCGACGCCGATGCGGCCGCCGAATTCGACGTCATCCTGGTCGCTGAGGGCGGCAAGGTCCGGGCCGCCGACCACGAAGGCCTGGAAATCGTCGAACCGGAACCGGAGACGATGGCCGCGGACAGCGAGACCGAGCTCGGCCAGAACGTCGAGCTGCTGGCCGGCGTCCCCATCTTCGGCGGCCTCGACCGCTCGCAGCGCAAGCTCCTGGCTTTCGCCAGCGACCGGAAGACCGTGGCGGACGGCGAGGTCCTGTTCCGCCAGGACGAACCGGGCGAAAAGGCCTATGTCGTCATCGAAGGCCAGTTCGACATCCTGGTGTCCGGCGCCGACGGTCCGTTGAAGGTGGCCGAGGCCGGCGCGGGGGCCGTCGTCGGCGAACTGGCGCTTTTGTGCGACGCGCCCAGGACCGCCACCGTCCAGGCGACCCGTCCGGCCTCAGTGCTCAGGATCTCCAAGGACGTGTTCTTGCAGCTGGTCAAGGACAACGCCGAGGTCGGCAGCAACCTGTCCCGGATCATCGCCGGGCGGCTGGAAAAGATGGTCCGCGGTTATGTGGCCCGCAGCCTGCCGCTGTACGACGAGATCACCGGCCTGCCGTCGCGCCACCTGTTCATGGACCGCGTTGCCCACGCCGTCGACACCGATGCCCGCGAAGGTAAGAAATCGAGCCTCATCCTCTTGAAGTTCGGCGAGTCCGATTCGCTGACGTCGTCGCTCGACAACGAGGCCAAGGTCATCGTCCTCAAGCAGATGGCGGACCGCCTCAAGGGTTGTTTGCGCCGCGCCGATTCCCTGGCCCGCCTGGAGGAATTCTCCTTCGGCGTCATCGCCAAGAACGCGGCCGACGGCAACGGCGGGGATGACGGCGGTCCGCTGGCCGACCGCATCCGCCACGCCTTCGACCAGCCGCTTGCCGTCAACGACCAAACCTTCGACCTTTCCGGGACGATGGATTTGGATACCTACCCGTTGCTCAAACAGCACGTGGACGAAGTGCTGACTGGCCGGGCGGGCGGTAAAACTTCTCTCTACGTCAGAAACGCCCGGTCCTGCCGGCGGCGCAGCCGATAAAGCGATTGCTCCGGGTCGAGGTCGAGCATGCGTGATGTGATCACGGTTCCCGCCGGCACGTCTTCCTGGAGCGTGCGGTCGACGGCCAGGTAGTAGGGGCAGGGATTGCCGTCGGCCAGCGGCCGGGCCGCGACCAGTTCCGGCGACAGACCGTCGACCTCGTGATGGTGGGGATCGGTGATCGCCAGCACCGCGCCCTTCTTGAAGTCTCGCGACGTCCGCGCCGCCAGGTCGACGACCGGTCTTGGTATCGTCGCCCCGGTCGGCAGCCCCAGCAGGCCGGCCGAGAGGATGGAGATCGGCGCCTCGACGCCCAAGAGATGCTGCGGGTTGTAGAGCATGGCCGCCCGGCCGTCCCGGGACACCACGTGGCCTTTCTCCTTGAGCAGTTGCCAGGTCTTTTCGTCGTCGCACCGGACGACCACGAAGACGCCGCCGGCGAAACTGGCCTCGTCCGGCCTCCGCAAACAATTGAAGACGTCGATGCGTCCCGCGCCTTGCAAGAGACCGCCTTCGGCTTTCGGACGAAAGGCATCGGCCACTTCGATCGGGCGCAGCAGGGGCGCGTGGAAATCGGGTCGGTCGGGGGTGAGACCGGTGGCGTTGGCAACCACGCCCATTTCGCAGAAGTCGGGCACCGTCCGCGTCGGCAGGCCGGCCGCCGCCAGCGCCGCCGCTCGGCTCGCGCAAAGGTTCTCCCAGCCCTGCCGGTTTTCCCGCCACAGGCCCTTGAGCCCCGAAGCGGACCGGTGTTCACCGCGCCAATCGATACCGTCGTCTTCGCCGAGCACGAAGTCGTATTCGCTCGACTTGCCGGCGGCGATGACGGTGAGGCCCAGGGTTTTCGCCCAGCTGATCAGCCCGATGAGCAGGCTCGGCTGGTCGCCCTCCACCTCCGTGTAGACGACGTCCTGCTCCCGCGCCATTTGGTGCAGGATCGGCCCGGCGACGATGGCTGCCTCCTTGGTTGCCATGACCACGTGGCGCCCCCGTCCGATGGCCCATTCGGCGATGCTCGCCGCCGCTTCCGGGTGGCCCGTCGCTTCGACCAGGACATCGAATTCGGGAAGGCGTTCGTCCGTGATATCCTCGGTCATGAGGAGGCCGTTGGCGTCCATGCCGCTCGTGGCGGCCGCCGTTTTCATGCGCTCGACATCCCGGTCGCAGATGATGGCGATCTCCAGGTTGGGGATGGTTCGCGATTGCGCCAACAGGCTCGCCCCGAAGTCGCCGACGCCGACGAGACCGACGCGGATGGTTTTGTCTCGGGCATGGGCGAAAAGGGCTTCGTAGTTCATGGCTCCCCCAGCATGACCCGGAGTACTTGGCAGCCTGGGATCATCGATGGTTTGCTGACAGATGGAAAGCCCGGCATTTGACGTCCAGATCAGGACTAAGCGAACCGGGATTTTTCCAGGGATCCCGTTCGCCACAGGCAGGCGGCCAGCAGGGGTTCGCCGAGGTCGGTCCGCATGCCGTGGGGTTGCCAGGGGGGATTGTGGACGACGGCCCCGGGGCCGAGCGGTTTCCAGCCGGCGTCACCGACCTTCCAGGAGGCGCGACCCGAAACCACGCGGTAGATCTCTTCCGGTGAGTGTCGGTGCGTCGGGTATTCGATACCCGGTCCGAGCAGCAGGAAGGCGGCGATCAGGTCGTCGCTGTCGACGCCGCCGCCGGGGCCGGCGACGATGGTCCAGCCGTAGGCGTCCAGGAACGCCTCGTCCATGTCGTCCGCCGTGTAGGTTTGCCGCCACGTCAACCGATCCGCCGTCGCCTGCAAGGCCGGGGCGAGGTCGCCAAAGGCCGCCGGAACGCCGGCCAGTGCCACCGGCAGGTCGGCCAGGACGGGCAGCGCCGAAGGCAGGTTGGGCGTGATCGTATAGGGCTCCGACGGCCAGGCATCGGTGATCCGCGCGCAGGCGGGATCATCCGCATCCGCAAAGAACGTGAGAAGGCAGCGCGCCAGCCCCGTTGCGTCGTCGTTCTCCAGCATTTCCAACATCGCTCCTGATGCGGCACGGCGGTTGAGTCGGGATCAAACGATCCGCGACGGCAATTGGCCGAGTCCTGAATATCCGGTTTGGTCAAAATGCCAAAGGCAAAGCCGCCGTCAAAAGAAATATTTTGTATTTTGGTACGCCAATACCTAAATTGGCCCGACGCGCCGTTCGGGGACACAGGGGCGCGTCAATGACCCGTCAGGGCAGGTTCTGGAAAATGAACGGGAGGAACCCATATGAAAAACAGTCTATCCGCCGATCTCGCGACGACGCGTTCGATCGAGGTCGACAAGCCGAGGACCATCGATTTCATGGGCGAGGAACTGCGGGTTTATGCGACGCCGGAGCTGGTGCGCGATATCGAGGTGACCTGCCGGGAGATGCTGCTCGAACACCTGGATGACGACGAGGATTCGGTCGGTACCCGGGTCGAGATCGACCATACCGGAGCGACGCTGTTGGGCATGAACGTCACCATCTCGGCGACAATCTCTGCCGTCGAGGGCCGCGCCGTCAGCTTCGAGGTGACGGCATCGGACGACTTGGAACAGGTGGCGACGGCCAAGCACAGCCGCTTCATCGTCCACAAGGGCAAGTTGGGAGAGCGCCTCAAGGCCAAGGCCGACAAGGCGAACGGATAAAACAATTCGAACGGCGGCAAATCGCATGTCGTCCAAACAACAGAATCAAAATGGGCCCGTCGGGGACCGCCCCTCTCAGGACCGCGACGTCCCGACCTATTGTTACCAGTGTGTCGCCGGGCCCGACTTCCTGACCGTGCGCGTCGAGGACGGCACGGCGACCGAGGTGCAGCCCAACTTCGCCTCGGCCGGCGTCCATCCGGCGGCCGGCCGCGTCTGCGTCAAGGCCTACGGGCTGATCCAGAAAACCTACAACCCGAACCGCATCACCACGCCCATGAAGCGGACCAACCCGGAGAAGGGGAAAGGCGTCGATCCCAAGTTCGTGCCCATCTCCTGGGACGAGGCGCTCGATCTCATCGCCGGCAAATTGAACGAGGCCCGGGCCAAGGGCCTCAGCGACGAGGCCGGCTACCCGCGGGTCGCTACCAGCTTCGGCGGCGGGGGCACGCCGACCGCCTATATGGGCACTTTCCCGGCCTTCCTCAGCGCCTGGGGCACCGTCGATTTCGGCTTCGGCTCGGGCCAGGGCGTCAAGTGCTACCATTCGGAACACCTCTACGGCGAACTGTGGCACCGGGCCTTCACCGTGGCCCCCGACACGCCGCTTTGCGAATACGTGGTTTCCTTCGGCTCCAACGTCGAGGCCTCGGGCGGCGTCTGCGGGGTCAAGCGCCACGCCGATGCGCGCGTCCGCGGCATGAAGCGGGTCCAGGTCGAGCCGCACCTGTCGGTGACCGGGGCGTGTTCCGCCGAATGGGTGCCGATCAAGCCGAAGACGGACGCGGCCTTCCTGTTTGCCATGATCCACGTCCTGCTGCACGAACAGCCGCGTGAGAACCTCGACGTCGATTTCCTGCGCGACCACACGTCCGCGCCCTATCTCTTGGGTCGCTTCGGCTATTACATACGCGATCCGGAAACCCGGAAACCCCTGATCTGGGACTGCATCTCCGAGCGCGCCGTGCCTTTCGACACGCCCGGTGCCGTGCCGGCGCTGGAAGCGGCGATCACGGTGGAACGCGGCGTCGAGGAAGGTGCCGACGGCAAAGTCTGGGAGCACGTCAACGAACGTTGCCAGACCGCCTGGGAAAAACTGGTCGAGCACATGGAGCCCTACTCGCCCCTGTGGGCTTCCGAGGTCTGCGACGTCGGCGTCAAGACCATCCGCCGCATCGCGCTCGAATACCTGGAGCATGCGCGCATCGGCGAGACCATCGAGATCGACGGCCGCGAGCTCCCCTACCGGCCGGTCGCCGTCGTCCTCGGCAAGACCGTCAACAACGGCTGGGGCGGTTTCGACTGTTGCTGGGCGCGGACGCTCCTCGCCTGTCTGGTCGCCGGCCTCGAAGTACCGGGCGGCACGCTGGGCACGACGGTGCGCCTCAACCGCCCGGCGACCTCGCGCCAGGCCTCGATCACGCCGACCAATGACGGTTTCATGGATTATCCCATGAACCCGACCGACAAGGAGAACTGGCTCTCCAAGCCGGACGTGCGCAACGCCAACCGCACCCTCATTCCGCTGGTTGCCAACTCGCCGTGGAGCCAGGCCCTCGGGCCGACCCATCTCGCCTGGATGCTGCAGAACCAGAACCCGGGCCACTGGCCGCAACCAACGGTACCCGACGTCTGGTTCGTCTACCGGACCAATCCGGTGATCTCGTTCTGGGACACGGAACAGATCGCCGACACCATCGCGCGTTTCCCGTTCACCGTCTGCTTCACCTATACGCCTGACGAGACCAACGACATGGCCGACGTGCTGCTGCCCGACTGCACGGATCTCGAGAGCCTGCAACTGATCCGCATCGGCGGCACCAAATACTTCGAGCAGTACTGGGACTATCAGGGGTTCGCGCTCCGTCAGCCGGCCGTCGACGGCGTCGGCGAGGCCCGCGACTTCACCTGGGTGGCCACCGAACTGGCCAGCCGCACCGGCCTCCTGGAGGGCTACAACAAGGCCATCAACAAGGGTGCGGCCGGCGTCCGCCTGCACGGCGAGAATTACGATTTCAGCCTGGCAGAGGACCAGGCCCATTCCCTGGAAGAGATCTGGGACGCGTCGTGCCGAGCCGCATCCGCCGAGATGAGCGACGGCCGCGAGACCGAAGGCCTCGACTATTACCGCGAACACGGCTTCCGCGTGGTGCCCTACGAGCGCATCAACTGGTATCTCTATCCGGAATTGGTCGACCAGGGCCTGCGCTTCGAACTGCCCTATCAGGAGCGCCTGCACCGGGTCGGCCGCCAACTCGCCAACCGCCTGCACCAGGCCGGCATCTCCTGGTGGGACCAGCAGCTGGAGGAATACGACCCGCTGCCCGAATGGAAGGACTATCCCGGCCTCTGGGAGCGGGCCCTGGAATCCAACTTCGACGTCGATATTTCGGACTTCCCCTTCTGGCTGGTCACGTCGCGCTCCATGCAATACGCCTGGGGCGGCAACGCCGACATCCAGATGATCAAGGAAGTGGCCGGTAACATCGCCGGGCACGGCGGCGTCATCATCAACACCGGCCGGGCCCGCGAGATGGGAATCGAGGACGGTGATCGCGTTGAGATCGCCTCGCCGCTGAGCGCAACCAAGGGCTTCGCCATCCTGCGCCAGGGCGTCCGCCCGGACACGCTGGTGATGATCGGCCAGTTCGAACACACGGTGACGCCCTTGGCCAAGACCTTCGACGTGCCGAGCATGAACAAGCTGACGCCGATGCTGCTCGACCTCACCGACTCGACCGGTTCCGGTTCCGACCTGGTCAAGGCCCGGGTCACGCTCCTGGAGAAGCGCCGATGACACGCTGGGGCATGGTCGCCGACCTCCGGCGCTGCGTCGGCTGCCAGACCTGCACGGCCGCTTGCAAGCACACCAACGCGACGCCGCCCTCGGTGCAGTGGCGCCGCGTCCTCGATCTCGAGATCGGCGAATACCCGAATGTCAGCCGCGCCTTCGTGCCGGTCGGCTGCATGCACTGTGCCGACCCGCCCTGCATGCACGTCTGTCCGTCGACGGCGACGGGCCAGCGCGATGACGGCATCGTCACCATCGACTACGACCTCTGCATCGGCTGTGCCTACTGCGCCGTCGCCTGCCCTTATCAGGCCCGCTACAAGGTCGACAAACCGCGCTTCGCCTACGGCGGCAACCGGCGCATGCGGAGCGAGGCGGCGCGCGAAGACCCGGCGCGGCTCGGCGTCGCCCAGAAATGCACCTTCTGTTCAGACCGCGTCGACTATGGCCTTGCCCACGGATTGACGCCGGGCATCGATCCGGACGCGACCCCGGCCTGCGTCAATTCCTGCATCGCCGACGCGCTCCATTTCGGCGATCTCGCCGATCCGGACAGCAACGTGTCAACGCTGATCAAGGAGAACCGCAGCTTCCGCATGCACGAGGAACTGGGCACCGACTCCGGCTTCCATTACGTGTGGTCGGGAAAAGGTACGGACGAAAACGCCAAGGCGGATGCGGTCGAAGCGGCGCTGGTCTCCGCGTCGCGCGGCACCGGTTCCATCGGCGGCGCCGACCCATGGCTGCAGTTCCACTGGGACTGGCGGGCCGCCGGCAACTTCATCGGCGGCGGCAGCGGCGCCGGTTTGCTGGCGGCGACCGCCATCGCCGCCTTCGCCGGCATGCCGGCCTGGCCGTTCGGTCTGGCCGGTATTTTCGGCGTCGCCCTCGGGTTGTTTCTGGTCTGGCTCGAAACCGGGCGGCCCCTGCGCGCGCCCCTGAACGTCTTCTTCCATCCGGAAACTTCGTGGATGACCCGCGAGGCCATGGTCGCCATCCTCCTGCTGCCGGCCATGGGGCTCGCCCTTTGGGTCGGCTCGCCGTGGATGATCGCCTTCGCCTCCCTGATCGGCCTCGGTTTCCTTTTCTGCCAGGGCCGCATCCTGCACGCCGCCAAGGGCATACCGGCCTGGCGCCACCCGAGGATCGTGCCGCTGATCTTCGCGACCGGGCTCGCCGAAGGGCTCGGCCTCGCCGTCGCCATTGGTATCGCCATGGGTTACGCCTCCGGGTTCCGCGGCCTCGCCGACGCGTCATCCATCGTCCTCGCCCTTCTCGTCGCCGTCCGTTTCTGGGCCTACGGCCAGTACCGCAAGGGCCTCAAGGACCAGGCGCCGGCCGGCACCCTCAAGGCCTTGAGAAAGGCCGACCCGGTGGTGCTCCTGGTCGGTCACGTGGTGCCGCTTGCCTTGATCGCCGTCGCCTATTTCCAGCCGACCATCGGCGACCTGCTGTTGGCCGGGGCCGGCGCCGCCACGGCTTTGGGCGGCTGGTTTTTGAAATTCGTCATTGTCACCCGGGCAGCCTATAATCAGGGTTTCGCCATCGACCACGCACCGGACCGCGGCCCCGCTGGGGCCGGCCCGGGCGCCAAACCCGGGTGGAGCCCGTCTTGAACGTCACCGTCAAAGCCGCCAGCCGCGAACGGTCCTTTACCCGCGAGGCTTCCAAACTGACCTTGGGCGAGGGCGAGGTCTTCCACGGCGAGGCCATCCTCGCCGTCACCAAGGCGCTGCTGCAGTCGGGCATCTCCTACGTGGCCGGTTATCCCGGCGCCCCGGTGTCGCACCTGATCGACGTGCTGGCCGATGCGCGGGCCTCGGTCCTCGAGCCCATGGGCATCTACTTCGAACAGTCGGCCTCGGAGGCGGGTGCGGCCGCCCTCCTCGGTGCTTCGATCAATTATCCTCTGAGAGGCGCCGTCACCTGGAAGTCCATCGTCGGCACCAACGTTGCCTCCGACGCCCTTTCCAACCTGGCCTCCGCCGGCGTCAAGGGCGGTGCCTTGATCGTCGTCGGCGAGGACTATGGCGAGGGGGCCAGCGTCATCCAGGAGCGGATCCATGCGACGGCGCTGAAATCGTCGATCCCCCTCATCGACCCGCGCTACGACATGCCGAAGATCGTCGACCTGACGGAGAAGGCCTTCGACATGTCCGAGGCCTCGAACCTGCCGGTGATCATGTCGCTCAGGATCCGGGCCTGCCACATGACCGGCAGCTTCATCTGCAGGGACAACCGGCCACCGGACGAGAACCGCCGCAATGCACCGCTCGAGGCGGGGTTCGACTACGGCAAGATCGTGCTGCCGCCGTCGACCTACAATCAGGAAAAAGCGAAGATCGAAAACCGGCTGCCGGCGGCCAGGGACTTCATCCGCGAACACGGCCTCAACGAGCATATGCCCGGCGGCGGCGGTTCGATCGGCATCATCCTGCAGGGCGGCACCCACGGGGTCGTCGCCCGCTCGCTGCACCGCCTCGGCGCCGCCGATTCATATGGTAATTCGGAAATCCCGCTCCTGGTGCTCAACGTCATCCATCCCCTGGTCCCGGAAGAGATCGTCGATTTCATCAGGGACAAGGACAGCGTGCTGGTCGTCGAGGAGGGGCACCCCGCCTTCATCGAAGACCAGGTCCGCGCCATCGCCCATGACGCCGGGGTCGCCTGCCGGATCCACGGCAAGGACATGATGCCGACCACCGGCGAGTACATCACGCCGATGGTCCGCGAAGGCGTCGCCGCCTATCTCGGCGCCGCCGCGCCGAAGACGCTGAAGGGACGGGCCAAGCGGCGCAACAACGCCATCAAGAAACGCATCACCACGGCCCGTGAAGCGGCCGGCGCGCCGCCGGTGGCGCCGCGGCCGCCCGGCTTCTGCACCGGCTGCCCGGAGCGGCCGATCTTCACGGCCTTGAAGATGATCATGCGCGAGAGGGGGCCGCTGCACATCTCCGCCGACATCGGATGCTCCACCTTCGCCACCCTGCCGCCCTTCAACATCGGCAACACGGTCTTGGGGTACGGCCTCAGTCTGGCCAGCGGCGGCGCCATCGCTGACAACCTGAGCCAGCCGACGGTCGCCGTCATGGGCGACGGCGGCTTCTGGCACAACGGGCTGACCACCGGCGCCATCAATGCCCAATGGCAGGGCATGGACGCGGTGCTGGTGATCCTCGAGAACGGCTACGCATCGGCCACCGGACAGCACCATGTGCCGTCGACGGGCTCGACGCCGGTCGGCCGCCCGGTCCAGGTCTCCATCGAGAAATCGCTCCGCGGTATCGGCGTTAAGTGGATCCGCCGGGTCGATTCCTACGACATGGAAGAGACCCTGATGGCCCTGCGCGACGCGCTCGACGCACGGGGCAAGGAACTGCGCGTCATCATCTCCGACAACGAATGCATGCTGGCCAAGAAGCGCCGCGGCAACCGGCACAAGGTCCGGGCCCGCGAGAGCGGCCAGCCGGTCAAGATCTCGCGCTACGGCGTCGACGCCGAGGTCTGCACCGGGGATCATTCCTGCATCCGTCTCAGTGGTTGCCCGTCGCTGACCTTGAAGCCGGCCACCGATCCCCTCAAGGACGGGCCGACGGCCCATGTCGCCGATGACTGCGCGGCGTGTAATCTCTGCGGCGAGGTGGCCCAGGCGGCGCAGCTCTGCCCGTCTTTCTATAAGGCTTCCGGCATCTCCAACGCCAGCCTCTGGGACCGCTGGGTTGAAAAGGTCAACCGCCGCCTCATGGACCTGATGGGGGCGTCGTGAGCACGCTTGAGCCCATCTGCGTGCAGATCGCCGCCTTGGGCGGCCAGGGCGGCGGCGTCTTGGCCGAATGGCTGGCCGACGCCGCCGACATCGCCGGCTACCCGGCCCAGGTCACCTCGATCCCCGGCGTCGCCCAGCGCACCGGCGCCACCACCTACTATCTGGAAGTGTTCCCGGACAAGGCGCCGGACGGCAAGCCGGTGTTCTGCCTGTTCCCCGACGAGGACGGCCTCGACCTGATGGCGGCGCTCGAACCCATGGAAGCGGCCCGGGCATTGAATTTGGGCCTGATCAGCGAACGGACGACCGTGATTACGGCAGACAAACGCATCTATTCGACGGCCGAGAAAAGCGTCGCCGGCGACGGTGCGGTCAAGTCCGATGCTCTGATCGAACCCCTCCGGCGCGCCGCCAAGGACGTGGTGGCGCTGAACATGGAAAGCGTCGTCGGCCGCCCCGGCGGCCAGGGCAACGCCGCCCTCCTCGGCGCCATCCAGGCGAGCGGCGTATTGCCGTTCACCGACGACGACTGCCGCCAGGCAATCCGCGCCAAGGGCGTCGCCGTGCCGACCAACCTGGCCGACTTCGAGGCCGGACTTATGGCAGCCCGCGGCGGCGGCGCCCGCGAGGCGGAAGCGATCAATGGGCTCGCCTATGACGAAGCGCCGGAAGACCTGGAAGCCGACCTGCAGAAATTCCTGAAGGCCCTGCGCCCGATCGTCGGTCATGGTTTCGCCAGGCTCGCCGACTACCAGGACAGTGATTACGCACGCCTCTACGGCAAACGCCTCACCGCCCTGCCCGGATTGGATCCGGACGGAATGGACGGCGCCCAGGTCGACGCGATCGGCGAGACCGCCCGGCGCCTCGCCGCCTGGATGAGTTACGAGGACGTCATCCGCGTCGCCCAGCTGAAGACGCGCCCTGGCCGCCTCGCCGGCATCCGCGGCAACCTGGGCCTCGGGGGCGACGACCGCTTCCGGCTCATCGACTTCCTCAAACCGGGCCGCGAGGAGGTCGCCAGCCTGCTGCCGCCGGGCCTCGGCGGTCTGTTGATGAAGATCCCGTCGAAAGGCGGTCCGGGCGGCATGAAGCTGCGCCTGGCGACGTCACGGCCCTTCGCCTTCGGCATGCTCAGACTGCTCACCCGGCTCAAACCCTGGCGCCCGAAGACCTACCGCTACGCCCGCGAGCAGGTAGCCATCGAGATATGGCTCGCCGCCGTCGGCGCCGCCCTCGATACCGATCCCGACATCGCCCGCCGTACCGCCGAACTGGCGGTGCTGGCCCGCGGCTACGGCGGCGTGCGCGAACGCGGTCTCGAGCGGCTCGAGAAAACCCTTGAAGGCTGGGAGCGCCGCCTCAAAGAGGATGCGGAGGGCCTGAGCCGCGACATCGACCGCCTACTCGACCAGGCCCGCAACAACCCCGATGCCGACATCGCGGCCTAGAACTCAAAAAAGGAAGGATCGATGGCGCTGGACGCGGAAACCTTCGAGGCATTGATCGACACGGTCGGGCGGTTCGTCCGCGAACGCCTGATGCCGCTCGAGCGCCAGGTCGACGAGACCGATCACATGCCGGCCGAGGTCATCGACGAGATGAAGGCGCTCGGGCTGTTCGGCCTGTCGATCCCGGAAGCCCACGGCGGCCTCGGCCTGACAATGTCGGAAGAGGTCCGTGTCGCCCAGGAACTGGGTTACACCTCGCCCGCCTTCCGCACCACCTTCGGCACCAACGTCGGCATCGGCTCGCAGGGAATTCTGATCGACGGCACCGAGGAGCAGAAGCAGCGCTACCTGCCAAAACTGGCATCGGGCGAGATCATCGGGTCGTTTGCGTTGACCGAACCCGACGTCGGCTCGGATGCCGCTTCGGTGCAGTGCCGGGCCGAACGGGACGGCGAGGAGTTCGTCATCAACGGCACCAAGCGCTTCATCACCAACGCGCCCTCGGCCGGCCTCTTTACCCTGATGGCGCGGACCGGCAGCGCCGAGGACAGGGGCCGCGGCGTCACCGCCTTCCTGGTCGAGGCCGATACGCCGGGGATCGAACTGGGCCCGCCGGAAAAGAAGATGGGCCTCAAGGGGGCGCATTGCTGCGATGTCATCTTCAATGATGCGCGGGTCCCCGAAAGCCAGATCATCGGCGGCCGCGAGGGTCAGGGTTTCAAGACGGCCATGAAGGTGCTCGACCGCGGGCGGCTCCACATGTCGTCGGTCGCCACCGGCATGGCCAAACGGCTCATCGACGAAAGCGTCGGTTACGCAAGGGAGCGCAAGCAGTTCGGCCAGGCCATCGCCGACTTCCAATTGATCCAGGCGATGATCGCCGACAGCCAGACGGAATATCTCGCCGGCAAGGCCCTGGTCGAGGCGACGGCGGCGCGCTTCGATGCCGGTGAGCGCGTGTCGACCGATGCGTCCTGCTGCAAGCTGTTTACGACAGAGGCGGTCGGGCGCATCGCTGATCGGGCCGTGCAGATCCATGGCGGATCGGGGTACATCACGGATTATGCCGTCGAGCGCTTCTACCGGGACGTCCGCCTGCTCAGGCTCTACGAGGGCACGTCGCAGATCCAGCAGCTGGTCATCGCCCGCGGCGTATTGGCCGCCGCCGAAAACAACGCGTGAGGCTGAAATGAGCGTCGTCAGCTATGAAGTCCAGGGGAACGTCGCCGTCGTCACCGTCGACAACCCGCCGGTCAACGCCATTTCGGCCGCCGTCCGCCAGGGCCTGGTCGACGCCATCGACAAGGCCGGTGCTGACGATACCGTCGATGCCATCGTCCTCATCTGTGCCGGACGCACCTTCATGGCCGGTGCCGACGTCCGCGAGTTCGGCAAGCCGCCGGTGGACCCGACCCTGCCGGCCGTCATCGCGGCCATCGAAAACTCAGACAAACCGGTGATCGCCGCCATCCATGGCCAGGCGCTCGGCGGCGGGTTCGAGATCGCGCTCGGCTGCCACTACCGCATCGCCGTCGCCGCGGCCAAGGTCGGCCTGCCGGAAGTCAATCTGGGTTTGATCCCGGGCGCCGGCGGCACCCAGCGCCTGCCGCGCCTGATCGACACTGGGGAAGCGCTCAGGATGATCACATCCGGCAAGCCGGTCGGCGCCAAAAAAGCGAAGGCCCTCGGCATCCTCGACATGATCAGCCCGGTCGACCTGTCGGAAGGCGCATTTGCCTTCGCCGAGGGCGTCGCTGGTTCCGACCCGACCGAGCGGTGCCTGGCCTGCCATACGGCCATCCATGGGGACGACGTCGACTTCAACGCCTGGCGCCGTGACATGGAAAAACGCCATCGCGGGTTCGAGGCACAACCGGCGGCGGTCAACGCCGTCGCCGCGGCCGTCGCCCTGCCCTTCACCGAGGGTATCCAAAGGGAACGGGCGCTCTTTCTCGAGCGCCGCGAGTCGGAGCAGTCGGGCGCCATGCGCCATCTCTTTTTCGCCGAACGCGAGGCCGGGCGCATTCCCGGCATCGGCAAGGAAACACCAGTACGGCCCATCGACAGCGCCGCCGTCATCGGTGCCGGCACCATGGGCGGCGGCATCGCCATGGCGCTGGCCAACGCCGGCATCCCGGTGACCCTGCTGGAGGTGTCGCAGGGTGCGCTCGACAAGGGCCTGGCGACCATCCGCGGGAACTACGAGGCGACCGTCAAAAAGGGGCGCCTCGACGCCGAGGCCATGGATCAAAGACTAGCGCTCGTTTCTACGAGCACCGATTACGCCGATGTCGCCGATAAAGACGTCGTCATCGAGGCGGTGTTCGAGGATTTCACCGTCAAGACCGAGGTGTTCAAAAAACTGGACGCCGTCTGCAAACCGGGTGCGGTCCTGGCGACCAACACGTCTTACCTCGACGTCGACGCCATCGCCAAGGTTACAGAGCGACCGGAAGACGTGGTCGGGCTTCACTTCTTCAGCCCGGCCCATGTCATGAAGCTGCTCGAAGTGGTGCGCGGCGCCGAGACGGCGCCGGAGGTCCTGGCCACCGCCATGAAGCTTTCCAAACGGCTTGGCAAGACCGGTGTCGTCGCCGGCGTCTGTTTGGGCTTCATCGGCAACCGCATGTACCAGTGCTACCAGCGCGAAGCCGGATTACTGCTGTTGGAGGGGGTCGAGCCGGCGCGCATCGACCAGGCGCTCTACGACTTCGGCATGCCCATGGGCCCCTTTGCCCTCGCCGACCTCACCGGCATCGATAGCGGTGTCCGCATGCGCCGCTCGCTGGAGCCCGAACAATACGAGGTGCGTGCCTTCCGCGTACACGAGCGCCTGGTCGACATGGGCCGTTTGGGCCAGAAGACGGGTGCTGGGTTCTACCGATACCAGGAGGGCTCGCGGACGCCGCTGGAAGACGAGGTCACCGCGAACCTGATCGGCAACATCGCCGCCGAGGAGGGGTTCGAGCGGCGCGGCGTCGGTGACGAGGAGATCGTCGAGCGCTGCATCCTCGCCATGGTCAACGAAGGGGCGCGGCTCTACGAAGAAGGCATCGCCTACCGGGCCGCCGATATCGACGTCGTCTACGCCAACGGCTACGGTTTTCCGCGCTACCGGGGCGGTCCCATGTTTTACGCCCAGCAAATGGGGCTCACTGAAGTCTTCAGGAAAATCGAAGGGTTAGCCGAGCGCTTCGGACCACGTTGGTGGTCACCTCCGGCGGCACTCAAGGAAGCCGCCGATCGCGGAACCTGGGACGGCTAGGCTGATACCGTCGCCACCGGATCGCTCGCCGCCTGGCGGGCCGCGTCCCGGTGCATCAGCTTGAGGAGCGTCGTCAGGGTGATCGACTTCAACGTCGACACGGCGATCTGGTCGATCTCCGTCGTCACCCGGCCCAGCGCCCGGCCGATGTCGGATTGGTCGCCCGCCTCGGGGCGGCCGCCGCCGCTGACGTCTTCGAACATGTCGACGATCTCAAAAAGCGTGATCCGCTTGGCGTTGCCGGAAAACCGGTATCCGCCGCCGGCGCCGCGCATGGATTCGACGAGCCCGGACCGGGCCAGGTCGCGCAGCACCTTGGCCAGGTGGTTGGCCGACAGATCGTACTTTTCGGCGATGTCGGCGGCCGAAACCTGGCGGTCCGGATCCTGCGCCAGTTCGAGGACGGCGAAGAGCGCGCAACGGGTCGCCTTCTGCAGCCTCATCTCAATCGCCTCCGGCCGCATTAAGGGAGGGTCCGTCGAGCGGCATCTCCAATTGGATGAACGGCCCGCCCATCATTCCCTGGGAACGGAAGAAGGCCATGTTCAACTCGTCGTCGCGAGCCAGCATGGTGCGCACCGTATCGACGCCGGTTTCGGCGAGCGCCTTGCACATGGCGTCGAACAGCCGGGTGCCGACCTTGTTGAGCCGCGTATCCGGATCGACACCGAGGGCGAAGATCCAACCGCTCGGCGGCGAGCCGAATTCCCAGGCCCGAACCTCGCCAATGATGAATCCGGCGACACTGCCTTGGCCGCCCTCGGCAATCAGGAAAAAGCGGTTCGGGCGCTTGCCGTAACGCTCGAACATGTCTTCCCAATAGGCGGCCTTGGTCATGCCGGTGATGCGCGTATCAAGGGAACTGACGGCGGCGACATCGCCGGCCGTCGCCTCACGGATGGTCAGATCGCCCCCCAATTCGTCAATGCCCCCCGTTTCAGGCATGGCGATTTTCACCTTTGTTTTCGTTTGCGACCGTTCAACCCTGATCGCCCTTGACAGAATGTCGCCCCATCATCT
>Ga0209680_1000129_pt1 | contig 19589 bp, 12 predicted proteins | sample WorMetLIZISLAND1_FD_187413 | JGI IMG/M metagenome (GOLD analysis project Ga0209680, IMG submission 187413) | Marine gutless worms symbiont microbial communities from Max Planck institute for Marine Microbiology, Germany - Olavius loisae LIZARD... ... | reverse complement strand
CACAATGAGGTTGACGGAATGAAGAAGGGAGTAGCAAATGAGTCCGGTGCAATGACGCAGCCCTGGGCTTTACAAAACCACCTGATGGAGTAGTTAAAGAAACAATGCTCTTAAGTTAAATATACCGGTACAACATCTAATATCCCTCCTTCCCTCTAGTGCTACACACATCTGTCTCTCCTGCAACCCATGCGCTCTGCTTGCAACAGGGATGTGTTGTCTGAATTCGAGGTTGGAGGTAGCGCAACTGAAATACACACCTGGAGGATCGGTTCATAGCCGGCTGTCGATCAATAACTGTTAATCATTCAAAACACTCACATATATAGCACCATGTGTCGCAAGCCATCTGTGCTAGTGCATTGTTGTCTGTGATTTAGTCAGCCAGTGCAGCACCACGTGACGCATGCCCACATTTACGGCAGCACATTGGGTTTGCACATTACAGGTATTTAGTTAAGTGATTAATAACATTACCTGATAACATGTCGATGTTTAGGTATGCTTACATTTGTACTTGTGTTGCAGAGTATTGTTCTCTGAATACATGCATGATAATTTAATGCGATTAAAAACGATTAAATAAAAACATGTTTGTTTTATTTTGTAGCCATCAGATATTTATTCTGCTGTTCACATTTTTTATATACGTCAGCTATCATCTGTCGCGCAAGCCGATCAGTGTTGTCAAGGTATGTGAAGTGCATTGTCAGTTTTTGCAGTTTCTATTAACTAACTGTTTGCAGATTGGTAGCTGGGCCTATTTTCATCGTGCTTTGTGCTGCAGGAAGGGTGAAATGACCAGGAGGTACATGGGGTCTGCAATATGTCTTTTTCTGCACAAATGAATGACATTATGTCATGTTAGACAAGACATCTTTAAAAAAGTGTTCTGCGTACTCAGTCACTGTTTGGTTCAACTCCGAGTTTGTAACTTTTTGTCTTAAACCTTGAAACTTGGGTCCTTGTCCTCGATCCTCTGGTAATTGAGCCTCAGTTATTAACAACACTGTTTACTTTATTCATGTTTCTTTTTAAGGTATTCAGTATATAACATATTCATAGTTTTACTCGCATAATGCTATGCGTAATTGCAGTATTTGCTGTCAAAAGATGTCTGTCCTACATGGCAACTTGAGATACAAGCAGTTCCCATACATTTCTTGCCAGTTTCAGTACTCTGTTCTGTATAGAGGATAGTGGCAGATTGTTTTAGTCATGTAGGCTGCATACCTTCTTTTCTAGTGTGCTATTTACTACGGATTACATAAAGAAGCCTCACTGTTCTGAGATAAACTCCACAATGCTCGAAGGAGGTTTATCATTGATAGCTGGCTGGGGCTTTCTTGGATAATATGCTGCAGTATTGTATTTTGTTATAAAATTGTTCTTAATGGTACATATTGGTTTTTAATGTGTTTTGAGATACACCATAACGCAGAGTGTCATTTGTCATAATCATTATTAGCAGCAGCAGCAGTCCCTTGACAGCTTTGAACCTACTTACTAACGTAAGTACCCAGGCCATTTGAATGGAAATTTGAAGTAGTAACGTTACTGATAGCAACAGCAGCAGCAGTTCGTTACTTTCAAAACGTGTTGATCCTTATCGCAATGACTGCTTCTTTGACTCATACTGTTCAGTGCAGTATCAGAGCTAATCGTGAATATATTGTCATGCAGTTTGTTCTATTGTAGGATGTACTACACTGTAATGTTTCCAAGAGAGATTGTCCAGAAAGCTGGAAACCTTTCGGTATCTTTTTATTGTCTCTGTCTCAGTTGTCTCTCTTGTTATCAGGTGATTGGAATTTCTCATGATAGTCATCCCACCTAGTTTGATTTTACTGTGGTTGCCCATAAATCTAATTTTAATGGATATGAGCTAAATAAATAATTGTTTCTTATATAGAACTTTGTTAAAGGTTTTGTTGAGGTATAAGTTTTTGATCCTGTACACTGGGTCTCAATTGCCACAATCTATGTATGTTAGTTGTTTGGCATTTTGCTGTGATCTCACTTGTGATGTTACAGCAGTCATTCAAGTTTTCTGTGTTGTGGGCGAACCACAGCTTCTGCCTATCAGTAAACATATTGTTTGTGGCTGTGCTTTGAACAGAAAGAACTGAAATCCCGCATTAAGATACATGCAGCCTGCAAAAAGTTTCTGAAATCAAAATCACGTATGTCTAGCCCTTTGACGCCCACTGTTGCCTTATGTGTACAGCTATGCTATAAAGCATCCTGTGCCAGACTGGGTTAAGCTGTGATTGTAATTTTTGACATCCGGGCACTCTGACGCAGGGCTGAGCATCAGAGTGTCCGGATGTCAAAAATTACAAATGATGGCTTTAACCCGGTCTGGCACAAGATGCCTTATAGCTGTACCCTTTGGCAACAGTGGGCGTCAAAGGGCTAGAGCAGCCAAGTACCGTAATTGAGCTATACTGATGAATCAGATACAATCACTTGTGGGAGACAGCAACCTGTGGTCTATTGTGCTGTGTTATTGTCATCTGTAGATGGAGATAATGCAAACACTCTGCTTGGGTTTCTCGACCTTTCGTACCTGTTGGCCTATGCGATTGGCTTATTCTTCTCGTGAGTTGCTATTGCCATGTGATAAATAACGATAATCACTCTTCGATGCAGTGAACTGTTTAGTTGTGCCGAGATGGTTACCACTCAACATAAAACTACTTGGTCACTAAACTATGCTTTCAGTTTTGAACTGTTTGTTTAATACCAGTACGAGTTTTTGACAATAATTGAAGTATAATTTCATAAAAGCTCACTTCAATATTTTCTGACAAATATGTTTATTTGAGTAGTAATTAACATGCGATGCTATGCACAGCACGGTATTGATATGGCAAAGCATCCTTACATCCGTCCGTCTGTCTGTGACCTTGAGGTATCGTGGTCACATAGGTTGAAATGCTTCAAAAATAATTTCATGTCTGATTAGCGTAGGATAATAGGGGCTAGGCATTTGCCTGGAAAGAATCCACCATAGATATCTTAAAGGTTTGCCAGTGTGTGACCCTGACTGACCTAATTTGGACTGGGCTGATTTGTGGCTGCTGGGCGGGTTAGATGACAAAATAAAAGTAGTTGTATTATTGCCTTTTGTCACTTTCATCGAATTATACAAATTAATTAAGCTGTTAACTAGAATAAGATTAGTCAGATTTGCATTTTTAAAAATTCAGTAACAGTATATAATTCACATTATTATAACGTTGTTAGTTGGCAATCACTTCATCCAACATACAAGACAACTGCTAATCAGAGTAAACCTTGATATAGTGAAGACAGAACACGTTTGAGAGTGTGTCCTTGTGTGCAGTGGACACATTGCTGAGAGAACAAACATGCGTCATTTCCTCGTCGTCGGCATGCTGCTGAGTGGAATCACAACGATATTGTTTGGTTTTGCCCGATACTGGTCCATTCATCACTTTGCATACTTCGTTGTCATTCAGGTAGATCGTCGTCCATTGCATTCGTTTTCTTTCATGATACATCCCAAGATATTTGTCATCTGTTTAGCACATTATGTACTGATGGTTTTTGCCAATATGTTTAGTTTGCCTGTATAATATATGTTGTATAATGTATAATGTTAGTTTGCCTGTATCTATGTATGTTTTATTTCTTTATTTTTTTAAAATAAATTAGGCATTTAAAAATGTATTTGTAACATAACTTTTCTATCTAAGTGCCATAGAAATTGAAGCTTTTATGGCAGATACTTTTTGCTATAATGTATATATGTCCATCAATTAAAATATCAGTATTTTGGCTTTGGCATTGTATCAGTGTTTGAGGTTTGGTTATATACATTTGACTGTTGCATTTAATACTATCCTTGTGATAGCTCGCTGTACAATGATGACTTTTACATGATGTGGGTCTGCTAACAGTTAGGCATGTCTGTTGTTTTATAAGATGAGTTGTTGCCGAGAGATGTCTGTGTGGCATACGTGTTTGTCTGTCTGTGAATGCAGTTCATATGTGGCCTGTTCCAGTCTTCTGGTTGGCCTCCTGTGGTCGCTGTTGTTGCAAACTGGTTCGGCAAAGCCAGGTCTGCTTGTACATTGCTGCATTTTGTTGATTTGTTGTAATGTCCTCCTGATACTGCCACCGACAATGACTTATGACCATTTGTCATCTTTATGACTTTGTGGCCTCTGACATTGTTAGATCTACATTCAGCTGAAAATGGGGAATTCAGTACACCGCGCATTTACACTACCTTTGGATCGAGTTCATTTTCTGTCGCAGCTCCACAGGTGTGGAATCACCTGCCGGCTGACAGTCGATGGCTCTCCACTATCTCCAACTTCAAGAGACATCTCAAAACCTATAGTAATAGAATACGGCAATTTTAAACCTCTGTATGCGAAAATTTGCAAATACTAGGCCTAAGCAATATGGCTACGGTTAGCATTAACCGTCAATAGGAAATTGCATATCATTGATTAGCTGCGTTTGGGTCACGCGCTTACCGTCAGCTATGCCTTCTTTTCATTGTTATAATTATGACGTATTTAACGCCTACCTGCAGCAGCCAGCAGCTGCACATGAAATTAGGCCTACACAACCTGTGTGACTGCTGTGCCGAGACTGAAACTGTAGGGAAGTTAAATAAACTTCACGGGAAATGGAGTGGATAGTAGTGGATAGAAATAAAAGACGCTTGCAAAAAACTGCAATTTGACTTCAGTACAAAATATTGTGTCATTTCGGCTTACATAAACAGGAAAAGATCGATTATGGGTGCACATGATTGAAGACTGAAAATAGTATAGGCCTACTCTTGTAAGGCCTATCTTCCTCATGTTAAACTCATGTATCGTATCGTATCATACTCAAAAAATGTAAGCCACAAAGAAGGGGTTTATCACACCAATTTTGCTTTTACGCCAATTATGCGTAGGCCTAGACTGCTTATTTGTGATAGGCCTAAATGAGTCGAATATGCAGTGGTGAACAATGCATTCTCAGATTCCCTATTCCATGTTTAGAAAAATTTCCCGGGAACCCGCAAACATGTCTATATTAATAATCACTAGCCGGGTGAAATCATACATCAAGGCTACAGATTAATCTGTCAAAAGGTTAAATATGTCATTGAGTAAAACGTGTAAGTATACACTTTTTGTCACATGCGTGCAATATGTAGACGATACATGTTGACCCCCCTGTCCCCGCACCTTTCGAAGGTGTGGGGGATATTGACCCCTCCAGCTCCTATGGTGGCACCGCCCATGCCCCTGACTACCAGTATTAAAAAATAAATTCCTACAGATATGATTTTTGGCTGACAGAACATTTGGTTCCAAGAACAAGTTGTTTCTGGAACCAGTGGGAATTTTGTGACCTCTTGGTATAAGCTTCTGGCTGATATTTGGGCTTTTTTGCTTAAAGGCACTTACCTGAGTGGATTAATAATAGATTAATAATAATGATAATAACAGTACTTGCTGCCTCTTGCAATCAGGAAAAATATGCTAATATCGACAGCAGTTAGTTCGTTGCACCAATTGCAATTGAGACATTGGGACTCTTCAATGTGTCAGCTTGCCAGCTGCTTGCTAACCTGCGTGGAAAGATTTCTACGCAGAGTTCAGAAGACGTCAGGGAAGGCAGCTTTTTGTTTTCAGAGAATTTCAGTATTGGTGCAGTGTTTCAATGCTGTTTTACTTCATGATAGCAGCCAGCCCCTGACTGCATGAACGGAATATGTACCCATTTTGTAGTTTTTCTTAATTTCTGAATCCCCTCGGAAATATATCTACAGCGGGTAAAAAATAATATAACAGCATTTTTTTTTGCATTTCATATTGCAGCAAAAGTCACTACAACGGCACCTGACAGTGTTTGGTGTGCAACAACCAGAACAGTTCAGTTAACCCTTTGACGCCAAATGTTGCTATAAAACATCCTGTGCCAGACCAGGGTAAGCCATCATTTGTAATTTTTGACATTCGGGCACTCTGACGCTCAGGGCTGAATGTCACCAGGGCTGAGCGTCAGTGTGCCCAGATGTCAAAATTTTACAAATGACGGCTTAACCCGATCTGGCACAGGATGCTTTATAGCTGTACCACATTGTGCCCATATGGCAGCAGTGGGCGTCAAAAGGTTAATATCAGCTAAATTGGGTCAGGTCATTGCCAGCTTAAAAGTATTGCGTTGCCTTGCTGTTTGTGAAGAATCTTGATGATTATGTGATGCTTGTCTTAACTGTGGGCGTGTGCTGGCAGGCGTGGGTTGGTCTACGGAGTGTGGAACTCTCACACGTACGTCGGCAACATACTCGGGTCGTTGATCGCCGGTGCATTCTTGACGGCGGAGTGGCGGTACAACTGGGGCTTGTCATTCCTTGTGCCTGGACTCGTCATTATTGCAATGTCGCTGCTCGTCCTGCTGTTCCTCACTCCTCGTCAGTATCTTGACACAGTGATCTTAGAGTTGTCCGTGTTGTTGTTCAAATGATACTTCAGTCACACGTGTCTGAAGAACTACCACTCTTGCCTCTGTACCAGCAGACTATTTTTCTCCAGATTGATTGATTGATTGAGCATGGTTTAACGTCTCCACCAACACAGTATAGGTTTTACGGGCGACGGTTTTTTACAGATCACAAGACCCAACCAACAGTATCAAAGTACTGACGGAACACAGAGATTACACAATTAACAGAAAAAATACAATAATAATAATGACACAATAAACACAAAACACAGCAAATCCCCTAGTCTACAATAATATGGGATGACTAGGGGATGGTTCCGCAGAGGGCAGGGTTGCCAGGCCTGAACGGCGGTGGGGCTGCCGCCACGGTACCCCTTATTTTTCTCCAGCTCATTAAATGATGTCATTGGCGTCTTTCTCTAGGCAAGTTAATTTGTAGGTAGATGTGTATGAAATGGTCATGCTTGATAGAGAGCGCGCCTCAGACATATCCATTACATTTTGAGCATTTGCTCCCGAGGTTAAATGGCGTCTTATTGTTATTAAAGAAAGTTGTGTTTTACGTCATTCACATCGAAGTGAATTGATAGCATTGTTGTCTTGTCTGAACTGTCAGCTGCTCTGTTGTTCGTGCCAAATGATGTATTTGAACTAGAGCTGTCCAACGATTAATTTTTTTATTGCGTTAACGCATGCGATTACTTATTTTAATCACGTGTTAACGCGTTCATTAATGCATCAGTTCGACAGGTCTGTTTATGTTGTACGTTACCATCAGTGAACGACTACATGTCTCATCTACAAGATGGCGACCGCTGTCAAATTTGCCATCAAACAATTTCAATAGCTTCTCAACTGAAAATCATTGACGTAGTGCTGCAACCGCAACTAACATTAATTGACTGTTATTCGATCGTCAAATTACCGCAGTTTAAATGAATATTGGTAATCCTACTTTATAGAATTCGTGTGTGTATGACTGTACGTTAATTTTCTTAATCTTGATTAATTCTTTAATGCGTTAATTCGACTGCTCTGATTTCAATTATTTGGTGTTTATTCTCGCTGTAGATCCAAGTGACCTTGGCATCGCTATGAATGACACGAGTGTGAACGATGTGAGTTTGTCACTGTGCTAGTTTGCGTCAGCTGTCACTGCGTGAGGAGTTCTGCAGCGTTACAGTTGTAAATAGTGGAACCGACCTAGTGTTTGGGAGTGTTCAATTGCTTGCTGTGACGTCCTCGTTATACAATGTGATATGATGGTGGAATGTCTAACATGTGTTTACTGAGCCGGTTGGTAGCCATTGTAGTAACTAGAAAAAAATTAAAGAAATAAAACAGCATTCCAACAATAAAATTATACTTAGTGAGATGTAGCATGCGGTCGGGAAGCTGCCTGTTATGTAGTCTGTCTCTTAAATTATAATTGTGATCTGCTGGTGAAGTAAGTAGCACTTGAAGAACAGTGCAGCGATTGTGTAAAATTCCAGTAATTTTGATGATTGTTATTGGTCAGAAATGAACTGTGGTGTCACAAGTAGGGGAAGTAGGTGGTAGGTCGTTGTCAGAATGTCGCTAGAGGCATCAAAACCGATTTGAGTGCATTTACAGCTGACAGTTCTGTGTCCGTTGACAGGCGGACGAGACTGAGCAGCTGCTGGACCCCGACGTGGATCAAGATGACGACCAGCAGCAGCAGCCTGTACCAGTCTCAGAGATGCATGCTATCAGCTTCCTCGGAGCTCTTCGCATTCCAGTAGGTCCTTCGCTCATTTGGACAGTTTGTAATACAGTGAACATTTGAGACTTCCAATCCAATCCAGTATTCGTTTAATAGAAAATTGACAAAACTCAATTTCGTAACAGTTGGAGAAAGATAAAAACGATGCAAATTAATGTGGTAGATGTTAATAAATGTCTTTGAAAAGCATTCTTGTAAAATGAGTTAGCATGAGTGAGATGTCCAGTTTGTTGAGTTAGCTGCTGGCTGTGTGGTCTTGTCCGGAGGAGATTGTAGTTCTGTGATGATGTCGAAGGTGGTGGGAGAAGGTTGAAAAGCAGATGATTATTATTGCGTTGAATTTGGTCAAACAGTTAGAGTGCCATGGTGTCACTTTGTTCTGGGAATGCAGCTGAAAGTCTTCACGGCTTCAACAGTGTGACTGTTGTCGACAAGTTTATACTGTGTGATCAAACAGTGTGATGTGGTGACGTGGCTTAGTGGCTCAATCAACGTAGTTACTCTACATCGGGCCTGGTTACTACTGGGATGGGTGACCATCTGCAGGCAGGCAAACCATCTCAGGTCGACTCAGCCTTCTAACCTCCGTGAGATGGTTAAATGTGTAATGCCTATAGTCATGTTCTTGCATGATGCCGTTCTGTGTGCATCAGAAGTCATTAACAAGCACTGTATCGGGTCAGTGCTTTGTTTCACAAAGAGAACACTGACATTGCAATGTGGCAGCACTTTTCGATAGTTTGTGAACGTTGATAATTTGCTGTACGTTGCAGGGAGTCATTGAGTATTCCGCGAGTCTGTTCTTTGCAAAACTTGTCAGTTACACATTTCTCTACTGGCTGCCGGAGTACATCGCCGTTTCCAGTATGTGCGTCACACATAATTCTGCTGGTTCTGAATAAAACAACCAATACGTGATATGTCTGACACACTGGTTTACCAAACGCATGTAGGACTTGTGGTTAGGAGTTAGGATACTAATGACTCAGTCCCATAGTCATGCAGTATAAACTGCCTTGCATTCACTGCTCGCTAATTTTATCCACTAAAACTTGCGAGTTTACGAGTCACTAATGAACGGCCTTTTAGCCAGTAAAACGTTGCTATAGCAACAGTTAGATTCGAGCAACAATAATACTACCAACTTGCAAATAACAATCTTATTGAAAGTGACTGCCAATACTATTCAGAACTACGAAAAGTTAAAGTCCAATCGTCTGCATGTGTATATGTCCAGTAATTTATATGATTCATCCATTACTTAACTTTGTTTACATCTTTCATCTTGTTCCAATTCTTGGCTAATGAGTCGCAAATCGCTTTAGCGAAATTTCGCTAAATTTACTCGCTAAAGAATTGTATATTTAGCGAGCTCGCTAAATTTAGCTAATCTTAGCGTAAATTTAGCACTAGTGAACGCAGCCCTGATGTTAGCCAGGGCTAGTACTAGCCTGTGGTCTGTAGATATTATCTGTTGCTGATAAGAAACTAATAACTATCAGTGAGCACTGATTACACCAGTTGTTAATCCACTGTCAGAGTTTTACCCATAATGCTGCGTTCTTCAAGTGTTTTTGCTTTGCCTCAATGACATTATAACCCTCAGAAGAATTCATTTGTTTTACACAACCTGTCTGATATAGCCTGTTAGTTGTAAAATTTGTTTGTTCTGTTGTTTGTGAACGTTCCTAGTTTTCCTGTTACTTTTTGGTTTTCTCCCCGATGGTGCGTCAGACAATAAAAGGTTTTACTTACTTACGTACTTTCGCACTCAGCATGAAAATTATTACAAGAACACAAAACCCACTCAAGATGAATCTATTCAAATTGAGTGGCGAAGTGAGCCTAACTGAGTGAAGATTGGGGCAGCATTCTTGCAATCCACCATTAGTGATTTATCCATCTACTGAGGTCAAGGTCACCATTGCATCTTCACTTGTTCAAAGAGCATAACAGTTTACCATTTACTTGTTACCAGAATGAAGCTCTGTCTTTGCCGTTTGTTCAGCTGGTTCAAGTCAGACTCAGGCGGCCGATCTGTCAACGTTGTTTGATGTCGGAGGCATCCTAGGTATGTTCACTTCTCATTGAGTTGATGATTGTTGAGATTGTCGTTTTGTTCATCAATGTCGTCATTTTCAACATCATTTTCTTTGTCACTGCCCGCCTCTGCACAATTCATTTTCTCTCGTCTCAGTTCTTTCCTCGTGGAAAATAGCTGAATGTGCTGTGTTGTGCATCTGGTGTAGCAACTTGTGCGTACAGTACCCCACTGTGTTCAGAAAAAAAACACCCACTCACATTTTTGTTCATATGTCCGTGAGTGATGTGTGGATTTAAACAAAAATTGCAGTGAATATACCCAAGGAAAGGTAGATAATGACAATGTAGAAATTAGATATTCATTGCGGCCGATGGTGTAATTATGACGTCACATTTGTCTGGCTAAAGTTGGAGTGAGTTTACAGTACGCAATAAGCCATGAGCCCAAGATATCATTTTTTGCGAGTACAGGGTACTTGTTGGTGCGTAGATGCAGTCGTATCGTGAATTATGTAGTGGAGTTTAAGACAATTTAACATTAAACAACTTTTCATTCATAAACCAGATTAAGTTTGATCACCAGTAGTGATGCAAGATAATGTTACAGCAACTGAATGTTGTTGGTGACTTATGCAAATCCACATTTGTGTTAGAGAGAAAGGCGGATATTTTGGGCATAAGTTATGACATTTCAATTCATCAGTGACTAAGTAATATTCTTGTTGACGTATGTTAAATAGCTGATTACTATAAGTTATCAGTCGTTGAATTATGCTGTGAACTAAAGCTGTGTTCTGTCTGGAGGTCCTTATTTACAAACGTTTACAAATGTGACGTCATAATGACGTAATTGGCTGCAATGAATATTTAATTTCTACATTATCAAAATCTACCATTCCTTAGGTATATTCACTGCAATTTTGCAATTTTTGTTTAAATCTTCACATCACTCATGGAGATATGAAAGAAAATGTGTGTGGGTGTTTTTTTCTGAACACAGTGTAATTACTGCAAAAAGAGTGCATCTTTTGATGGCTAAGTGTGGGTGGAAGCTATTGATGAACTAGATGTGCATTGACGCACTGCTAACCTGCATCACTGCAAGTCACTGCAGCCATACGTAACCTGCCTCTGCCCTCAGTCCCCACACGAAAGCTGGACTGATCATTCTGCTGCCCCAGGTGTCAGTAATTATTATCGTGTGATTAATTTCGCTACAGATGAGCCACATTTACAGTGTATTTCAGTGTGTTAGTAGTCGACCTAATCTGGTCTCATTGTCCGTCCGCCCATACGTCTATGCATCCACAAAAAAGTTTTTCCAATTTGGAAGAAATTTGATACGTAGGTAGAGGTCAATAAGTGCTACACGATGGTATGCCGTATGACCTGATCCTAGGTCAAGGTCACAGAGGTCTGAAAGTCTGTGTTGTGCGCATGCATGTGAAGGTGGAATCGCCGCAGGAGTAGTTTCCGACTACACTGGTTGCCGTGCTCAGACCTGCGTCGTTATGATGCTGATTTCAATGCCACTGGTATGCCTTTCATAACTATAATATATGAAATTCTAGCAATAAGATAGAGGAACACACTCGCTGGGTGCAACTGGCCAAAGAATTCGGCTTAGCCGAGTTTATGCCTCGCTGAAATTCAGCTAAGCTGCCAGAAAAATCTGGCTTAAACATGCTTTAATTGTTTACATTGCTGAATTCTTTTTTGTATACACTTTTCTGCATGATGACCTTAGCAAAATTCAAGCAAAATCAGAGCGTACTTAGATCATAGACGACGTGCCTATTTCATGTCTGTTTCAACAAGTAGCACAGTAACAAAGACATTGGCTAGAAGTTGGCTAAAGAAGTGATCATATTCCATGTGCCCAGTAAACAGACCAGTTTTTAGAAGGTGGTGTTTTAAAGCAACACCCGATATTTGGCAGCTCGGTTCCCATGTACTACTCATCAGGTACCCAGGTTTCAGATTACATGAAAACCCACCACTATTTTATACCCATTGGTAATCAATAATGCGATACATGTTGTCAGTTCACTGTCATGGTTACCTGTTATCAGTCACGTTTGTATATACATTGACAACATAATCCAAAACGTTTTAGTTGCTTTTCATGGTGAATAAAATTAAAATCTTTGGTAATTTTCAGTTTTTTTGTCTTCTATTCGCAAGCTATGGGGCTAAAAACGTTGCCTTTTGAATACAGTTTCATTCAGACTGTTGTGTCAAATTATGCAAGTAAAACTAACTGATGCAGATGATGTTACATAATTTCCTGTTACAGATGTACATATATGAAGTATGGGGTTCGTCAAGTCCAGCTGTTCTTGTGGGTATGTAACAGAATTTCCACTATATGGATCATCTTGGTTCTCATATACTTTAAAACACTAATTTTTTGCGTGCAACTAATTTTCGCAAATTTCGCGAGTAGCATAAAATCGTGAAATAAAATACACACGAATATTTGGATTTACAGTAGTACTTTGTGGTTGATTTCATTGTAACCTAGCTGCAGAGTACAGTAGTGTTGGCAATACTAGTCCTGGCAGTTGTTAATGTAACTGGTCACTGTCTTGTTACTGCCTTACAAGAAGTCTAGAGTTCTAGCTAGACAGTAATGCACTATTCTGTTCACATTGCTAAAGTCACTAGGAACTTTATACCGGGTACCATGCAAAGTACACCCTGAAAAAGCGCCAAATTAAAATGCAGCGAAATGTCTGCACTCCAAAATCACCAAATTAAGATGTGTTTTGCAGTATTCTGTTGAGTATGTTTTCTCGTTGTATTTTTGCTTGACTTGTGGAATGAGTTTACTTGATATTGCAGTGATGCTGTTAATCACTGGTGCAATGGTGAATGGCCCATACTCGCTGATAACAACTGCCGTTTCCGCTGACCTTGGTACCCACCCAACCCTACATGGCAATGCCAAAGCACTTGCCACTGTATCGGCAATCATCGACGGCACTGGCTCAATTGGTGAATGTCCACGTTTTTGAAATCGTGTAATCCTGACTACAGTCATTACTGTATTTGATCCAGTTAAACACTCATGGTCGTAGCATCCGAAACAGAAAGATGAATGTCGATGACAAAACCAGAAGGAAATCAGAAACTATTGATGAAAACGTTTGTAACGTCAGATTGATACAACGTATGAATTGCGAGAACACAACTAAACAAAGTACCTTTTTGTTAGCGACGTGGCGACCTTCATCAAGTAACTGATGGTCACATGATGATGGTCTCATGACCAGAAGAGTCATAGACATGTGCTAGGTCGTAAGCCTGTCCATCACTGTTCATGCATCTCTTCCTCCTTCGGATCCAAATGGCTTCTTTCACCTTGCTTGTCCTCCTGTGTCTCTCCCGATGTATTATCTTTGCTTCTGTTCAGTCAATGACAGGGTTTTCATTGACCACATGGTCCGTGATCACAGACTTGTTAACCTCTGCGAGGGATGTCTTATGTCACGCTCTGGTTTAGACTCTCTTGCTCTGTGTGTCTGCTTCATTCCAGTGTTCCTCCTTCCTATTTCCAAAATTTCTACCTCTTTCTCCGATGTATTAGCTGTTGCAGTTGTGCCATGGCATTTCATGCAAACATTCTGCAGTGTCGTCTGTGCTGTCATTGTCACCAGTAGCTGTCCAAAAGTTCTGTATGGCTTCCCTTCACTGCTCTGCTCATTCCATATTTTCTCAAAATCGTAGATCATCACATGACCATCAGTTGCCTGATGAAGTTCACTGATGGCTGACAAAACGTCACTAACAATCAGGTACCTTGTTTGGTTAAGGCAGGGATGTTAAGTCCTCAACGTGGCCTCGATGCCGAAATATTCGGCCTTGGCCTCGTGCAATATTGGCTTCGTTCTCACGAAAGTTGTCCTCGTGGCCTAGTTGTCAGTCATCGAAATCACATCACTCATGTTACGTTCTTCTCTGGTAGGAAATAATTGTTTGCTTGCTGTATTGAAGTTAACTTTTGAGTAGTGCATTGACACTGTTGTGACTGCCATACTCGATGTGATTTCTTGGTTTTGATAAATTTTATGTTTGGAGCGCAAGCATTCATAGGCGGTGTTTTTATAACTTATGCGACATCTCTAGCCTCGGCCTCACAATTTTCTTTTGGCCTTGGCCTCATAGCATCTGGCCTCGGCCTCACTCTTCCCTGGCCTATGTGGAGGTCATATATAGAGTTCATTTGTTACGACAAATACCCCGCAAAATGACCCATGTGTCAAGGTGTCGAGTGGGAAATTAAGTCGTAGTCAGCTTAACTCAGTGCTCTACAAAGCCCAAGAGAAATTCCTACGTTCAACAGAAAATGTGGTTTACTTACTTACAAACAATATGTTACAATGATACATTCTTTGTTTAGTTCATTTAGACGTCGTTTTATCAGACGAAGTCACTAGTATGACGAGACATCGACAGTAACATTTAAGTGGATTGTTCTTGTCATGTAGGAGCAGCAATTGGACCTCAGTTGACTGGCATTCTTAGCAGAAGTGGTTGGCAATACGTCTTTTACATGCTGATTGCAGCCGAGTTTGCTGCGTTAGTGGTGAGTAACAGTTTGTGGCTGTATATTTTCAACATACTCTTATTTCAACTGTATTTTTGCATGATCTGTTACTGCTAATATCAGAATTAATGAAGACCTATTGGCTGAAAACAGCTCACGTGACCCTATTACCACACGTAGCAGAGCTGCGGTGAGGTTAAAAAACTATGGCCATGCTATTGAAAATGCTACGGCGTCATATTAGGTAGATACTGTGAAAGTTTGGTAGGCAGTTTATAGAATGACGCATTTTAATGTTTAATAAATTAATAATGTTAAGAATAGGATCTGAACCATGTATTATGTGAAGTTGTTGCATAATCTTTTATGATGTGGATGTTGGCAGTCAAGTGGCTTAATGAAAACAGCACACATCTAATGATGATTTAATATGAATTGCTCATTTTATGCAACGTACGATTTGTTTTCCCTTGGTTACTGACCAAAAATTATTAGTACTCTTTTTTTTCCCTTCGATCCTAAGGCCATGGATCAGAAATGGAAGTCTTTTGGAAAAATTTTTGGACTTTGCAAATACATTGTTAACTGTGGGCATTAAGTCAAGGCATTCCTTTATACCAGCCCATATTTGTTGTAACATTTACGGTTACTGTCTAAAGGATCTCATTTAGAATGGTTTAAAATATGTGATTTAATATGGCCATATGTGATTGATTATGGCCATTTAATTTATGGCCATTAAGTACTGTAGGTGTGATAAGTCTGTTTTGACTTGGTGAGATTAGACCAATTAATGCAAACCTTTGCCAGTAATTTTAATCTTATACTACTGTGTTATGCAGCAGCACGGCCTTTGTATATCACTCAGTCACTAGTCGACCATCGTCGCTGACGGTTGGCGACTGCAGATGACCACTCTATTTATTGTCTTTCTTCTCCACTGTTCCCTATCTTGTGACATCTCCTTCAGCTGAATGTAGCTACAGCCACTCCACTCTTCTATGTCGTCCATCCATTGTCTTTTGGGTCTTGTAAAAAAATGTAGCTTGGGCCTTTGTATATAGGAACGCTAAAACATACATAGCACAATACATAAAATAAGAATCTTTAATAAGATCGAGTGAAAGTGACGTGAAGTGATTGTATTTTGATCTTTACTGTTTCAGTTGCTGATGCGACTTGGCATCAAAGAGGCTCATTCGTACTGTTGTCGCCGGAGGTCTCAGGAACCAGAAGAACATCTATCCTGAGAACATTAGCACCTATAAATGACTGGTTTAGTTACTTTTTATGTCGCATGTGTATTGTTTTGCGTAATACTTGCGTAGCTATTTGTTCATTGAAGTACAATCAGTTGTTTGCTGACTTAGACTTACAGTTTAGCACCAGACAACACAGGTCCATTGTAACTTACTTCTAGCTAAGAGTATTTTATATGTCTAAACTCAACTGTACAGCATTATGGACATTATAGTAGAGTTTCATTCTATCAGTAAGCTACATGATGCTAGTTTAATCTGTCCTCCACTATGTACAGTAATGTAATGTAGTTTCAGCCTGTTAATGATAGTTTTTAAGCTTGTGAACTAGTTGCAATACTTGCCCAAATGGCTTGTTCATATTAGTATTAGTTAGTCGGTTTTAACCATTATTAAACATAACACGTCTTAAAATATTCGCTGCTGGCATGTTCCATAACTTGCAGCTATAGTCATCTGTGTGCAGACTTGATAGTTGTCATATTGTTTAATTTTATGTGTTAATTTTTCAAAGGTTGTGTCTTTTATCTGTAAGTGCTCCGACAAAATTGGTTGGACACAGATGTCATTTGTATAACAACATTAAACCTGTAAAACAGTAGCCGCCATAGAGGGAATGTCATGCAGCCACTTCACTTCCAGGGCATGTCTCGGATTTCTGCTATCAAACGAAGTACGAAAGTTGGTAGTTCATTTTCAGTCAGTTCTGCTCCACGTGAAGACCACAAATGCTGGAACGTGGGAATGGTCATGGAACGTAACAGCATAGCCAAACAACGAGAGTTGGTCACATTGTAAACAGAATATACACTGTGTTCAGAAAAAAAACACCCACTCACATTTTCTTTCATATCTCCATGAGTGATGTGTAGATTTAAACAAAAATTGCAGTGAATATACCTAAGGAATGGTAGATTCTGATAATGTAAAAATTACATATTCATTGCAGCTGATGACGTCATTATGAAGTTTCATTTGTAAACGTTTGTAAATAAGTACTTCCAGACAGAACACAGCATTTCACAGCATAATTCAACAACTGATAATTAATAATAATCAGCTATTTAACATACGTCAACAAGAATATTACTTAGTCACTGATGAATTGAGATGTCATAACTTGTGCTCAAAATATCACCTTTCTCTTTAACACAAGTGTGGATTCACATGAGTCACCCACGACATTCAGTTGCTGTAACATTATCTTGCATCAGTGGTGATCGAACTTAATCTGGTTTATGAATGAAAAGTTGTTTCATGTTAGATTGTCTAAATTCCACCACATAATACAGGAGACCGCGTCTGTGCACAAGCAAGTACCTGTACTCGCATAAAGGATATGCTGGGCTCATGGCTTATTGCATGCTGTAAACTCGCTCTAACTTTAGCCAGACAAATGTGACGTCATAATTACGCCATCGGCCGCAATGAATATCTAATTCCTACATTATCGGAATCTACCTTTCCTTGGGTATATTCACTGCAATTTTTGTTTAAATCCACAAATCATTCATGGAGATATGAAAGAAAATGTGAGTGTTTTTTTCTGAACACAGTGTAGAATATTAAGAATGATAGTCACAGAGTAGGGTCAGTATGCGTGTATATGTAATCTCTTTGTTTCACAGATATGCCACATCTTCATTGCAGTATTAGTAACAGCTTAATGCTGTAATTGCTGTCAGCTAACAAAGAAAAGTTGTTTTGCAGCCAACAAATTTATTTTCAAACATTTTGGACAGTGTTTTTGAATGCTTTGTTGTGATCGGCTGCAGCTACTGTTTTTAGCTTGCAGTATGAAAACTGAGTTGTGTAGAAGTTACACTGTAGTGTATAACCCTTAAATTTTGCAGTCCCTTATTATAAATTTATTTTCACACCTTTATTTTTGCAATTTAAAACCTCATAAGTAATATAGTAATTTATTTGATCACACATTGGAAATTAGTCTTAAGTAAGTTTGATTTTTTTCTGCCATTCCACACATGTAAACATTACTGTGAAGAGAAGGGCAGGGCTAAAGTCACACTGGTTCTGGTTGCTAAGTGAGTACTGGCAATGAATAGCAATGGTATTCGCACCAGGCTCTAATTTCACATTTTTGAAAACATTGATTGAGCATGGTTTAAGTCTCCACCAACACGGCGACGGTTTTTACAGGTCAGAAGACCCAAACCAACAGTATCAAAGTACTGAAGGAACACACAGAATACATAACAGAAAAATACAATAATCATACATAAACATAAAACACAGCAAATCCCCTAGTCTACAATAATATGGGGTGACTCGGGGGATGGCTTCCACAGAGGGCAGGGTTGCCAGGCCTGAACGGCGGTGGGGCTGATTCATAGAATTTGTGTGTGCAATAATTTGTTAACGCAATTCAACAGGTCTAGTTTTAAAACAAACTACACGTCTTGCAGGCAACAATGACTAGTGAGTGCACTAAGTACAGCTGTGTTAGACAGTTGAGAGGAAGTATAATGCATCAATAAATAAAGCAACAGTACTTCAGAAACAAGCAGGTCACCAGGACATATTACAGGCTTTGTATATACACAACTGTATCCACTCAGCTACAGTCTGATCTGTTTGCCAACTGGAATAGAGGGCTGAGTAAGCAATCACTACAGCACTGTACAGCACACAGTTCTGCCGTTCAGAATAAAGTGTGTGTGTGGTTTCAAATGCAACAACCTGACTGTACACCTCCAGCAGGAAAACAAATGAGAACACAGCGTTCAGGTCAGGATGATCAACAATGAACGCGGTAAGTCACCCAAACACATCGAAGAACGGGAACTGTGCTCTGTCCGGCTGAAGGAGATCTGCAACAAAGCAGACAGTCCCTGCGAGTCCTTCGTAGAGGCTGAATGGAGTGTCCGGTGTCCGTGCCCCATTCTGAAACTCCGGAGACTCCAGGAACTCGGCAAATCGCGCTGCGCGATGGAGATAGAGCTGGTTGCTTGTGAGACGGTAGAGCAACAGGAAGACGTAGCCGCTACCTGCCACACCGTGGCAGATGCCAGGACCTTTCTTCAGCAAACCACACTGCCACGTCAGATCAGCACAGCGCTCACACGCTGCAAGGTAGCGTCTGTCATCAGGCCACGTCAGGTGGGCCTTGGCGAACAGGTACACAATACCTAAAAACATTCCCACATCATTCGCTATTTTAATCTTCAAAGTTAACTGTCAAAACTTAAAGCATCAGCTGTACTTAATTGGACCAAAAGGGTTAGATCAGCCACTGCAACATATCAGTGCACAATATGTTTGGTATAAAACCAATTAGCAGAAATATCAAACTTATTTACTTGTAACTGTAACATCCAATTATACTAAAAATGATTCAGTGTCACAAACTTTTTCCGACTTCCCAACTTTCTATTATTTTTCTGTGACGCAGATTATTCTGTAAGTTTTATGTTTACTCAGACATCAAAATTATCACAAACCTAAGCAAGATAAAAGCAGTTTTTTTTTTGGGGGGGGGTGACATTTATAC
>Ga0209680_1000128_pt1 | contig 19604 bp, 12 predicted proteins | sample WorMetLIZISLAND1_FD_187413 | JGI IMG/M metagenome (GOLD analysis project Ga0209680, IMG submission 187413) | Marine gutless worms symbiont microbial communities from Max Planck institute for Marine Microbiology, Germany - Olavius loisae LIZARD... ... | reverse complement strand
TTGCCTTGCGCTCTTGGATGCGGTCGGGCTCGGGGAGCAGGACTGGTCGCCGGAAGTCCGACGCTATGGCCGCGCCGCTCGAATCTTCGGCCAATGGTAGGTTGCGCTGTTATGTATATAAACCCCTATTTATCTGGCATCGCAGAGTTACCGATACGTGGCAACCAAAGATGAGCAGGCAATCAAGGTCCCCGTGATCGGAGCGGTCGAACGCGGCGGCAATTTGACGGCCAAGGCAATCTTCAAGGAGAAGATGAGGGGGCAGTATATGCAGGCCTTCGTGCGGGAGCGTGTTAAAACGCCTACGGTTAACCTGATCACCGACGGGTTATCTCGGCATATCCAAGGTGTTACCCCATACCGTCATTGAACATCAGGATTGATACGTGAACGGTGACATTCACACTAACACCACCGAAGGCTTTTGGCGCTGCCGAGGCTGAATCCGTTCCCATTGGTCGTCATGCAAATATAAAAAGTGCGAAGAAGCATGGTGCTAGGGTTTATCTAGCTTAGAATCCTTCAGGTAGCCCTTTGATCGCTTTGATTTAGAACGCTTAAGCTGGCTTCAGTATCAGCAAAAGCGGTCGTGCTCAAGCCAGGGGTTTCACTTTATTTTCCTCCTTTCCAATGGCCTTTTTCGTATCGAGTTCAAAAAGTGCATAGGCAAGAAACTCAATGCGGTGGTAGATGATTACCAAAGAAAAGTTTAATAGATGATTCCGTAAAACTGTGTAATCTCTGGCATATTCCTCTACCCTTTTTGTGCCCTAACCTGGAAAATAACTTGACCTATAATACCGAGAATTAGGTCTCTAGTGGGAAGTTGCGTTTCGTTCGTGATCTTCGTGGCTCGACAATTAGATGGATAGAACCATCCTATTACTATAACCGCAGGTTCCGTATAATATCGTTTCATGATCTCATGAACAAGTGTTGCGGTATTCTCGACCGTTTACTTGTTCTACTCTCATCTACGAAAATTTGCGTAATCTGCGGATTTAAAAATGCGAACACTAACATGGATACTATCCGCATCCGTGGTGCCCGCACCCACAACCTCAAGAACCTTGATCTAGATCTGCCGCGGGGTCGGCTGATCGTACTCACTGGGCTGTCCGGGTCCGGTAAATCCTCGTTGGCCTTCGATACCATCTATGCGGAGGGACAGCGTCGCTACGTGGAGTCCCTGTCTGCCTATGCCCGCCAGTTCCTGTCCATGATGGACAAGCCGGATCTGGACCATATTGAGGGGCTGTCGCCGGCCATCTCTATCAAGCAGAAGACCACCTTCCACAACCCCCGTTCCACGGTGGGCACCATCACCGAAATCTACGACTATTTGCGTCTGCTCTTCGCCCGCGTCGGAACCCCCTACTGTCCCAAGCACGGTACGTCGCTCGAGGCCCAGACCGTGAGCCAGATGGTGGATCAGGTGCTGGCCCTACCCGAAGGCGAGCAGCTGATGCTGCTAGCCCCGGTGATCTCCGCGCGTAAGGGGGAGTACCAGCGCCTGCTCGGCGAGCTCCATGCCCAGGGTTTCATCCGTGCCCGCATCGACGGCGATTTGTTCGAACTCGACGACCCGCCGGAGCTTGATCTCAGACGCAAGCATAATATCGAGGTAGTGGTAGACCGCTTTCGGGTGCGGCCGGATCTGGCGATTCGGCTTACCGAGTCCTTCGAGACCACCTTGGGCCTCTCCGGCGGTTTGGCGCGGGTGGCCCGGATCGACACCTCGGACCAGAAGGAGCTGCTGTTCTCTGCCTCCTTCGCCTGTCCTCTATGCGGCTACAGCATCCTGGATCTGGAGCCGCGGCTGTTCTCCTTCAACAATCCGGCTGGTGCTTGCCCAACCTGCGACGGCCTGGGCGTCGAGCAGTTCTTCGACCCGGCCAAGGTAGTGAGTAACCCCCAGTCAAGTCTCTCCGGGGGGGCCGTGCGCGGCTGGGATCAGCGCAATGCCTACTATTTCCAATTGATCCGCACCCTAGGTGCCCACTATGGCTTCGATGTGGAAATCCCATGGCAGGCGTTGCCGGAACAGGTGCACAAGCTGCTCCTGTACGGTTCCGGACGGGAGAAGATCAGGTTTATTCTGCCCCACGAACGGGGTGCCGGCAGGCTGCGGCCATTCGATGGGATCATCCCCAACATGGAGCGCCGGTACCGGGAAACGGATTCCGACACGGTGCGCGAGGAGCTCGCCCACTACATTTCCAAGCAGCCCTGTCCTGACTGCGCCGGCTCCCGCCTCAACCAAGCCGCGCGCCACGTACTGGTGGCCGATCACAACCTGCCGCGGTTGGCCGCCTTACCCGTGGGCGAATCCCTGTGTTTCTTCGAGACCCTCAACCTGCCTGGCCGGCATGGTGAGATCGGCGTTAAGATCCTCAAGGAAATCGCCCAGCGGGTACGGTTCCTGGTGGATGTGGGCCTCGACTATCTGACCCTGGAGCGCAGCGCCGATTCCCTATCCGGCGGCGAAGCCCAGCGCATCCGGCTCGCCAGCCAGATCGGGGCCGGCCTGGTGGGGGTCATGTATATCCTGGACGAGCCATCCATCGGTCTACACCAACGCGACAACGCCCGCCTGCTGCGTACCCTCACTCACCTGCGGGATCTGGGCAACACTGTCATCGTGGTCGAGCACGACGAGGAGGCCATCCGTACAGCCGACTTGGTGGTGGACCTAGGGCCCGGCGCCGGCATACACGGCGGCGAGGTCGTCGCCCAGGGCACGAGCGATGAAGTGGCTGCTGCTCCTGGCTCTCTCACCGGCCGCTACCTGAGCGGCGACCTGCGTATCGAAATCCCGGCTGCGCGTACCCCCGTGGATCCCGACCGCCAGTTATGGGTGCAAGGGGCCGGTGGCCACAACCTGAAGAATATCGACGCCGCTATTCCGGTGGGTACCTTCTGTTGCATCACTGGCGTCTCGGGCTCTGGCAAGTCCACCCTCATCAACGATACCCTCTACCCGGCCGCCGCCCACCAACTCAACGGCGTGGCCTTGAGTCCGGCGCAGCACGCGTCGATCAAAGGGCTGGACCATTTCGATAAGGTGGTGGATATCGACCAGAGCCCAATCGGTCGCACACCCCGTTCCAATCCCGCCACCTACACCGGTCTGTTCGGCCCGGTGCGGGAACTATTCGCCGCCGTGCTTGAGGCCCGCTCGCGCGGCTACACCCCCGGACGCTTTAGCTTCAACATGAAGGGGGGGCGCTGCGAGACCTGCCGCGGGGACGGCTTGATTCGGGTCGAGATGCACTTCCTTCCCGACGTTTATGTCCAGTGCGACACCTGCCGGGGTCGGCGCTACAACCGTGAGACCCTGGAGGTCCGTTACAAGGGCAAGACCATCGACCAAGTCCTCGACCTCACGGTAGAGGACGCCGCGACCTTCTTCTCCGCCGTCCCGGTCATCAAACGCAAGCTCCGGACTCTGATCGACGTGGGACTAGGCTATGTCCGCCTCGGACAGAGCGCCACCACCCTGTCCGGGGGCGAGGCCCAGCGGGTCAAGCTGTCCCGGGAGCTCAGCAAGCGCGATACCGGCCGTACCCTCTATATCCTGGATGAACCCACGACCGGTCTCCATTTCCAGGACGTCAAGCAACTCCTGGAGGTCCTCCATCGCTTGCGCGACCACGGCAACACGGTGGTGGTCATCGAGCACAACCTGGACGTGATTAAGACCGCGGACTGGATCCTCGACCTGGGGCCCGAAGGAGGGGATCGGGGCGGTGAGATCATCGCCACCGGAACCCCCGAACAGATCGCTGCAAACCCGGACTCCCATACCGGGCATTTTCTCAAGCCCCATCTGGAACGTGGGTGGTAGTCGTTTTGACAGTTAGACCGAAAACGCTTCTGAATCATCAAGTTAGCTTTCTTCGAATTGTCTGTAAAATCAGCGCGGTAGTCGTAAATGCCAACACGACCTAGTACCCAGGCATGGGCGGTAGCGATTTGTTAAGAGCCTAGTGTAGCGAGGAGGCTTGGGGAGAGATGGTTAAACTGGCAGTCCCCCGGGGAGCGCCGGTATTTTGTCGGCATCCGCATCCGTGGGTGCGGGCCACCAGGAAGGGAAGGGGAGGTCCCCGGGGTCAGCGCCTTACCGACGCCTGCTGCCTGGAAGGCGGCACTCCCGGCGACGGATTTTTGCGACATCCTCTATCCTTTAATTGAGGAGACCCTGCCGGGGTGACGGCTCTGCCGTCGGCGCGGGCGCGGACGCGAAACTCCGCGTAAAAGATAGCGCAGATTTCGGTCTCCGTGCATCCGTCCACGATGCACCGCGCGTGCCTTGAGGGCATGATGTGTCTTTGATTCAGGTAAGCCGCAAACAACAGTAGACATGGCTATCACTCCTATCCTTCAACTACGACTAACTATAATATCATAATGACAATGGAATCGCTATGAAGCCGACCCTGATTCTGCTTGGGGTGCTGATCACCCGCTTGGCTATGGCCAGTTCGGATGTGCCCGCACTGAAAGTGCACGAAAAGGTGCTCGACAATGGGCTGAAAGTACTGATGAAGCCTGACCATCGGGCCCCAATCGTCACTTTCCAGGTTTGGTACAAGGTCGGGTCCAGTTACGAGCACGGCGGCCTGACCGGTATCTCCCACGTGCTGGAACACATGATGTTCAAGGGTTCCGAGAAGCTCGCCCCTGGTGAGTTCTCGCGTATCATCGCAGAGCACGGCGGTAGGGGGAACGCCTTTACTGGCCGCGATTACACGGGCTATTACCAGACCCTGGCCAAGGACCGGATCGTGATCGCTTTTGAACTGGAAGCCGAGCGGATGCGCAACCTCACACTGCCGGAGGAGGAGTTTCTCAAGGAACTGGAGGTCGTCAAAGAGGAACGCCGCCTGCGTATCGAGAACAACCCCGAATCCTTGACCTTCGAGCGGTTCAATGCCACCGCTTATCAGGCGTCTCCCTATCGGACTCCCATAGTCGGTTGGGCCAGCGACTTGGAGCACATGAAGATCGCCGATCTAAGGGGCTGGTACCGCGAGTGGTATGCTCCGAATAATGCCACCCTGGTGGTGGTAGGTGATCTGGAACCTGAAAGGGTCTTCAGGCTGGCCGAAAAATACTTTGGTTTCCTACAGCCGGAGCAGATACTGCTGCCGAAGACCCGCGGAGAACCTGAGCAGCGCGGTGAGAAACGGATGGTGGTCAGGGTACCGGCCAAGGAGCCTTATCTCATCCTAGGTTATAAGGCCACCGCCCTGGGACATGCCGGAGAACCCTGGGAACCCTATGCCCTGGAGATGTTGGCCTCGGTGCTCGGCCGCGGCAGCAGCGCCCGCTTCAGCCGCGAGCTGGTGCGCGGTGCGCGCGTGGCCACAGCGGTGGGTGCCGATTACAGCCTTTTTAGCCGTCTGCCTGGGATATTTCTGATCGACGGCACACCCGCTAAGGGACATACTCTGGAAGTGCTCGAACAGGCCTTGCGGGCCCAGGTTGATCGTGTCCAACGCGAGCTGGTGACGGTGTCCGAGCTCGAGCGTATCCGTACCCAGGTCGTCACTCATAATATCTACGAGCAAGACTCGGTTTTTTATCAAGCCATGCGGTTGGGACTCGCGGAGAGCGTGGGTTTAGGGTGGCCTGTGTTAGGCCAGTACGTCGAGCGGCTGCAGCGGGTAACCCCGGAACAGATCCAGGCCGTGGCACGCAAATACTTAGTCGCAGACCAACTCACGGTGGCCCTACTGGAGCCCCAACCCCTGGACGGCAGACAGCCGCCCTCGAAGGCAGGAGGAGAACACGGCTATGCGCACTGATAACATCCGTATCTTCTCCATAGCCTGCACCCTGTTTGGTCTCGTCGTTGCGAGTGCCGCTGTGGCGGGTCCCAAGATCGAGACCTGGAAAACCACCAGGGGTGCGCGGGTTCTTTTCGTCGCCGCGCCGGATCTGCCCATCCTCGACGTCCGGTTGGTGTTCGATGCCGGAAGTGCTCGGGACGGCAAGCGCTCCGGTCTGGCCTCCCTGACTGCGAATATGTTGACCCAGGGGGCGGGGGAATGGAACGCGGATACCGTAGCCGAGCGGATCGAGTCTGTCGGGGCGGAGTTCTCCACCAGTGTCACCCGCGATATGGCTACCCTGTCGCTGCGCACCTTGACCGAAAGGTCCGCGTTGGACAAGTCTCTGGAGACCCTAGCCCAGAGCCTGTCCGAGCCCAGGTTCGACAAGGCCGATTTCGAACGCGTGCGCGAGAACCGCCTAGTTTCCCTGCGTCAGGACGAGCAAGATCCGGGCACCCTCGGCTCCAAGGCGATCTACCGCAAGGTCTTCAGCGATCATCCCTACGCCTCCGATCCCGCCGGGACCCGGGAAGCGGTAAGCGCCATGCGGCGCAAGGATCTGGTGGAGTTTCACCGCCGCTACTATGTAGCCGACAATGCGGTGGTCGCCATCGTCGGGGCCCTCTCGCAGGAGCTGGCACAAGACATAGCGGAGCGCCTCACGGCCGATTTGAGCACTGGTGAGTCGCCACCCGAGTTGCCACCGGTGCCGGAGCTGTCCGATTCGATCCTGGAGCGGTTGAGCTTTCCATCGACCCAGACCCACGTCTTCGTGGGACAGCCGGGGGTGCGGTGGCTCGATCCGGATTATTGCCCGCTCTATGTGGGTAATTATATCCTCGGAGGCGGTGGGTTGGTCTCTTTGCTCGGGGACGAGGTACGGGAGAAGCGGGGGCTGTCCTACAGCGTCTACAGCTACTTCCTGCCCATGGCCGAACGTGGCCCCTTCCTGATGGGGCTGCAGACCAAAAACGATCAGGCCACCGAGGCTCGGGAAGTGCTGATGAACACGGTGCGGCGTTTCTGGGAGCAAGGGCCCACGGAAGACGAACTGGCAGCCGCCGTCAAACACATCACCGGCGGCTTTCCTCTGCGTGTCGGCAGCAATAGCAAGGTCGTCGGCCATCTCGCGGTGATCGGCTTCTATGGTTTACCCCTGGATTATTTGGACCGCTTCAGCGAGCGGGTATCCAAGATACGGACCGAGCATATCTACAATGCCTTCAATCGCCGGATACATCCAGACCGGTTCGCCACCGTGATCGTCGGGCCGCGAGAAGATCGCGTGGCCGAGGGCAAAGACCGAGTTGAGACGCCGGTATGGACAGCGACCGGGGGGCAAGGGACAGTTGTCAGGGAGCAGGAGAGTTGGGTTTATCCCTGAACCTAGTACTTTGTTTCAGTATATTTTCCAGGGACAATGCAGTCCAGCCCAGGGGGCATGTCATTTCTCCATTAGTGTTGCGCATAGAGTCGCATGAGCTTGGTGCATGCATCCTCGGTGGTAAATTGCCGATCAACACCAGCCTGTTCGACATTGCGCCGCTGCGCCTAGGTAGTTGCCTCATGGCGGAGTGTTTCCAGATCCGGGATGCGCCGGTTCAGGCATTGCCTGGTGGACAGGCTCAGTTCGATTTCGGCGATGTCCAACCAACTGTCATGCTTGGATGTAATGACTCTCCAACCGATTAAGCAACCGCCGTGCTTTGGCGGGCGAAAGGCTGTGTACAAGGAAGCGGGGGGTGTGGGTGTTCAACTAGTCCCAAATCAGCACCGCCTGATCGGCATCGGCGTAATCTACATCGAGCAGCATCTTGCCCTACTGGGCCAGATCGGGCGCCGTTTTAGTGGTGCGCATACTGACCTTGCGATGACCCACCCAAGGGTTCAGCAAGTTGACCGCCGCTGCCGCCCGCTCGTACCCGTAGTCATAGCGACACGGCTGGCTTGGCTGGGAGGGGTCAACATGACGGTTGGCGCAGAGAGGGATTCCACTACGTCTAAAGTAACCAACCTCGCGGCCACTTTTCTTTTTTGCGGATCGGTAACACTTAGGGACAGCCTAAAAAAGGCCGTAGGTGTAGGCTAGGTTGAGGGATAAAACCCAGATTTTGCAGGTAGTCTGGTTTGCTGGGCCTTGTCCCTCGACCCAGCCTACCTCTTTTAAATCAATGTGTTAGTTTTTAGGCAGCCTCATTAAACTTAATGACGAGAGCGATTGGAAGAGGACGTAACAGACCTGAAAGCGCGCGTCCAGCAGCTCAAACAAAGGCTCGGCGGCTGAAGCAGGTATATACTGCAGGGATCCGTCGGCGGCGCCCCCCCCGGCGAGCGCTGGCATCCTCGCAATCCGGATCTACCTAAATGAGCCAAGTCCATACTCCCCAACCACCGTTTCACGACTCTTCCCTGGTTGCGGTCCGCACCGAGCTGCTCCGCGCGTTGCGCACTTTTTTGCCCGATGACGCTGTATTGGCACATGAGGAAGAGGTCCGTCCCTACGAATGCGATGCCCTCTCCGCCTACCGGCAGCTCCCCCTGCTGGTGATCCTGCCGCGTACCCTCGAAGAAGTCCGGCGTATCATGCGCCTGTGTCATGAGCGCGACATCCCGGTGGTTGCCAGAGGTGCGGGGACTGGGGTCTCCGGCGGTGCGCTGCCCCATGCCGAGGGTGTTCTGCTCAGCTTGGCACGCTTCGACCAGATCCTAGGCATCGACCGGATCAGCCGCACCGCGCGCGTCCAATCAGGCGTGCGCAACCTAGCCATCTCCGAGGCTGCGGCCCCCTTCGGCCTCTACTACGCCCCGGACCCCTCCTCACAGATCGCCTGCACCATCGGCGGCAATGTCGCGGAAAACTCCGGCGGCGTACACTGCCTCAAATACGGGCTGACGGTGCATAATGTGTTGGCGGTCAAGCTGGTGACAGTAGACGGCGAGCTGATCGAGATCGGTGGCCAGGCCCTGGACGCTCCGGGCTATGATCTGCTGGCCCTGTTCATCGGGTCCGAGGGGATGCTCGGTGTCGTAGTCGAGGTGACCATCCGCCTCCTGCCGATGCCCGAGCAGGCGCAGGTGGTATTGGCGGCCTACGACGACGTAGAAAAGGCCGGACAGGCCGTGGGCGACATCATCGCCGCGGGCATCGTCCCGGCGGGTCTGGAGATGATGGATGGTTTAGCCATTGCTGCCGTCGAGGCCTTCGTCCACGCCGGCTATCCGACCGACGCGGCTGCTATCCTATTGTGCGAGGTGGACGGTAGCGGGCACGAGGTCGCCGAGCATATCACCCAGGTCCGGGAGCTACTGCTCGCCAGTGGTGCTACGGATGTGCAGACCGCCCGCGACAATCAGGAGCGCATGCGCTTCTGGCAGGGCCGTAAGGCTGCATTCCCCGCCATGGGGCGCCTCTCCCCCGACTACTACTGTATGGACGGCACCATTCCCCGGCATCGACTGCCCGAGGTCCTGCGCCGCACTGCAGAGCTTTCGGAAGAATACGGTCTGCCGGTCGCTAATGTCTTCCATGCCGGCGATGGCAATATGCATCCCCTGATCCTCTATGATGCGAACAAACCTGGAGAACTAGAGCGCACCGAGAAGCTTGGTGGCAAGCTCCTGGAGCTGTGCGTTGAGGTCGGCGGCACTATCACTGGCGAACACGGTGTGGGAATCGAGAAGATTCGCCAGATGTGCTTCCAGTTCAGCAAAGAAGAGCTCAATCAGTTCATGGCGGTCAAACGGGCCTTCGATCCGAAAGGGCTGTTGAATCCTGGCAAAGGCGTGCCCACGCCACGCCGGTGCTCGGAGTACCGCCAGCTCCCGGCACGGGTGTCGGACCATGCGCACGTCCAGGACTATAATCATTAAGTACAAGAACGTGCATGAGAATATCTATTTTCCTGAGCTACCCTAAGAGGCCGAACCCACGCGAGTTCGATCCCCAAGTTTACAGAGCTCGTAATCTCGTTAAACGCTTTTTCAATCGTATCGAACATTCCCAGCGTATCGCTATGCGCTACGATAAGCTACGGGTGCTACCTCGCGTTCGTGATGAGGGCCTCGGCCTTGATCTGTTTGGCTTAAATGTCAACATAATCTAATAGTTTCGAATTCGGGCCGGGAACAGCCTTGCCTGCAAGACACACTGCTTAAGGTACTCGTCGCCTGCGGTGGAGAAACGAGACCATCCGGTTTTCTTCAGGAGGTACATGGTAAGCTCCTACCCCTGTTCGATCCGGTACCTGTCAAACCTTGCAACGCCTTGAACTCCTCCTATATGGACAGTAGGTGCCCGCGTGCATGTAAGGACGCGCAAGCAGGCAGCGAACTGCATCTAAGGCGAATAGTGGACCTATTCGCGAGGATTCGCATGATTGGTAGTTTCCCTTTCTTGCTGACTGGTAGCGATTGACTTAGTGACATTGAATTCTAAGGCGATAGCGATGTGCAAACAGAACTCACATCAATGAACAATGATATGACTGAAGCACTGCAAACGCGGGTGCTGGTCGCCCTCAAGTCTGGCATGCCGTTGGAGATCCGCGGCGGTGGGTCCAAGCGCTGGTTGGGTCGGACCCCGACTGGAGAGTCCCTGGAGGTAGCCAGTCACGCCGGCATCGTCAACTATCAGCCTAAGGAGCTGGTGGTCACGGTCCGCTGTGGGACTAGGTTGGAGAGCCTCGAAGCGACCCTGGCAGAACAGGGTCAGATGCTGTCGTTCGAGCCGCCTCATTTGGGACCGGGCGCCACCCTCGGCGGTACCATCGCCTGCGGCCTTTCGGGACCAGCCCGCCCCTATGCCGGTTCGGCACGGGATATGGTACTGGGTGTCCGGGTGTTGACCGGACACGGCCAGGTCCTGCGTTTTGGCGGCGAGGTGATGAAGAATGTAGCGGGCTATGACCTCTCCCGTCTCATGACTGGTGCCTACGGTACTTTGGGCCTGTTGCTAGACGTGAGCCTGAAGGTGATGCCGATCCCAGCGATCCATCAGACTCTGGTCCAGGAGCAACCCCCGAATGAGGCCATCCGGCTCATGAACGCCTGGGCTGGCACATCATTGCCCATCACGGCTACCTGCTGGGATGGTGAACGGTTCTATGTTCGGCTCTCCGGTGCTGAAGCGGCCCTGGCTCGGGCTGCGAAGACCATTGGGGGCGAAACTGTTGCAGACCAGGACGCGTTCTGGCATACGCGGATCCGCGAGCAGGGCCACGACTTTTTCGCGGGCACAGCGGAATTGTGGCGCTTGTCCCTGCCGTCTGCGGCATCACACCTGGATCTGCCAGGAAAGCAACTCATTGAGTGGGGTGGGGCGCAGCGTTGGTGTCGGGGTGAACCAGGTAGGCAGACCGTGCGCGCAGCGGCCATCGCGGTCGGCGGTTACGCCACCCGCTTCCGCGGCGGCGACCGGGACAGCGAGGTCTTCCAGCCGTTATCACCGCCCCTGATGACCCTCCACCGCAACCTCAAGCAGGCGTTCGATCCACAAGGATTGCTCAATCCCGGGCGCCTCTACGCCGGGCTCTGAGCACGTAGGATGATGCGGTGAGCGTGGCAGATCTTACAGGATGGCATCACCCGAAGGTGCGAACTGCATCGAAGAACCACGAATGGATACGAACAGGCACGGATCATGGGTCATAATTGGTGTTCAGATGTGGGAAGTCTGACATACTCGAGCCCTGGTGGCAGGATCCGTAAAAACATGCCGGAATTTCCTAGATTAGGATCTTGAACATTAACTAACATTCACTACTGATCGTCACCCAATGCCATTGGAACCATTTCCTTTTGGAACAGGCCCGGTGAAGATTCCACTGGAAGACAGTCACAATTGGGTGCAAGCGCACATGAGAGCGCCGACAGCAGCGAGATGCTCTTTAAGCTTTGGATGCCCTAAATCCGGGGTGAACCATTGGAGGTGTCGATGTTTCCTTATACCCCTGTTGTCTAATCGGGTGTTAGATTCCGCAGCTACTCAAATATACCCGGAGCTAAACGCTTGTAAACGGTATCGTTGGTATGATGACCGATAGCAGAAGATCGGTTGTGTCCATACTAGGCCAGGCTACCCTTCCAGTCGGAGTAATCACGTGCATCGAGATAAACCGTGCAAACCTGGGATAAAAGTTCCGCCAGATACCCGTATTCGCGCCAGCCTTCGGCAGGCTGAAATGGAATTGCCGTTGTCGACGTGGATAAGTTGCTGGGAATAAATGGCTTTAGGTTCATCGCGGCTAAAAAATAGGTGGGTTGTCGACCGTTTCAGCGGGCAGTCCGGCGTTCCAACAATGGTCTTGGGGGATTTTACCCGTCACGCCACACCCCCAGTCCGTGGTAACCCGTCAGTGATCAAGGTAGCCGTAGACGTTTCAACACGCTCCCGCACGAGGGCCCGTATGTGCTGCTCCTTCATCTTCTCCTTGAAGATCGCCTTGGCCGTCAGGTTGCCGCCGCGTTCGACCGCTCCGATCACGGGACCTTGTCGGTTCCCCTGCCACGTTTGTCCTGCTTGTCGTCGTCTAGCCGGTTGCCCTTACGATGCCGGCCAGAAGGCTGCGCCGTTTAGCCTGTGTCATGGTCTGCCATGATCTACATGGCGATCCGCAACGCAGTGTTCTCGTTCACGTCCAGAGCGCGTGGAAGCTGGAGCGCTGACAGCCCCTGCTTAGCATTCAGCATGAACATGATCGAAAAAACCACTGCTGAAGTGGCAGGGGCGTGTGGTCAAAGATCGTGCCCACCGTGACACTGAACGAAGTCTTACAGTTGTAGCAGCGATGGCGATATTGATTACGTACAGTAAGGGCAGGTTGGTTAGCTGCTCCAGCGGGCTCTTGCTCAAGTTAAGCAATACAATCTTCTTGCGTTGGGAATCACTCGGAAATCTGTATGACGTTCATAACAGTTCGTCCTATACAGGCCATTTCAATCCAATAACAGAACCAACCTGGCCAGTGTAGAGAGGAATATCAAGATCCTAAACTAGGAAATCCCGAAACATGCAGACCGAAATCATTCCCGAGTTCTTACAGACGCCTGAAGGCCGAGAGGCCGACACTATCCTGCGCGCCTGTGTCCATTGCGGTTTTTGCACTGCTACTTGCCCTACCTACCAGCTCCTGGGTGACGAGCTGGACGGACCGCGAGGACGCATTTACCAGATCAAGCAAGTCCTGGAGGGTCGGACCCCGACCCGCACCACCCAGCTCCATCTGGACCGCTGCCTCACATGCCGTTCCTGCGAGACTACCTGTCCTTCCGGGGTGCGCTATGCTCGATTGGCGGACATTGGCCGCGGATTGGTCGAGAATCGGGTGGGTCGGCCCCTAGGCGAGAAGCTGCTGCGCCGGGCCCTGGTCAAGCTGGTACCCTATCCCTCCCGCTTCAGTACCCTGGTGCGACTGGGCAAACTTGCCAAACCCCTGCTGCCGACAGCACTCAAGGCCAAGATCCCCACGCCCCGTCCGGCCGGGACTTGGCCCGCTCCCATTGGTAGACGCCGGATGCTTGTGCTCGCGGGTTGTATCCAGTCAGTGGCAACCCCTGCCACCAATGCTGCCGCGGCCCGGGTCCTGAGCCGCCGGCTCGGGATCGACCTGATCGAGGTGCCTGAGGCGGGCTGCTGCGGTGCCGCTGCCTATCATCTGAATGCCCAGGCGGACGGGCTCGCCGCCATGCGCCGCAATATCGACGCTTGGTGGCCCGAGATCGAGTCTGGCGTCGAGGCGATCCTGATCAACGCCAGTGGCTGTGGGGCAATGGTCAAGGGGTACGGCGAGATGCTACACGGAGACTTCGGCTATGCAGACAAGGCGGCACGGGTAGCGGCGCTGGTGCGGGACCCAGTCGAGATCCTTGCCGAGCTGGATCCGGGGCCTCTGGGCTGGACGGGCCAGGGCCGCAAGGTCGCCTTCCACACCCCCTGTACCCTGCAACATGGACAACAGCTGAACAACCGGGTGGAGCCCATCCTTGCCCGGTTCGGTTTCGTAATCACACCCGTGTCTGACGCCCATTTGTGCTGTGGATCGGCCGGGACCTATTCCCTGACCCAACCGGCGCTTTCGAGACAGCTACAAGACCGCAAGATCGCGGTGCTCGAATCTGGCAGGCCCGATATCATTGCCACCGCGAACGTCGGCTGCCAGCTCCATCTGGAGGCCGCGACCTGCACGCCAGTAGTCCATTGGTTGGAGCTCCTGGACGAAGATTGATCTGGGGTCCCGCAGCTGATTGCTCTGTGTCTCCGCGGTCAATATTGTCTCCGGTATTTTGTGTGCAGGGATGTACGGCATGAACGACAAGGTAAGTTTCATCAGACTAGGCATCATGGGCTGCCTGATGACCCTCAACCTCAAACGGGGGCGGGACGGCTGTTCGTGCACGCGCGCTGCCAGGCCGCCATGGAACCCCTGATCGCGCGGCGGCGCGGCGGGTATCCTCGCCTGCTCGAGCCCCGCTGAGGTTGCCTGGCAGGCGGATGCCGTCTTCGTGATGGTGGCATCCTGACATCCTGAATGTGGAGCAGATCGTCCTGGGCCGAGACGGCATACGCGATAGGGTACGCGCCGGATCCCTGATCGTGGATGAGCACCATCTCCCCCACCACCACCATGCACCATGGCCGCGAGCGCCTGCGTGAGCGTGGGGCCGAGATGCTGGATGGGGCCCCGTCTCCGGCGGCGAAGCGGGAGCCATCGACGGCACCCTCTCCATCATGGTGGGCGGGTCCGAGGCCGCCTTCACCCGGGTACTGCCCTTGTTTGAGGTCATAGGTCGCAACATTGTACACGTGGGCGACAACGGGCCCGCCAAAAGTCTGCGATGCCTGCAACCAGATCGCCATGGGCGTCCTGTTGTTTCGGTTTTGCTTCCGGGTTTTGATCCGGGCCGTGTCCGATCAGCTCGTGTCCATGTCCTCCCAGTGGTTCTCGAAGGTGGCATTGGTCCCCACCCGGACTACGTGCTCGACGGTCACGACGAAATCGTTGGTATCCCATAGTCGCTACGTGCCTCACCCCGGTGTATCTGTTTGTTGAAGCGGTTCAACTGCTTGGCTCCAAGCATCTGCAATAATAGGGCTGCCCCGGGTTAGGCGGTAGGCGTCGTCCAGCACCGCCTAATCATGACGACCTGCTCCACATCCAGGATGTCGGCCACCATCACGAACCAGGCCGACTTCTGCAACACCTCGACTGGATTCCTCTTGGGTCATATAGCTCAGGATCTGAAACCGGGCGGTGTTGAGCAGGATGGAGAGAGAAATTCCCACGCCATGGCCTGCAGCCGTGTGGTGCCGCAGAAGAGCAGTAGGGCCGGATTTGGGCTCTTGCATCAGGGCGCGCAGGGAGCCTGGCAGCCGTTCACCCAGCCAGCGCTCGGGGATTTAGATCCGCCTCGTCTAGCACCAGCAGGAAACGTCTACCCCCGAGATGGTGGTTTACAGAAAGGTCTTGAACGCCGCATAGGGCTTGCTCCGGTCCAGCGGGTTCGGGAGAAGGTTCAACTGTTCCGCCATGCACCAGGCGGTCTCAAGTCCGTTCCCGGCAGACCGGCCCGCTCGATTTTGTTCAACAGGCTGGTCTTGCCGATCTGCTGATCCACCAGGATCATCACCGGCTTGCCCTCCAGCTGCAACCACAGGCCCAGCAGCTAACCCAGCAGGTCCCCGGCTAAAAGGTAAAGGTACGGTCGCTGGCAAACCCTCTCGCCCATCACATAGGGCTGATATAATAAAATGAAGATGTGTAGACTCAATATAGAAACGGTTTTAAGAAGGTTTCCTTGACTATCTGGATTTGGAAGGCGAGGCTCAGAAATCCAGCTGGACGTGGGTCTCCTTATCCCCTCCCCCCTGATCCCGTTTCTGGGCCAGTGCGGCGATCCTAGCGGGATCCGCGGCGAGCGGCATGGCTGGAGGGTAGCGAGTTGTATTGATGGATGGCACCGCACCCAGTGCCGCCACCAGGCTTGCGTTCCATCCCAGGCGTGTCAGTAAGAACCCAGGCCGGGCAGCGGACAGGCAAAGCCCTGCCAGCGGAGGGCGATGGTCCGCGCCTGCCACTCCGTTGCCGACGCTTGGTCTGTACGCGACCGGTACTGCCAAGGCCGCCGCCATCGGGGGCTAGGCCGCCAAGTCTGCTAGAATCAGTAAAGGGTACCCAAGCCACTATCAGCCAAGCGGTTTTGGCCTCGGCACCCAACGCGATGCACAGGGTAACACTTCACTGTGGAATTTGGCCTAGTGCCAAGTGGGGAAGCAGCGCAAAGGCCATAATCGGGAGGAGGACGATAAAGGCTACAGATCCAGGTGTCAAGGATCCAATTCGCCGTTTCATGTCCGGTATGCTCATTCCAGGCGAGCTTGAACGAGAAAAAACGATGACTGCGGCGATCAGGACGAGAAGATAAATTAGGACCGATATCGAGGGCCATACCCCCAGGGCGATGCCCGGTATGCCGACGACAGCGACAGCAAGACTGAGAACCCAGATTACCTGAGAATCTCCGATCCATATCTGGATAGGAACGCCGGCTAGGACATCCCAGACTCCGGATCCGAATACCGCCGTGATGAGTTCGAGATTCGGTGCCTTCCCGGATCGATCCAGCACTTCCAGGGGTTGTATCCAGAACCACAGCCACCGCCGCACATGGTCGATGGCCCGAGTTCGGGTCATTGGGGGTGTTCTCAATTAGGGATAACACGATGATTCTAGAGTACTTTGAAAAATACGGTTTTCGTCAGACTAAAATTGCTCGTTGCACTCGGTGAATGCAGTAGCCAATTTCTAGGTCCTGTTAGTATTTACGACTACTGCATTGATTTTACAGACAATCCGACGGATGACTAGAAGGGCTAACTTTCGGCGTTCGGGTCTTTGCTCTGGAAGCTCCGAACTAGGCGACCGTTGAGGTACGCGAACCTCTCCAATCTCTCCAACAGACCGATGGTGCGGTGTCACCGCTCTTTCGGAGTTGCTCAACCACCTCGGCGAGCCTCATCCCTTCTGACATCAGGCTCGGGATCAGCTGTCCGAACCGGGGTGAGAAGGGACGATTATCAGACGTAACTAGGCCACGCAGACATAGATCCTGGAGGATTGGGTCCAACGCCGTGGGGCGTCGTTGACGACCTGGATCAGGACTGCCCACTCCTTCTTTCCGTGACGGTTGAACCAGAGATCCTCCAGATGTTCCCGCAGGCCCAGCTCAGTCCGGTCCCGGTTGTGGCTGAAGTCCCTAGACTAGCTGTTCCAGCGATGGGCGAGGACCAGTTAGATTAGGGCTGGGTGATAACCGGTAAGGGGCACGATTTCCCAAGTCCAGGGGCGGTCCAGGCCGTCCGACCGCTAATCTGCGGTCAGGCTGCGTTCCAGAGGCTCGATTACCAGATCCCGGGCCGCCGGCTCCGCCAGCAGACCCAGGTAGTGGGGGATACCGAAGATGTTCCAAAAAGAGGATTCCTCAGATCCGGCGGTCCCAGCACGGCTCCCGGTCGGGCAGTCCCAGATGATCTGCGCAGCCCAACCGGGCCGTGAAATCCTGTGAAGTCAGCCATGTTCCACCCCCCGTGGTCGGTAAATCATGGGTAGCTCACGTTAGGTTGGGGTGTTTGATACGGAAGTTCCGTTGGGGTTTGCAAACTCACCCCACCCTTGCATGTTCTGTTTCCGAGAGAAAGCCAAGGCTCAGGTATAAAGGGAAGTGATGGCGAGTACCTGGGGAAGCCGTTCTCTCCTGAGGCTTTGAGCCTGTCCGTAGATTGGCTCCCCGCCCTCTTCGCCAATACCGAAGAGTATCCGAAGCCGTTACAGTTTCATAACTTTACCCTAGCCAAGATGGTCACAGTTTTCAACGGCATGCCTTATTCGCTTGGCATGGTCTTCAGGGTTTTTCAGAGACAGAATCAACATCTCAGTCCGCGGCAATTCGCGGGAAATCGCTTTTCCTGAAGATTGAGCACACAGTACAGCCGTACTGTCGCTGCAAATTCTCGACTCCACCGGCCTCACGGTCCACCAGGGCGACGATCCCGACAATCTCGTAGCCGTCCTTAAGAAACTGCCTGCACGCCTTGTCCGTGGATCTGCCGGTCGTTATCACATCATCGACCGCGATGATCCTGGTGCCCCGCGGCATTTCGTTCTCGATGTGTCTGCGGGTGCCGTGCTGTTTTGGTTCCTTCCGCACGATCGAGCCGTTGATGGTTGGATGGCCTGTCTGATGGGCGCGCATAACAACGGCCGCCACCATGAAGTCGGCCCCGATGGCGAGGCCGCCGATTGCTGAGGGACGCTCGGGGAATTTGTCGATTTCCTCCAGGAAGACATCCGCGAGCAGCGCCAGTCCCTCCCCGTTCAGCGTGGTTTTCTTGCAATCGAAGTAGAAGGATGAAGAAAGTCCCACACTTAGGGTCATATCCTGCCCGACAATCAGGGATTTCTCGTTGAGAATCTGCCACAGTCGGTCCCGATTCGCCCGCATCATGATCCTCCAAAAATCGGAAAACTAATAGAATACATTAGAGTCTGAATAGTAGTTAATTGCTAGATCCCGGATGATTGCGGGGATTTGGCTCTTTGAAAAGTTGGACTGTGCGTGCCATTGGTAGAGGACTTGGAGGGGTATTTTGTGGAGCAGGTTTTCTGAGGGATATGGTAATTATACAGGTAAACGAAGCGTTTAGGGGTTGCCTGGAGGGAAGCTGAGGAGTCGAAGCGGTGACGCAATACGTTGGCGATGCGCTCATGCGTTCATTGAGGCGTTCAATCATACCGTTGATTTGGGGTTCTGGGCTTGGTCAGGCGATGCTTGATGTGGTGGTCGGCACAGAGGGCACAGAGCCTATCGGAAGGCATGGGTGCCGGTTGGCTGGCGCTGGCCAGCGGCGCAGAAGTGATTGGTGAACTTTTTTGCCATTGTCGGCGAGGATCTTGGTGATGGTGAACGAAGCCGTGTCGGCCAGGCGCTTGAGGAGCTACTGGCAGAGGTTGCTGATTTGTCCTTGAGGATCTCCGCATACCCCAGCGGGTAGCGCGATCTAATGGCGGCAAACAAGTCGGTGCGTTGGTCCTGGTCCGGCAGGTTGCGGCAGGTACTTGACATCAACTGCACAAGCCGGGGGTGTAGTCCTTGAAGGTCTTCACTGGCCTCTGAGTGCCTTCCTCCTGCGGCACGGGGGGGGCTGGGGCAGACAGTGGCCCAGAACGGATCGTCGGGAGAGGTCGGGATGGATGAACTCACGGGTTACCGCCAAAGAGGTCATCAAAGCGGCAGTAGCAGCGTCTTGCGCAATTCTACGGCCACGGCTTGCTGGGTTGGGGTAGGAGGGTGGTCTGCAGGCGGTACGGCGTGTGCGAGCCATCGGCAACGCCGTCCCGGCGTTTCCAGCGGCGAAGGGTATCCTCACTCACGCCCAGTTCATCGGCCAGCCGCGTGGCGGACTGGTGGGATGCATGAACGTATTGGCGGGTCTTCAGAGTTGCGGTGGCATTGGCATGCAAGTGGATGTTCATGGTGCGTTCTCTGGTACTGATGTGGCTACAAGTAGTTCCATGATCTCTCGGGTACCCGACAATGACCTAACCTTAGATCCTATGCAATCATCCAGGACCCTACAATTAATTTTTACGGAATTTCCCAGTTTAAGGTCTTGATATTTTGCTCCATATGGTTCTATAACTAATTCTCATCATTCGGTGAAAGTAGTCTGTGCAGGATGGGACGTCATGGATATCATGCGGGTTTTCGATCAAT
>Ga0209680_1000127_pt1 | contig 19627 bp, 18 predicted proteins | sample WorMetLIZISLAND1_FD_187413 | JGI IMG/M metagenome (GOLD analysis project Ga0209680, IMG submission 187413) | Marine gutless worms symbiont microbial communities from Max Planck institute for Marine Microbiology, Germany - Olavius loisae LIZARD... ... | reverse complement strand
GGCATACCGGTTCGCGACGTCGAAAAAACCAATCTGCCCCATGAGCCGTTCCCTCCCTCTTACGTCAGATCACGCGGATTCTAACCGACCTCGGAAAAATAGGGAATTCTTCGAGGCGCCCTTCAGCTTTTCCTCCGGGCGCGTCGGGACATGGTAGCCCGTCATATTCGTTTAATGTATAACAAAAGCGGTTTCCGGACCGATTGGCAACGGGCACGAGGTGACACCATGCAGACACGGCGCGGGTTCTCGAAAAGGCTTTTGGCCACCGGCGCGGCACTGGCCTCTGGGTTGGCGGGGTCTTGGCTCCCGGTCCCGGCAAGAGCCGGCGAGAAGGACCTGAGCACGGTCGAGAAGTCGGGCGGCTACTACCGCCAGACCTGGTTCCTGTCGAGCTTTCTCGACATGAACGAGGACCTGGCGCTGGCCGCCGAGAACGGCAAGCGCCTGGCCGTCATCTTCGAACTCGAAGGCTGCCCCTATTGCCGCGAGACGCACCTGGTCAACTTCGCCAACCCGGATATCCGCGGTTACATCCGCGAGAACTTCGAGATGGTGCGGATCGACATGAAGGGCTCGGCCGAGGTCACGGATTTCGACGGCGAGACGCTGTCGGAGAGCAAACTCCGCAAGAAATGGGGCATCCGTTTCTCGCCGACCATCATCTTTTTGGGCGAACCGCCGGCGGAGGGAACCGCAGCCGGCATCAAGGACCTGGAAGTGTCGCGCATGCAGGGCTGCTTCCGGCCCAACTACTTCGTTTCCATGTTCCGCTACGTGCGCGAAAAGGCCTACGAAAGCCAAGCCTTCCCGGCCTACGTGAAGGCCCAACTGGCGGCCGGCAAGAGCTGACCTGACAGGCAGCACGTCCAACTATTGCCTTTCCGCCGGAACGCTGGCTTCCTTTCGTCGCGAAGATTACGGAGGAGCTCGCCTTGGTCGATCCGGCGACATTGATCACTTACGTTGCGGTCGTTCTCGGGTTCGTGTTCATTCCCGGTCCGGCGACGATTCTCACCGTGGCGCGGGCGACGAGTTCGGGCGTCAGGGTCGGCATCGCGACCGGCGCCGGGATCGCGGCTGGCGACCTCATCCATACGATCATGGCGATCGTCGGCATATCGGCGATCATCGCGGCGTCGGCGGTGCTGTTCAGCATCATCAAATACCTGGGTGCCGCCTATCTCGTTTATCTCGGAATCCGCGCCATCCTTGATAAGTCGGCGGTGGACCTGGGCACCAAGGGGCTCCCCCTGTCCGCCAAAAAAGCCTTTCGCCAAGCGATCCTGGCCGAAGTTCTCAATCCCAAGACCGCCTTGTTTTTTCTCGCATTCCTTCCCCAATTCGTGCGGCTCGAGAACGGGTCCGTGGTCCTGCAACTGATGACCCTCGGTATCGTCTTCGTCCTGTTGGGGCTCGTCAGCACCGTCGTTTTCGCCCTCGGCGCCGGCCGGATCGGCCTGTTGCTTCGCCGCAATCCGACCGTCCTCAAGTGGCAGGGGAAAGTGGTCGGCGGCATCTACTGCGCCCTCGGTACGCGCCTGGCACTGCAGGAACGATGACCCAACGCGCTAGGTAACTGCGTGCTCCGCTAACTGATACCAGGCGCCGTAGACCCGTCGTCGGTTCAGACACGATCTGTTAACCCTCTTCCCTTATCTTGTTAGACTCAGAAAACTGTCTCCGGAGACGGTCGCCAGTCGCCATGCCGCAACAACCTTCATCCACAGTCCTTTCAATGGCCGTATTCCTGGCTCTGGTTGCGCCTTCTGGCGCCCTGGCCACCGACAGCGGTCCGGCGGGCGGGGACGGTGCCGAAGGTGTCGCGGCGGAACCGCGCGTCCAGATCAGCAAACGCGATTGCCGGCGCCTGATGGCCCGCCACCGGGCCCGGGGCGACGTAGCCTACAAGCCTGAGGCGGAGATCCGCGGCCGCAAGTTCCCGCCGGCCGACGTCGGCGGGTCGTTTCGCATGCCGCTGCCCGACTTCTTCGAGTTCAACATCACCAAGGACCTGAACTACTACCTCGGCAAGCCGGAGGCCGACGCGGCGGCGGCCCAGGCCGCGGCCAATGCCGCCGACCAGGCGCAAACGGCGGCCAAGGCGGCGGAGACGGCGGCGGCCTCGGCCGAGACCCTGGCCTCGCAATCGAGCGCCTTCGTCGCCATCGAGGACGCCACAGCCGCCGTCGCCGCCATGACCGCCGAACGCGATGCGGCCTTGGCCCAAAAAACGGCGCATCCGGAAAGCGCCGCCGATGCCGAAGCCTACACCGCCGCCGAAGCCGCCTTGACCGCGGCGCAGGCCTCCCTAACCAGTGCCGAAACCTCCTACGCGGCAGGCGACTATTCGAGCGCGTCGACCTCGGCACAGTCGGCGTCGACGACCGTTTCGTCGGCCGGCGTCAGCGTGTCGGCGACCAGCACCACATCGACAGCGGCGGCCTCCTCGGCAAGCAGCGCCGCGACCAGTGCCCGCACCGCCGCCGACAGCGCCGACCAATCCGTCGAGACGGCGACCAAGGCGAGCGAGACGGTGAGCGCCGCCGGCAGCGCCCAGACCGTCTCCGCCCAAGCCGCGGTGATCGCCGCCGACGAGGCGGTGCAGGGCGCGCAAACGATCTATGACACCGCCGTTGCCGCATACGTGGCCGACCCGACCAACGCCACCAAGAAGGCGGCCGTCAGTTCCGCCTCATCGGCGCTGAGCACGGCTCAATCGGCCCTGTCATCGGCCCAGACTTCAGCCGCGACCGGCGATGCGGCTGCGGCTCTCACCTCCGCCGCGAGCGCCGTCAGCGCCGCCACGGGCGTCGGTTACGCCGAGGACGCCGACGTCACGGCGCTCCGCACCAGTGCCACGAACCTCAACACGTCCGCCGCCAGCGCAATGACGGAAGGGACGGAAGCGACGACGGCCAACACGGCGACCGAGGCGGCCTTCAAGGAGGCGGCCAGCATCCCCGACATGGCCCTCACCATCGGTACCGTGAAATTCAACATCAAGACTGGGGCGCTCTTTTTCAACGGCCAACCCATGAACGACACGGTGACCCTGGAGATCGCCGAGAAATGCCGGTCCATCCTGAAGGGCGGGCGATAGACCTGGATTGCCGGCGTCAACATGCCAAGTGTGATTTCGGCGCGCCTAACACTCGACGACGTTGACCGCGAGGCCGCCGAGGCTGGTTTCCTTGTACTTGTCCTGCATGTCCTCGCCGGTCTGGCGCATGGTCTCGATGACCGCATCGAGCGATACGAAATGGGTGCCGTCACCCTTCAAGGCCAGCGACGCGGCGTTAATGGCCTTGACCGCGCCCATGGCGTTGCGTTCGATGCAGGGCACCTGGACGAGGCCGCCGATGGGATCACAAGTGAGACCCAGGTGATGCTCGACGGCGATCTCGGCGGCATTCTCGACCTGCTCGTTGCTGCCGCCCAAGGCCGCCGCCAGGCCGGCCGCCGCCATGGCGGACGCCGAGCCGACCTCACCCTGGCAGCCAACCTCGGCCCCTGAGATCGAGGCATTGAGCTTGATGAGAGAGCCGATGGCGGTCGCCGTCAGCAGGAAGTCCCTGACGCCCTTCTCATCGGCGCCGGGACATGATTCCACATAGTAGCGGAGCACCGCAGGGATGACTCCGGCCGCCCCGTTGGTCGGGGCCGTAACGACGCGCCCGCCGGCTGCGTTCTCCTCGTTGACGGCGATGGCATAGAGACTGATCCAATCCATGCACTCGTGCGGCAGCTTGGCGTTGACGCCGCGGGCGCTTTCGAGGCCGTCGAGAATCTGTTTGGCGCGGCGTTTGACGTGCAGAACGCCAGGCAGCATCCCGTCACCTTTCATACCACGTTCCATGCAGTCTCGCATGGCCGACCAGATACGGTCGATGCCGGCGAGCACATCGGCTTCGTCCCGCGCCACCGTTTCGTTGGCGAGCACCATCTCGGCGATGGTCTTGCCTGTATCGCCGCCGGCGGCTAGCAGTTCGGCGGCCGAAGCGAAGGGATAGGGAACCGCCGCGTCGCCGGTCCGCACGTCGTCCGCCGCCGCCATCTCATCCTCGGAAGCGACGAAACCGCCGCCAATGGAGTAGTAGACGGCCTCGGCGAGTTTCACGCCGGCACCGTCGAAGGCCTGGAAGCGCATGCCGTTGGCGTGGGCCGGCAGCGGTTCGCCGTAATCGAAAACGAGGTCGGCGTCGCGGTCGAAGGCGATCACCCGCTTGCCGCCGAGTACGATCGATTCCTGTTCGGCAATTTCTTGGAGGATTGCCGGCACCCGGTCCGGATCGACGCCATCCGGCGTCTCACCCGCGAGACCGAGCAGCACGGCCGTGTCCGACTGATGGCCTTCTCCGGTGAAGGCAAGGGAACCATATAGGCGCACGTGGATACGCGCGATTTCCCCTAAAACGCCGGCGTCGAGGAACCGCCCGGCCGCCACCATGGGTCCGACCGTGTGCGAACTGGACGGACCGATGCCGATCTTGAAGAGTTCGAACAGACTGATGCTCACCGCGTCAACTCCCCGCGCAATACCGTCCCCTTGCGCGCATCATTCTTGGGGAGCGGATTCCGGGCCCGCGCGGGGGCGACGGGAAATGTCGAGGAGGCGCCTTCCGGCTAGGGCGACCGCCGTCAGGCATCGTCTCCCAGCCTTTCGGTCAGACGTTCCAGGGTATCGCGATCGAGGATCGTTACGGTGCGGCCCTTGCGGGTGATGATGCCGCCACGAGCGAGATCGCCGAGGACACGGGCGACGGTCTCGCGGCTGGCCCCGACGCGGCTGGCGATGACCGCCTGGGTCGGCGTCGGGTAGATCTCCCAGTGACCGGCAACGGCGGCGCTCGGTTGGGCGATGCGCAGCACCTCGGCGCAGACGCGCTGATGGGCGTTCAGGGTCTTGAAGTCCATCAGGCGTTCCGTCGAACGCCGGATGATGCCGCTCAAGCGGCGCATGACGGTGGCGGCGACGTCGGGGTGATTTTCGAGGAGAGCCCGGAACAGGGGCGCCGTCAACGAGGCCAGGCGGCAATCGGTGATGGCGGTGACGCTGGCCGACCGGGCCTCGCCGTCGACAGCCGAAACCTCGCCGAAAAAGTCCCCCTCACCGATCTCGGCGAAAGAAATTTCCCGTCCGGCCAGGGAATAGCCGGTGACATTGAGTCGCCCGGAAACGACGAACATGGCGTCCGTGTTTTCGCTCTGCTTGTCGAAAACGGTTTGTTTGGCTGCGTAATCCCGCCACTGGCACTGCTTGGCCAACGCCATTCTCTCCGGCTTGGGAACCGGCACCAGCAGTTCGATATGGCTGAGCGGATCGCCGTCGTAACCGGTCATGCCGGCCGCCCCCTTCGCCTTCCCTCGTCTTGTTCTTGGCTCCGATCATGCGCCGAAATCGGTTCCCTGCCAACCGTTTCGCGGGAAAACGCGCGTTCCAGAAGACGACGGCAATCGCGGCGCGATCCGGTGATGGCCGCCTCCGTTCCCCATGCTATATATCGGCTATGGAAAATCCCTTCGACCTCACCGACCCGCCAGCGCCGGCGCGGCCCCCGGCTCCCGGTCCCCGCGCCTATCTCGCCACCCTTAACGAAACCCAGCTCAAGGCGGTGGAGACCATTGACGGGCCGGTCCTGGTGTTGGCCGGCGCCGGTACTGGCAAGACCCGGGTCCTGACGACGCGGCTCGCCCACATCCTGGTCGAGGGCCGAGCCCGGCCCTGGCAGGTGATGGCCGTGACCTTCACCAACAAGGCGGCCCGCGAGATGAAGGAACGGGCAGCGGCACTCCTCAACGCACCGGTCGAGGGCTGGTGGGTCGGCACCTTCCACGCCATCGGCGCGCGCATCCTGAGGGCCCATGCTGAAGCTGCCGGGCTGAAACCCAACTTCTCGATCCTCGATACCGACGACCAGGTGCGCCTGATTAAGCAGCTGGTCGATGTCCATGAGCTCGACGACAAACGCTGGCCGGCCCGGGTCATCGCATCCACCATCCAGCGCTGGAAGGACCGCGGCCTGACGCCGGACCGGGTGACGCCGGGCGAAGGCGGCGACATCGCCGACGGGCGGATCCTCTCACTCTACGCCGAATACCAGGAGCGGCTGAAAGTCCTGAACGCCGCCGACTTCGGCGATCTCTTACTGCTTTGCCTGCAACTCTTCCAGGACGAACCGGAGATCCTGGCCCGTTACCAGAACCAGTTCCGCTACATCCTGGTCGACGAATACCAGGATACCAACGTGGCGCAGTACCTGTGGCTGCGGCTCTTGGCCCAGGCGCACCGTAACATCTGCTGCGTCGGAGATGACGACCAGTCGATCTATTCTTGGCGAGGCGCCGAGGTCGGCAACATCCTGCGTTTCGAGGAGGACTTTCCGGGTGCGGAAGTTGTGCGCCTGGAGCGCAACTACCGTTCGACGCCGCACATCCTGGCCGCCGCCTCGGGTTTGATCGCGCACAACGACGGACGCCTCGGCAAGACGCTGTGGACCGACGTCAACGAGGGCGAGCCAATCACCGTGAGGAGCGTCTGGGACGGCGAACAGGAGGCCCGCGCCGTCGGCGACGCGGTCGAGGCGTTGCATGCCAAGGGCCAGGCACTCAACGGTATGGCGGTACTGGTGCGCGCCAGTTTCCAGACCCGCGAGTTCGAAGAACGCCTGATCACGCTCGGCATACCCTACCGAGTCATCGGCGGCCCGCGCTTCTACGAACGCCAGGAAATTCGCGACGCCATCGCTTATCTCCGGGTCGTCCAGCAGCCGGACGACGACCTCGCCTTCGAGCGTATCGTCAACCTGCCGAAGCGCGGCATCGGCCAGGCAGCCATGCGCACCATCCACCAATTCGCCCGGGCCGAGGGCCGACCCCTGACCCAGGCCGTGATGCGGCTCTGCGAGACCGACGAGTTGAGGCCGAAGGTGCGGACGACGCTCGCCGCCTTGACGAACGATTTTTTCCGCTGGCGCCAGATGCTTGAGGTCATGCCGCATCCGGAACTGGCCGGAGTCGTTTTGGATGAATCCGGCTACATGGAAATGTGGCAAAGGAGCAAGGCGCCGGAGGCGCCGGGCCGGCTCGACAACCTGAAGGAAATGATCGTCGCGCTGGAGGAGTTCGAGAACCTGGGCGGCTTCCTGGAACACGTCAGTCTGGTCATGGAAAACGAGGAGAACTCATCGGACGACAAGATGACCCTGATGACCCTGCACGGCGCCAAGGGCCTGGAGTTCGACACCGTCTTCCTGCCGGGCTGGGAGGAAGGCCTGTTCCCGCACCAGCGCGCCTTGGACGAAGGCGGGTTGAGCGCGCTCGAGGAGGAACGCCGCCTCGCCTATGTCGGCCTGACGCGAGCCCGCAATCGCGCCACCATCCTGCATGCCGCCAACCGCCGCGTTTACGGCCAGTGGCAAAGTGCCTATCCGTCACGATTCATCGAGGAAATTCCCGAGGACAATGTGGTTATCGACGCGGAGACCGGCCTCGGCGCCGCCCGGGGTGGTTTCGGCGACGGCTTCGATAACGGTTTCGGTAACGCCTTCGGGTCCGGTTTCGGTGACGCGGGATTCCAATCCCGGCGCCGCGTCAACCGCCGGCAAACGCCGCTGATCGAAGACACCGACTGGCGGGTCAGTGAACGGGACGGCCCGTCCCGCACCTTCGAACTGGGTGAGCGCATCTTTCATCAGAAGTTCGGTTATGGGCGCATCGTTTCCATCGACGGCAACAAGCTCGAAATCGACTTCGAGAAGGCCGGCACCAAGAAGGTCATGGACAGTTTCGTGGAAACCGTCTGAGCCATGACGACCCCGACTTTTCTCTGGCGCATCGGAATTTGCGTGCCTGATGGGGTCCGCGAAACCTTCGAAGACTATCTCGAAACCATATCAGCGGCGGTGAGCTCCTTTGAAAACGAGGACGGTGCCGGTTGGACGGTAGAGGGCTTCGCCGATGCCGAGCCGGACGAACGGGCGATCGCCCAGGGTTTGGCGGCGACTGCCCGCAAGGCCGATGTCGAGCCGCCGAAACCGAAGATCGATCTTGTGCCACCCCGGGATTGGCTGGCCGAGAATTTGGCCCAGTTCCCGCCACTCCGGATCGGTCGCTATTTCCTGCACGGGTCGCACTTCGACGGAAATGTACCGGCTGGAGCCTTGGCCATCGAGCTCGATGCCGGCACGGCCTTCGGTTCGGGCGAACATGCGACGACGGAAATCTGTTTGCGTTTCCTCGATCACCTGGCGAGGCGGCGCCGGTTTTCAAGGATCCTCGACATGGGCTGCGGTTCGGGTGTGCTGTCGGTCGCTGCCGCCAAGACCTGGCCCCAAGCGCGGGTCACTGCCAGCGACATCGACGACGAGGCGGCCCGAGTGACGGCGCTCAACGCCTTGGGCAATGGGGTCGGCAAAAGGGTCAAAGCCCTGTGCGGTGTCGGATACGCGTCACCCGTCGTAAGGACACGTGCACCCTACGACCTGATACTGGCCAACATTCTGACCCGCCCCCTCGTCGCCATGGCCGGCGATCTCAAGCGCCATCTGAGGCCGGGCGGCATCGCCGTCCTGTCCGGGTTCCTGGAACGCGACTCGCGGCGCGTGGTCTGGGCCCATGAAGTTCACGGACTGAGGCAGATCCAAGGCGCGGCGCTGAAAGGCTGGCGGACGGTGCTGCTGTCCCGGTGAATTTGCCGGTCTGCGGCGACCGAGGTACTCTTTCGGACCTAAGCAACGACCGGATTTTTCATCATGCCGTGGCACATTGCGGCCAACGCTCTGGGCATCATCCTGGCTGCCGGCTATGCCGGCTACGTGATCAACGCCGAGCGTATCCCCTGGGGCGGCCTCTCGGCGGCGGTCCTATACATGGCCGGCATCGCCGTCCCCATGCTCCACGCCTATTTCAGCATCGACAGCGGTTTCCAGAGGATCGAGGAGGACTACGTCGCCAACCGCCGGCGTGAACATTTTCCTCCGGAGCAGGAAATCCTCGACACCCCTCGGCCCGCGCCGGTGATCAGGCGCCGAGCAAAGCCCATGCGTGCGATCGTCATCCTCATGGCGCTGGCCACCGGGTTCCTGATCGCCGACGCCGCCGACTGGATCATCAACCCACCCGATCCGCAATCGCGGAGCGATACGATTTCGAATTTCTGAGCGGCGTCCCGCTGGGTCAGTCGTAACCGTACAACCAGCGCGTCGTGCCGGAGTGGATGTTGCGCACGGAATGAAGGGCGCCCTTGGGGATGAACACCTCGTCGCCCGGTTCCATGGTCATGATGTCGCCGGCGACCTCCATTTCGAGACGCCCTTCCATGACCGTGACCAGTTCATTACAGCCGTGCACGAAGTCTTCCCAGCGGCGCCCCGGCGGATCGACGAACAAATCACAGGAATAGCCGCGCTCGCGCCAATCGGCGGCAACCGCCGAGCGATCGACGGGGGCAGCGAATTTCGACCGGATCACGGGTTCGTCCATGGTCGTTCTCCGTTGGAGTTCGGGTCACTGGATAGCACAGCCAAGAGATGCCGGGAAGGGAGGGACGCGTGGATTCGTGCCGCGTGATCGGCCATCACGCGCCGATCATCGATGGGTTCTGCCCTCGTGTTGGCAAGATTTCTGCTCATCGGCCAGGTCTTCGTTATAGGCACGGCCGCGACCTCTCCGGTCACGCCGGCCGAACCGGTGACCATGGTCTTCTCCACGGTCGGCACGTCGTCGGCGCGGGTCAGAATATTGGAGGGCCAACTGGCTCCGGAACGGCCCGGTTGGTTCGTCGAACTGTCGCGGCGCGCCGCCGGGTTTTGCGGCGCCGATATCGATTTCGCCTTCATGCCTTGGACCCGGGCCTTGAAGATGGTCGAACAGGGCAACGTCGCCGCCGCCTTCAACAGCCGCTACAAAGCCGACCGCGCCCGATACGGGATATATCCGATGAAGGACGGACGGCCGGACGAGGAGCGCGCTTCGAAGCGTTATGCCTGTCACGTCTATATCGCGCGAGACTCCGTCGATGCTGGCCTCGTCATCGAAACCGAGATTGCCGGCCGCCGGGTCGTCGTCGAACGCCAGGCTTCGATCCTGCCCGAACTGGAAGAAAGGGGCGCACGCGTCATCGAGGTAGTCAATTACCTATCCATGCTCAGCGCCGTGGCCGGCGGCCGGGTCGACGCTGCGATCGGCATCGACCATAACTTGGACCCGATTCTGAAGCGTCACCCCGACCTTGATGCACGCAACGAGAAAGCCAAGGTGCCGGTCAATAAAAAGTGTCGGCTATGTAATGTTCGCGAGAACCTTCTACGCGGGCCACAGAGACCTCGTCGAGTGTTACTGGGACCGATATGCGGATACCCGCAAGTCCGAGTGGTTCACTCATTTGCGCGCAACCTATCGGTAGGCGTCACTCTACCCCGCCGGGGTCGCGGTCTTCGTTGCGGTTCGTAACGCTCATTCACAGGGATAAACGAGGGTGTTTATTGACTCACGTTCGAGCAATCCATATGTCCATCACGCGGCGTGGGGACTGCGTATACGCGCGGAACGAATGGCTTCAGTGAGAGGGGCGACCGGCAATGGTTGAGAACATTTACCGCCTCGAATGCGTGGCTGAGGAAATGGGCAATCTCGTGCAGCCGATCAAGCGGCAGTGGCCCACTTACCCCGTCTACTACGATGGTGCTCGCGGCCTGGTCATCGACTTCCCGAACGCGGCCGAACGGGAAGCGGGCGAGAAGTTCCTGATGCGCAATTTCCAGATCGACAACACGGTCGCCCGCAACGTCGCCCGCAGGATCTGCCTCAATTGCGCCTATTGCGATGCGGCACAGTGCCGCCGCTATCCGGAACCCATTGCGGTTAGCATGGATCACTGGTGCGGCGAGTTCAAATTCCCGGACACGCTCAGAGTGCGCTGACGGCCCGGCGCCCGCATTCAGATGTCTAACCGGTGGGCCGGTTGGGAGGGGCCAAGCCCCTCCCGCTCCCGGTTGAAGGCCCGCTTATTCCGCGGATTGTGTTTGTGCTCGGGGCGCGACAGGCGCCGCGTAGGGGTCGGCATAGGGATAGGCATATCCGCCATAGGGATAGCCGCCCCAGTAGCCGGGGTAACCGCCCCAATGGCCAGGATAACCGCCCCAGCCGGGATAGCCGTAGCCACCGTAGGGATAGCCGCCGTAAGGGTAGCCGCCCCAGCCGCCGGGGTAACCGCCCCAGGGCCCGCCCCAGCCGCCGAACGGCCACCAGAAGGCCTCGGCCGAGGTCATCGGCAGCGCCGTCACACCGGCGACGGCAATCGCCGCCAGGATCATTTTGAGTTTCTTCATGTCATGCTTCCCGTCTCTAAATCGACAACTTACCAGGTCGTACAACCGAAGATGACGCATGGTTGGGAGTGAACCACGCACACATATTCATTTTATGTAAATTGTGTGTATTTTTCAAGGCGAGGCGTGCACCAAGGGGCCCGATTCGATCAGCGGTTTCGTCCGGGCCTGGCCTTGCATGGCGGCCAAAGTGGATTTCAACGAAAATGCGAAGTAACGTCTTGCCCATCATCGGTGGTTGTCGTCGACTCGTCTTGTTTCCAGCCGGGTGAAAGGGAGGACATTGCGCATGAGCCGAAACGCTGCGATTTCAAGGGCGCTGGACTACTTCGACAGCGACCAGGGGTATTGGGCCGACCTGGCGCGCCGCGTCGCCGCGCCGACCGAATGTCAGAAACCCGAACGCCTCCCCGATCTCTACCGTTACCTCGACGATGAAATGCGATCGAGTTTCGAAACCATGGGATATGCGTGCCGGACCTACGACAACCCGCTCGAGGGTTTCGGCCCTGTCCTCCTGGCGACGCGCATCGAGGACGAGGCCCTGCCGACCGTCCTTGGCTACGGCCACGGCGATGTCGTGCGCGGGCAGGAAGGTCGTTGGCAAGGCGGACGGAACCCTTGGGTTCTGGAGCGGGACGGCGACCGCGCCTACGGCCGCGGCACGGCCGACAACAAGGGCCAGCATTCGGTCCATATGGCGGCCCTCGCAGCGGTCATCGCGGAGCGCGGCCGGCTCGGTTTCAACTCGAAATTCATCATCGAGACCGGCGAAGAGAACGGTTCGAAAGGATTGAAGGCCCTGGTCGCTGAGCATGCGGACGATTTCGCCGCCGATGTCTTGTTCGCCTCCGACGGCCCGCGTGTTGACGTCGCCTAACCCAGCCTCAATCTGGGCTGTCGCGGCACACGGAACTTTGATCTGGCCCTCGATCTACGCGACGGCGGTCATCACTCGGGGAACTGGGGCGGCCTTCTGGCCAACCCGGCCATCGTTCTCGGCCACGCCCTCGCGACCATCGTCGACGCGAAGGGCAAGATCCTCGTCGAGGGATGGCGGCCGCCGCCGATCAGCAATTCCGTGCGAAACGCCCTGAAGGACATCAAGCGCGAGGCCGGTCCGGATGCACCGGACATCGACCCCGACTGGGGTGAGCCGGGCCTGACGGCACCGGAAAAGGTCTATGCATGGAACAGTTTCGAGGTCCTGGCCTTCGTCACCGGCAACCCGGAGCGGCCGGTCAACGCAGTGCCGCCGCGGGCGCACGCCAATTGCCAGCTCCGGTTCGTCGTCGGCACCGACATCGACAACATCGTCCCGGCGCTACGCAACCATCTCGACGACCATGGCTTCGACAGTGTCGAAATCCACGAACCGCCGGCCGCCAACGACGGCATGTTCAATGCCGCGCGGACCGATCCGGATCACCCCTGGGCGCAATGGATGATTGACGCCGTGGCCCGTTCCTTGGGCAAGCGGCCCGCCGTACTGCCGAACGCTGGCGGCTCCATCTGTGACGAGGTTTTCCAGGACGTGCTCGGCATCCCCTTCGTCTGGCTGCCGCTCAGCTACGCGGGCTGCTCCCAGCACGCGCCCGACGAACACATCCTCTGGTCGTTGACCCGCGAAGGCATGGAACTGGTCACCGGCGTCTACTGGGACATGGGGTCCCCGGAGACATCCTACCGGCCGTGAGTGTGAAGTGGTCTGCCGCGGTGGAGGACCTTACAAACCACGCCGCTGTTTCTTCTTCTTGCCCTTGGGATGCCAGGCCGCCTTGCGCGAGACACCGGGCTTGTCGAGGCCGAGCTCGGTGGCTTCCAGGCGGCGGATCTCGTCACGGAGCCGGGCCGCTTCCTCGAATTCCAAATCGGCGGCCGCCGCCTTCATCTTATCCATGAGGTCGTCGATTACGGCGGCAATGTTGTGGCCGACCAACTGCGTCTCGCAGGCAGCACCGGTATCGACGGTGACGTAGTCCTGCTCGTAAATGCTGTCGATGATTTCCGAGATGCCCTTCTTAACGCTTTCCGGCGTGATTCCGTGGACCTCGTTGTAGGCCCGTTGTTTCTCGCGGCGCCGGTTGGTCTCACCGATGGCATACTCGAGGCTGTCAGTCATGTGGTCCGCATAGAGGACGACGCGGCCGTCCACGTTCCTGGCCGCGCGGCCGATGGTCTGCACCAACGAGGTCTTGGAACGCAGGATGCCCTCCTTGTCGGCATCGAGGATGGCGACCAGGCCGCACTCGGGGATGTCGAGACCTTCCCTCAAGAGGTTGATGCCGACCAGCACGTCGAAGGCGCCCAAACGGAGGTCACGGATGATCTCGATGCGCTCCAGAGTGTCGATATCGGAATGCATGTATCGCACACGCACCCCGTGCTCGTGCATGTACTCGGTCAGGTCCTCGGCCATGCGCTTGGTCAGCGTGGTGACTAATGTCCTGAGCCCCTTGGCGGCCATGTCGCGAACCTCACCCAGGAGATCGTCGACCTGGGTCTCGACGGGCCGGACGATGCACTCGGGGTCGATGAGGCCCGTCGGGCGCACAACCTGTTCGGTGAAGACGCCGCCGGTGCGCTCCATCTCCCAGGGGCCGGGCGTCGCCGAAACGAAGACCGTGTCCGGGCGCATGCTCTCCCACTCCTCGAACTTCAAAGGCCGGTTGTCGACACAACTAGGAAGCCGGAAGCCGAACTCTGACAGTGTCGATTTCCGGTTGTAGTCGCCGCGGAACATGCCGCCCAGCTGCGGCACGGTGACGTGGCTCTCGTCGACCATGATCAGCGCGTTCTCCGGCAAATACTCGAACAGCGTCGGCGGCGGCTCGCCCGGATTGCGGCCTGTAAGATAGCGGGAATAGTTCTCGATACCGGAGCAGAAGCCGGTGGTTTCCAGCATCTCCAGGTCGAAAGTGGTGCGCTCCTCCAGGCGCTGCGCCTCCAGGAGCTTTTCGTTGTCGCGGAGATACTCGAGGCGCTCCTTGAGCTCGGCGCGGATCTGCGGGATCGCCTGCAACAACGTCGGGCGCGGCGTCACGTAATGGGAATTGGGATAGACGTTGACTTCTTCGACGGCGCCCACCTTCTCGCCGGTCAACGGATCAATCTCCCAAATAGCCTCCAGTTCGTCGCCGAAGAGCGAGAAGCGCCAGGCTCGGTCCTCCAAGTGCGACGGGAAGACCTCGACGACGTCGCCCCTGACCCGGAAGGCGCCCCGGAAGAAGGCCGTGTCGTTGCGCCTGTATTGCAGCTCGACCAGACGTTTCAGGAAATCGCTGCGCTCGATCAGCATACCCTTGCGCAGCTTCACCGTCATCTCGGCGTAAGTTCCCACCGCACCGATGCCGTAGATACAGGAGACCGAGGCGACGATGACCACGTCCGAGCGCTCCAAGAGCGCGCGGGTCGCCGCATGGCGCATGCGGTCGATCTGTTCGTTGATCGAGGCGTCCTTCTCGATATAGGTGTCGGTGCGCGGCACGTAGGCCTCGGGCTGGTAGTAGTCGTAGTAGGAGACGAAGTACTCGACCGCGTTCTCCGGGAAAAACTCCTTCATCTCGCCGTAGAGCTGGGCGGCCAGGGTTTTGTTGGGGGCCAGGACCAGGGTCGGGCGGTTCAGGTTCTGGATGACGTGGGCCATGGTGAAGGTCTTGCCGGACCCGGTGACGCCCAACAGCACCTGGTCGCGCTCGCCCTTCTCCAGCCCAGCCGTCAGCTCGGTGATCGCTTGCGGTTGGTCTCCGGCCGGGTCGAAGGGCGAGGCCAGCGTAAAGCGCCGCCCGTCCTCGACGGCCGGGCGTTTCGGCGGGGAGAAAAGGGGTAATCCGTCCATGGGAACTATATACGCCGAACCCTTGGGTGCGGCCAGGGGTTGCGCGCCTGATCACCTTTCGAACGAGGAATTTGTGCCCCACGTTTGAACATCCCCAGCGGGTCGTGCCATAAACCGGCATGGCTGGACGGTTTTTCATCAATCTGATCCTGGTGGTTGCGATCTTCACCCTTGGCCTCGGCGCCATGGAAGTCGGCGTGCGGATGACCATGCCGCAGGAACTGGTGCGCGGCTACCTGCGACCCGACCCCGATCTCGGCACTTACGTTGCTCCGAATGCCGACTACGTCGATCCGTACACGAAAGAAGGGCCGTACCGGGTGCGGACCAATGCCATGGGCTTTCGGATGGAGGAAGAGGTCGACCCTTCGGCCGACCGGTTGCGCGTTCTCGTTTACGGCGACGGCTTCACCTTCGGCTGGGGGCTCGAGTACACGGACACCTATTTCGCTGCCCTTAAGAGCGCCGCCGAGAAAGCCGACCCTTCGGTGCAGCTCTTGAATGCCGGGGTAGCGGAGTATTCGACGGGACACATCAAGAAGCTGCTGGAACGCCATATCCCGGCCATCGAACCGGCGGCCTTGATCTACTTTTTCAGCAACAATGATCTCGTGGACAATGCCGTCACCGACATCGGCTACCGGGTCACCGACTTTACCGTCGATGACAGGGGTGCCGTCGTGCTCACCGACGCGCTGCCGTTCTCGCCTTGGAAACGCCGCCTCCTCAACCATACGCCTTACGCCTAGTTCAGCCGCAACTCTCACCTGTTCGTGCTGGCCGAGGGCCGGTTGACGCGGGCCATGGGTAAAAGCGGAGATATCGAACGGCCCGAGATCGGGTCGACCACGGAAGGCGAGGAAGACGTTCCGTCGGTCGACGCGGCAATCGCCGTGACCATCGCCCACGTGAATCGCCTGATCGACATCGCCCGCAAGGCGCGGCTGCCCGTGATGGCGGTCTGGGTGCCGGCTGCCGGCGAGATGTTCGGCGGCGAGCGGACTACGCCCGAAAAACGGCTTTTCCGCCAAGCACGCCGGGAACTCTCAAGCCTCGCCAAGTCGACACCCGGGTTCTTCTTCGTCGACACGACGGAGCTGATTTCGTCGGGCCGCGCCTGGGAGAAACGCAAAGGGACGCTCCGGCTGTCGGATGGCCATTTCAACCGCGAAGGCGCCCAATGGTACGGTGATCTCGCCCGGCCGTCGGTCCTCGGCTTCCTCAGGGGCGTCGGCTGGACCCGACGCAAGAAAAACTAAGCGACTGGATTCATTGCGAATTATTACAACTTCTGAGATGATTCGCCCATGAGGGAACTTTTCCGGCGATTTGCGGCCCGGCCTGTCATTACGGCGGAGCTTCTGCTCGCGTCGTTTTTCGCCAATCTCCTCGCCCTGGCCTCGCCTCTGTTCGTCATCCAGGTCCTCAACCGCTACGTCGCCTACGGCATCGACGCGACCCTGATCACACTGACCACAGGCGTGCTCGCCGCCATCGTGCTCGAGATGGGATTCCGCCAGGCGCGCCTGATGATCGCCGCCACCGAACTCGCCGAACGCGATGAACAGCGTGCCGTCGGCGCCTTCGGCGTCATGGTCACCGCCAAGACCGAGGCGCTGGAGCGTGTCCCGGCGGGCGAGCGCCGAGAAACTGTTCAGGGTCTTTCGACGGTCGAGACCACCTACAACGCGCCTAACATGGCGGCCGTCATGGACGTGCCGTTCGCGTTGGTCTTCGTCGCCGCGCTGTTCATGCTCAATCCCGTACTGGGCGGCATCGCGTCGATCTTCATCGTCGGCGCCTTTCTCTTCAGCATCGTCAACCAGCGCCTGACCCAGCCGATCACCCAGCAGCTGACCCAGGTCACCGGTTTCGGCAACAGCCTGGTTTCGACGGCGAGCCGCGCCGCCGACACCATCCGCGCCTTCGGCGGCCATGAACCGATGATGCGGGCCTGGCGCACGTTCGTCGAGCACAGCCAGACCCTGACCCAGAGCCTGCAAGCGGTGATGGGTGTCGCCATCATCGCCACCGGCGCCGTCCTCGTCGTCGCCGGTGAGCTCGACGTCGGCACCATGATCGGCGCCAACATCCTGGCCGCACGCGGCCTCGGACCGATGATCAAGCTGGCCCAATTGAGCGACGCCATGGCCAAGGCCGAACAGGCCCTCGACAAGGTACGCCAGCTGGTCCTAATGCCTGTCGAGGCGGACGGCGGCTCGGCGCTCGAGACCTACACGGGTTCGGTCGAGTTCCGGGACATCGCCTTCGCCCATGGCGGTGCCCAGGCACCGCTTTTCGAATCGCTGAGCCTGACGTTGCAACCGGGCTCGGTTCTGCTGGTGCGCGGGCGCAACGGGGCCGGCAAGACATCGCTGGCCCGGCTTCTGGTCGGCCTCGTCGAACCGACGCGCGGGCAACTGCTCGGCGACGGCGTCGAGGTGCGTCAGATGGCGCCTGCGTGGTGGCGCCGCCAGATCATGTACATGCCGCAGGAACCGACCTTCCTCAACGATACCATCCGCGCCAACATCGAGGCCGTCAATCCGGACCTCGACGACGAGGCGTTGAACCGGGTCCTCCGCAAGGCCGGACTCGGACCGTTCATCGACGAAAGCGCCGACGGCATGGAAACGCCGATCACCGACAACGGCCGCACGCTGGCCGTCGGCATCCGCCGCCGCCTGGCGCTGGCCCGCGCCATCGCCACGGAAGGCCGCCTCGTCGTCTTCGACGAACCGACTGAGGGCCTCGACCAGGAAGGTTGCGCTGCCGTCTACGCCATCATGAAGGAACTCGCCGAGGCCGGACGCACGATCATCGTCGTCACCGCCGACCCGGTGATCGTCCGCGGTGCCCGGCTGATACTCGACCTCAACGCCAAGCCGGTTCCCAACCTGACCCTGACCTCGGGACCTCCGACGACGGCCCAAGCCGTCGACGACAAGGATGCGCTACCGGTTGGCGGACGAAGGGAGAGCGGCGGATGACGAAGGAACCGAAGCAAAGCCCGGAAGCGGACGCCGGCACGGAACCACAAGAAGAGCCCCGCAAAAAGCGCGGAAATGCGGGAACCCACCTGTTCCTGGCCAGTTGCATGGCACTGGTCGGGGTCTTTCTGACCTGGGCAACGGTCGGTGAACTCGACGTTGTCAGCCTCGCCATGGGCGAGGTGGTCCCGGCCGGACAGGTCAAGTCGGTGCAGCACCTGGAAGGCGGCATCGTGCGGAAGTTCCTGGTCAAGGAGGGCGATCCCGTCACACAGGGCCAAGCCTTGATCGAACTGGAACCGACCCGGTCCGGCGCTGAGGTCGAAGAACTGAAAATCCGCCTCGCCGCGCTAGAAGTCTCCATCGGCCGCCTCGAGGCCGAAATGTCGGGTCAGGCCGATCTCACCTACCCGGCAGCACTGGCCGCCAGCGAGCCGGATCTGGTTAGTCAGGCGAAGTCGCTGTTCCGGACCCGGCGCAACCGGGTCGAAAACCAACTCGCCACCCAACGCGAGGAAATTGTGCAAAAGGAACAGGAGATCATGGAGGTCAAGGCACGCATGCGTAATAACACGCGCGGCCTCGATCTGGTGCGCGAGCAGCTGAAGATCTCGAATAAGCTGATCAAGCTCGACCTGACCAACCGCATGGCGCATCTCGACCTGCTTAAGGAGGAATCGTCGCTGCAGGGCCGTATCGAGGAAGACCGTGCCCTGCTGCCCCGTGCCGTCGCCGCCCAGAAGGCGGCGAAGGCGCAATTGAAAGCAATCGAAAACGGGTTCCGAGAGGAAGCGGCGAAGGAACTGGCCGATGCCCGGCGCACACATAAGGAGCTGTCGCAGCGTATTCGCAAGTCGGAGGATAGCCTTAGGCGAACCGTGCTCCGGGCACCGGTCGACGGTATCGTCAAGACCCTCTACGTGGTGACGGTTGGCGGCGTCGTGCAGGCCGGTAAGACCGTACTCGACATCGTCCCCGGCGACGACACACTGCTCATCGAGGCGCGCCTTCCGCCCCAGGACATCGGCTACGTCCGAATCGGTCAGGAAGCCCGGGTGCAACTAGCGTCTGGCGAAGCGGCACGTTACGGCACGCTGCTCGGCAAGGTCGTCCACGTCAGTCCCGATACCATCGTCACCCGCGAAGGGTCGCCCTTCTACAAGGTGCGTATCGTACCGGAGAAGGAATTCTTCGAACGGGGTACGCTTCGCTACCGGCTGTCGCCCGGCATGCAGGTACAATCGAGCATCCAGACCGGAACACGGACCGTCATGCGCTACTTGCTCGACCCCTATATCGGGCAGATGAACCTGGCGCTTAAGGAACGGTGAAATCTAACTTTAGGGCACCTCGAAAAATGCCTTTGCGAGATCAAGGTGGCATTGCTGCTGTACTCCGGCCTCATGATTTTCGGCCTTCGCTCTTCGTTGAGCGTTTGATTTGGTGTCCAAACCCGTGTTCTGCGCGGA
>Ga0209680_1000121_pt1 | contig 20350 bp, 21 predicted proteins | sample WorMetLIZISLAND1_FD_187413 | JGI IMG/M metagenome (GOLD analysis project Ga0209680, IMG submission 187413) | Marine gutless worms symbiont microbial communities from Max Planck institute for Marine Microbiology, Germany - Olavius loisae LIZARD... ... | reverse complement strand
TGGCTCCATCAGCGCCCACTGACGATCCGTGATGACAAAACGCTCTTCACTCATTCAAGCCTCCTCCAAAAGGAAGCTTGAATCATAAATAGGACGGTTTGGGAATCCTGAATCTCAACAGGCCCTAGACCTTGGCCAGAATGGCCTTCTTGATTTCCTCGATGCGCTTCTCGTCGCGTTTGTAGAAGGTCCATTGTCTGATCCGCTTGGCGCGCACGAGCTCGGCACGCGCTAAGACCTTCATATGCTCGCTGACGGTCGGCTGACTGACACCGAGTTTTTCGGCTATGAGCACGCCGCAAACGCCGTCGTCGATGAGATCGCCGTCCACCTGCGGCGGAAAATGCACTTCGGGGTCTTTCAACCAATCGAGGATCAACAGGCGGCGTTCGTTTGCCAGTGCCTTGATGGCATCGATCATATTCATTTAGCTAATTTGCTAATTTCCTATATTTATGTCAAGAAGGTCCCTAATTGAGACGTCCATTTGTGAGATAACGAAATGACCGATGCCATCAATCGAACGACAATCCGGGCCACCGAGAGGGTCATACGGTCTTACATAAGGCGAACGCCGGTCATCGCCGTGAACGGAGCCGATTTCGGGTTGAGCGACGGGCCGGTCGATCTCAAGCTCGAACTCATGCAACATGCCGGTTCGTTCAAAAGCCGGGGCGCTTTCACGAACCTGCTCACGCGCCAGGTCCCGGACGCGGGCGTCGTCGCCGCATCCGGTGGGAATCACGGCGCCGCCGTCGCCTATGCCGCCATGAAGCTCGGCATTCCGGCACGGATATTCGTGCCGAGCATTTCCTCTCCGGAAAAGGTGAACCGCATCAAGCGCTATGGCGCCGACCTGGTCGTGCAGGGCGAGCGCTACGCCGACGCGCTGGCCGCCAGCGAGCAGTGGCTGGAGCGGTCCGGTGCCTTGCCGGTCCACGCCTTCGATCAAGCCGAAACCATGCTCGGCCAGGGTACCGTCGGGTTGGAGTTTGAAGATCAGGCGCCGGAGATCGACACCGTACTCGTATCCGTCGGCGGCGCAGGCTTGATCGCCGGCATCGCGGCTTGGTACGAAAGCCGGATCCGGGTCGTCGGAGTCGAGCCGGAAGCTTCGCCGACGCTCCACAAGGCATTGCAAGCGGGTCGTCCGGTTGATGCCGAGGCTTCCGGATTGGCCGCCGATTCCCTGGCGCCGCGTCGTGTCGGAGAAAGAGTTTTTCCGATCGCCCAACGCCATGTCGATCGCGTCGTACTGGTCACTGACGAGGCCATCCGGAAGGCGCAATCCGCACTCTGGGACGTGCTCCGGGTCGTCGCTGAACCCGGCGGATCGGCGGCTTTCGCCGCCCTCCATTCCGGCGCCTACCGGCCGCAGCCGGACGAACGGGTCGGCGTCGTCATCAGCGGCGGGAACACGACGGCTGTCGACTTCAACCGATAATCCGGGCAACCGGTTCCGTTGCCAAGACACAAACCACATTCCGCTTTTGACACGCGTGCCGTTTGCCCCGACACTTCCGCTTCGGGTTTCTGTCATTGAGGGGGGATCATCATGCAGACACGGGCCGCAGTGGCGTTCGAGGCGGGCAAGCCGCTTTCCATTGAAACCGTCGAGCTGGAGGGGCCGCGCGAGGGCGAGTGCCTGGTCGAGATCAAGGCGACGGGTATTTGTCATACGGACGAGTTCACGCGCTCCGGCGCCGATCCGGAGGGCCTGTTCCCGGCCATCCTCGGCCACGAGGGGGCCGGCGTCATCGTCGATACCGGGCCCGGTGTGACGTCGCTCAAAAAGGGCGATCACGTGATCCCGCTCTACACGCCGGAATGCCGCCAGTGCGACTACTGCACGTCGGGGCGCACCAACCTCTGCCAGGCCATCCGCGAGACGCAAGGCGCCGGTGTGATGCCGGACGGCTCGTCGCGCTTCTCCCTGGGCCAAGACAAGGTCTTCCACTACATGGGGACCTCGACCTTCTCCAACTTCACCGTCGTGCCTGAGATCGCGCTCGCCAAGATCCGCGAGGACGCGCCGTTTGATAAGGTCTGCTACATCGGCTGCGGGGTGACCACCGGCATCGGTGCGGTGATCAATACGGCCAAGGTGCAGCCCGGCGACAACGTCATCGTCTTCGGCCTCGGCGGCATCGGCCTCAACGTCATCCAAGGCGCACGCCTGGTCGGTGCCGACATGATCGTCGGCGTCGACATCAACCCGGCCCGCAAGGGCATCGCCGAGACCTTCGGCATGACGCATTTCGTCAACCCCAAGGAAGTGGAAGGCGACCTCGTCCCCTATCTCGTCGATCTCACGAAAGGCGGGGCCGATCACAGCTTCGAGTGCATCGGCAACACGTCGACCATGCGCCAAGCCCTCGAGTGCTGCCACAAGGGCTGGGGCGAGAGCACCATCATCGGCGTCGCCGGCGCCGGCGAGGAGATATCGACGCGGCCCTTCCAATTGGTCACCGGGCGGGTCTGGCGCGGCACCGCGTTTGGCGGCGCCAAGGGGCGCACCGACGTGCCGAAGATCGTCGACTGGTACATGGACGGCAAGATCAACATCGACGACCTGATCACCCACAAGCTCTCCTTGGACGATATCAACCAGGGCTTCGATCTGATGCACGCCGGCGAGAGCATCCGGGCTGTGGTGGAGTACTAGGCGCGGCGAGGGGTTCCCGCCCATGGCCGATCATGGCTACGAGGAAGGCCGTTTGAACCTGCCCTTCGTCGGGCACTGCACCTTCGGCAAGCAGCCGCCCTGCACCGACTGGGAGGACGACGTCACCTACCTGCCGGCGGGCGCCGTGCGCATGGTCGACATCGGCGATGCCGACATCATCCATACGGACACCATCAAGAGCCACGCCAACATCGAACTGGGTGTGCGCAAGATCCTGAAATCAGGCGCCCTGCCCGTGGTGCTGGGCGGTGACCATTCCGTACACATCCCCTGCATCCGCGCCTTCGACGACCAGGACCCGGTGCACATCATCCACATCGACGCGCATTTGGATTTCGTCGACTCACGGCACGGGGTTCTCTACGGTCACGGCAATCCCCTGCGCCGCGCTTCCGAGATGAAACACGTCACCGGCATGACCCAGATGGGCATCCGCTTTGTGTCGTCGTCCAATAAGCAGGACTACGAGGCGGCCAGCGCCGCCGGCTCCGACATCCTCTCCGTGCGTGATGTGCGCAGGCTGGGCACGCAAGGCACGCTCGATCGTATCCCGGACGGGGTGCGCTATTACTGCACCATCGACATCGACGGCTTCGACCCCTCCATCGCGCCCGGCACCGGGACGCCGAGCCACGGCGGCTTCCTCTATTACGAGGTTCTGGAGATCCTGCAGGGGCTCACGAAGAAAGGCTCCATCGCCGGAATCGACCTGGTCGAGGTGGCACCCCATTACGACCCGACCGACAACACCGCCTTTCTCGCCGCCCAATTGCTGATGGCCTTCCTGGGCTACATCTTCCATGCCAAAGGGGAGGCGTCATGACGGTGGGTTCATTGGAAGGCGGCTGCTTCTGCGGGGCCGTCCGGTTTCGGGTGACCGGCGAGCCCAAGTGGTCGGCCCATTGCCATTGCGACAGCTGCCGCCGTGCCGCCGGCGGTCCGGTCGTCACCTATGCCGGATACGAATCCGGGCGTTTCGAAATCACATCGGGCGAGCCCAAGGCCTACGCCAAGGTCCCCGGTACCGAGCGCCACTTCTGCGGAACCTGCGGCTCGACCCTGACCTACCGCTCGGACCGCTGGCCCGGCGAAGTCCATATCCTGCTCACCACCCTCGACGATCCGGAGGCGGTGACGCCCCAATGCCACGTCCATGTGGACGAGCAATTGTCGTGGATTCACCTGGACGACAACCTGCCGACCCACACGACGGTCAGTTCCGACGACCTTTGACCGGCGGCCGGACGCCTTGCGCGGGGGCCCGGCTGGCGCTAATGATCGCCGGGTCCAATCGACCGGCAAGGGAGGGAGCCGATGACCGTCGAGACCGTTTCCGAGAACAATTGCTTCGGCGGGGTGCAGGGCACCTACAGCCACGCGTCCCAACAACTGGGCTGCACCATGCGGTTCTCCGTCTTCCGCCCACCAGCGGCCGAGACCGAACCAGTCCCGGTCGTCTGGTGGCTGTCGGGCCTGACCTGCACGGAAGAGAATTTCACTTTCAAGGCCGGCGCCCAGCGATACGCCGCCGAGCTCGGCCTGATGGTCGTGGCGCCGGACACCAGCCCGCGCGGCCTCGAAATCCCCGGTGAGGACGAGGCCTACGACTTTGGATCGGGGGCCGGCTTCTATCTCGACGCCACAGAGGAGCCGTGGGCCGCCTACTACCAGATGTACTCCTACATCACCGGCGAGCTGCCGGCGCTCCTGTTCAAGCACTTCCCGGCCCGCGCCGACCGCCAGGCCATCTCGGGGCACTCCATGGGCGGCCACGGGGCGCTTAGCATCGCGCTTAGGAACCCGGAGACCTACCGCTCCGTTTCCGCCTTCTCACCCATATCCTCACCCTCCCAGGTGCCGTGGGGCCAGAAGGCGTTCAACGGTTATCTCGGCACCGACGAGGAGACCTGGAAGCTCTACGACGCCACCGAGCTGATCCGCTCCGGCGCGCGGTTCCCCGGCACCATCCTCGTCGACCAGGGTACGGACGACGAGTTCCTGGAGCGCGAGCTGAGGCCGGAGATCTTCGGCGACGCCTGCCTGGAGACCGGCCAATCCCTGGAGCTGCGCATGCAGGCGGGTTACGACCACTCGTATTACTTCATCGCCAGCTTCATCGGGGAGCATTTGAAGTTTCATGCAAAAAGGTTGGCGGATTAGCGACGACGCGATCCTCATTTCCACTTCCAGCCGTCCTGGGCGAAGATCGCCATGCGCTCGCCGTCACCGTTGACGAAGGAGGAGAAGGCGGTCCAATAGTGCCTGATCCCGTAGAGCGGCACGGTCGAACGGTCGAGGATTTGCTCGCCGGTGAGGACGCCCATCGAGCCATCGACGAGGTCGTACAGCGCGACGCGGTCGGGAGCGAGGGAAACCAGCGCGTTCCAGGTCTTGAACAGGCCGGGCCGCTGGGCCGCCGTCCCGATGTCCTGTTGTTGGAACGTCGGGGCGCCGTCCGGCCGGAACCGATGAACCTCCGGATCGCCGCCGTCGCCGACGAGCAGGAGGTACAGTTCGCCGCCGTGTTCGAACAGGGCCACGTCGTCGAGTTTCGATCCGACGTCGGTTTCGACGGCGTCGGCGAGGCTGCCGTCGTTCTCGACCGGACGCACGGCCAGGGTCGTCGCGCCGCGGTCGAGGAAGCCGATGAAGACCCGCCCGTCGGACGCATGCAGGGTGCGCATCATGTCCCAGCGCTCGCTGTCCAGGGTATCGAGTTCGTCCCGGTCGACGCCTTCGGCGGTGACGGCGTGGCGGCGAACCAGGTCGTCGTTGCGCTTGCGGAACAGGGCGAAGGTATCACCACTGCCGTCCGGCGCCTGATAGAAACAGGCGGTCCGCCAGTTCTTTAGGGAGACCTGGTCCTGCCAGCGGCCGGATGGCTTGCCGCGGGTGTCGAGGGCGTGAAGCCAGCTGTCGCCGCTCTTGCCATCGCCGGCCCACAGCAGCCAGTCGCCGCCGATCTCGAAGGCGGCGATGTCGGATATGCGCTCGTTCAAGAAGGCGACCCCGATGCGCTCGAAGATCCGGTCCTCGTCGGTGTGGCGGATATCGACGTTGCCACGCGCCAGCACGTCGATCGCCTTTTTGTCGTTGGCGCTGAGAACGCTGTTGCCGAGGCGCGTGCGATCCGCTTCCTCGACCGGGGCGATGCGTTCCATCCGCGGGATGGCGTCGCCGATCTGGGCGCCGAGGCCATCATTGGTCAGTTCCCACATTTCGGCGTACCCGCCCATACCGCCCCGCATCAGAAGAAGGCGATACCCGTCGTCGGCCTCGAACATCTCGACGACGGTGTGGTTGGCGCGGGCGCCGTCATCGGCTTCTTCCAGTTTGGCCCGCGGGAACAGGGAACCGATCCCGCCTGGCCCTCCCGACGCGATGGTGCCGCCCGGAATCTTAATAACCGGTGGTTCCAGGGTGTACTGGCGAAGGGTGCCGTCGTCGTCGTAGGTCGTCAGGTAGAATCCGCGATTGCCATCGGACCGGATGGCGATCTTGTCCCATATGGCGGGGCCACTCACAGCCCAATGGAGGTGAACGGTCAGCGCACCAGTCCCATAATCGATATTGGCCCAATAAACCTGTTTTTGGTGGCGGTCGATGAACAGCCAAATGTTGGGAACCTGGTTCTCGAGAATGATCAAATCCGTCCAATGCCCGTCGATTTCGATGGTCTCAATTCTCGGTTCGCCGGTCACGGGGTCGGGGAGGAATTTCCCGGTGTCGAGCAAATGGACGTAGTCGACCTTCTGCCGGGGCGGCAGGCTCTGGGCATTGAACTCGTTCAGGAACAGCAACTGATCGAACGTGGCGACGCCGCCGAAGTTGGCGAAACCGAGGACCGGATGGCCGAGGTCGAGGCTATCGGAAAGGCTGTCGCTTCCCGGGTTTCCGAGCGGTCGTCCGTACGCGTCGACATTCCAGACGCCAACGCGCCCGGAGTCGCGTTTCAAGCCGACGAGATAGGTCGTCTGACCCGAGACCACGTAACGCATCTGGTCCCAGCCGCTTTCGCCGAGCCAGGCATCCCGGGGGGCGAGAACGCCGTTGATAGGATCGTCTTCTTCGGCGAGACGACCGGTCGCGAGAACGTCGCAGAAGGGGCCGACGGACGAGCTGCGCCGAAAAAGCAGGCAATGCGTGCGGCTGCCGCCGCGATGGAAAACGGCGCCGTCATACCCGGGCCGCCAGTTCAGCGTATAGGGATCGAAGGCACTGCCGAAGGCACCATAGTGCATGACCGAACGATAGTCGTACTCGAGGTACGGCACACCGGCCAGGTTCAGGAAGTTGCTGTTGATCTTGGCCTGGGTCCAGTCTTCGGGGAGCTGATCCAGGTGAATGATGATGTGGTTGTCCCGGTCCGGTCTCATGTGTTCATGAACGAGACCGAGGCGGTGCCCGATTTCGTGGACCACCCCACCGGTGGTACAGCCCTGCGGCGCGAACTCGATGCGGTGCCCCTCGTCCCGCTTGTTCTTCTTCCGCCCGAGACCGCTGTTGCAGTTCTGCGCGTCCGCGTCGAAGACGAAGACGACCCAGTGTTCATCATCATCCGTCTTCGGCACGAAACGGACGGGCGTTTCCGCTTCCCAATGGGCGATCGCATTTTCGATGACGTCGCGCGGCTCGCGGTTCAGTTCGTCGTCAAGGTCGGTCGCAAGGTCATCGATCGACGGGTCGATCTCGTACGGAACGAGCCCGCCTTGCCATAATCGGCTGAGCTTGTTCCAGTCCTTGAACAAGTTGACCATGATTTCCCCCGACGACGACACTAATACGGATGGTATCCGAACCAAAGCCATTTACCGGCGTGTCGGTGCGGCAATTGTAACGTTCGTTCATCCGTCCGCCCGCCAACGTCGTTGTGGTGAAATCGCCTCAGGGGGTAGGGTTTTCGTAACACCGGGGACAAACCGGTTGCGGGGGAACGCGTTCGATAAGACAGGGGCAGGAGCATCCCATCGCGGACAATACGTCAGATACGGGCGTCGCCAAGGAGTCTGCCGGCGGAGAGGACTGGGCCGAAGAGCGGGTCAGAATTCAAGCCGATTTCTATCAGCAACTGCTCGATTCCATACCGATCCCGATTTCCTATAAGGACAAGCACCAGCGTTACCTGGGTTGCAACCAAACATTCGAGACGACGTTCAACGCGAGGCGCGAAGAGCTCATCGGCAAAACCGTTTATGACCGTGTGCCCGACGACCTCGCCCGGGAGTACGAGAAGCAGGACCGCGCGTTATTGGAAGATCCGGGAACGCAGATCCACAAGACCTTCGTGCCCTATCCGGATGGCTCACTCAGAAACGTTGAATTCCATAAAGCGACGCTATACGACGAAAACCGGAACGTTGCCGGATTGATCACCGTTGCTCTCGATACGACCGAACGTGAGGAACGCGAACGAGCCCTGAGCCAAGCCAAGATCGCCGCCGACGAAGCCAGCCGGTCGAAATCGGATTTCATCGCCACGGTCAGCCATGAACTGCGGACGCCCTTGAATGCCATCATCGGGTTTTCGACCGTGATGAAAGACCGCATCTTTGGCGGACTCGACGAACCTGCCTATAAGGACTATCCGTCGCATATCGTAAGCAGCGGCGAGCACCTACTGGCCCTGATCAACGATCTTCTTGATCTGGCGAAAATCGAGGCCGGTAAGTTCGAACTGCAGGATTCCGTCTTGGATGTGGCGGCCGTCATCGAAGCGTCCCTGCGGCTGGCGCGTCCCCAGATGCAGGCTCGACGCATCGGGCTCGAAGTCGAGATCGAACCCGGCCTGCCGCGCCTCAAGGCCGACGAAACGGCCGTCAAACAGGTGCTGGCCAATATCCTGTCGAACGCTGTCAAGTTCTCGCCGCAGGAGAGCAAGGTATCGATTGCCGCATACGTCAACGGTGCCGGAGGTGTCACGGTTGCCATCCGCGACCATGGGATTGGGATCCCGGAGGAAATGCTGCCTCGCATTTTCGAGCGGTTCGAACAGGCCGATGGCCCCTATACGGCCCAATCCGAGTGCACGGGCCTGGGTCTCGCCATCTCCAACGACCTGATGGTTGTGCACGGTGGCACGCTCGAGATCGACAGCGTCGTCGACCGCGGCACCGTCGTCCGCCTGTCCTTTCCGTCAGTCCGCACCATCGACGATAGGTAAACCCGACACCGCTCAGGCAGCTGGTGTTTCACCCTGTCGAAGAACAGTCGGGTCGGCACCCCCGGCGACCCGGATCAATTCCTCGACATAAGCCTCCCCCTCCCCCACCGGCACCGCTTAGGCGAGCGCCCGGCGCGCTTCCGCCTCGCCGGTGAGCCTGAGCAGCAGCCAGGTAGCCAGGTATTGCGCCGACAGGCAGCCGCCGGCGGTGGCGATATTCCCGGAGACCGCGAGCGACTTGCCGGTGACATCAAGCTCCAGACCCTCGATCCAGCGCCGGGTCTTGTTGTCGGTGCAGACGGGCCGGCCATGGAGCAGACCCTTCTTGGCCAGGATCAGCGCACCGGAACAGTGGGAGGTGATCAGTTGCCGGGCCGGGTCCAGGTCGAGACTCTCGAGGAACGCCGGGTCTTCCGCAAAGGTCCGCGTCAGGCGCCCGCTGCCGACGATCACCGCGTCGGCGGCGGCGGCGTCGACCAGCGTGCCCGAAACACCGGTGACAACGCCGTTCATGGACACCACCTCCGGGTCGGGGCCGGCGAGAAAGGCGGTGACGCCCTTGGCCCGGTTCAGCATATGCAAGCTGAGGAAACTGTCGATCTCGTTGTATTCCGGCAGCGTGACGATGGCGACGGTTGTCATCGGTTCCCCCTCAATCCAAGACGAATGCCCACCCTATACCAGGCGCGCCGTCCGCTGTCGCATCACGAAAGGCGACGGCGCAACACATTCGAAACATCGAAACTGTTTTGCTTGCATCCTCCTGTAAGCGGGCCTAGCTAAGAGCCATGGAATGGTTGGACAACATGCCCTTGGGCGTCCTGGTCATCGGCGCCTTTGCCCTCGGCCTGGCGCCGTTCGTGCCGGAGCCGCACTTATGGGAAAAGCTGAAGATGCTGGCGGGCGGCACTCTGACCCGGCCCATCGACATCTTCGACATGTTCTTCCATGCTGCGCTCCCCATCCTTCTCGTCGTGCGCCTGGTCCGCGACTATCTGGGCAGCGGCCAGCCAACGCCTTGATCTAACAAGGTTTTTCGAGCCCTAGAAATCCTTGGCCGCGGTCGAGTATTTCTCGCTTGCGCCTGTTCAAAATCGCGTTTAAACCGGCCCGCTTTTTTCGTCGGTGGGCGGCTTGCGATGCCGCTTGTTGAGGGGGTTCGTCGTGGTCCAGAACTTGCGCTCCGTTCTGTCGCTGTTGATCGGCATGGCGTTCTTGATGCTGGGCAGCGGTGCCCTGACCACATTGATCTCGCTGCGCATGGGTGATGCCGGTTTCAGCTCGACGACCTTGGGCTGGATCATGGCCGCCTACTTCCTGGGTGTCTCCTTAGGCCCGATCTACACCCACCGCCTAATCGCCGGCATCGGCCATATCCGCGCCTTCGCCGCTTTTGGTTCGGTGATGTCGGCCGCCGCTTTGGCGCATCCCTTCTGGATCGACCCCTGGTTCTGGGCCGGGCTCCGTTTCATCCAGAGCTTCTGCCTGGTCGGCATGTACATGTGCACGGAGAGCTGGCTCAACGAGAAGACGGAGAACCGCTTCCGCGGCGAAATGCTGGCCATCTACCAGGTGACCATCTTCCTCTTCCAGGGCGGCGCCCAGTTCCTGCTCAACCTGCCCGACGAGACCGGTTTCGGGCTCTTCATCCTGACCTCGGTCCTGGTGTCCCTGGCCGTGGTGCCGATCGTCATGACCCGGGTGCCGGCACCGCAACTGCCGAAACCGGTGCGCCTCAACCTTCGCGAACTCTATCGCATATCGCCGACCGGCATGTTCGGCTCCGCCGTTGCCGGCGCACTGTTGGGCGCCATCTACGGCCTCGGCCCCTATTTCGCCCAACAGGTCGGCCTCGACGTGGCGGCGACGACGCGCTTTATGGGGGCGGTCATCATCGGCGGCCTGCTGCTGCAATGGCCAATCGGCAAGCTCTCCGACCGTGTCGACCGACGTATCGTCATTCTCATCATTTCATTGGCCACCTTCGTCGTTTGCCTGGCCATCATGAACAAGACGGCGGCCAACGGGTTCGGCCTGTTGGGGCTCGGCATGTTGTTCGGCGGCATCTCGTTCGCCCTTTATCCGGTCTGCGTCGCCTATACCAACGACTATGCCGAGCCGGACCAGATCGTGCCGGTCAGCGCCGGGCTGCTAGTCGCCTACGGCATTGGCGCGTCGCTGGGCCCGCTCGGCAGTTCATGGCTTATGGACCAGGTTGGGCCGGCCGGCCTGTTCGGTTTCTGCGGCCTCATCACCCTGGCCTTCGCCATCCTCACTGGATTCCGCATGCTGAGGCGCGAGGCGCTGCCGGTCGAAGAGCAGACCGACTTCCAGCCGGTGCCGCGCACCTCTCCCATGGTCAGCGAACTCGACCCGCGAGCCGAACCGGGAGCGGAACCGGAAGCCGCAAACACCTGACTGGCGGCTTGGCGCTTGTCTTCGGCGCGCCGGCGTGCCTATCGTCGGCCCATGGAACACTCTTTCGACAGGCGCCGCACCGGGGCCCGGTTTCGCCCGCCGTCGGCATAAGCGATGCGCCTTGTTTTCGTTAAGCTCGGCGATGTCGCCGGTTGGTGCCAAGCCCAGATCGATGCCATGGTGGCCGCCCTTCCGGAGAACGGCGTTTTACTCGACGACTTGAAAACCTCGCAGGCCAGCCTCCAGCGGATGCAGGCCTATCTCCTGGAGCGCGACGCCGTCTTCATCAGCTACAACGGCAGCTTTCGCATCGGACCTTCGCCGGCGACAGGCGCCATGCCGCCGGCCACCCTGACGTCCTGGTATGTGGACGGCCCCTGGGTGCATTACGGTGATGCCGCCGCCCTGCCGCCCGCTTACATGTCGCTCTACTGTTGCCAAGACCACGTTGAGGCGAGCCGATACCTGGGACTGCCGCACCGCGCCTTTTTCCTGCCGCACGGCGGGCCGCCGCCGACCGTCGAGGACGGTGCCCAGGCTGCTGATCGGCCGATCGACATCCTGTTCGTCGGCAATGTCGGCCCGCCCCCGGACGAGAAGGCGTTCCTCGCCGAAGCTACATCCCTCCCTGTCGCCTATCGCGCCGCCGTATGGGCCGCCGCCGGGGACCAGGCGACGACGGGTGTTTCGACGCTCGACGCCTGGACGGAAGCCTGCCGGGACGCCGGCATCGACTGCGACGGGCTCGACACCATTGCCAAGGCCGAGGCGCTCACGAGTATCGAAAGGTTGGGCCAGATCCAGGTCCGCTCGGCCCTCTTTGCATCGCTGCCTGCCGGGACGCGTATCGTCGCCGCCGACGATATCGCGCCCGGAACGCCGGTGCCGGAGGGCGCCGAAGCGTTGGGCCCGGTGCCGTTCGAGACCGTCCTTCAGCTTTTCGACCGTTCCAAAATCGTCCTCAATATGACGCCGAAGTTCCGCACCGGCGCCACCGAACGGGTCTGGTTCGCTCTTTCCCGCGGCGCCGTAATCGCCAGCAATCCGAGCACGTTGCTCGCTGACTTCTTCGCTTCGGATGAGATGATTTGCCTTGAGTCGGGCAAACCGGATGCCTGGGCAGAGGGTCTTCGCCGGGCACTCGATGATCCAGCCGACCTGGCGCACATGAGTCGGCGGGCCGTCGACCGCTATGCCGCCGGTCACACCTGGCGGCACCGTTTCGAGGGTGTCCTGCCGAGCCTCACCGCGGCGCTTGGGAAGGCGGGCAATTGACGGCTGCTTCGACCAAAACGCGTTTTTCCCTTGTCCCAGTACAATCTTTGTCGGTAAATCGGTAGAAAGGTACCTGGAGGTCGAATGACCATGACGGAAGAACTGAAACGCGTCCTCTACGTTGAGGACGAACCAGACATCCAGAAAGTCGCCAAACTGGCCCTCGAGACGGTCGGTAATCTCGAGGTTCTGATCTGCAGTTCCGGTGCCGAGGCCATCGAAAAGGCGGCACCCTACGAACCGGACCTGCTGCTCCTCGATGTCATGATGCCGGGCATGGACGGCCCGGCGACGCTCGCCGCGCTACGCGCCATCGACAGTCTCACTGACGTGCCCGCGGTCTTCCTTACGGCAAAAGTAATGCCGAGCGAGATGCAGGAGTTCAAGGAAATGGGCGCCATCGACGTCATCGCCAAACCCTTCGACCCGATGACCTTGGCCGAACAGGTGCGGGCGGCCTGGGAGAAGCGCTAGGAAGGCCCGCCCGGGAGGCCGCCCAACGGAGTACCGATGTGTCCTTCGAGACCGGGCCGGGTTCGATCACCCCGCCCGTAGCGATGTCTCAAATGGCTGTGTCCTTGGTCCCAAAGTTCTCAGGCTAGGGATTTCGGAACCGCGGTGTCGTCCCTTACGCGGCCATATCTCCGCGCATTGGCGCCGGCCGCTCGAACTGGGCGCCGAGGTGGGCGACGAAATCGGCATTCAAACCCATTCGCGCGGCCAGCCTGTGTAGGTAGAACCATTCCGCGACACCGCCCGGTTCGAGGGCGAACTGGGAGGCCAGATAGATCTCGGCCGCAATTTCCAGCGAATCGGTAGTTCTCGCGACGGCGTCGACGTCGAGCGGATTCCTGAGTTCGAAGTCGATGAATTCGCGATCGGCGTCCATGCAGTCCTGTCGGATCAGCCATTCTTTTAGGCGAAGGCACTCGTGATGGGTGATCCGGCCGTCCGCCTTGGCCGCCGCGATCATCGCCTGAACCAATTTGCGGCCGAGCGACTCGATTTTGGACGCCCTCATCGGCAAAAAGGTGGTTCCCCGCGGAATATTGATCAGCTCCGGTTCGGCGTCGAGCGTCGGCTGTCTGTTCGCCTTCCAGTCACGCCAGGCCCGATAGGCAAGGCCGCCGACGAGGTGGACGCCGCGCAGTTTGAAATCGAACGGCGCCGTGATACGGGGCTTCCGCCCGCCGAGCAGTATCCCCGCCAGGGGGCCGGCCAATCCATTGGTCGCGTATTCCCCCGTCGGGGCGATCGCCGATCGACTGCCCGTTCGACCCATCGTTATGTGACTGGCACTCAAATTCCTCGTGCCGCCCATGCCGGGCGACGTCGAAATCAAATCGCCCAAGAGTCTGGTCGCGGTCCGTGGCATCTTCAGTTCCTCCATCATTCGGTTTCGGCACATCGTCGGTTTGCCTGATGAACATCGGGGGACCGCTCTCAATCGACAATCCGATAAGGATTTTTGTTTTGATCGGATTATCCTATCTTCGGAATTGCCGATTGGTGTAACAACAGGGAAACCGGGAGCGGAAGCCACTTCCCCGCTCGCGGACAGACCCAAAACGTCCCTGTAAACCGAGACCCTGTGTGATCCGGATCAGGGCGTGATGATCATTGATCGGAAAAATCGATCAAATTTACTTTTTCGATAGATTGAATATTGAACGATCCACGGCCACTTTTTGATCGTGAGCGCGCTTTTTGGCGATCAAGCCTCGCCGGGGCCGCAGCCTGCATGTGATTTGGAAGAGGTGAATGCCATGAAACGCTTTAAGAACATTCTCTTAGTCTGCGACGAAAAGGGAGACGATGCGACCCTGATCGAGCGTGCCGTCGGTTTGGCGAAGGCCAACGACGCGGCGATCACCCTGGTCGATACGGTCGATTTCCAACCCGGCGAACTGTCCCGGATGTTCGGCGGTCTGCCGGGGACCATTCGCAACTATGAAGCGGAAGCGGCGATCCTGGCTCATCATCTCGAGCGGCTCGGTCGGCTTTCGGAACCGATCCGGGCCCACGGGATTTACTGCACTCAACACGTGCTGCAGGTGATTCCCGTCGTCGAGATCACGAAAAAGGTTCTGAAAGACGGCCACGACCTGGTCATTAAGGGCAGCGCCGGTGAATTCGGCGATCCGTCGTTTCCCAACCTCGATCTCCAACTGATGCGCAAATGCCCATGCCCCGTCTGGATCATGAAAAGGGGCCAGCGCCCGCATTACCGGAACATCGTCGCCGCCGTCGATCCAAGACTGGACGACATCCAGCGCGAGAGACTAAACGACCGGGTCATGGAAGTGGCCACCTCGGCAGCGGCCGTCCATGGCGCCCACCTTCACGTCGTTCACGCCTGGAAACTGAACGGCGAGGCGACTTTGGCCAGCAGGGGTTTCGCCAAGGTATCAAGCTTGGAATTCGACTTGTTGCTGGAGTCCAAGCGGCGCCGCAGCGAGGCCATGTTGAAACGGCTGACCGACCGTTTCCCCGGCGCGGCGGGCCACCACACAGTCCATTTGATCAAGGGCGAGGCATGGGACGTGATCCCGCGTTTCGTCGCCGGACACGGGATCGACCTGGTGGTCATGGGAACGGTCGGGCGCACCGGGGTCGGCGGCCTGATCATCGGCAACACGGCGGAAACGATCCTCAACCAGGTCTCGTGTTCGCTTCTTACCGTCAAATCCCATGGCAACCAGACGCCGACCCAACCGGACAATATGGCGGCCCTGCCGGTGCCGCCGGTCCGCCAACGGGAACCCCAGTTGCAAGTCTCCGCGTAAGGAAAGGCGGCTGGTCTGCAATCGCACTTCCGGGTCCCATGGCTGACGTGATAGGAGTTTCCGATTGGAATCAACGGCGCCGAAACGCCTGACCGCCCGACGGGCTCGGAGGAACCAATGCGGATGAACGACCTCACCATGAAACAGTTGCGCTGTCTGGTCGCCCTCGACGAAACGCGGCACTTTCGCCGAGCCGCAGAACGCTGCCACATCACCCAGCCGTCGTTGAGCGCGCAGATCCAGAACATCGAGGGCTTCCTCGGCGTTCAACTGGTCGAGCGCAGCCGTTCCGGGGTCGCCTTGACACCGGTCGGGCGTGAAGTCTCCGAGCGCGCGCGTCAGATCCTCGATGAGGTTCAGGGCATCGTCGACTTCACCTCGGCGGCGCAACGGGGCCTCATCGGGACCATACGCCTGGGCGCCAAACCGACGCTCGGCCCCTATCTGCTGCCGCACGTCGTCGCCCGCCTGCATCGCAAGAACCCGGAGCTGAACCTCTATGTGCGGGAGGGCCCGCCACGTGAATTGGAGCACGAATTGAGCAGCGGGCTACACGACGTCGTTCTCGGGCAACTGCCGGTCGTCGGCAGCGAGTTGGTCGTCGATCGTTTGTTCCGCGAACCACTTTATCTTGCGCTGGCCGTCGACCACCCCCTGGCCGGCCGCGAAAAGATCACCACCAAGGACCTTGAAGGCTTGGGCATGCTGACCTTGAGCCCGCAATACCATTTGCATGATCACATCGGCGCCCTTTGTGACGAGTACGGGTCGATGATGCTGCGTGATTACGAGGGGACCAGCCTCGATGCCCTTCGCCAGATGGTCGGGATGGGCATGGGGGTGACATTCCTGCCGGCCTTGTACGTTCATTCGGAGATCCACGCCCGCAGCGAGATCGTGGTCAAGAGCCTGGAGGACAAGTCCTTCAGTCGATCCGTCGGTCTGGTGTGGAGAAAAAGTGCCGGGCGGGCAACGGCGTTCCGACAAGTTGCCGAGGTCATCCGAGACGTCGCGGCCCGCAAGTTCAAGGACATCGTCATCGAACGGTGATCGCGGCGCCGGGCGGCACCGACTATAGATCGGAAAATCCTATCAATTCCTATCGCTTAATAGGGTTTATTTCATGTTGGGAAAGCCCATATCCGCGGTGAGGCCTTGTGTGGCCGCATCGAAAATGGTGCCCAACTGGAGAATAGGATGATGAACAGGCAAGACCCTCTTCCGTCAAAACCCACGGATGACAAGCCGGTGCTCACGTTGCATCCGGCCTTTCTTCGCGTCGGCGTGATCGTGGCGGTTACGGTCTATCTGGCGTCTCTGATGCCCGGCGCACTGGTCGCGCTGGCCATGAATAACCTGCTGTTCACCGGCGCCTTCTTCACCCTTTTGATCGCGCTGCTCGCTCGCGACCGCCCGATGAGCCCGCACCTGACCCGATGGGACGAGGCGGCCGTGCTGGCGCTGTTGGACATGGTGGCTGGGATATTCGTCGACCCGGTTGCAGCGCAAACGGCAATCGAGAATTTGCAGTCGTCCCCCGCGGGACCGGCCGTAACCCCGGACCCGTTGGCAGTACCGCAATGAACGGAGGACGGATCCCTCTATTGGCGTTCCGGATATTTGAGAACCGCCGTGATTGGACCTTTGATTTTCGCTCGGAGTTATTAAATGCGCACTTTGAAAAATAACCTGTCCGCCATCATTCACCACGATGCTTTTGGCGGCATCCTGCTGATGACCGCCGCTCTGGCGGCACTGGTCATGGACAATTCGCCGCTGAGGTCAATTTATGACGCCATGCTGACAACGCCGGTGGTCGTCCAGGTCGGCGCCGGCGGCATCGAGAAGCCCTTGCTGCTGTGGATCAACGACGGGCTTATGGCGGTCTTTTTCTTTTTGGTCGGCCTCGAAATCAAACGCGAGATCCTGGAGGGCCGGCTTTCGACGTGGAACCAGAGCGCCCTGCCCGTCTTCGCCGCCGTCGGCGGCATGGCCATACCGGCACTCATCTATGTCGCATTCAACTGGGGCAGCCCCTCGACCCTCGACGGTTGGGCCATCCCAGCGGCGACGGACATCGCCTTTGCGCTGGGCGTCCTGGCCCTGGTCGGCAGCGGCGTGCCGCCGGCCCTGAAGGTGTTCTTGTTGGCGCTGGCCATCCTCGATGACCTCGGCGCCATCATCATCATCGCGCTCTTCTACACCAGCGACCTGTCGCTGGCGTCGTTGGCCATCGCCGGTGTCAGCACGGCCGTCCTCGTCGCCTTCAACCTGCTGGGTGTGCGGCGGATTTCGCTTTATGCGCTGATCGGCGTCATCATGTGGGTTGGCGTCCTCAAATCCGGTGTCCACGCGACGCTGGCCGGCGTCATCATCGCGCTTTGCATCCCGCTCCGGGTCGGCGAGAACAGCGGCAAGGCCCCCTTGCATGTTCTGGAAAAAGCCCTTCATCCGTGGGTGGCGTTCTTCATCATGCCGGTCTTCGCCTTCGCCAATGCCGGTGTGGCGCTTGACGGCCTGCGCTTCGCGGACCTGCTGGCGCCGCTGCCGCTCGGCATCGCCCTGGGGTTGTTCATCGGCAAGCAGATCGGGGTCTTCGGTTTCTCCTGGATCGGCGTGCGGGCCGGCATCTGCCGCCTGCCGGATGGCGTCACCTGGACACAGGTCTACGGGGTCTCGCTGCTCGCCGGCATCGGGTTCACCATGAGCCTGTTCATCGGGACGCTGGCCTTCAGCGATCCGGAACACGCGGCCGCCGTCCGCCTCGGCGTCCTCTCGGGGTCGATCCTTTCCGGGGTGATGGGCTTCCTGGTTCTCAAGTGGTCGACGCGCCACGCCCGGGTTTCCGGACCCGCTTCCGGCGGGCATCCGGTCGACGGTCTGGCGCGAGGAGAGGGCCATGCATGACCTAGCCGAGCTCGTCGGCGGCTACCACCGCTTCGTCGCCGCCCGCGATAAGGACGACTCGCGGCTCTACCGCAAGCTCGCCGATCAGGGTCAGGCGCCACAAACCATGGTGATCGGCTGCTGCGACAGCCGCGTCGATCCGGCGGCGATCTTCGACGCCGGCCCCGGCGACCTGTTCATCGTCCGCAACGTCGCCAATCTGGTGCCGCCCTTCGAGCCGCACGGCGAGTACCACGGCACCAGCGCGGCCATCGAATTCGCGGTCACCGGTCTCGGGATCACAAATATCGTGGTCCTCGGGCATGCCCGCTGCGGCGGTGTCGCGGCGTTCTTGGATAGGGTCCATGAACCAAAGGAAAATCCCGGCTTCATCATCCGCTGGATGTCGTTGTTGAACCCGGCCCGCGCTACCGTCCTGAAATCCGGCCCGGCAGGTAAACCCGAACAGCATCAGCAGGCATTGGAGCTACAAGGCATCCGCGTTTCCCTGGACAACCTGCAGACCTTCCCCTTCGTCAAAGACGCCATAACGCGGGGCCGGCTCAAGTTGCGCGGCGCCTATTTCAGCATCTTTGATAGGACCCTTCTCGGCATGGACCCCGATACGGGTGTATTCGCACCGATCTCGTCATGATGAGCGAGAGAAACGCCCCTGTTCCGGCGCTCGCAACCGACGGCATGATCGAGCGTTTGCGGCTTTTCATCGAGGCGGACCTCACCCAACGGGTGATCATCGGCGTCATCATCATCAACCCCATCGTCATCGGTCTCGAGACCTCGCCGGCGATCATGGAGAGGGCCGGCGACCTGCTCCGTTTCATCGATACGGCGGCCTTGACCATCTTTGTCGCCGAATTGGCGGCCAAACTGATCGTTTACCGGCTGCGGTTTTTCCGCCGCGCCTGGAACCTGTTCGACTTCTTCATCGTCGCCGTGTCCTTGGCACCCGCGGGCGAAGGCACGTCCGTCCTGCGGGCGCTCCGCGTGCTGCGCGCCCTGAGATTGGTTTCGGCCGTTCCCAAAATGCGGGTCGTGGTTCAGGCGCTTCTCAATGCGGTTCCCGGAATGGGCTCCGTCGTCGCCCTTCTCGGTCTCGTCTTCTATGTCGCCGCCGTCATGGCCACGAAATTGTTTGGGGCCGACTTCGAGGCCTGGTTCGGCACGGTCGGACGTTCCGCCTATACGCTGTTCCAGATCATGACCCTGGAGTCGTGGTCAATGGGTATCGTCCGCCCGGTCATGGATGTCCACCCCTACGCCTGGGTGTTCTTCGTGCCGTTCATCCTGCTGGTCACCTTCGCCGTGCTCAATCTGTTCATCGCGATCATCGTCAATTCCATGCAGGACGCCGCGGCAGAGGATGCCGAGAAAAACCAAGCGGAACAGAACGACCTGCTCCGCGGCCTTTGTGAACAGGTCGACCGCCTGCAAAAGGAAGTCGAGAGGCTCAACAGGGCGCCGGACAAGGGCGCCGGTTGATTGGGCCCACGACCGGACGGCGTTACCTTGCAGCAGATCTACGGAATCTCGCTGATCGCTAGCATCGGCTTCACCATAGACCTGTTATTCGGGACGCTGCCTTCAGCGATCCGAAACACGCGGCGGCGGTCCGTCTCGGCGTCCTTTCCGGGTCGATAATCTCTGGGCTGGTCGGCTTCCTGGTTCTCAGATGGTCGACGCGGCACGTTCGGGTTTGGCCAGACCGGCCAATCGGGCCTAATACGGTGTGCTCATTTCGTTCGTCTAATTCTCAACGACACGTTCCTCAGGAAAGGTAAGAGTCACCATGGTGCCGAAGCCCAGGGCACTTTCGATTTCGAAAGTCCCGCCATGTAACTCCACCAATTCCTTGGTTAGAGGCAATCCAAGGCCTGTGCCTTGCTGTCTTCCATCGGATCCGCTGTCAACCTGCCCGAATTGAGCCATCGCTTTCGTAATTCCGTCTTTGTCCATGCCGATTCCCGTATCGACAACGACAACCGAAAATGACCCTGGCTGTGTAAAAACGAGGAGGTGTTAGAATCTCGCCGACATTTTCAGCGAGGTTTTGCATGAAGCGGTTTGTCGAAGGCGTTGATCGGTGTCAGGCGACTTTTCTGCCTGAATGCCTGGAGGATT
>Ga0209680_1000117_pt1 | contig 20473 bp, 18 predicted proteins | sample WorMetLIZISLAND1_FD_187413 | JGI IMG/M metagenome (GOLD analysis project Ga0209680, IMG submission 187413) | Marine gutless worms symbiont microbial communities from Max Planck institute for Marine Microbiology, Germany - Olavius loisae LIZARD... ... | reverse complement strand
ATCTTCGCCTCACAAGAAAGAAAACCGTAAATTCGATACCACTGATCTTCGCGCAGAAAACTCGGCATCACCACCCTCCAACTCCATGAAAACCCAGAACGGAGGATCGCACTCAATTCATGAAAAATTCGTCAACAGAACCTAAATGATCAGATCATGCGGACGCGGCGGCAAGCATGGCTTCCGCGATACGTCGTTCCGCCTCGCACTTCACTTTATCGTCGTCTTCGGCTTCGGCTTCGGCCTGTTTCGCCGCTTCCAGACGCTGTTCGGCGGCACTTCTGTCGATGTCCTCGACGCGCACGGCCTCCTCGGCCAGCACCGTGCAATGGGACGGCGAGATATCGCAAAAGCCGCCGGCGACGAAAATCCGCTCCTTGACGGCGGTGTCCTCATGGATGGCGATGACGCCGGGACGCACGGTTGCGATCAGCGGCGAGTGCCCCGGCAGGACACCGAGGTCGCCCTCGGCGCCGGGAACGACGACCATTTCGACGGGCTCGGAAACGAGCAGCCGTTGCGGCGAAACCAGTTCGAATTCGACCTTTTCGGCCATATCCTCCTCCTCGGAAGTAAGCGTTTCGACCGTATCGATCGTTTACGCCGCCTCCGCGGCCAGGCGCTTGGCCTTTTCAAGCGCCTCTTCGATGGTGCCGACCATGTAGAAGGCGGCTTCCGGAATGTGGTCGTATTCGCCGGCGACGATGCCTTTGAAGCCCTTGATCGTGTCCTCGAGGCTGACGAAGACGCCCGGCGTACCGGTGAACACCTCTGCCACGTGGAACGGCTGCGACAGGAAGCGCTGGATCTTACGCGCCCGGGCGACGGTCAGTTTGTCCTCTTCCGACAGCTCGTCCATGCCGAGAATGGCGATGATGTCCTGCAGGCCCTTGTAGGTCTGAAGAACGCGCTGCACTTCGGTGGCGACACCATAATGCTCTTCGCCGATGATTCGGGGGTCGAGGATCCGAGACGTCGAGTCGAGCGGGTCGACGGCCGGGTAGATACCGAGTTCGGCGATCTGCCGGCTGAGAACCGTGGTCGCGTCCAAGTGCGAGAACGATGTCGCCGGTGCCGGGTCGGTGAGATCGTCGGCCGGCACGTAGATGGCCTGCACGGACGTGATCGAGCCCTTGGTCGTAGAGGTAATGCGTTCCTGGAGCGTCCCCATGTCGGTGGCCAGGGTCGGCTGGTATCCGACGGCCGACGGGATACGGCCCAGCAGCGCCGACACTTCGGAGCCAGCCTGAGTGAAGCGGAAGATGTTGTCGATGAAGAGCAGCACGTCCTGGCCTTCCTCGTCGCGGAAGTACTCAGCCAGGGTCAGGCCGGTCAGACCGACTCGCGCGCGGGCTCCCGGCGGTTCGTTCATCTGGCCGTAGACCAGGGCTGCCTTGGAGTTGTCGCCCTCGAGGTCGATAACGCCCGATTCGATCATCTCGTGATAGAGGTCGTTGCCCTCGCGGGTCCGCTCGCCGACACCGGCGAACACCGAGAAACCGCCGTGGCCTTTAGCGATGTTGTTGATCAGTTCCATGATGATGACGGTCTTGCCGACACCGGCGCCGCCGAACAGCCCGATCTTACCGCCCTTGGCGTAAGGCGCGATGAGGTCGACGACCTTGATGCCGGTGGTCAGGATTTCCGTTTCCGTCGCCTGGTCGACGAATTCCGGCGCCGGACGGTGGATGGGCAGAGTCTTCGAAGTTTTTACTTCACCGCGTTCGTCGACAGGGTCGCCGATGACGTTGAGGATGCGGCCGAGCGTTTCCGGTCCCACCGGCACGGCGATCGGATCGCCGGTGTCCTTGACCTCGGTGCCGCGCTGCATGCCTTCCGTCGAGTCCATGGCGACGGTGCGCACGGCGTTCTCTCCGAGGTGCTGGGCGACTTCAAGGACCAGCAATTTTCCGGCGTTCTCCGTATGAAGGGCGTTCAGGATCTCCGGCAGTTCACCTTCGAACTGGACGTCCACAACGGCCCCCATGACCTGCGTGACTCTACCGATGTCATTCTTTGCCATCGTTGCTGCTCCTGTATGCTTCTCAGCGTTTCATCTGTTCAAAAGGAAGATCTAGAGCGCTTCGGCGCCCGAGATGATCTCAATCAGTTCCTTGGTGATATAAGCCTGGCGCGTCCGGTTGTAGGTCAGCGTCAGGCTGTCGATCATATCACCGGCGTTCCGGGTGGCGCTGTCCATGGCCGTCATCCGTGCCCCGTGCTCGGAGGCGGCGCTCTCCAGCATCGCCTGGAAAACCTGGACGGCCAGGTTCCTCGGCAGAAGATCGGCCAGGATCTCCTCTTCGTCCGGCTCGAAGATGTAGACCGCCTTCGGTCCGTGCTCTCCGGTCAAATCCTCGATATCTTCCGACTTTTGCGTCGATTGGAAGGGGATCAACTGTTGCGAGGTCACCACTTGCGTCATCGCCGATTTGAACCGGTTGAAGACGATGGTACAGACGTCGAAGGCCCCCTCGTCAAGAAGACCGGCGATCTGTTCAGCGACATCCTGGGCTTCATGATATTCGACGCCGCGACGTCCGACGCCGGTGACGACCTCGATGATGTTCGACGGGAACTCACGCTTGAGGACGTCGTTGCCCTTGCGGCCGACACAGAAAATCTTGACCGTCTTGCCCCCGGTGATGAGTTCGTTGGACATGTTCCGCACTTTGCGGACGATGGAGCTGTTGAAACCGCCGCAGAGGCCGCGATCGCCGGTGAAGGCGACGATCAAATAGGTGTCGTTGCCACCGGTTCCGGCGAGCAGTTTCGGCGCCCCTTCCGTATTGCCAAGCGATTCGGCGAGCGAGCCCAGCATGCGCTCCATGCGGGCCGCGTAGGGGCGGGCTTGTTCCGCCGATTCCTGCGCCCGGCGCAACTTGGCGGCGGCCACCATCTTCATGGCGGAGGTGATCTTCTGCGTCGATTTGACGCTGTCGATCCTGACTTTCAGGTCCTTGAGGCTGGGCATCGACGCCTATCCGAAATGGTTGTTCCGAGCGGTCTCGCCGTCAAGCAAAGGTCTTGACGAAGTCGTCGAGAAACTTCTTCAGCTTCTCTTCCGTTTCGTCCGAAATGGCCTGCTCATCGTGGATCGTTTTCAACAGATCGGCCTGGTTGGCCCGCGCCTCGTCGATCAGCTGCTTTTCAAAGGCGGTGACCTGGTTGACATCGATGCCATCCGTATAGCCGTTGACGCCGGCAAAGATGACGACGACCTGTTCTTCGACCGGTATCGGCGTGTACTGCGGCTGTTTCAGCAGCTCGGTGAGGCGCGCACCGCGGGCCAACAGCCTTTGTGTGGCCGGATCGAGGTCCGAGGCGAACTGAGCGAAGGCCGCCATCTCGCGGTACTGGGCCAATTCCAATTTGATGCTGCCCGCCACCTGTTTCATGGCCTTGACCTGGGCGGCCGAGCCGACACGGCTGACGCTGAGGCCGACGTTCACGGCCGGACGGATGCCCCGGAAAAAGAGCTCAGTTTCCAGGAAGATCTGGCCGTCGGTAATGGAGATCACGTTGGTCGGGATATAGGCCGACACGTCACCGGCCTGGGTTTCGATGACCGGCAACGCGGTCAATGAGCCGGCACCGTGCTCCTCGTTCATCTTAGCAGCGCGTTCAAGCAGCCGCGAATGCAAATAGAAGACGTCACCGGGATAGGCTTCGCGCCCCGGCGGGCGGCGCAGCAGCAGCGACATCTGGCGATAAGCGACCGCCTGTTTCGACAGGTCGTCGTAGAAAATCACCGCGTGCATGCCGTTGTCGCGGAAATACTCGCCCATGGTGCAACCCGTGTAAGGCGCCAGGAACTGCAGGGGCGCCGGTTCGGAGGCGGTGGCGGCGACGACGATGGAATACTTGAGGGCGTCGTTGTCCTCGAGGGTTTTGACCAACTGGGCAACGGTCGAACGTTTCTGGCCGACGGCCACGTAGACGCAGTAGAGCTTCTTCGATTCGTCGCCCGTTTCGTTGACCCGCTTCTGGTTGATGATGGTATCGACGATGACCGCCGTCTTGCCGGTCTGGCGGTCGCCGATGATCAGTTCGCGCTGGCCGCGGCCGACGGGGATCAGGGAGTCGATGGCCTTGAGGCCGGTCTGCACCGGCTCGTGCACCGATTTCCGCGGAATGATGCCGGGTGCCTTGACCTCGACCATGCTGCGCTCGTCGGCTTCGATCGGGCCCTTGCCGTCGATCGGGTTACCGAGCGCGTCGACGACGCGGCCGAGAAGGCCCTTGCCGACCGGCACGTCGACGATGTCGCCTGTCCGTTTGACCGTGTCGCCTTCGCGGATCGAACGGTCGTCGCCGAAGATGACGATACCGACGTTGTCCTGCTCCAGGTTCAAGGCCATTCCCTTGATGCCGCCAGGGAATTCAACCATTTCACCGGCCTGAACCTGATCAAGGCCGTGGACGCGGGCGATACCGTCGCCGACGGACAGAACCTGCCCGACCTCGGCGACTTCGGCTTCGCTGCCGAAATCGGCGATCTGCTTTTTCAGAATTGCGGAAATTTCTGCGGCACGGATTTCCATTTAACCGATCCCTTTCATAGCGAAGCGAAGTTGATCGAGCTTCGTCTTCAATGAACTGTCAACCATGCGCGAACCGACGCGTACGACCATCCCGCCCAAGATCTCTTCGTCGACCTTGGCGTCGATAGCAACGTCGACGCCCATGGCTTTTTTAAGCGAATTTTTTACGGCGTCGAGCTGACTGTCTGAAAGCTCCGACGCGGACACGACCTCGGCAGTCGTTTCTCCCCGCCGATCGGCGAGCAGTTTGGCAAAACTCTTGATCATCGAGGGAAGCGCGAACAAACGGCGGTTGGCGGCAACGACACCGATGAACTTCTGCGTCAACTCGCCGATCTCAGCGGCTTCGAGAACGGCGTCCATGGCACGGCTCTGATCTTCTCGGGAAATGACCGGTGACCGGATCAGGCGGGTCAAATCATCCGACCCCTCGATCATGGCGCCAATTGCTTCCAAATCCCCGGAAACCGCTTCCAAGGCATTGTCCGCGTCCGCCAGCTCAAAAAGCGCCGTCGCATAACGGCCTGCGAGGCCGGTGGCGGCAATGACATCCGATGACACCTAGGGAACCCCTTTTCCGGTTGTTTTTCAGAACGCCTGAGCGGCCGCGGTGAACGGTAATCCCCTCATTGACGCCCCCGTCCCGCCTGGGACGGCCCCTCCAAAACGGGGCTTGTCGTAGCATACTCACTCCGGGTATGCAACAAGACTCAGAGAACTTTTTGCATTGCAAAAAACGGCGGTTTTCCGGGGCTTTCAGGCAAGCATGGAGAGACCGTCAGGGTTCCCGCACGAGCTGTCCGGGGCAGCTGTCCCAGCGCCCTTGCCCGGCGCTCAAGCTGACGGGCGTCGGTTTCAGAAAAAACTGTAGGGATCAACGTCGACTTGGACCCTGACTTTCTTCGGCCATCGCGTCCGTGCCAGCCACTGACGCACGGTCTGCTGGACGTTGACGGTTTTGGCGGCTTTCAACAGGAGCCGATGGCGGTGGCGGCCGCGCAACAGGGCGAATGCGGCGGGCGCCGGGCCCAGCGTTACCAACTCGTCACCCTGTGGCGCTGTTCGCCCGAGGGCACGGGACGCCTCATCGACGGCACGTTCATCCTTGCCGGAAACGATCAGTCCGACCAAGCGGCCGAATGGCGGCATGCCCGCCTCGGCGCGCGCCTCTCGTTCGGCCGCGAGAAAGCGATTGCGGTCGCCGGCTGCCAGTGCGGCCATCACGGGATGGGCGGCCATATAGGATTGCAAAAGAACATGGCCCGGCTTTTCGCCCCGCCCCGCTCGCCCCGACACCTGATAAAGCAGCTGATAGGTACGTTCGGCGGCGCGCAGGTCGCCGCCTTGCAGACCGAGGTCCGCATCGACGGCGCCGACCAAGGTAAGCAGGGGAAAATGGTAGCCCTTGGCCACGATCTGCGTGCCGATGACGACATCCAGCTCATGGTTCTCCACCTGAGAGACCAGTTCGCGCACGGCATTGGGCGAGGTCAGGTTGTCGCTGGCGGCAATGGTCAGGCGCACATCCGGAATCAATAGCCGCACCTCTTCGGCCAACCGCTCGACGCCCGGCCCACAGGCAGTTAGATGGTCGACAGCGCCGCAGTCGGGACAGGTTTCGGGGGCGTCGATCCGAAAGCCGCAATGATGGCATTGCAGGGTCCCGGCCAGGCGGTGTTCGACCAACCATGCGGTACATCGCGGGCATTGGAAACGGAAGCCGCACTTCCGGCAAAGGGTCAACGGCGCGTAGCCGCGTCTATTCAAGTAGAGCAGGGCCTGCTCCCCCCTCGCCACGGTTTCGGTCAGTTCGTCGGCCAAGGTTGGTGACAGCCATCGGCCCCGGGGCGGTTGATCGGCGAGCATGTCGACGAGGCGGATTTCCGGCAGTTGCGCTCCGCCGTGGCGGGACGGCAGTTCGAGGTGGCTGTATTTTCCGTTTTCGGCATTGACCACCGTTTCCAGAGACGGCGTCGCCGAGGCCAGGGCGATGGCGTTGTCGCCGATCCGGGCCCGGACGACGGCCATGTCACGGGCGTTGTAGATGACGCCGTCCTCCTGTTTGAATGCGTTCTCGTGTTCCTCGTCGATCACAATCAAGCCGAGGTCATGGAACGGAAGGAACAGTGCCGACCGGGCGCCGACGACAATCCGAACCCGCCCTTCGGCAACGGCGCGCCAGGTTTTGCGCCGAGTCGCGTGGGTCAGGTCGGAATGCCATTCAGCCGGCGGCGCGCCAAACCGGTTTTCGAATCGGTTCAGCCATTGCGCACCCAGCGCGATCTCCGGCAGCAAGACGAGAACCTGTTTGCCCAGCGAAAGCGCCTCGGCGACGGCTTCGAAATAAACCTCGGTCTTGCCCGAGCCGGGGACGCCGTCGAGCAAGGTGACGTGAAAACGGTTCTCATGGACGCTGGCCCGCAGTTCGGCGGCGGCCTCGGCTTGTTCCGGCGACAGGTCGGGCCCGGGACGATCGGGGTCCGGTGCCGGGAAATCGGTTGCGGCGGGCAGTTCGACACGGCGAAGGGCGCCGGCCTCCGCAAGCCCCTTGACGACTGCCGGTCCGGTTCCGGCTTCACGGGCCAATTCCGTCGCCTGCCGGGGCAGGCCGTCGGCAAGGACGGCGAGAACCCGCGTACGGGCTTCGGTCATCCGGATCTCCGGAAATTGCGGCGCGGCGGCGAACGCGGTTATCGGTTTCGGTGGATAGAGTGCGTCGGGAACGCTCATCATCATCTTCAGGACGGCGCCCGTGGATTGCAGGGTGTAGGCAGCGACCCATTCGGCGAACCGCCGTGATTCGGGTGCTAAGGGCGGGCAGTCAACGGTATCGGTGATCTCCTTGAGTTTCGTATCGTCGACGTCGCCCACCCCGACACCCCAAACGACACCTTCGACCGTTCGATTGCCAAGGGGAACGACGACGAAGTCGCCGGCCTCGACCGACATCCCTTCGGGAACGCGGTAATCGTAGGCACCGCTCAAGGGCAGCGGCAGGAGGACCGCGACCCGCTCGCCAGCCGAGAAGGCGACGGCCTCGGGTTCGGTCGATCGGATAACGGTCATCGGTTCAGCGTTTCTTATTTGTTAAGTGCGGCGCGGTGTATAATAGGGCGATTCGCAGCATGGACGAGCGATAAAGGGGATGCGGGCATGACGCAACAGCCGGAGAACGCGGGAGCTGAGCCGGAGAACGGCGAGGGCGAACCGAAGGAACGGACGGTCGCCGATTTCCTCTTGCGCAACCCCGACTTTTTCCAGCGCCATCCGGAATTGCTCGAGACCCTCGAAATGCCTGAGCGCTGGAGCGGCGACGGTGTCGTCGACATGCAGCGATACCTGCTCGATCGGAGATCAACCGAGATCGACGAACTTCGTAATTGTGCTCAAGAAGTGATCGAGACCAGCCGGTCGAACATGTCGACCCAAACCAGGACCCATGCTGCCGTTCTCGCATTGCTGGCGACAACGGACCTGGATGACTTGGGAAGGATCATCGTCGACGATCTGCCGTTCCTTCTGGATGTCGATGTCGTCGCTGTCGGCTTCGAGCCCCAGACGCCGCCGGACCCTGCGTTCGTCTCCCACCACCTGAGATCCCTGCCGGAGGGGACGGTCGATGCCGTTCTCGGTGTCGATCAAGAGATCGGACTTTTCCGGAACATGAATGACGACGGCACGCTTTTCGAGTCCGGTGCCGGATTGGTCCGCTCCGCCGCCGTCGTCCGCCTGCGGCCTCTTCTTGGTCCCCCATGCGGCGCCTTTTGTCTGGGTTCGCGAAGCAGCGTGTTCCACCCGGGACAGGGGACCGAGCTGATCTCGTTCCTGGCCCGTGTCGTCGAGGCGATGGTTCAGGCGCGCGCGGACACATCCCCTTGATCGCGTATTCGGCCGAACCGGCTTTGGCGGCGATGGCCGGTGAATGGCGCGACTGGCTGACCCATGAAAAGCGGTCGTCGGAGAACACCGTCGAAGGGTATTGCCGGGACCTGGCGGCCTTCCTGTCCTTCGTAACCGAACACCAGGGGTACCCGCCTGGATTCACCGAACTGGAACAATTGCGTTCGGCGGATTTCCGGGCCTACCTGGCGCGTCGCGGCCGTGACGGATTGGAGCGAAGCTCGCTGGCACGGTCCGTTTCGTCGCTGAAGAGCTTTTTCCGGTTTCTCGAACAACGCCGCGGCTTAACCAACGCGGCGGCCTCGTCGCTGCGGGCTCCGAGAATCCCCAAGTCCGTGCCGAAACCGTTGACGGTCGAAGACGCTCTGAAGGCCGTCGCCGCCGTCGAGGAATTGAGCGACGAGCCGTGGATCGGCAAACGCGACAAAGCGCTCCTGGCTCTGCTCTATGGATGCGGCCTACGCCTCGGCGAGGCACTCGGATTGACCCTGGGCGTCTGGGCGCTGGTCGGCCGTGACGGCGGAACGCTCCGCGTGACCGGTAAGGGTAACAAGCAGCGTATCGTTCCCGTTCTGCCCAGCGTGGCCAGGGCGGTTGCCGACTACGTCGCCATCCGGCCGGGTGCCCACAACGAGGACGGGCCGTTGTTTATCGGGGCCCGCGGAAAGGGGCTCAATCCCGGCGTCGCGCAGCGCCGGGTTCGCGAACTTCGCCACCTGCTGGCCCTACCCGAGACGGCGACCCCGCATGCGCTCCGCCACAGTTTCGCGACTCACCTCCTCGGCGGTGGCGGTGATCTCAGAACCATCCAGGAGTTGATGGGCCACGCCTCGCTGTCGACGACGCAACGCTATACGGACGTGGACACGGAACACCTCTCCACCGTTTACGAACAGACCCATCCCCGCGCCCGACGGCGATAGCCAGACCCGCGTGATCAGGCGACCGTTTGTTCCGCGAGCTCGGCCAGTTCGAAGTAGAACGTGGTGCCGACCCTGAGGGCCGTATGAAAACTGATGGTGCCACCGTGCAGATCGATGATGCTTTTTGAGATGCTCAATCCGAGCCCCGTTCCCTCCGTCGTTCGCGTGTCCGACGAATCGGCTTGCGTAAACCGTTTGAAGACTTGATCACGGAACTTGGCCGGGATGCCCGGGCCGCGGTCGCTCGCGGAGACACGAATCCAGTTGCCGCGTCGATTGATCAAGATCTCGACCTCGTCCCCCTCGCTGGAATGTTTGACGGCATTGGAAATCAGATTGTCCATGACCTGCATGAGGCGTTGACGGTCGCCATTGACCCGGGTGTCCGGCGCGTCGTCGACGACGGTCAAGGTTGCACCGAATCGCTTGGCGTAGCCCTGGTTGGCTTCGACCGAGGCGTTGATCAGGTCGCGCACGGTCATGGGCTCGATTTCCAGTTGAAAATCCCCGAACCGCATCTTTTCGAGATCGAGAATATTGTTGATCAGGTTGAGCAAACGTTCGCTGTTTTGCGAGGCGACGTCCAACAGATCACCGGCTTGATGGGTCAACTCGCCGACGGCACCGCCGCGGATGAGTTTGAGCGAACCGATGATCGACGTCAGGGGTGTACGCAATTCATGACTGATCGTCGACACGAACTGGTCCTTCATGCGGTCGACTTTTCTCCGTTCGGTGAAATCGCGGAAGACAGCGACGTATCCGCCCTCCGACAGCGGATTGACGCGGTATTCGACCCAGCGGCCGTTTTCGAACTGTTTTTCTTCGTTGATGACGTTTTCGCCCGACTTCAACTCCGGGAAAGGTCTGGCGTCGTTGCCGTCGTCGCCGGTGAGGTTGCGGGTCAATTCTTGGCGTAATGTCCGTACCGTATCCGGCGTCACATCGATGCCGAGTTCGCGGTGGTTGATGAGCGACAGCATACCGATGTTCCACGCCAGTGGTTGCTGGTCCGAATCGAGGAGCAGAATTCCGTCCGGGATCGTACGGAAAGCGGTCTCAAGGACTTCGGCCTTCTCCTCGACCTCCCGCTCCGCTTCTTTCAAGGACGTGATCTCGGTTCCCAGGGTCACACAACTGCCTTCGGGCAGGCTTTGTTCATGAACCAGAAAACAGGTTCCTTCCTGGCGGCGTAGCTCAAAAGGTGGCTTCACGGATCTATGGCGGGCCAGCCGGTCGTTGAACCACTCCTCCTCGCGGCCGACCGCGTCGGGGACAAGACCGGCTTCGAGGATGATCGACAGGTGTTCGCGGAAGGTGATGCCGGGTACGGTGGCGTGGGGAACGGACGCGTTGATGCGGCGAAACCGTTCGTTGCAGAAAACCAATCTGTCTTCACTGTCCCAGAGCGCGAACGCCTCGCCCAGGTTGTCGACCGCGGCTTCGAGAAGATTAGATGTTCGTTCGGCCCGGACCTGATCGGAAATATCGGCGCCTGACCCTCGATAACCGGAAAACCGACCATCGGCTTCGAAGACCGGGATGCCGCTGATCTTCATCGACCTGATGCCGGCCGGCCCCCGTTGCTGGTAAATGAAATTGGTGAACCGTTGCCGGCCGGCCAGCGCTTCGTTCAGGGTGCGCCAGGATTCGGCATTGACCGCTTCCTTTAGGCCGACTTCTTCACGGTTCTTCCCGTAGTACCATTCGGGCGGAACACCGGTTACGTCGTATATGCTCGGTGAAATGTAGGTGAAACGGTGCTCCGCGTCCGTTTCCCAGTACCACTCCTCGGTGGTCTTGAGGAAATCACTAAACCGCCGTTTCTCGACCGCCAGTTCCGCGGCCAACATCTCACGATCGCCTTCAACCGAGTCGGGTTCGTTTTTTCCGCCCAACTGCTTTTTCGGATGCGAACCTTTTGCAGGCACAGCCTTCAGGCTCCTTCTTTAGTCGGCGCACCTGTAGGGCCGGCAACCGCAAGGCGCATTACATGCCTCGAGTTTACGGTACCCGTTCCGCATGAACCCGGGCTCTACACCTCTGTTTTACGATGTTTATGGGGCCGCTTCATATAAAAAAGGTTGAAGGCTCGCTTTGAAACGGTCCACGAAGTCCCGTAACAAAAGGGATCGCGGGTGGTAGACGGGATAGAGCAGATCCAAATTAAAGGGGATCGCCGGGGCAAAATGACGGATTGCCAACCCATTTTTGGCATACTCCTCAGCGTCGATCGAACTGACGATGGCGACGCCGAGCCCCTGGCTAACCATGATGCAAGCCGTGGCGAACTGGCGGGTTTCGACACGGCCAGCGAAATCTGCGCCCGCCTTATCGAAAGCTTCTTCGAGTGACCGATAGAAACTGTGATCCCGGTTCGGAGTGATCAGCGACTCGCCGCTCAAATCTGTTGGTGTGATCTCTGCGTTCCGGGCCAGGGGATGGTTTTCGGGGAGAATACAAACCGAACGCACGGATATGGAATCGCAGGTAATCGCCGAATGCCCTTCGAACTCGTCGGCGATGCCGATGTCGTATTGTTGCGCCGCGATCCACTCGCGAACGCGCGCACTGCTGCGAGATTGAAACGACACGGTGACGTCCGGACGGCCCTCCAGGAATTCGGCGATCACTCGCGGCAGCAGTGACGTCGCGAACCCCGGCAGGCAGGCGATCCTGAGGTGGCCTGTCTTGCGGTTGCGGATATCGTCGGAAATTTTCGAAATGTGATCGAGGCTGGCGATGGCCCGATTGACTTCGCCGAATAGAAAATCAGCCTCCGGCGTCGGGTGGAGACGTCCTTGGCGGCGCTCGAAAAGCGGGAATTTGAGCGTTTGTTCAAGGTTCGTAATCAAACGGCTTACGGCAGGTTGCGAAATTCGCAGGAGGTCGCCCGCCTGTGTCACACCGCCCGCGATCATGACGGCCCGAAAGGCTTCGAGCTGACGCAACCTAATCATGATGGCACCTCTGAAATGGACATTTCATTCCATAACATAAAATTATGGAACCGTGAAAAAATTATATTAGACTTCATGGCTCACTCGCATAACGATTCAATCTTGATTGTGTAATAAACTCGTCATTGTTCCGGGCTTAGCGTCCGGCTCAGGAGCCGTGCGTTGAGGCGTTCGGAAGATGATCGAGAACGAAGGTTTTTTTGTCACGACGACGAGAGTGGAGTGGGAGGTACCCGATGAGTTTTACCAAGACAATCTTTGGCGCATTGACGGCCCTGAGCGTCGCCGGTGCGTCGAGTCTGGCCCTGGCGGCGACCGAAATTCAGTGGTGGCATGCCATGGGCGGTGTCAACGGCGAGCGTGTCAACAAGATCGCCAATGACTTCAATGCGACCCAGTCGGACTACAAGGTGGTGCCGGTATTCAAGGGCAACTACACCGAAACGATGACGGCGGCAATCGCGGCGTTCCGTGCCAAGAAACAACCGCATATCGTGCAGGTGTTCGAGGTCGGCACCGCGACCATGATGGCTGCCCGCGGTGCCGTCTATCCGGTCGAAGAAATGATGAACGATGCCAGCGAACCCTTTGATAAGTCGATCTATCTACCGGCGGTGATTAGTTATTACCAAACGCCCAAGGGCGAACTTCTCTCCATGCCGTTCAACAGCTCGACACCGGTCCTTTGGTACAACAACGACGCTTTGAAGAAAGCCGGCGTGGCGTCGCCGCCGAAGACCTGGGACGAGATGAAATCCGTTTCCGAGAAATTGGTGGCGGCCGGCTACAAATGCGGCTTCTCCTTCGGCTGGCAGTCCTGGGTGATGGTCGAGAACTACAGTGCCTGGCATAACCTCGCGATTGGTACCCAGGAAAACGGTTTCGCCGGGATTGACACGTCGTTCACCTTCAATAACGACGCCGTGAAGAACCGAATGGCGCAGATCGCCGCTTGGTCGAAGGACAAGTTGTTCACCTACGGCGGGCGTCGCGGTGACAGTCTCTCGATGTTCACCAACGCCGAATGCGGCATGTGGATGAATTCGTCCGCCTACTATGGTTCCATCAAGAAGCAGGCCAAGTTCGACTACCGCCAGACGATGCTGCCGCTTGATACCGGTGTCGCCAAGGCGCCACAGAACTCGATCATCGGCGGCGCGACTTTGTGGGTGCTGAGGGGCCACGACCAGGGCGATTACAAGGGTGTCGCCAAATTCATGACTTTCCTGTCCTCGCCCGAGGTCCAGGCCTGGTGGCATCAGGAAACTGGATACGTTCCGATCACCACACCGGCCTATGAGTTGTCGAAGAAACAGGGCTTCTACGGGAAAAACCCAGGTACGGACACGGCGATCAAACAACTCAGCTTGAACGCGCCGACCCCTAATTCGAGGGGGTTGCGGTTCGGTAGCTTCGTGCAAATTCGCGACATCATCAACGAAGAGATGGAAGCGATCTGGAACGGATCGAAGAGCGCCTCGCAAGGCCTCGACGATGCCGCAGCGCGCGGGGACAAGCTCCTGCGCAAATTCGAGAAGGCGAATATGTAGCCGATCGATGACCCAACCAACCCGGTCCCGGCGTTCGCGCCGGGACCGGGACGTGTCGGGATTGCGCCATGCTGAAAAGAGTCCACTTTGAGCCGTCGGTTCTGCCATACCTGTTGGTGGCGCCGCAAATCATCATCACGGTCGTGTTCTTCATATGGCCGGCGAGCCAGGCTCTTTATCAGTCGCTGTTGGTCGAAGACGCATTTGGTCTAAGCACCGAGTTCGTCTGGTTCGAAAATTTCATCGAGTTGTTCCAGGACGAGCATTACCTCGGTTCCTTTCAGCGAACGATTTTTTTCTCCTTTTCCGTCGCCTTCCTTTCCATGAGTTTCGCCCTGGCCCTGGCCGCCATGGCCGATCGGGTCATCAAGGGCGCCATGACCTATCGGACCCTGTTGATTTGGCCCTATGCCGTGGCGCCGGTCGTCTCCGGCGCGTTGTGGGTTTTCATGTTCGATCCGACACTTGGCATCATCACCTACGGCCTCGGTGCGATGGGCCACGAGTGGAACCACAAACTCAATGGCGGCGAAGCGATGACCCTGGTGATCATTGCCTCCGCCTGGAAGCAGGTGGCGTACAATTTCCTGTTCTTCCTGGCCGGTATGCAGTCCATCCCGAAATCCCTGATCGAGGCCGCCGCCATCGACGGCGCCGGCCCGTTGAGGCGGTTTTGGACGATCATCTTCCCGCTGATCTCGCCGACGACTTTCTTCCTGTTGGTGATCAACGTGGTCTTCGCTTTTTTCGAGACCTTCGGCATCATCCATGCGGTCACCGCCGGTGGGCCGGCGAAGGCGACCGAGATCCTCGTCTACAAGGTCTTTAACGACGGCTTCATCGGCCTCGATCTCGGCGGTTCGGCGGCGCAATCGGTGATCCTGATGATGATCGTCATCACGCTGACCGTCATCCAGTTCCGCTACGTCGAGAAGAAGGTCGAGTACTGATGATCGAGAACCGGCCTTACGTCACCTTCTTGGCTCATGCCGTACTGATACTGGGTGTGGCGACCATCGCCTTCCCGATCTGGATCACCTTCGTCGCCGCGACCCACGATTCCGTTCGCATGGTGCAGATCCCTCTGCCGTTGCTTCCGGGCGACCAGTTCTTTGTCAATCTGAAGGCGGCGATGGGTAAGGGGATGCAAGGCGCCAGCGGACAGCCGGCCGACATGATGCTGATGAACAGCATGATCATGGCGCTGATGATCGCCATCGGAAAGATCGCCATCTCGCTGCTGTCGGCCTTCGCCATCGTCTATTTCCGGTTCCCCTTCCGTATGGGGTTCTTCTGGATGATCTTCATCACGTTGATGCTGCCGGTCGAGGTGCGCATCCTGCCGACCTTCGAGGTTGTCGCCAATCTGGGGATGCTCAACACCTATTGGGGCCTCAGCATCCCCCTGATCGCCTCGGCGACGGCGACCTTCATGTTCCGGCAAGTCTTCCTGACCATACCCGACGAGTTGCTTGAGGCCGCGCGCATCGACGGGGCCGGGCCGCTCAGGTTCTTCAAGGACATCCTGGTGCCGATGTCGCGCACCAACATCGCGGCGATGTTCGTGATCATGTTCATCTACGGATGGAACCAGTACCTGTGGCCGCTGCTGGTGACCACGGAAGGGGACATGTACACGGTCGTCATGGGCATCAAACAAATGCTCGAAGCGGCCGAACAGGCGCCCGAATGGAACATCATCATGATGACGACCATGCTGGCCATGTTGCCGCCGGTGGTCGTCGTCATCGTCATGCAGAAACTGTTCGTCAAGGGACTGACGGAAACAGAAAAGTAAAAGATTGGAGAGTGCGCGATGGCGCGGGTTCAATTGGAAGACGTCAAAAAAGTCTACCCCAATGGCTTTAAGGCCATCCATGGCGTCGATGTCGACATCGCCGAGGGCGAGTTCATCGTCCTGGTCGGGCCCTCGGGGTGCGGAAAATCGACACTCTTGAGAATGGTCGCCGGTTTGGAGCGGGTGACGGAAGGGACCGTGCGGATTGGTGATCGGGTCGTCAATGACCTGGAGCCGGCGGAACGCGACATCGCCATGGTGTTTCAAAACTACGCCCTCTATCCGCACATGAACGTCTATTCCAACATGGCCTACGGCCTTAAGATCAAGGGCGTTCCCAAAGACGAGATCGAGGCCCGTGTCAAGAAGGCGGCCGAGGTTCTCGAGCTCACCGACGAACAACTGGTCCGCAAACCGCGTCAGTTGTCCGGCGGCCAGCGCCAGCGTGTCGCCATGGGGCGTGCCATCGTGCGCGAGCCCAGCGTCTTTTTGTTCGACGAACCGTTATCCAACCTGGACGCCAAGCTCCGCGTCCAGATGCGCATCGAAATCAAAAAGCTTCAGGAACGCTTAGGCATCACGAGCATCTATGTGACGCACGACCAGGTGGAAGCGATGACCTTGGGACACCGCCTCCTCGTTCTCAATGGCGGTATCGTCGAACAGATCGGCACACCCATCGAGCTCTACGACAAACCGGCGACTGTCTTTGTCGCCGGCTTTATCGGGTCGCCGTCAATGAACTTCATCGAGGCGACTGTTGGAGAGGACGGAATGTCTTTGCATGTGCCCGGCGGAGAAACGTTTCCGATGCCCAGTGAAATCGGCGGCAAGAGCGGACGCAAGGCGAAACTCGGCGTGCGGCCGGAACATTTCGAAGTGGCCGAAGAAGGTGAGGGAGTTGTCCATTTGACAGTTACCCTGATCGAACAGTTGGGCGCCGATACGCTCGTACATGGCCAATTCGGTGGCGATGACACCGATCTCACCATGCGTCTACAGGGCATCCAGCATATTGCGACGGGAGAAGTGCTGCCTCTGCGCGTCGCTCCCGAAAACATTCACCTTTTCGATCTCGAGACCGAAAAGCGTTGGACATGAAGGGCCGACGCGGACCTCGCGGAACGATTGGCAAGGTTGTAGCAGGAGCGTTGGTGGTGGGAGTATTGGGTTCCGGTTCGGTGGCCAACGGTTTCGATTTGCAGGGGCACCGCGGCGCGCGCGGGCTACTGCCGGAGAACACCCTCTATGCTTTCGCCCGCGCTCTCGAGATCGGCGTCACGACCCTCGAACTCGATGTCGGTGTCTCCCGGGACGATGTCGTTGTCGTCATTCACAATCCGCACCTGGAGCCGGAAACGACGCGGTCGCCAGACGGAATGTGGCTGGAACACACGGGCCCGGCCGTCCGTTCATTGACTGTGGAGCAGATCAAGGCCTATGACGTCGGACGCTTGAAGCCGGGTACGCGTTATGCCGAGCGGTATCCCGATCAGGAAGCCGTCGAAGGCGCCCGGGTGCCGACCTTGGAGGAGGTGTTCGAGCTCGTCGAGCGGTCGGGCAACAAAACCGTGCGCTTCAACATCGAGACGAAGATTCGTCCCGAACAACCGGATCTGACTCCGCCACCGGAGGTATTCGCGCGACTTGTCATCGATGCCGCGGCGCGCCACGCGGTTCTCGACCGGGTGACCATCCAGTCCTTCGATTGGCTCGTGCTTCAGGCGGTGCAGCGGCAGAACCCGAAGGTGACCACATCCTATCTCAGCGTCAACCAGCCCTGGTTCGATACGATACGCTTGGGTGAAGCCGGAGCTTCGCCGTGGACGGCGGGTTTCGATGTCGATGACAACGGAGGCAGCCTGCCGGCAACGGTGAAAAAGGCGGGCGGCGACATTTGGTCGTCCTTTCACCGGGAAGTCGATCGCGAGCGCGTCGCCGAGGCCCATGAACTGGGGCTCGCCGTAAAAGTCTGGACCGTCAATGAGGAGGCGCATATGGGCGCCCTAATCGACATGGGCGTCGACGGCATCATTACCGACTATCCCGACCGTTTACGCCGCGTCATGGCGGCCCGCGGTATGGCCTTGCCCCAACCGACTCCGGTGAGCGTCGATTGACGGTCAGGAAAACGACAGCGCCCACACCATCGTGCCGCCGAGCTACCGGCGGACGACCAGCTTTCCGAAATGGGTGGCGTCGTGCATCCGGTGAAACGCCACCTTGGCTTCCTCGAAATCGTAGATCTCGTCGATGACCGGCCGAAGCCGGTCCTTCGCGATGGCCCGCGCCATGTCCTCAAACTGAACCCGGGACCCGACGTATACCCCTTTAACCATAAGAGATTTACGCATGATGTCGGTCGGTATGATCTCGCCGCCGGCACCGGTCAATATCCCAATGAGAGCAATGTTCCCGCCGATTCGGGTTGCCGAAATGGATTTCTGAAGCGTCCCCGGCCCGCCGACCTCGATCACGCGGTCAGCGCCGGCGCCATGGGTTAAATCGAGGACCGCCTCATCCCAATTCGGCGTCGATTTATAGTTGATGGTGTCGGCAGCGCCGAGCGCACCCATGCGTTCGAGCTTGTGGTCGCTCGAAGACGTGGCGATCGTCCGCGCACCGAAAAGGCCGGCGAACTGCTGGGCGAAGACGGACACGCCGCCGGTTCCCAGCAGCAGCACCGTTTCCCCGGGCTGCACCGGTTGAGGTGCGGTCAAGGCATGCCAAGCCGTCACGGCCGCACAGGGCAGCGTCGACGCCTCTTCCGACGACAAATGGGTGGGGACCGGAACAAGGGCATTTTCGTTGAGAACGACGAACTCGGCCAATACGCCGTCGACGGCGCCGCCAAGGGCCGACGCCATTGCTTTTGGTGTTATACCGCCGGATTCCCAATCCTGGAAAAAGCACCCCATCACACGATCACCCTCGGCCACACGTGTAACACCGGGCCCCAGCGCGACGACTTTACCGGCGCAGTCCGAGTTCGGTACGGTCGGGTAGGGGATGTTACGCGCCGCCGGCGCCATGACCGTAGATACGCGCCGCCGGCGCCATGACCGTAGAAAGGTCCCGATAGTTGATCGACGAGGCTGCAACCTTGACCCGAACCTGCCCATGGCCCGGGTCGGGCATTGGGCGTTCATTCAGCTCGAGGGCGTCGATCCCCCCTTCCGAAACGATCTCCCAAGCTTTCATCGGACTACTCCTTGCGGTTTTTACCAAGGACCAAGAGAAACACAGGGCTGAGTGCGACTATTGCGCCGCAAAGCACGAAGGCCCACCCCCACGATGCCGTGGTTTCGCCGCCGACACCCGTGGCGCTCGAAAGGTCGAGGGCAACGCCGAACATCAACGGGCCGGCAAACGCACCGGAGAAACCAATGCAGGAATGGACGGCCATTGTGGTGCCTCGATACCCCTCCGGTGCGGCCGCGACGACGCCGGCCGTGACCGAAGACGATTCACCAGTGATCGTCAATCCGTATATCAACACCAGCGTGACGACGATCCAGAACGGCAATTCTGCCGAGAAGCCCAGAAAACAGGCCAGCGCGGCAGAGCTCAATGTGATGATGGTGATTGCCCGGTGGCGCCCGATGCGGCGAGACAACTCGTTGCCGAGTACGCTCGCCGGCAGACCGAAGAGGTTGGCAATGGCAGCCCAGGTGGTGGCGGCGATCAACATACCCTGGTCTGGACGGGTCGATGCCGCATAGACCAGGAAAGCGACCATCCAGGACCGGTAGGCAAACAGTTCGAAATTGTGGACGGTATAGGCGAGGACATAGGCCATCGCCGGCTTGCAACGGAGCACCGGCCTGAAGTCGAGTAGATGGGTGGAGGGTATCGCATTGGGATTCGGGTCTTTACGCGGCAGCAAGGCGACGGACAGGATTATCGCCAGCAGTGGGCCAGCCACCGCTATTCCGAACGCCGTCTGCCAGTCCCAGATTTGCACCGCCTCGCCGGCCATGAAAAAGGAAAGCGAGGTGCCGATCCCGAAGCTTGATGTGTAAAACGCGATGGCGCGGCTGTTGTCACGGCCGGGGCCAAGGTGTTCGAGATGGTCCGACAGTAGTTTAAGGCCCGGCATGTAGGATCCGGCCAACCCGATTCCGCCAAGGGTACGGAAAAACATGGCCGACCAGAACCCATCGGTGACCGTCGCGAATCCCAGTGATGAAACGGCACTGATGGCCAACGAAATGAGATAGATCCGGCGCGGTGCCACACGGTCGGTGAGGCTGACGAGGACGGGGACGGCCAACAGATAGCCAGCGTAGTAGATCCCGTTGATCCAGCCGGCGTCGGTCTTCGAAAGATGCCAAAGATCGACGAACTGCGGCAGCAACGCAGGGAAGGTCACGGCACCGAGCATGCTGAAAACCTCGGCGACACACATCAAGATTATTAACTTCAAGGGCGTCGGATGGGTCATCGGCGTCGGAACTTGCCCCCGCGGCTGGCCCTCGATCGGGACCAACGAAGACTCATTTCGAGAGAGCGTATCGAAGAATTTGGCACCACATCCCCCCACCGATCGGAACTATAGAACTTGCAGAAAGGAAGCAAAAGATACGTCCATACGATGGTAGGTCTTGGCGAAGAGCAAGGAATTGGGCTAGGGCCTGTTGAGATTCAGGATTCCCAAACCGTCCTATTTATGGGCACCTCGAAAAATGCCTTTGCGAGATCAAGGTGGCATTGCTGCTGTACTCCGGCCTCATGATTTTCGGCCTTCGCTCTTCGTTGAGCGTTTGATTTGATGTCCAAACCCGTGTTCTGCGCGGAC
>Ga0209680_1000115_pt1 | contig 20542 bp, 21 predicted proteins | sample WorMetLIZISLAND1_FD_187413 | JGI IMG/M metagenome (GOLD analysis project Ga0209680, IMG submission 187413) | Marine gutless worms symbiont microbial communities from Max Planck institute for Marine Microbiology, Germany - Olavius loisae LIZARD... ... | reverse complement strand
GGGGGGGGGGGGGGGGAGCGACGGCCATGTTCATTCACGCCCTGAGCGACGCGCAGAAGAAGGCGTTTTTCGACCTCGCAAACCAAATGATCCTGGCCGACGACATCGTTGCCGACGAGGAGGTCTCCTACTTGAACCGCCTCTACTGGGAGGCCGGGTTGATCGAGCGGCGCGGACCCGGCGATAACGGCGAGGAGGCGGCGATGCACGCCTTCAACGATGACAGGTCGGCCCAGTTGATCTGCCTCGCCGAGCTGCTGACCATCGCCATCATCGACGGCCACTACCACCATGCGGAAGACGCCTACGCCATTGCCCTGATTGGGCGCTTCGACATCCCGCCCGAGGACCACGACGCCGTCAACCGGATCGCCGAACACATAGCCGGCGCCATCACCGGAATGAAAAACCTGACCGGTTAATTCGCAGAGATTCCAAAAGAAACGGCCCCCGGAAGAGCGAGAAATCCGGGGGCCGCTTTCTGCCGGTAGGGCGACCGGCATGCAAATTATGGTGCCTTACAGGTAGCGTATGTGGCAGGCCAAGGATTTCTCGGCTTCCCAGCGGCGGTCTTCGGTGACGCCGATGTCGGCCCGAAGCTCGGGCGACAGCTCGGCCAAAGCGCGGCAGCTGATCGCCTCGCAGCGGGCCGCGCGCCATACCTCCATGACATTGGTAACGACGCGCCGGATCGTGAAGACGAATCCAGGGGTTCGCCAACGTATGGCCGAAACCGGGGCGTGGCGCCAGTTGGTAAAGGTTGGAGCGTATGACATGGCCGGTCTCCTAAGACAGAGTAATGCTATTTCTTATGAAGGACGCGTAAGCGCCGTTGCATACAGATTTATCTATTGTCTTGAAAGATCACAAACGATAGTTTCTCATCAAATGCATTAGGAAATTTAGGTCATATGAAAACCGGATTGTTGCCCCTGAATGCCTTGCGTGCCTTCGAGGCGGCAGCCCGACACAAGAGTTTCGTCAAGGCCGCGGAAGAGCTCAACGTGACGCCGGCGGCAGTCAGCCACCAGGTCAAGGGCTTGGAGGACACCCTTGGCGTGACCCTCTTTCAGCGCCTGCCCCGCGGCCTCGAGATCACCAAGCCCGGATCGGTGGCCAGGCCGCTTCTCACCGAGGGCTTGGCCAAGCTGAGCGAAGCCGTCGAGCGCATGCGCGAGTCGGAGGAGGCCGGCCCGATGACGGTCAGCACGGCGGTCTCCTTCGGCGTCTGGCTGGTCCCCCGCCTTGACGAATTCCGCGAACTCTGTCCGGACATCGACCTGCTGCTCGACGTTTCGGACCGGGTCGTCGATTTCGACCGCGACGGCGTCGACGCCGCCATCCGTTTCGGCAACGGGAATTATCCGGATATGTTCGTCGAGCCGCTGCCCCGCGAGCGTGAGTATCCCGTTTGCAGTCCCGAGCTGCTCGAAGGCCGGCACCCGTTGCGCACGCCGGAAGACTTAGTCCATCACCGTTTGATCCATATCGATTGGTGGGGCGAGGAAGAACCGTGGCCGACCTGGAAAATGTGGCTTCGCGCCGCCGGTATCGATTCCGTTGATTACAAGAAAGGGCCACGCTTCAAGCAGTCCCTGACGGCGCTTCAAGCCGCCAAGTCGGGCCAGGGCGTGGCCTTGGCCAGTACGCTTCTGGCCGCCGACGACCTTAAAGCCGGTCGCTTGGTCCGCCCCTTCGATCTCAGCGTCGCCGCACCCGACGAGTTCGGGCTGTTTTTTGTCTGTCCGAAACGCAGCGTCGATAAACCCAAGGTCGCCGCCTTTCGCCAGTGGATCAAGAAGGTGACGGAGGAGGCCTTCGCCAGTGATTGACGGCACCTGACGGAGAGGCGCCGTCAGTCGACGCTCATCGCCAGCGTACGGCTGATATGGGTCATCGGCCAGCCGCTCTCGGCCCGCCAGGCATTAAAGGCCACCTGGACCGCGGCCAGGTCGCGCTTCGATTTCGGCTCCTTGTCGAAGACACCGGCGACGATCAACGCGCGGGAAACGTCGCCCGACAAAACAAACGAATCCTTGCCCATGAATCGCAGGAACATCTGACCGGTGTTGCCACCGAGCCGTTTGCCGCGCGTTTTCAGCATCTCGAGCAAGCCGCAGAAATCCTCGTCCGGCCAATCGGCGAAGCACGCTGCCGCCGAGCCGTGTTCGTCGGCCAGGTCGAGCAGCAGGCTCGCGTTGTGCGGTACGGTGGCGATCTTCTGGCCGTTGCGGATGATGCGCTCGTCGGAGACCAACCGGTCCATGTCGTCCGCCGAGAGGAAAGCGAGGCGATTCGGATCGAAGCCCTCGAAGGCCGCCTCGAAACCGTCCCACTTGTTGTCGATCACCTTCCACACGAAACCGGCCTGGAAGATGCGTTTGGTCATGCCCGCGAGCCAGCGGTGGTCGGGGATCTGGCGAAGTTCATCCGGTGTTTTCACATCAGGCATGAGTTCGGCCAAGGCCGCGGCTCCCCCCTTGCGGGCTTCGGCGCGCTCGCGGATTGGGGCAAAAGGCGTCATCGTTCCCCTCTCGGGTTCAGTTTGACGGAAGACTAACCCACCCGGGTGCGGCGGCAATTCACGATGGGTTGAGGGGGCGCCAGGGGAATGCCGCGAACGGTCTATTCCTTCAGATCCTCCCACAGGTCCTTAACCTTGTCGAAGAAGCCGTGCGACTGCGGGCTGGTCTGGTCGGTCGGGCTTTCCTTCTCGAATTCCTCGAGCAGTTCCTTCTGACGCTTCGACAGGTTGACAGGCGTCTCGACCATGGCCTGGACGAACATGTCGCCTCGGGCCTTGGAACGCAGGATGGTCATGCCCTTGCCCTTGAGGCGGAACTGGTGGCCGGTCGGCGTGCCGGACGGAATGGTGATCCGCGCCAATTTGCCCTCCACCGTCGGCACCTCGATGGTGCCGCCCAAGGCGGCACGGGTCATCGGGATCGGCACCCGGCAGTAGATGTCGGCACCATCGCGCTGGAAGAAACGATGCGGCGCCACGGTCAGGAAGATGTAGAGGTCGCCGGCAGGCGCCCCCCTCAAGCCGGCCTCGCCCTCGCCGGCGAGGCGGATTCGGGTGCCGTCCTCGACGCCGGCCGGTATGTTGACGCTGAGCTTCTTCTCCTTCTGCACGCGCCCCGAACCGGCACAGGTTCGGCACGGGTCCTTGATGGTCTCGCCGGTGCCTTGGCAGGTCGGACAGGTCCGTTCGACCGTGAAGAAACCCTGCTGCGAACGCACCCGGCCATGGCCGTGGCAGGTCCCGCAGGTGACCGGTTTGGCGCCGCCTTCGGCACCGGTGCCGTGGCAGGCCTCGCAGCCGACCGAGGTCGGCACGCGGATGTCGGTCTGCTTGCCCTCGAAGGCGTCCTCGAGGGAGACCTCCATGTTGAAGCGGAGGTCGGCGCCCTTGCCAGGACGCCCGCCGCCGCCGCGGCGCGCCCCGCCCATGCCGAATTCGCCGAACATCTCGTCGAAGATATCGGCGAAACCCGACGCGAACCCGCCGCCGAATCCGCCGGGGCCCCCAGGGCCACCCTGTTCGAAGGCGGCGTGACCGAAGCGGTCATAGGCGGCGCGTTTTTCGTCGTCCTTCAGGACCTCGTAGGCCTCGTTGACTTCCTTGAACTGCTGTTCGGCCTTGGCGTCATCCGGATTGCGGTCCGGATGGTATTTCATGGCGAGCTTGCGATAGGCCTTCTTGATGGCATCCGGGTCGGCGCCGCGGTCGACGCCGAGGGTATCGTAATAGTCCTGCTTCGCCATGGGACGGAACCTAGCGGTTTACGAAGACGCCGGAAAGACCGGAGGCCGGCAGGTCGGACGGGAGGGTCGCATCGGCAACACCCGCGTCCAGCCCCGCCATAGCCGGATCAGTCTTTCTTTTCTTGTTCGGGGTCGACTTCCTCGAAATCGGCATCGACGACCGTCGCATCGTCGCCGGGTGCGGAAGACTCTCCGGTGTCGCCGGCGGCGGCATCCATGTCGGGCATGTCGCCGCCTTCGGCCTGGGCCGCCTTGTACATGGCCTCGCCCAATTTCATCGACACCTCGGAAAGCGCTTCCGTCTTCGCCTTGATGTCGTCGGTGTCCTCGCCTTCGAGGGATTCCTTGAGGGCGGCGACGGCGTCCTCGATCGCCTTCTTGTCGTCTTCGGGGACCTTATCGCCGTATTCCTTAAGGTTCTTCTCGGAGGCGTGGATCAGCGAATCGGCGGTGTTGCGGATCTCAACCATCTCGCGGCGCTTCTTGTCGTCGTCGGCGTGCTGCTCGGCTTCGTTGACCATGCGGTCGATGTCGTCGTCCGAAAGGCCGCCGGAAGCCTGGATGCGGATCTGCTGCTCCTTGCCGGTTGCCTTGTCCTTGGCCGAGACGTTGACGATGCCGTTGGCGTCGATGTCGAAGGTGACCTCGATCTGCGGCATTCCGCGCACGGCCGGCGGGATGCCGACCAGATCGAACTGACCGAGAATCTTGTTGTCGGCGGCCATCTCGCGCTCGCCCTGGAAGACGCGGATGGTGACCGCGGTCTGGTTGTCCTCGGCGGTCGAGAAGACCTGGCTCTTGCGGGTCGGGATCGTCGTGTTGCGGTCGATCAGGCGGGTGAACACGCCGCCCAGGGTCTCGATTCCCAGCGACAGCGGTGTCACGTCGAGGAGCAGAACGTCCTTGACGTCACCCTTCAACACGCCACCCTGGATGGCGGCACCGATGGCGACGACCTCGTCCGGGTTGACGCCCTTGTGGGGCTCACGGCCGAAGAAGGAATGCACCGTTTCCTGGACCTTCGGCATGCGGGTCATGCCGCCGACCAGGATCACCTCGTCGATCTCGCCGGCATTGAGCCCGGCGTCCTTGAGGGCCCGCTTGCAGGGGTCGACCGTACGCTCGACCAGGTCCTCCACAAGCGCCTCCAGCTTGGCCCGCGTCAGTTTGATGTTGAGGTGCTTGGGGCCGGATTGGTCGGCGGTGATGAACGGCAGGTTGACCTCCGTCTGCATGGCGCTCGACAGTTCGATCTTGGCCTTCTCGGCGGCCTCCTTGAGGCGCTGCAGGGCCAGGTTGTCGTCGCGCAGATCGATGGTATTCTCTTTTTTGAATTCGTCGGCCAGGTAATCGACGATGCGGATGTCGAAATCCTCGCCGCCGAGGAAGGTGTCGCCGTTGGTCGACTTGACCTCGAAGACACCGTCACCGATCTCGAGAATGGAGATATCGAAGGTGCCGCCGCCGAGGTCGTAGACGGCGATGGTGCCGGTTTCTTTCTTCTCAAGCCCGTACGCGAGCGCCGCGGCGGTCGGTTCGTTGATGATCCTGAGGACCTCGAGACCGGCGATCTTGCCGGCGTCCTTGGTCGCCTGGCGCTGCGAATCGTTGAAGTAGGCAGGAACCGTGATCACGGCTTGCGTGACGTCCTCACCCAGGTAGCCTTCCGCCGTCTCCTTCATCTTTTGCAGGATGAAGGCGCTGACTTGGCTCGGCGAATACTTCTTGCCGCCGCCCTCGACCCAGGCGTCGCCATTGTCGCCCTTGACGATGTTGTAGGGGACCAGCTTCTGATCCTTTTTCGTGATCGGATCGTCGAAGCGGCGCCCGATCAGGCGCTTGATGGCGAATAGGGTGTTTTCCGGGTTGGTCACGGCCTGGCGCTTGGCCGGCTGGCCGGCGAGGCGTTCCTCGTCGGTGAAGGCGACCATGGACGGCGTCGTCCGCGCGCCCTCCGCGTTCTCGATGACCTTGGCATCCTTGCCGTCCATGATGGCGAGGCACGAATTGGTGGTCCCGAGGTCGATACCGATAACCTTGCTCATTTGATCCTCGTTGTTTGCGGCAGATCCTCCGAGGCCCCAGAGGGCACCCCGCGAATCCCCTTCGGTTTTAATCCATCAACCCGACTTCGCGGGTCGCGCGCGTTATATAGGCCGACGACTCCGATCCCGCAACACTCTCGGGCTTGGAGTCACAGGCGTTCGGGCTCATCGGGCGGGGCCTCTCAAAGCTCTTCGTCGAGCGTCGAGCCGGCTTCTCCGCTTTTTTGTTCGTAGGCGGCCTGGCCCTCGCGGACCTGGGCCTCGACGGCGCCGTCCTCGTCGCCCTTGTCTTCGGCCGGCACCTCTTTCGGGCCGCCCTTGGTGACGCCGACCTTGGCGGCGCGGAGCGTGCGGTCATGGAGCAGGTAGCCGACCTCCAGCACCTGGGCGACGGTGCCGGCCGGGGTCTCCTTGTCTTCGATCTCATACATCGCCTCGTGGCGCATGGGGTCGAAGCGGTGGCCCAGGGCTTCGATCGGCTTGATACCGGCGCGTTCGAAGGCACTCGATAGCTCCTTTGCCACCATCTCGACACCGACGGCAATATTCTCCAGGTTGGCGTCCTGGGCCCGGGCATCGGCGTCGATGCTCTGCAGCGCACGGCCCATGTTGTCTGACACCCGAAGTAGATCTTCCGCAAAGTTCTTGATGGCGAACTTGGATGCGTCCGACTTATCGCGCTGGGCACGGCGGCGCACGTTCTCGGTCTCGGCCATGGCGCGCAACAGCTTGTCGTTGAGATCCGAGACCTTGGCTTCGAGGATCTCGATGCGTTCCTGTGGATCGGCCTCGACTTCCCCTTCTCCCTCGGTATCGTCGCCAGATTCCGGTGCCGGTTGAACATCGTCTTCGGGCTGAATGGATTGAGGCGCCGGCTCCGCTTCGGCTGACGGGGTATCGCGATCGGCGGCGACCGGTTCGGTCCCGTCGGCCGGGGCCTCGGATTCGGTGGTCTCGGGTTTTTCGTTTTTCGGTTCGTTCTCAGACATGGTTCCTGTGGATTCCATCTAAAATGGTCTCAACTCAAAAATTGCCTAGCCGATGACGCGGCCGATCAGCTTCGCCGTATAATCGACCATCGGGATGATCCGCGCGTAGTTCATGCGCGTCGGTCCGATGATGCCGATGGCGCCGATGACCCGTTCGTCGCTGTCCTTGAACGATTCGACGATCATCGAACAGCCGGCGACGTTGAACAGGTCGTTGTCGGCGCCGATAAATATCTGTACGCCTTCCGCCGTATCCGCAAGGGACAACAGCTTCAACATCTGTTCTTTGGTTTCAAGCGTTTCGAAGAGGCCGCGGATCTGTTCGAGATCGGCGGTCCCGGAAACGTCTTCGAGAAGGTTGGACTGGCCTCGGACGATCAGCGAGCCTTCGCTTTCGCTGCCGACGCCGCCGGCCCAGGTGGCTAGGCCGCTCTCGACGACCTTGCGGGTCAACTCGTCGAGGCGGGCACGGTGGTCCTCTAGCTCGGACATGATCTCGTCATAGGCCTGATCAATGGTGCGGCCGACCAGGCGGGCGCTCAGGAAATTCGTTGCCTGGACCAGGGTCGAGGCGGGCACGTCCTCAGGCAGCCGGAGGATGCGGTTCTCGACGACACCGGTCTCGGTGACCAGGACGACCAGGGCGCGCCCCGGATTGAGGTTGACGAATTCGATATGTTTGAGCGGGCGCTCGGACTTCGGCGCAAAAACGATGCTGGCGCAGCCGCTGAGTCCGGACAACGTCGCCGTCGCGTCAGCCAATAGTGAATCGACGCTGTGCGCCGTTCCCGCACATTGCTCCTCGATGCGCCCTCTTTCCCCCTGCGGCAGGTTGCCAACCTCGAGGAAACCATCAATGAACAGGCGCATGCCTGCCTCCGTCGGCAGGCGGCCGGCCGACGTGTGCGGCGCGAACAAAAGACCCAGGTCCTCTAGGTCGGCCATGACGTTACGGATGGTCGCCGGAGAGACATCGATGCCCGGGCGCCGGGAAAGCGTGCGCGAGCCGACGGGATCGCCCGTCTTCAGGTAGCTGTCGACGATCTCTCGAAAGATCTCTCGGGAACGTTCATTGAGTTCGGAAATCATGCCGTCGTCCGTTTCCGGATGCCGCGTGCCTGGAATTTAGGCGCGCCCACCGCCGCCGTCAACGCGAAGACAGAGTGCCCGCATTCCCGGTGTTTGGTCCCATCATCCCCGTTGAGCCCAGCCTTTACCTTGTGACGGCGCCGGGCTAGCTTGCCGGCGCGCTGCTTGCGACGGCGCCAAAGTACTTGAGGGAGGTCGACATGAGACCATCGGGCCGGGCCGCTGACCAGATGCGGGACGTGATCTTGGAACCGGATTTCTCGAAACATGCGGAGGGATCGTGCCTGGCGCGGTTCGGCGATACGCATGTTCTGTGCACGGCGACCGTCGAGCAACGGGTGCCGCCGTGGATGCGCGATTCGGGACGCGGCTGGATCACCGCCGAATACGGCATGCTGCCGCGCTCGACCAACACGCGCACCGACCGCGAGGCGGCGCGCGGCAAACAGTCGGGCCGCACCCAGGAAATCCAGCGCCTGATCGGCCGCAGCCTGCGCGCCGTTGCCGATTTGGAGGCCATGGGCGAGATCCAGATGCGGGTCGATTGCGACGTCATCCAGGCCGACGGCGGTACCCGCACGGCGTCGATCACCGGCGCCTATGTGGCGCTCCATCGCGCCTTCGAGCGCTGCGTCACGCTGGGCGTCATCGAGACGATCCCGCTGACCGACGCCGTCGCCGCCGTATCCTGCGGCCTCTACCAGGGTGAGGCCGTGCTCGACCTGGACTACGAAGAAGACTCGAACGCCGGTGCTGATGCTAATTTCGTTTTGACCGGCTCCGGTGGCATCGTCGAGATCCAGGGCACGGCGGAAGACGAGCCTTTCTCCGCCGAGCAGTTCAGTCATCTCATGGACCTCGCCCGCAAGGGCGTCGACGAGCTGGTCGCCGCCCAGAAAAAGACCCTGGGCAAGGACTGAAGCGGCCATGACCCGGCTCTTTCGCGACCCCATGCTGGTCATCGCCAGTCACAATCCGGGCAAGGTCCGGGAAATCGGCGATCTCCTGACCCCCTTCGGGACCCGGGTCTTTTCCGCAGGCGAAATGAATTTGCCGGAACCCATCGAGGATGGCGACAGCTTTCGCGCCAACGCCGAGATCAAGGCCCTCTCAGCGGCGACCACGGCCGCCCTGCCGGCCCTGGCCGACGATTCCGGCCTCGTGGTTCCCGCCCTCGGCGGTGAGCCCGGCATCTACTCGGCCCGCTGGGCTGGACCGGAAAAGGACTTCGCCGTCGCCATGGAGCGGGTCGAAAAGGAACTGGAGGGACATCCCGACCGCCGCGCGTATTTTGTCTGCGCCCTGACCCTGGCTTGGCCCGATGGCCATTGCGAGACCTTCGAGGGACGGGTCGACGGGGTCCTGGTCTGGCCGCCGCGCGGCGACAAGGGGTTCGGCTATGACCCCGTCTTCCTGCCGGACGGCTATGACATCACCTTCGGCGAGTTCGAACCGGAGGCGAAACATCGGATCAGCCACCGGGCCGAAGCCTTCCGCCAACTGGTCGCCGCCTGTTTCGAGGAACGATGAGGCGCTAATGGTCGGTGTCGTCGTCAGGCAGGCCATTCCGGCGGACGCCGACGCCATCGCCGATATCTATTGCCGGTGCTGGCGGGAAACCTATACGGGCCTGCTGCCCGACAGCCTGATCGATGACGTCGCCGATGCGGACGGCGCCCGCGAACAGTGGCGCAAGCGCCTCGAACCGGGGGCCGGCGGTCATGCTGCCGTCGCCGAGATCCCCCAGGGACCGATCATCGGTTTCGCCACCGGCGGCGCCATCCGCGACCTGCTGCTCGACCACGACGCGGAACTGAAGGCGCTCTATCTGCTGCGCCGTCACCACGGGCACGGCGTCGGGCGGCGCCTGATGGCCAGGGTCATGGCCGGGCTCACCGGCGACGATTTCCAGTCAATGGTCGCCCTGGTCCTGTCGACCAATCCGGCGGTGGCCTTCTACCGGGCCATGGGCGGCACCGAGGTCGCCCGCCAGAACCGGGAGTTTCGCGGCGTCATGGTCGACGAGAGGGTCTTCGCCTGGACCCTGAACGGCCGATGAGCGAGCCCATCGCCCTTTACGTACACTGGCCGTTCTGCCGCGCCAAATGCCCTTACTGTGATTTCAATTCCCATGTGACCGCATCGGTCGATCAGGCACGCTGGCGCCATGCGCTGGTCACAGAACTGAAAGCCACGGCGGTGGAGACCGGACCGCGGCAACTCGTCAGCATCTTTTTCGGCGGCGGGACGCCATCGCTCATGGACCCGGGCACGGTCGCCGCCGTGATCGACACCGCCTCGAGCCTGTGGGCACCGGCAGACGATCTGGAGGTGACTCTCGAGGCCAACCCGACGTCGGTCGAGGCGTCGCGGTTCGCCGACTACGCGGCGACCGGCGTCAACCGGCTGTCCCTCGGCGTGCAGAGTTTCGACGACGCGGCCCTGGCGTTCCTCGGCCGCGAACATTCGGCGAAGGCGGCACGCCAAGCGATTGACACGGCGTGCCGTGCCTTCCGACGTTATTCCTTCGATCTCATATACGCCCAGCCCGGGCAATCGGTTGCGGCCTGGCGAAACGAGCTCGCGGAAGCCCTGGACCCGGCCGGCAGCCATCTCTCGCTCTACCAGTTGACCATCGAGCCGGGCACGCCTTTTTTCCGGGATCGGGTCGCGGCCTGCGACGACGACCTCGGGGCCGAACTCTATGAGGTTACCCGGGAGATGACGGCGGCGGCCGGTCTCTCGGCCTACGAGGTCTCCAACCATGCGCGGTCGGGCGAAGCCTGCCGCCACAACCTCGCCTGCTGGCTCGGCGTCGACTATGCGGGCATCGGTCCCGGCGCCCACGGCCGGCTGACCGGCGAAGGGGGCACCTGGGCCTTTCATCGCAAGGCCGGTCCGGAAGCGTGGCTGAACGCCGTTGAAACGGATGGGCACGGGACCGCCAAGCGGAGGCGGCTTTCCGCCGCTGCCAGAGGCGAAGAGCTGTTGTTGAGCGGGTTGCGTCTGAGCGAAGGCATCGACGCCGCCATCTTCGAACGCCGCGCCGGCGTCCCCTTGCGCGCGCTGGTCGACCCGGTCGCCATGGCCCGGCTCGCCGAAGGCGGATTCCTGGTCGAGCGCGCCGACGGCATTACGGCGACACCGGCCGGTCTCCTGCGGCTAAACGCGGTCCTGTCGGCGCTTCTCCTTCCGGTAGCCGCGGGCGGTCAATCCCTGTAGTCGACCCGCCGAACATAGGGGAGGGGAATGGGAATCGGCCTCGAAAGCCCCGACACCCTCGACCGGGTTCTTCTCGGCCTGACCCCAAGCCCAGCGTGTTCGGGCGTCGCCGGGTTATCGCTTCGGATTTTTGCCGGGGCTAGTTGATGGCCGCCTGAAAGGTATCGGGCGCACGGCTGATCACCTTGTTCTGGTTTCGCCCGACCTGGAGGATGGCGAGGCCGCGCTCGGAGGCGCCGTCGGGGCGGAAGCGGAAGACGCCGTCGCGGCCCCAGTAACCGCTCGGGTTGGTCAGGGCGGCGGCCGTGAAATCGGGACCGCCCTCGGTCCGCGCGAGGACGGCGACCAGGGCCGCCGCATCGTAGGCCATGGTGACGAGCCGCGGCGGAGCGGCGCCGTAGAGGTCCCGGTACTGCTTGACGAAGTCCGTGCGTGCCGACGGCGGCGGCGCGGCGAACCAGGCACCGACCAGCGCCGGTTCCTTGCCGAGGCCGGGTACGTCCCAGTCCCCGGTACCGAGCATGCGTACCTTGGCCGGATCGATGTCGTAGAACGGCAGCAGCGCCGCCACCGATTGCAGGCGTTCGCCACCGTCGGCGACGAGCAGCGCTTCGAACGGCAGATCACCCAGGGTCTGCAGGTTTTCGAGCCGCTTCAGGGCCATCTTCGAAACTTCGTCGTCCTTGGCCTCCAGCTCCGCCCGTTGCTCGAGCAGGGCCTTCCGCCGGTGGTCGTAATCGGCGAGGATACGGACCGGCTCGGTGAATTCCTGAGCATAGGGGTCGTAAAAAGTGACCTGGACCAGCTCGGCGCCGAGCCGCGCCAAGGTGTCGCGGTAAGCGTCGACGACGCGATGGCCGTAGGTGTTGTCCGGTGCCAGGGCGGCAAAGCGGCTGATCCCTTTGGTAAAGGCGAAGCGGGTCACCCGTTCGATCTGGGCGGCCGGCAGGAAGCCCAAGGAATAGACGCCGTTGCCGAACACCGAGCGGTCGTTGGAAAAGGTGATGACCGGCACGTTCGCCGCCCGGGCCGCCGGCGCCACGGCGACCGCCGAACGGGCGAGCAGCGGGCCCAGGATGATCGAGGCGCCGTCGCCGATGGCCATCTGGGCGGCAACGGCCGCACCTTCTGCCGTACCCTCGGTGTCGTTGGGCAGCAGCTCGAGGCGCTGGTCGGCAAAATCGAACAGAGCCAGCTGCACGGCGTTGCGCATGGCGCGCCCGACCTGCGCATTGCGCCCGCTCAACGGCAGCAGCAGGCCGACCCGTACGGTATCCGAGGTCGCCGGCGGCGGCACGGTGGAACGAAGTGGCGGCGCGGGGGCGGCGATTTCGGGGCGTCTCTCGAGATACGGCAGGAACGACGGCAGCTTCGGCGGCTCCACGGCGGTCGTCGCCGCGGCCTGTTGCGGAGCCTCGATGGCCGGCGCCCGCGTCAACAGGCGCGGGCCGGCGACGGGCGGCAGGTCGTGCGAACGGGGCGGCCGGTCGATGACCTGGGCAGGCGCCGCGGCCGGTTTCTGCGGCGAGGCGACTTGAACGCCGCCTGGGTTTAGCGGAGACTGGCACCCGGCGACGGCCAGCCCGGCGACGGCCAGCCCGACACCGGTAAATGCGGCGAAAAGGAAACGTCGGTTCTTGCAATATGGCCAATAGCCGAACATCAACACCTCGTCCCGCGTCCGCTGCCGGATACCGTCAACCGGCGGCAGCAAAGCCTAATGACGCCGCCGCCCCCTGTAAACCTTCAGACGACGGCAGCCTGACCGGCCTCTATGTCGTCGCCACGCCCATCGGCAACCTCGCCGACATCACGCTCCGGGCGCTGAGGGTACTGGCCGGCGTTGACCTCGTATTGTGCGAGGATACCCGCGTGACGGGCAACCTTCTGAAGCGCCATGGCATCGAAGCGCGGCTCTTTTCCTACCACGAACACAACGCCAAGGCAGTGCGTCCAGCCCTCATGAAACGCCTGAAAGACGGCGAAAGCATGGCGTTGGTGTCGGATGCCGGGACACCGTTGATATCGGATCCCGGCTATCGCCTGGTCGAGGCGACCCGGCTCGAGGGCCTGTCGGTAACCGCCCTGCCGGGACCGTCATCCGTCGTCAACGCCCTGGTGCTCTCAGGCCTGCCCGCCGACCGGTTTCTTTTCCAGGGTTTCCTGCCCAACAAAAGCCGGGCGCGGCGCAAGACCCTGCAAGAATTGCATGAGGTGCCGGCAACCTTGGTCTTTCTCGAATCGGCGAAACGGCTTGCCGGATCGCTCGCCGACATGGCGGCCGAACTGGGCGATCGCCAAGGCGCCGTGGTCCGCGAAATGACCAAGATGTTCGAGGAGACGCGGCCCGGCTCGCTCTCGTCGCTGGCCAAACGTTATGCGGAGGACGGGCCGCCGAAAGGGGAGGCCGTCGTCGTCGTCGGCCCACCGGCAGAACCGGCGGCGATCGACGACGGCGAACTCGAGCGGCAGCTTCGCGAGGCGTTGGCCGACCTTTCCGTGAAGGACGCAGCCCAACGGATCGCGGTCGAGACCGGACGGCCGCGTAAACAAGTCTACCAGCTGGCGCTCTCCATCAAGAATCAGACGTCGTGAGAAAAACCCGCCAGCGGCGACGCGCCTACCGGCGCGGCCTTTCTGCGGAAAAGGCAGCGGCCTGGTGGTTGCGGCTCAAGGGATACCGGATTCTGGCCAGGCGGTTTTCCGTTGCGGTCGGCGAGATTGACCTGATCGCCAAACGAGGTTCCACCGTCTGCTTCGTCGAGGTCAAGGCGCGCCGGGACCCGGGCCGGGGTCTTGCGGCGATCACGCCCCGCCAAGCGAGGCGGATCGCGCGCGCCGCCGAGGCCTTCCAGCAGGCACGGCCCGATCTCAGCGGCTGCGATATTCGTTTCGACGCCGTCGTGGTGACCGGGTTGCGGCCGCCCACGCATCTGCCGGGCGCCTGGCGGCTGGACGGTTGAGCGATACCGTACTCGACCGGGCCATCCGCCAGGATAAACGGAGCGGTTTCATCAAACCCCTTTTCCAGGCGGCGGCGTGACCTTTAATATGTCGACGGCGCCGCTGTTCATTGGAAGCCGTCGGGTTAGGACACAGGACTGGGTGAGCATGAACAAGAAAGACATCCCTTACCGATCGCTCGGCCTCCGGCTATGCGTGCTCGGCATGTTGCTCGCCGTTGCTTCCGGTTGTGCCAGCGCCGCCGTCGGGGCCGGCGCGGCGGTCGGGGCCGGCGCGGCGGTCGGGGTTGCCGCTTTCGAGGAGCGGGACCTGAAGACCGTCGCCCAGGATACGGCGACGGCCGCCAAGGTCCGGCTCAAGATGGTCGATGCCGGCGAGAAGTACGTGACCAACATCGGCATCGCGGTCTTCGAGGGCCGCGTGCTGCTGACCGGCGCCGTGCCCGACGAGTCCATGCGGGTGGTGGCCATCCGCGAGGCCTGGGAGGTCGAGGGTGTCAAGGATGTCCTCAACGAGATCCAGGTCAGCGACGCCGGCTTCGTCGACATGGCCAAGGATTCCTGGGTGACGGCGCAGCTGACGTCGAAGCTCACTCTCGACCGAAGCATTCACGCCATCAATTACGCCATCGAAACCGTTAACGGGACCATTTACCTCATCGGCATCGCCCTCGACCAGGGCGAACTCGACCGGGTCATCGCGCATGCCCGGTCCATTGGCTACGCACGCCGGGTGATCAGCCACGTGCGCGTCAAAGACGCGGCCTCGTGAAGGCGCCCCCCGACATCCGGACCCGTTTGGTTGCCGCCGGCCAATGTGCCGACGAGGACTTCCCGCTGGCCGAAACGGCGCTCGATCTGGCCGCCGTCGACAGGCCCGGCGTCAAGCTCCAACCCTATCGCCGCCACCTTGGTGAGATCGCCGCCGAGACGGCCGCCTACATCAGCGGGAAGCGGGCCGTCGATCTGGATCAGCGAATCGAGGCCCTGGTCCAGGTCATCGCCCGGCGCTTCGGCTATTCGGGCACAGAAGACACCTTTGACGATCCCGACGCCACCAACCTGACACGCGTCATCGACCGCCGTATCGGCGTGCCGGCCGCCCTCGGTATCGTCTACCTGACGGCGCTCCGCACCCTAGGTTGGCCCGCCGTCGGCATCGATTTCCCCGGGCGTTTCCTGATCCGGCTCGAGCACGACGGCCAAAGAGCCATGCTCGACCCCTTTTCCGGTGGTGATACCGTCGGGCCGCGGGAGCTTCGCGACATGCTCAAGGGTCTGTCCGGGAAACATGCAGAGCTGCGCCCGGTCGACTATCAGGAAATGACCGACCGCGAGGTCCTGATGCGCCTGCAGGGCCGGGTTCGCTCGCGGTTGCTGCGTCAAGACCGCATGGAAGAGGCCGCCGAGGTCATCGAGACGATGCTGCTCTTCGCCCCCGATACAGCGCACCTGTGGCGCGAATGCGGCTTCCTTCATGCCCGCCTCGACAATCGGCGGCGCGCGATCGCCGCCCTCGAGGAGTTCATGAAACGAGGCGACACAGGCGACTCGCGCTACAACGCGGCGCGCCTATTGCAGGAACTGCGCCAGCGGCTTAACTAAAGGCCGGGAAACGCGAGCTTTTCCTGATCAGCGAGGAGACCGCCATGGCCTTACGAGTGGCCATCCAGATGGACCACGTCAGCACCATCGACATCAACGGCGACAGCACCTTCGTGCTCGGTCTCGAGGCCCAGCGGCGCGGTTATGAGCTTTGGCACTATGAGCATACGGGTCTCAGCCACCGCGACGGCCGGGTGACGGCGCGCTCCGAACCGATGGAACTGCGCCGCGAAGGGGGCAATCACTTCACCCTCGGCGAGCCGGTCGACCTCGACCTATCCGACATGGACGTGGTCCTCATGCGCCAGGACCCGCCGTTCGACATGTCCTACATCGCCGCCACCTTCCTGCTCGAACGCATCCACCCTGAGACGCTCGTCGTCAACGACCCGGTCGAGGTGCGCAACGCGCCCGAAAAACTCTTCATGCTGCGCTTCCCGGATTTGCTGCCGCCCACCTTGATCAGCCGCGATCCCGTCAATATCCGCGAGTTCCGGGCCGAACAGGGGGATATCATCATCAAACCGCTGTTCGGCAACGGCGGGGCCGGGGTCTTTCACCTGACACCCGACGACGAGAACCTCAACTCGCTCCTCGAGATGTTCGCCGGGATCAACAACGAACCCCTGATGGTCCAGCGCTACCTGCCCGAGGTCCGCGAGGGCGACAAGCGCATCATCCTGGTCGACGGCGCAGCGGCCGGCGCCACCAACCGTGTCCCCCAGGCCGGTGAGGCAAGGTCCAACATGCATGTGGGCGGGCGACCGGAACCCATCGAACTGACGGCAAGGGACCGGGAGATCTGCGAGGCCATCGGTCCCGAACTCAAGGAGCGCGGCCTGATCTTCGTCGGCATCGACGTCATCGGCGGCTACCTCACGGAAATCAACGTCACCTCGCCGACCGGGATTCAGGAAATCAACCGTTTCGATGGCGTCACGCTCGAAGCGGACATCTGGGACGCCATCGAAAAACGACTGACCTGATCGCCGAAGGGGTGGGGCTCCTGTCGTCGTTTACCGGCAGCCCGTCGGCAGCTGCCGAATTACAACTTTTCCGACGTAGTAAACAAGATAATTTCCCGTATAATAGGCACGATCAAAAACCAGGAGGATCGTGGCATGGTCGCGCGCGCCAATACAGTCGCCTTCCAAGGGATTGAAGTCGTCGAGGTCGGGGTCCAGGTGCAGATGGCCTCGGGGTTGCCGGCGTTCACCTTGGTTGGCCTGCCCGACAAGGCGGTCGCCGAAAGCCGGGAGCGGGTGCGCGCGGCGCTCCACGCCATGGGCCTGGCGCTGCCGCCCAAGCGCATCACGGTGAACCTGTCACCGGCGGACCTGGCCAAGGAAGGCAACCACTTCGACCTGCCGATCGCCATCGGCATCCTGGCCGCCATGGACATCCTGCCTATGGACGACGTCGTCGCCCATTCTGCACTCGGCGAGCTGGCCCTGGATGGGACCCTGCTGCCCGTTGCCGGCATCCTGCCGGCCGCTGTCGACGCGGCGAAACGGGACCGCAGCCTGATCTGCCCGGCGCCGCAGGGCGGCGAAGCGGCCTGGGCCGGCGGGCGTGACGTCATTGCGGCACCGAACCTGGTGGCCTTGGTCAATCATTTCCGTGGCTCGCAGGTGCTGGCGGCCCCCGCGGCGCCAGGTCCGCCGATGACGACGGCGACCGGCACCGGGCAGGCAGACCTGGCCGAGGTCCGAGGTCAGGAAACGGCCAAACGGGTGCTCGAAATCGCCGCCGCCGGCCGCCACAACCTGCTGATGGCCGGCCCGCCCGGATCGGGGAAATCGATGCTGGCGGCGCGCCTACCCGGCCTGTTGCCGCCCTTGACCAGCGAGGAGATCCTCGAGGTCAGTATGATCCAGAGCCTCGCCGGTCTGCTCGAGGGCGGAAGGCTGACCGACGCCCGCCCCTTTCGCGAACCGCATCATTCGGCCTCCATGGCGGCGATCGTCGGCGGCGGCAATCGGCCGAAGCCGGGGGAGATTTCCCTGGCCCACCGGGGCGTTCTCTTTCTCGACGAATTGCCGGAATTTCACCGCACCGCCTTGGAGGCGCTCCGTCAACCGATCGAGAGCGGCTTCGCCGTGATCGCCCGGGCCAACGGCCACGTCCGCTACCCGGCCCGTTTCCAATTGGTCGCCGCCATGAACCCTTGCCGTTGCGGTTACCTGGCCGATCCGGCCCGGGCCTGCCTGAACGCCCCGGGCTGCGCCGATCGGTACCAGAACCGGATCTCCGGTCCGCTGCTCGACCGCTTCGATCTTTTCGTCGACGTACCGGCGGTGCGGCCGCAAGACCTCGCCCTGCCGGCCAACGGAGAGACCAGCGCCGCCATCGCCGAACGGGTCATCCGGGCCCAAACTTTCCGTGCCCGTGTCGACACCGAGCGCCCTGGCGACCCGGGGGAACGCGAAGGGGGGCGCCTGGACGACGGGGCCCGCAACCTGTTGCTCGAGGCGGCCGAACGTCTCGGCCTATCGGCCCGGGCCTATCACCGGGTTCAGCGGGTGGCCGCCACCATCGCCGATCTCGACGGTCGCGAAACCGTATCGCGCCCGCATCTCGCCGAAGCCTTGTCCTATCGCTGCCTTGACACGAAGGGTTCGCGGATGCGCTCCCGAACCGATCGGCAAACGGGATGAACGGCGGCCGCGCCCCGGGACACGACGGGCCAGGAACCGGCGACTCCAATCTCTAGGGTCGTTTGATTGATCTTAGATGACGTCCGTGAGGGAGGGGTTCAGGTCCGCAACAGGAAATCGGCCGCCTCGATGTCACTGGCGTTGACGCTGACGATATCGGCCAGCTGGTAGGAGTTGGTTTCCGTCATTTGCGACGGGTTGTCCGTATAGTAGACGGCGACGCCGTCGCTGCCAGTGTTGGCGCCCATGATGACGATGGCCGGTCCGGTGACGCCGCTCGACAGGTCTTGTGGTGTGATGCTCAGCGTGATGGGACTGGCTTCGAAGTAATCCACGCCGGCGGTCAGATTGCCAGTCGTGCCGAACCCGAAATCGGCATCCGACAGACTAAACACGTCGTTCTCGGCGGCATCGTAGTCGAGGATGGTGTCGGTGCCGAGTGACTCGGCATGGGCCAGGGCATCGGCGCCGCTGCCGCCGGCGAAGGCGAATTCGTCGGCCCCGTCACCGCCGGTGACCTCATCGTCGCCTTCACCCGATTGCAGGATGTCGTCGCCGGCATAGCCGAAAATGTTGTCCGACCCGCTGCTGCCGTACAGGCGATCGGCCCCGTCCTCGCCATGGAGGTCGTCGTTTCCCTCGCCGCCAATCAGGGTATCGTCGCCGCCGCCACCCCAAAGGGTGTCGGCGCCGGAACCGCCGTCCAGGTAATCTGCGCCGTCAGCCGTCAATCCCAGCGGGAACGAGAAGTCGCCAGCCAGGGCCGAACCCGTATCGGGCACGTCGCCGTGCAGTCGGTCGGCGCCGGCACCGCCGAACAGGGTATCGTCTCCTCCGCCGCCGGACAAGATGTCGGCGGCGCCGTTTTCCGAAAAGACAGGATTGGTCAGCGGGGACGAAACGGAGTGGCTCGACGGATCGTAGTTGCTCGGCGTTTCCCCATAGAGGTAATCATTGCCCTCTTTGCCGCCGATGGCGTCGGATCCGCTGGTCCCGAGAAGGAAGTCGGCGGCGGCACTTCCGATGACGTTGTTGTAACGGGAGCCTTCCGCCGTTTCGACGGGATCATTTCGGTCCTCTTCGATGTGCTCCCGGGACCGGGTCTCAAGGGGCGGGGCCGGTGGCATTTCGAAACGGAATCCGAAACCAAAAGCGGAATCGGCGAGGACTGCGGCGCCCGGTCCAAGGCCGGCAAGCCCGGCGGTCACGAAGACCGGGGGCGTCGGATCATCAGGCGGTGGCCTGTCGTCGGTACCGCGAAGGGGGTCAGTCGTCCGCGTTCCGTTGTCCGGCTCGTTGGGGGCGGCTTCGGCGACCCCTTGCGCCGGCCCCAGGATCGGGCGCGGTTCGGGGATGCCGATGGGTGCCAAGGGAGAAATCGCCGCTGGATCGTCTTCGACGCTCTCGGCCGCCAAGAGCGCCTCTTCCGCATCGGCACCCCTCGCCAGGGCGTCGTCGAAGGCGCTGAGGGCGGCCAGTTCGCCGTCCACGGATGCGGATCCCGGCAGCCTTTCGAGCAGGGCATCCAGTTCTGCCTCGACGGCGGTTTGCGTAAACAGGTCGTCGGCTTCCCGGGCGATCGGGTCGTCGATACCGAGGAAAGCATGGACGATTTTTTCGTCGGCCTCGATCTGGGCGACCCAGTCGGCGGCCACTTGATCGAGAGGGTCGGTCGCATCACGCGATACCGGTTCGGTTTGTTGGCGGGCTTGGTTGACGGCCGCCTCGAGGGCCGCATCGGCGGCCAGTTCGGCAAAGCGGGCCTCGGCGGCGATGGCAACGGGGTCAGTGGCAACGGGGTCGGTGGCAACGGAGGCGGTGGCAGGGGCTTCGAGGCGATCCGCGCCGGATCGGCCCTGCGGCGGGATCGCGGCGCTCCAGGAATGACCGCTTTTGCTTTCGACTTCGGGGATCCAACTGGCCTCGAACGAACCGTCTGGCACCAATTCCTCCATCGCGCAGACCGGCTATGCCGCGACTCCAATGGATTCGCGACCGGTACGGCTTTCAATGATCAGGGTACCCCTAAAAGGTTCGCAATCAAAACAAAGTATTAAGCCAACTAACCTATTTATTTAGGGGCTGTCCTAGCTAAGGACGTTTTTGTCTCGAATTCACCCATGTCTTTAATTGGTTAAGCAGTTCCCGGTGATCACCTCCATTGAACCGCCATTCGCACTTCTTTAGGAACAGGTGAAAGCTCT
>Ga0209680_1000114_pt1 | contig 20563 bp, 14 predicted proteins | sample WorMetLIZISLAND1_FD_187413 | JGI IMG/M metagenome (GOLD analysis project Ga0209680, IMG submission 187413) | Marine gutless worms symbiont microbial communities from Max Planck institute for Marine Microbiology, Germany - Olavius loisae LIZARD... ... | reverse complement strand
ATCTCTTCTCTCTCTCTCTCTCTCTCTCTCTCTCTATAGCGGTCTTTTTGAGCACATTGGTGACAACGCCGTTCTCGTGCGGGTAGATCAGCACATAATCAGTGATATTTGCTCGTTTTTTTACAGGCGGTATATTTTTGGTTTTGCCACAACATATCTGCGACGTTTTGCTAGTAATGCGCTGGATTTTTTTTTAACAGCAATAAACTACCCGAGAGAGACGCCAATGTGCCCTACTGGGTAGCTATGTTAAATTTTGTTGCATTTTGACAAAAATTCGCGCATCATAGGGCTAGCAACAAGTCACCGATAGTTCATAGCAATCTCTCAGAATGCAACGATGTTCTTATATCGTGTATTTATAGACCCCCAAAAAATCGACCTTATCACATATGCCTATATACCCGACCTGTTTTACGAAAATCGTTGTGTACAGCAGAAATATTTTTTTGTGATTTAACATATAAAGCCTGCGCAAAACAGCCTTGATAGTAAAAATATATGCAAGAAACTACTGAAATAACGAAAATACACGTGTTAAAACCTAATATTTGCTGAGTTATAGAAGTATTCACCTACGGTCGCAAATGTTCCCTATAACCCTAACCCTAACCCTAACCCTAACCATAAATGTTCGAAATTGGTGCCAAATGGTTTTGATACTTAAAATATGTGCAACGAAAAATAAAATAACGATGAAATATATGCATATGGATACGCATAATGTGCTCAAATGTAACCCTAACCCGAATCCGAATCACTGTCAATATAATTTCTATACTGCAAATCTTCTTCACATTCACTTTGACTTTTTACCGCACGATGCACTTTAGTGCAAAGCGCGGTATTGCGATCGCATGTCGTCTGTATGTCTGTCTGTCTGTCCGTCTGTCCGTCTGTCTATCTGTGACGTTGGTGGATTGTGATCGCATAGGTTGGAATACATCCGAAATAATTTTACCATTAGATAGCATGGGATGTTCGCTCTCTGCAAACCCAAACATCATGGGTCTACTCCAAAGGGAACACCCCAAACTTGGGCCCAAAGTGACCCACCCCCTGTTGATTTGAGAGTCGGAGACATTCGATAGCAAATTGCGGCCGAATGGTTACAGATAGCGCAATGGTCACAATGGTCAATGACAAGCCTATAGGAAACTACCATCGCTCTTTCTAATGGTTCCTCGCTGACCCCCTACGACCTCTCCTCCCCCCAATGGGGGTTCCATATGCCCCAAGATACTCGAATGGCCATATCTCTGCAACGGGTGATCCGATCCACTTCATGTTTAGGGTTTTCAGGGTCGGCGGATCGAATGGCGCTATTTACGGTTCGAACAAATCCAAGATGGCGGCCACCGCCATGTTGGAAAAATTTCAACTGGCGATATCTCCGCAACCGGTCGTCCGATCCACTTCATGTTTGGTTATAGGGTGGGGTTTTCGGGGACGGCGGATCTATTGGCGCTATTTCGATTCGAACAAATTAAAGATGGCGGCCGCCGCCATCTTGGATAATTTCGAATGGCCATATCTCCGCAACGGCTCACGATCTACTTATATAGCGCGCATCGCGCGGTCGTCTGCGATAGCACAGCTTTCTTGTCTTTACTATATAGCCAATATGCGCACTGCTTTAGGACCCTAATCACTGTTAAGCTATCAAAGGCTCCCCAATCTCTGGCTTTCAGTTAATTAACCTATCCCACTCCCTCGGACTCGCCTTCAGAACTGTCTTGCACTGTGGTTAAAGCTCCTAAACCTCCTCATACAACACACAACTCATCTCTGCACTGGCTCGAGATTAATGAACGCATTATGTCACTCACCTAAAGTTCTTACAACCAGCCAACCTGACTACAGTACCTACACAATTATCTCTGGATGGTAGTAGCGATGGTAGTTTCCTATAGGCTCTCCATTGTGACCGTTGCGCTACCTGTAACCATTTGGCAGCAATTTGCGATCGAATGTCTCCGACGCTCAAATCAACATGGGGTGGGTGACTTTGGGCCTAAATTTAGGGGTGTTCCCCTTGGAGCAGACCCTTCATGTTGGAGTTGCAAAGAGCGAACGTCCCATGCTAACTAATGGTGAAATTATTTTCGAAGAATTCCAACCTATGTGATCACAATTCACCAAGGTCACACGGTCACATACAGACGACATGCGATCGCAATACCGCGCTTTGCACTAAAGTGCATCGCGAGGTAAAAATACATCACGGAAGAAACCAAAACAAACGCCACAAAAACCAAAACAAACAAACAAAGCAAACAGATATTCAATTGGAGTAAATAAACGAGCTGTTCGGTTCGGTCTACATGTAGAACTCGCTCCTAAACTACTGTCAGGTTGAACTGAAAGCCAGAGACTGGATCGAGCCTTTGATAGCTTAACAGTGAATAAAGCAGTGAATCTGTTCAGTCTACATGTAGAAAACGCTCCTCATCTGCTGTCACCTTAGCTCGACAGTATCTTCCTCATTACAAATCGCCAACAGCTCTTTTAAATGGTAAAATAAATGGTAAATAGCTTCCGATATTATAGAGCGCTGGAAAGCATCAGCATAGCGTCAGCTTTATCTACCGCTCTTATACCCATGCCACTCCTGTCAGCGTTGATGGATTGGGATCTGGCATCATGCCAGATCCGAGTCCATCAACGCTGACAGTCTAAACTCAAACTTCCTACAGCTCGGAAGAAGGAGTGGCGGCCGGCCACAGCGGGCAGTTCACCCCATGCGGATACCTGTCAACACTGTGATACAAATTACTGTTTGTTTTAGTTTCTTCATTTATATTTTTCTGGCTACGTGGGCTAGATTAATCTGATCACACTCAGCTTTGGAGTCCCCGTTAAACTCTTCTATCATGTCGTATCGTGTCGTAATTCATCATTGATTGCCATAGCTGCAGACGACAGTGGCGTATTTAAGAATTTGAAAAGGGGGATCCACCCCTCCTTTCCCTCCTCCTATTATCTTTGCATGTGACGGTCGGTTAAAAATTTTTTGTACAAGAATATTTACCTACCGGACCTAAATGAATCCTTTGTCAGTAATTAGATATTGTGAAGATATATGTAAAACTGACGAGACACAAACGATCAGCGTCTTGGTATGTTTTTAATTTCGAGTTGAACATTAGTCGAGACTGAATGCACAAAACTTATTTACTTATTTACTTACTGATATGCGTAAACGTGAGCGATAATTTCAATTTGTTTTCCCGCTGTTGCAAAGTTTATTATTAGTATCTATCGTCTTCTGTGTTTGATATTTGACGTATTTCTTCTGTTGGTTAAGGTGAAACATCTTTATACAAACTAGTAAATAAAACGCATTGCTCTAAGTGTGGGAAATTACAAGTTGCTGATCGGTGTGACTATTAACCGCACCGGGCAACACCGGATCGGACCGTACCGTGTCCGTACCGGCCCGAAATGACTGATTATTTCACTTCGACGACGAATTACAAGGCGTAAGACGAGCTAATTATCCGCAATTGACCAAAGAAATGAACCCTAGTCGACGCTGGCGATGAGTTGGTGACGGACGTATTCAATATTTCCTGCTTATTAAGTTGAAGCCCAAGCACCGTGGGTTCCATGTTTCGCCTTAGTTCTACTCGTAACGGTCGTCGAAGTGAAATAATCAGTCATTTCTGGCCTGGTACGGGCCCCGTGCGGTCCGGTGCGGTTAATAGTCACACCGTTATTAATCGGACGCAATGCAGTGGTTCTCACTCACTGCCCTTTGTTGCTGTAGAGCTACTGAAAAGGCGGTGTGACTAAATACTGCTCCGACTGCTCTGGCCCCTAGGTAGCTTTTCAGGGGAACAATTTCACACAGGCACAGCAGTCGCACGGCGTATGTAAATGCCGACCATAAAGTAGTCTTCAAAGGAATACTGATCCGGCTGCTGCAGTTGCTCCGGCCTCCTAACGGAAGCAACTTCGCCACGAAAGCAGTCGCACGACGGCAGTGACTGTCCATGCAATGCTCCGGCCCCCTAAGTAGGTTTTTAGCCGGTATGCATCGTTTTCATATTTGCAATATTTTAACGTAATTTCTTAGATACGACCATGCTTGCAGTATTTTACATTTAGGAATTTGCGGTTTACGTGTGCTGAGTTATGGGCGTTTGCTGTAATGTTTATTGTGTGTTAGCTTCAACTTTACGTTTACATAGGCTATGAATAGTTTTCATATGACTATGGTCTTGAAATACGGAGTTGAGGAAATGTCTTTGTCGCAAACAGATATTCAATTGGAGTAAATAAACGAGCTTTGTTCAGGACGGTCTGTTCATAGTTACACATCACCTAATTACGTATGCCTCAGGTGTCACAGGACTTCTTCGCCAAACTACCCATTAGGCCTATTGATTGGATTGCTATACACTAACCGGAGCAGTGCTGTGGACTGCCGGAGCAGCCCGAGCAGTATTTAGTCACACCCTTGAAAAGGTATCTGAAGGCGGGACATGTTCATACGAGCAAGTTATTGAACTAGAAATGTCTAAGCGTCGTAAACTAGAAGTTGCTGATACAACACAGTGGTCCACTGCTGCTGCAGTCCCACTGAATTGGGATCTGTGTATTCTATGCCAAACCAGGACTTGTGAACCACTGATATGCCCAACAGTAGCAGGGTACACGTCTCTGATCAACAAATTGTCTAGATTTGCAGAATTTAATGCTTTACCATGGTCCATTAATCTTGAACAAATAGATGATGGTAGTGGTGTACTTACAACATTTGACTACGAAAGGTGCCAAATATCACAAAGTTTGTCAAAATAAATATGATGCACAGAAGTTAAACCGTTTGTCTTCACCTGAGACTGTCATTAGTGATACATTTGTGGAATGTTCTTCGATCAACACACGGTCATGTACAACTGTTGCAGATATTAAGACTTCCAGTGAGAACTATTGAAGAGATTGAACTGAACTGAACTGTGACCAGATAATCTATGATGTACTTGTGTATTTACTGTTAGCTATGTGTCGTAACAGAACTTACTCAACCCCACTTAATTGTGTTGTAGATGTGTAATTGACAGTTCCTGGTGTGTCTTGTTTGTTTCAGACTAACAGAAATCAGCTGTTGAATTACTGTGCTATGCAAACATTTCAAACAACCTCACATGTGCAACTACAAGTACGTAATGATACAGTGCATTTATAGTCTGCATGTGTATGGATCTTTGTTCAAATGTTGCTCCACCTACTTATGTACAGAACACATTCACAGACATTGTTAGCTTAGTTCTTAATGTATACAGTTGTGCAAATAACCTTACCTGAAAATTACCTTTACATTACCGTGATATTTGCGTTAATGATTAGATGTAACTGTAGCTTAAGGAAATGACTTTACAGCTTGTGTCTCGCTCATTTCTCACTGTCCTTTACCTCCTCTAACAGAATACAAAGTGGCTTGTTTAGGTCCGGAAGTGAAATATTTTTACACTATCCATCTGCTCTAATGTGATTGCACAATATGTATAATAAAAAACGGACCTAATGTCTTTGACGAATATTACGAAATTGGAGGTACGTTTGTTGTAATTGTTGTGTGCATATAATAGCATACTTGAACTTGTTCGTGAAGACTACGAGGCACAGCGTAAAATACAATATCGGATCAACACTTGAGAAGTTGACAGCCATCTGTGTCCACAGATGGTGATTAGGTTCCAAATTCAGCATGTCCGCAGTTTTTGTCGAAGCAAATGGGGGACACATGAAGATTACGGGACCAATTGGATAACACTCGGCCTGTAAAGTACTAAATACTGTATTATTCAACAATTAACTGTTGTAGTAAGTTTTAAGAGAGCCAGTCAACTCGTCACACCATTTTTTCAGTGACGAGATGACCGTTACTTTTTCACGGTCATGTTACGAGTTGACTGCGTGACGAGTTGACCGCATGACGAGTTGACCGTCAAGAAAATTTAATGTTGTGACGAGTTGACTGGTATCCAGTTTTAAGATAGCCTACCAGTTAGCCTCGTCTCAATTCAGAACACAGCTGTACTTTGTATGGCTAGTTTTAAGATAAAGTATGTAGCTATGTTTATATAATTTTTCTGGGGAGGGGCAAGCTCCCTCCCGGTAAAAGTACAGAAACCTAGTGGCGCCCCCTAGCGAATGAAGTCAGAACTAAAGACATTATCAAGAACTGAATAAGTAGGATAAGTGTAGAAAATGAGGCCAAAAAACAGTTGTCCAAAAGTGAGTGAACTGCAGTTTCCGATCAACAAATTGGTTTGAAACATACAAAACAACACTAACTCTACCAATTTCAGCCACTTTTGAAGCAATCGGGTGGCGGCTGTCTTGTACTTTTATCCCATGGTAGAGTACCATGGTACTTTTTACCATGGTACCACTAAAAGGAAGTAAGGTGAAGGATAGCATGCCTGTGTACTTGCAGATTCGTCGCAGTGGGAGAACGAGGAAAAGAAATGCGCTATATTCTGATGAATTTGTAATGCCTAAAGCATGCAAAAAGGTAGGTCATGTATACATTAAATCCAGTTTTAAAACAGTGGTACTTAAATACTGGCAATATTTTCAATACAAAATATGACTGAACAAACGTTTGCATCAGGCAACAGTTTTGTATTATTGTAGCTTTTGTATTTTACATCAGCACTGCTGGATGTTTATGTGTACCAAAGATATGAAATGTAGAAAAAGGTTTTTGCATATGTGATTAACTGTCATAGCAGGCATGTGAATTCTATATTGGTCAGTTATTGTGTAGTGGTGTTTGCTATTTTGCAATTGCTGTATATCCTATTGTAGCCGCATGGTCCAGGTATTGTCTTTCAAAGTTTAAAATTATTTACACTTTGTTTTCTACGTTTAATATTAATTTGTAGTGTTTATATGATAGTTATATAGTGCAAGGCTTGTGAATTTTATTGTGCTTACCATCTGACTTCATAACGCCGAGGTTCTGCAGTAATAGGCCGCTGATCCAACATTCTGGCCGAGCATAAGTAATCTTCTAACAGTTGCTTCAATTGCTATGGTTTATGTTCTAGGGTACTGTAGATCAGTAACTGCCAAATCACATTTTGGCTGCCATAATGCATTCCTTGCTTTTTTCAGAAAAGAAAATGGATGGTTATCTCTGCTGAGCCAGTAGTTTGCTGCAGATACCTTGATTGTGAACTGTTGTTATATCATATTTACAGATTTTACTAACATGTTCTCTGCTAACCTTATGCATACAGTAAATCAGAAATATGATTTGTGTTGTTATTGTTGTTTACTATCATTGTAATTAACCGTGATTAATAGGCTGGGGGGGAGTAAAAATTGGGGAAAAATGGGAATGAGTGATCGGGTATCGACCCAAAACAATAAGAGTTCGAGTTTTTCTGGTTCCAAACTACTGTGCCAAGTTTCTTCAAAATCCGTTGAGAATTATGACTGCAATCGAGTTGACAGGGGGCGTAACAGACATAACTGATCTTATAATTTGTCCCATGCTATGCAATAGCAATGGGACAGATAACAAGTAGGCCTAAACAGTGTTTTTCAGTTATTGACTTAACCATAGATGATGCTACTAACTAGTATTATAATTGATGAGTGTCAATGACATATCTGTACTAAATCTTTTGCATTTACTGTACAAATTTTACAGCAGTAGAGGCATGATTTTATAGTGGAGGACTCTATACTATATATATAATAACGTATACGGCTGTTTTTGCATTATCATTCATTCATTCATTCTAAGAACTCAGCAGATGAGCATGGATTACAATAGTAGTTAAAAAAGTTGTGAAATGCCAAGGCCAACGAACGGCCACTTACAAGCTTATAAGGCAATAATTACACTGGGCCAAAATATACCTACATATTGTTTAACAAGTACGAGTATAGTATATATGTGGATGCTACTCTTCCCAGCTAGGCCTACCAGAATATACACCATTGTTTGAAAATGAATTTCCCAACTGCCATACATGGCTGTTAGCCTGTTATGCTATAACATGTTCACTCTCTGCAAAATGTTGGAACGATTTCTTGTACTGGACTATGTTTTTGAACTGAAAATGAGTTTTAGTTACCTAATTACTAATTAAGTACAAGCTGGATAATAAACTTGACATGGCGATTGTCTGAGGAATCATGGTGTGAATATATATATGCAAAGTTGTATTTTGATTAGTTACGAAATTTCAAAGCAATAGGGAAGACGAAAAGAAGAACATGAAGAAGCAAGAAAACCACAACTGTCATGGCCATTAGGGATGCTTCGGCATCTAAAAGCACAACTGAACAATGCAGAACAACAGTCACATGTATGGTGTGTCGTATCATGATGTGTTGCATATTCTTTTTCAGCTGTCCTGTTGATGCATTTCATTTGCATTTGTAGAGAATGAAGAAATGTGTGTGGAAAATACTGAAGCAGCAACTGAAGGAAGTTTGTCATGCTGTAAGGACTCATCAGCATTTCTCCAGTCTGATGCTGAGGTTTGTAGGTTTTATCTGTCTGGTCTTTTAATGCCTCTGCTCACGTAGTGTGGCCGGAGGCATTATGTTTTGGGTTACTTTGTCCGTGCGTCCGTCCATGTGTGCGTGTGTCCCGAAGAACGTGAACACGATATCTCAAGTATTACTGGACACACTTGCACCAAACTTTCAGCAGTTATGCATATTGGGACAATACTGAATCCGTCAAATTTTTAGGTCAAAAGGTCAAGGTCACGGGTCATATATGCGGGTGGAGGCATACACAATTGATGGTGTCGTTACAGTCATCTAGTTAGTCTGTTTTACTAAATTAGTAAAATTCAAGGGGGTACCGCGGTGGCAGTCCCACCGCCGTTCAGGCCTAGCAAACCTGCCCTCTGTGGGAGCTGTCCCCTAGTCGCCCCATATTATTGTAGACTAGGGGACTTGCTGTGTTTATTTCTGTAACGGTTATTTGTATCCTTTTTGTGTGTGTGTATTTTCTGTTTTTTATGTTTTTTTGTGTTATTTTCCTTTGCAGATTTCTCCTTCAGTACTTTGATACTGTTGGTTGGGTCTTTTGACCTGTAAAAACTGTCTCCCATATAACCTATACTGTGTTGGAGGGGACGTAAAACACTGCTCAATCAATCAATAGTAAAATTCAAATTGTTCTTGCTATGCTGGATATTTCAGTGCAAATGATTTGCATTTTTGGCAACTTATGTACGCCAAATGAAAACATAGGGGTTGACTTTTTGCTTGTGCCTTGTTGTGTGGAGCTTTGTACGAATTTGAGTAAGCATTGACTGCTATATATTTGCACTATTACGTTGCTGTTAGGCTTTAAAATAGCAGAAAAATGATTTGGTGATAAATCAGATACCAGTACAGCATCGCAGTGAATCAGTGGCTCAGCATCATTTTTCTGATCAGGAGACAGAGGTAGACTACGTATTGTCTTTCGCTTTTCTGCGCTTTGTAGCAGGCTTGTGACATTCTTTTCATACACCAACTCCTGTCTACAACTCCTGCTTTTAAATCCTTACTGGTCTTTTGCTGAGATGCACCCCCACCCCCCTGAGGCAGGCTGGTTAGTTGGCATAGAGAGATATCGGCCGCTGGCATCTGGGTTTTCTGGGGGCCCTCTTGCTGGGCGTTTTTTGCAGATATGAGCCAATCAACACTTGAAGGATATATGCATTCTCTGAGCACTTTCTAGTTTGTTGCATTATCCTTGCAGGAAATGCTCAATATGATACTTTGCTTTATATGATGCTTGCTGCATGTGTTTAATTGTGTAGACGTCAACAGAAAGCTCAGCACGCAAGTCTGAGCCGGTACAAGTAAAGCGTGGTCAGAAGGTAAATCACATATCAGGTGTTATTTTATTTTTATTTATTTAGTTATAAAGATGGACATGCAGTGCACAAACATTCACAAGGAACTCAATAGTACGAGGGGAGACAACACAAACTAAGAGAGAAAAAATAAAATATAAAATTCAAAATAAAAACTATTACCGCAGCAACTCCAGCATATGAATAGGACTAGAATGATCTACATAAGTTTTTGATAACACTAATTTGTCTGCATTCACACATTTATTTCTGAATAATTTATGTACTTGCTGGTACTTAACGTAAGAAAAGTTCAAAATGTGAACATAGAGGTGGGTCCACAGTACGTGTTTGCTGACTACTGGGTCGATATCCGTTGGTTCTACACAGTTGTAAAAGCCTCATATAGCAAAATCTCAGACCTGACTTATGCTGTAATTAGTGATATTTCAGATTACAGCGAGGTCCACTTCTCGACACCACACCCCAGTTCCGGTACAACGACTCAGTCGCCATGGCAGCGCAAAATTTACAGTCATTCGCATAAGCAAACCTCCCACATTTACCAGCTGTAAGCCATGTGGAATTATATAGGCTGCAATATGGGCCTGTTTTTTATGCATGACAGCATATGTGCTAAAGTGCGTGTAATATGCTATCGCCCATCTATCTGTCTGTCCGTCAGTCCATCTCTCTGTCCGTCCGTCACACAGGTGGATCACAGGTACTTGCTGTAAATAACTGACTGTCTCCAGACGTAACTTGTCTCAACTGATTTATGTCTGATGCCTTAAAGTCTCAAAGCTGGGAAATGGTATACTCTACCGTTTTTTGCTTGTAAACAGTTTCTCAAGTTATGCCATTATTAGTGCATCTGGTCATATTGCAGACAAAAGCAAGAGAGACTTACAGTTATATATCACTGGCTTTGTACCACGAGGTGGCCTCTGACAACACTGTGCCATTTCATCAGGCATCCTGCATATATTCACATGTTATATCCCCAGAAACTAAATTATGTAGGGTACATTTCTGCCTCTAACAGTTCTCTGGCATGTACAGTTTTCCGGCTTGTATTAGGACCTGACATCTACTGTTTTTGCAACATATGTATAATTATAATTGAACAGCATTGCTAAAACTTAGATTTTGTGATATGTGCAATAAACAGTTGGCAGGCACTCCGAAGGAGGAGATGAAGATGAAGAAAGGAGGGAAAGGAACGAAAGGAAAAGATGGAAAGTCTGGGAACAGACAGCTGCAGCAAGAGAGCAAGGTGCGACAGCAAGGCAAACTTGCCATCGACGACATAATACCAGAAACACTGGCTACCACCACCACGACTGCTACAGGTGTGTGTAGTTTTTTTATAATTTCTTCACTGATGGAGAGCCCAAGGAGTCTTACTTGTTGGCATACCACTTTCATCACATAAACTACAGGGTTCACTCCGCAGTGGTTGGCCCACTTGTCACCAATGTGCCTGATCGTGTAACCAATGTGCCTAACACTGTCACCAATGTTCCTGTCACCAATGTGCCAAGTTTGTCACCATTGTGCCAAGTTTGTCACCATTGTGCCTATTTGTCACCAATGTTCCCTGAACGTGTAGCCAATGTGCCTTGGTCGCTGAGTGGGGTAGGGACCGTAGGCTACCTTTCGACTAAAGTTGCTATTCACCACTTTTGTTTGTGTGTGTGTTTTTTGTGTTTTTTTTGCTAGACTATTTGAACTGTGCATACCGAGCTTCATTGGTTGGACGTTCCTGAACGAATCAACTACAAACTCAGTATGCCGATGCCAGCACAACAAAGCTCCTCGGTACCTGATGGACAACTGCACATTAGTTCCGACAGTGCCTATCGTCAATGGCTACGTTCTGCCAGTAGTCATGAAGTCTCTGTTCCACGGCACCGGCTCAGTACCTATGGACGTCGGGCATTTGCCGTCACTGGCCCGACTGTCTGGAACTCTTTGCCCGAGGACATGCGGGATCCAGATGTTTCTGAGGACAGTTACAGGCAGTCACTGAAGACGTTTTTATTTTCGCAGTACTAGTGTGTTCAGCGCATTAAAGGTTTTTTTTACGAGAATGCGCTATATAAATTTACATTTGACATTGACATTGTGTTTGGCCAACCTAGTCTCATAACCATGCAGGATGGGACAATAAGTAATAACTTATGTAGTGCGGCTGTAGTGTAGAGCAATAATGCTGATAATAATAATATCAATAATAATTAAAAGAGTACTCATAGATTGGAAACCTATGCGAATGCTGCTCATTACCCTCACATGACATCCGGGATTCGGATCCGGTTCATGTATCCAGAATACCCCTAAATATCATTACATCAAGTGCTGTAATGATTGGGGACATGCCCCATTTCTACAAAGGTACTTCTGGTGGTGTATTGCAGCCCGTTGGCACTGCTTTCCTGATACTTCAAGAAGCTCTTTGGCAGTTGTGATTTAGCTTGAAATGGTGACTGAGTGATGTAACACTTTATCCACTTCCAGACACCATCTTTAAAACATACTGGACATCTTTTCCCAGCTAACCAACACCCAGACTCTGTGCCGACCCAGTGACTGCCCATTCCTCAGATTCATTATAAATGGCTCTAATTGATCGTGCGTGCATTATAAATGTCAATATCCTATTGTAATGTATTGCACTGCAAATACAGCAGCACTACCTTGAAACAGGTGCTTCACTGTTTGGGAGTAACTGTATTGTAATTGTGTTGTAGAAATGGTGCAGCCGCAGAATGAGTTGGATTTAGCTGGTGATATGCAAGATGATGATGAGGAGGACACGTCAGCTCAGACGCAGGTGATCTGTGATCAAGTCTCTTATGCTAGTGCAGCAGAAAAAGAAAAACTACTTACTTGGTGGTACTAGCATGCCGCCTGGTGCACTTGTAGTTTAAAAGTAAAACAAGGTGTTTCTGATAACATTGGGCCTCATATATGCATGTATATGTGTGAATGTGTAGGATTTTGTAATTTTTGCAACCCGAACGGGTCCCTCACGCCATTCGTTGTTTTTATTTTTATTATTTTGCGTAATGCTTCACAAATTCGCAACCAATCCTAATTAAACTTCCCATGGATAGGCCTATGTAATATGCATCACTCACTGCATTGTCCACGCATGCATTGTGTTGGAGTTGAAGCTTTACTTATAACTAATTTACAAGTAAACAACTACATTTATTGTACAGATATTGGCAATAGCGCTGCTTGTAGTGTAGCCATCAAAAACAGACATTATAGCCATTAAGCATGGTTCTGCTAGCAAAGTCCACACGGTGGCAGTTCATATCAGCTACAACAGCAGTGGTGGTATAGTCCCTTCCGGCTGCAGTAAAACATTTTTGCTTTGTTACAAGTTAACTTGAACTTGAACTTGATAGTTGATGGACCAGGAAGCTCATCGGCTTTTGATGTCCATATCGTGCCAATATGTGTCCAATCGCGACTTGAAACTGTTCACTGAGGGTGCATTGACAACATGTTGTGGCAGACTATTCCAGTGTGGAACCACTCGGTGACTGAAGAAATACTTCCGTACATGTAATCTAGCCCGTGGTATAAACAGTTTCATGTTGTGACCTCTGATTGTGCTGACTGTGGGAGACAACTGGAAGAAAGTTGCTTTGTCAACTATATCTTTGCCATTCAATATCTTGTAAGCCTCGATGAGATCCCCACGCAAGCGTCTCTGCTCATGTGAAAGCAGTCCCAGGACCTTCAACCGTTTATCATAAGACATGTGATCTAAACCCCTCACCATCTTAGTTGCCCTCCGCTGAACTCCAAACACTCAATGTCTTTTACCAAATATGGTGACCAAGCCTGCACACAATACTCCATGTGTGGTCGGACATAGGATTTATACAGCAGTTGATAACTTTCTCTGTCAATTTTCCCAAATCTTCTCCGGTTAGTAGTACTGGATGCTAACAATGCATGATTTGTTATGCAGCAGCTGTCGCAAACTTATACGTCGTCAGTGGTACAGGAGCAACTTGCTAAACAACGAAAGAAAAGAGAGGTACTTTGCTGTCCATTTAGTGTGCTGCATTTTCACTTCCATTCTTTAGTACTAATACACACAGCTATAACATTATTTCTATTCCAAGGCACTTCATGAGCCTAGTCATGTTACATCTTCGCCAGTTTTCCATGTAAGATTTTCAGGTTTTGTTTGATTTCGGAGTTATGCACAGTTAATTTACGACCTACACCTTCAGTCACTTAACATTGGTTGTCATTGCCACAGCAGTGTAATTTACCAGGATTTGTTTGCCTGCACACCACTTATTATGCCTGGCACAAGAAAGAATTAGTGTAATTTTTCAGCTGACAGATACCACATCCTTGGTAACTTCGATCTCTATCGTTCCCAGTCTGGAGATGGGTTATCGACCCGTTCCTGTCTGTAGGATGCTCCACAGAAGTCTTGTGTTTGAATCTGAGGTAGGGCCATATGTTCTGCAGGTCTGCTGTGCTGGTCATATAACAATGTAAAATGTCATACAATGAGGTTAAAATATAAATGCTGCAACATGCTTTTTGGCTATATGCTGCTTAAATTCTCGGCTCTTCTGTCTGAATTATTTTGCTTTGGAAGGTCATATAAATCATTTGAATTTGTGTTCTATCTTTTCATAATGCAGACGATGAGAAATGTCACAAAATGTGGTGCATGATGTAACTGAACTTTTCTTTTTAACATCACAGTAGCACAGCAAGCTATGCAACCACTTGTATTGCTAGACCAAGCATCTGTCCGTGTGGCACGTGCTTGCATTGTATCCAAAGGAAAAGTGCGTTTTGCAATTTCTTCACTGATGGAGAGCCCAAGGAGTCTTACTTGTTGCCATACCAGTTTCATCACATAAACTACAGGGTTCACTCCGCAGTGGTTGGCCCACTTGTCACCAATGTGCCTGATCGTGTAACCAATGTGCCTAACACTGTCACCAATGTGCCAAGTTTGTCACCATTGTGCCCAGTTTGTCACCAATGTTCCCTGAACGTGTAGCCAATGTGCCTTGGTCGCTGAGTGGGGTAGGGACCGTAGGCTACCTTTCGACTGAAGTTGCTATTCACCACTTTTGTTTGTTTGTGTGTTTTTTCCTCTGTTTTATTCTGTCTTTCTTTTGCCTCTGTGTACGATTCAGTAATAATGATGATGACACCACGTGTATATGTACACTGATACAACAGTCTGTCACCTTGCTAATGACAATGCCTAGGCCTAAGCAGTTTGGTGTTAGGTGGCATTATTGCAAATTGCTGATATCTCCCCACAAAGGGACATAGACTGTATTTCATGATTTGCATTCGCTGATGCCACCTACTGGTAGTAAGTTTATCACTTTGTATGATGTTGGCAAATAATGTTTGTAATGAAGGAACGAAACCAGCTGGAGAAGGCGACCGGTGATGTCGAGCGAGCTAACGAGGATCCGACTTATGAACGAGACTACAACGACGACGATGACGACGGCGATCCGACTTATGCACCAGACGATGATGGCGATGATGATGATGATGGCGAGGCTCTGACTTCTGAGCCAGATGACAATCTGTATCACGCACCCGATATATCTGATGTTGAGGGAGATGATGCGGATCCCCCTGATGAACCAAACTGTAGTGGATCTACTAGCTTTGATGCAACTGTTAGTGGCTTAGCACGCAAAAAAGTCGTAGCGCAGAGAAAAATGCACTATGTAGATGTTTCTGCCAAAAAAACACCCACACAAACACGCTTATCCCGCAAAACAGCGGGTAAGCGTGTGCGTCTGAAGAAGTCATGCCCCGTACGGAAATGCCGTGCAGTGGTTGTAGCACTTCCCCGGCACCTGCGGATGAACCATGGGTGGTCTAGGCATGATTCGCTCATGGCTGTGAACAAGTATAAACTCCGTAAACCTTACACATACACTGATGACAAGAGATGCAGTAAAGCTGTAGTGGTAGTAGACTCCCATCGTTATAGAGTCTGCCCCATAGACGACTGTGCTGCGGTGATCAAAAGGCTACCGCCACACATTCGACACCACCACGGAATTAAAGATGAGAGCATTGTGAAACATTTGCTGAAAAGAGCTAAGCGTAGCGAGGACATTGACCATGTCGACAGTGAACACAGCATGTCCAGTGATGAAGATGATACGCAAGACGACGAAACTGTGGACAGCATAATGAGTGGAGGTGATGATATGCAAGATGATGAGGATGCGGATGCAGGAGATGACACATATGGTGAAGATCAGGTGAAGCCAACAACTGCAGATGCTGATGAAGATTGTAATGACAGTGAAGACCTGTTGGCCAGTTTTGAGCAGTGGCTGTTATCTGCTGATGGCGGCCTCAAATCAGACAGATCTGCGAACCAGCACAAGAAGCAGGCGTGGACAATTGTTTGTGTCACTGGTAAGGCGTCATGTCCCGTGGATGTTTTTTGCAAGAAATCTTTACTGAAGAAATTTCTTGGTGGTTTTGCTGCAGATAAAAAGTTCATGCCAGGAACGACAAAGAGCTACCTTGCAAGTCTGGTGCATTTTGGACATTATTTGCTGACTCTGGAACATATTTCAGAAGAATCGAAGTCCCGTATCCAGACATTGTTAGGTTGCCTGCAGCGGTGGATTGTCGCGTTCCGGAAAGAAAGTAGCGAGAGAGCATTGGTGAAGATGGATACTGATGTTAGGAAACTGATCACAGCGAAAGATGTACAGAAGTTTGAACGTAGTGCAGTGGCACGAGATGCCATTAAGCTCATTGCTTCTCTTCAGAGAAGTTCAGATTCTGGTACTGACACTGCAGCCACGACTACTCATGCACTGTCAGTGCAGGAGTATGTGTTAGTACGTAATTATTTGTTAGCCAATATTGTCCTTGCAAATGCCAATCGATCGGGTGTCCTGTCGAACATGTTAATCAGTGACGTACTGGAGGCGCGCGAGATTGACAACTGTATGGTTGTTTCGGTTTCGAAACACAAAACAGCTTGGAAACATGGGCCAGCCAAGATAGTTCTCACGAAGCCAGTATATACGTGGCTCAAGTTGTTTGTCTGCCATGCAGTGCCACAGATGAGTGGAAAGCAGCATAACCAAGGTTATGCTTTTGTCACTGCCAGTGGAAGTGTAATGCCAAGCAGCATGATTAACAAGCAACTCCAAGCAATGTGGAAGAAGGCAGAACTTGGTGACGGGATAACATGCACTCTTGTAAGAAAGACGGCAGTGACAGCAGTTCATCAAGAAGCACGTAGCCATATTGGCAATTTAGCAGATCTGATGAACCACCAGACCTCGACAGCAGAGCGATGTTATCGCATGGCTAACAGAGAGAAAACTTGTGTGGCAGCAGCAAAGACACTGTCAGACCTTACGGGACTTCACAAAGACAATCAGGATTTGGCAGCAGAGGCAAGCACATCAAGTTCAGACACGAGAGCAGTCTGGACACAGAAACAGCTGAAAGATTTGCACGATGTTTTTCGTGAGGAAATAGATGCTGGTGACATTGCCTTGCAGTCCGTGCGGACGAAGCTGACGAACTGCAAGTTGTTGAACAATTATACAGTCCGACAAGTGTTTGATAAGTTACGCAGAGAAATGGTCAGGACTGCAGAGCAAGGTCTGGAGCAAGATAGTGCAGTTGAGCAGAGACCAGCTGACACAGAGAACTCAGACGCAGAATCTGAATCCATCATACCGCCAAGTACACAAGGAGTTTGCAAAGTATTTACCTCCTTTGAGGCACAAGTCCTCATTGAAAAGTGTGACAGCATTATTAAAGGCGGTCCCATTTCCACTGACAGAGTAAAGGAATTACTCAATGCATCTCACGCTGGCATGCAACTGCTGGAAAAGTTTACCATGCCACAAATTATTAACCGCCTCAAGTATGAGCGGAAAAAACTGGTGTCGTTTAGTAGTTCAGTGTAATGCTCAAACAAACATTCATTCAACGTCCAAATTATTTGTGTTAGCAGTTAAAATGAAAAAAATGCCACGAATTCATAGGCACAAATTACATGTATGTTCACTGCTGTTTTTTGGACTTAACCTTAACCGAAAAACTGCCCTAAATTTTAACGAGCCAGCAGAATTGTGGGGGAAAATATCTTCACCTTGCAACGTCTATTTGGAACCATCTCTGGCCATGGACAGTGACAGGCCATCTAAAACCAAAGCCTGATTTGTGTTAGCATGAGTAGCAGCCGATTGCATGAATTCTGTTAGCTGACTAGCAGCCGTTATTGCCAATGGAAGTGTAATACCAAGCAGCATGATTAACAAGCAACAGGACATGTTTTTGGTTTTTTTGGCAGAAACATCTAGAACGTCTGTTTGAAACCACCTCTAGTCATGTAGGCCTGCGTTTGAAACTGGAGCTTGTTAAATATGAACTGTTGGGACTAACGAATGTGCCCTTACCACTAAACATCAAACAGCATTCTGATCTGTAATAGTAGCCACGCCCAGAATACAAGCCTGGGGACTATCCGTCTGCTGCCGCCAACAGTGTTGTTGATCTTTTTTTACAAAGTATGACTTTCTTGCATTATGGCTTTAAAGTCTGTAATAGTGCTTCAAATAACAGCAGTATTAGTAGCCCTACGTCTACTTGGTGCAAATGTGTGGTGTTCGCATTGTGTGTATATTTTGGACTCCATACAGTTCACGTGAATAGATATTTGGTTTTTTGTTTAACCAAGCTGTACTGGCATGATTACATCTGTCTTTTTGGACCATGACAATTGTTCTTGTTCTTTTGCCTAAGGCTTTGTTAATTGGCAACTGATCGTGATAAAACTCTGCACAGACATTTGTGACGGGATTCTGCCAAGAATCACTGTATTGGATTTTTAACTTATCTCGTATTTTATTACTAATTAGCTATTTTACCTTCTGCTACCCACTGAATACACGGTCCCGAATACATATAGTTTTCAGCTACAGTCGCCAGGCCAGTTCAGCTAGTTCCACATAAGTTTGTCATTATACTAATTAGGTCTTTGTATTAGCGTCTAATTCACTGGAAAAATTTGGTGCCAGACTTTATTAATCTTCCGAACATAGCCTACCACTTATTATCGCAATTGTCTAACTGGGAAAAAAGGATGAATTACAGCTGTTGATATTGATGTACACCATGAGTGCAAAAACATGCCACCTAATTTTTGTACATGTGTATGTTAACCAAATTGAGACCAATATCCACACTTCTTTCACTGGTACATTCAGCGGCAAATTTGCAGTAATGTTGTTATTAATTTTCCCACCTCACCTTAGCTGCATTGCTGTAGTAGCTTGTGAAATATAAATTTTCAAGAAACACTAAAATCACAACAAATTCCTAAGGATATATTTGGGCTGTGAACAGCCAAATTTTCAGCATATTTTTCCTGTTTCTGGGCTTATAAGTCTGTCAACATTTGGCAAAAGTTTGGTGGCATGTTTTTTTGACACTGTATACAATGAAATGACAGGAATAAGATACCAGAATCCAGCTGGAATATATCCAGCACCAGTAAAACTTGCACTATTAAGGTTCAGTTTCAGTAAGCACAGCCATATACAATGTTCAGTCAACATGCCTATTCAAATGACAGACTCCAGTGGCTTCAGGTAATATAACTGTATCAGCCAGGCATATATTGTTGTGAGCATGACCAGTGTGGATAATATCCAGTTTACACAACATTAGGGATACTACTTATAAAAAATGAACAGAGCTTTTCGTAAGAAAATAAGAGTAATTTGATTTATTTTCGCACTAGTTAGGTGTATCATACCATCTTGAGGTTCCACTGGAAAGTGCTTTGATTATGTGCAGTAATGCTGTTCAATTATTGCTAATTACAATCACATGTATGTTTGGATTAATTTACAAGCAGTCACAAGTTAAACGATAGGCTATTTACCAAATGCACAGCAACAAAGGTACAGCGCTCAAAAAATAAAACCTTCAGTATCCACATTGAATATCATACTTACATAAACACGCCTTAACGGATTTTGATGAAATTTGCACGAAAGTCTGCATGAAAATTCCACGCATGCAGTCTATATGTTGCATACATATTGGATTGCATTCATAATGCATTTATGGCAGACAGGGAACAAAGTAAGCGTTGTCACGTCTCGCGATGAAATAAAACACTGCTTACAACAACCATTTTGCGTCTAATATGTGACTTTAGACCTGAGAAATTTGCAGATTTCGACAAAAATGTGCAAAAACTGAAAAAAACCGGCAGTTCACAGGAATCACAGCAAATTCTTAAATTCATAACAAACGCCAAAAATCACAGTATCTGTGAATACATGATTTTTGTACAGCCCGGCCCCTAACCATAACGTAATAAGACGTCTTGAGGCACGGCCATCTTGATATCTGCTATCGGCTGCTTCGGACCTCAGGGTGGCCCGTGGCCTCGTGGTGTGCTTTGTTCTCTTTGCCAATTGGTATGCGCAATTACCACCGCCATCGGCGGGCGGTAGAAGCGGCATCCTTCGGCCGGTTGATTGATTGATTGATTGATTGATTGAGCATGGTTTTACGTCTGCGCCATATAGGTTATACGGCCGACGGTTTTTACAGGTCTGATGACCCAACCAACAGTGTCAAAGCACTGAAGGAGGGTGGTTAGTCATCCAGACCGGCCTCAATCTAACCATGCTCACCTCACCGTGTTA
>Ga0209680_1000112_pt1 | contig 20605 bp, 23 predicted proteins | sample WorMetLIZISLAND1_FD_187413 | JGI IMG/M metagenome (GOLD analysis project Ga0209680, IMG submission 187413) | Marine gutless worms symbiont microbial communities from Max Planck institute for Marine Microbiology, Germany - Olavius loisae LIZARD... ... | reverse complement strand
GGAATCGCATCAACGGGATCGAGAACTTCTGGAACCAGGCGAAGCGGCATCTGCGGCGCTTTAACGGCATCCCGAAACAGAGCTTTCACCTGTTCCTAAAGGAGTGCGAATGGCGGTTCAATGGAGGCGATCACCGGGAACTGCTTAACCAATTAAAGACATGGGTGAATTCGAGACAAAAACGTCCTTAGCTAGGACAGCCCCTTCCGAAATTAGGACGATAGGCCCGGACTCGGGTGCGGACAGTCCTATGATCGAGGGCCGATGTCAACCGGGCTGAAACGACGAGACGTCACTCCAATCTCAAGCACACACAATAGCGACGACGATCAAGCCATCGATCTAACCACCACCGTGCGGTGATAGGTCCCATTCTCCCGATCTTCCGTCGTATCGGTCCGGACATCCGCGAAGCCCGCAGCCAAGAGAACGGCTTCGATTCGGTCCGGCGGAAAATCGGGAACGCCATCCGGTCCCGCTTCGCCGTAGCATAGGACGAGGCGGCCGGCCGGCTGCAGGACGCGGCGGAGTTCTTCTAGGCGGGCTCCGATGTCGGGCCAGAAGTAGATGCCATTGACGGCACAGGCCTTGGTGAAGGTGGAGTCGGCGAATGGCAGCGCTGTTTCGCCGCAGAGCGTGAGATCGAGCCGGTCACCGGCGGCTGCGTATCGTTTGTAGGCCCGCGACAAGGCGACCTCGGAGACGTCCGTTCCGGCAACCGATGCGGCCCCACTTTCGAGGATTTGCCCGAGCAGGGCGCCGCCGCCGAAACCGACTTCCAGGATCCGATCATCCTCGCTGGGCGCCAAGGCCTCCAAGGTGAAATCGTTCATGCCGCGGTTGACGCTATCGAGACGCCACAGCATCAGGCGCCCGAGCAGGCCCTGCGGATGGGCCAATTGGCGGCGGATGATAGCGGCTGGCGGCGGAGGCGCGGACCGGTCGGGCCGGCCCGCGGCGGGATCAGTCATCTTTCATCTTCTTGAACTGTTGGCGCAGTTCGAACTCGTCGGAGGTCACTTCCTTCTCCATGCGCTGGGCGCGCTCCTCCAGGTCGTCGAACTTGCGCCGGAGATCGTCGAAGAAGGGGTCCTTCTGCTCGCCGGTTTCGGGCCTTGAATCCGCGTGGGATTCCGATTGGCGTTCCCGCTTCGGCTCCGGATCGCCGTAGGTGGCGTCGGCAGCCGTCGGACCGGCGGCCGGGTGCGGCGCCGTCTTGAAGGGTTCCTTCAGCTGAAACCACCAGCGTTCCATCTTCTCCGGATGATCGGCCCAGAACCAGGCGACCAGGAACAGCAGGATGGTGAGCGGCAGGTGGACGATCAGGGCCACGATGAAGCCGATGACGACCCATCGTTTCTCGAGACCGAAGCGCTCGGCGACGGTGTTCATCACCTTGTGGAAGGTGCGGCTGACCGGCCCGTGACCGCAGCTCCAGCCGCGGTGGTGATGGCGGTGGTGATGGCGGTGCCCGTGGTCTTTAGGGTTTCGCGGGCGACAGGGATGGCATCTCATTTTTCTCTCCAGCCGGGGGCGTCGGCATCCAGCAGTTTCTCCAAATTGGCCAGGCGGTCATCGAGCTTTTCGGCGGTGTCGCGCATGGCTTCCAGATCGGCCTTGTCGACCAGGACCTTCCCTTCCTCTGGCTCATCGTCCTTGGCGTCGCTCCACTTGGTGATGTAATGGAATACGATCCACAAGGGAGCGACGACCACCAGGAAGAGGGCCATCAGGATGAAGAAGAAGGGGCCGGGAAACATCGTGGGTTACCGTTGTCTTGGGGTTTTCCGTAGGGTCTTGGTCCTTAGGTTTTGATCCGTTGGGTGAAGAAGCCCGTTATCTGGGCTTCTTCTTTTCAACCTTTTTCTTCAGGGCCTCAAGCTCGTCCTCGACACCGCTCTCCGCTTCCAGGTCGGCGAATTCCTGTTCCAAGGTCTTCGGCTGGTCCTTGCCGAGATCGAAAGCTTCGGCGTCGGCCTCGAGTTCGGAAATACGCTGCTCCATGCTCTCGAAACGGAACAAGGCTTCGTCGGCACGGCCATCGTGCAGGGTTCTCCGCATCTTAACGCGTTTCTGCGCTGTCTTCATGCGGATTTCGACGGATTTGCGCTTGGCCTTGGCTTCCGCCAGCTTGGCCTGCAGTTTGCCCATGTCCTCGTCGTATTTGGCGAGCGAGTCTTCGATGGCATCGAGCTCGATCTTCAAGGCATTGGCCTGGTCGGTGAGCTTGCGCTTGGCCAGCAGCGCGCCCTTGGCCAGGTCTTCGCGGCCCTTGGAGACGGCGTATTCGGCCTTCTCTGCCCATTCCTTCTGGCCGGCTTCGAAACGGTCTAGTTGACGGACGACCTCCTTCTTGTCGGCGATCGACTTGACGGCGGCCGAGCGCACCTCGACCAGCGTGTCTTCCATTTCCTGGATCATCAGGCGCGCCATCTTTTCCGGGTCTTCGGCCCGGTCCAAGAGAGCGTTGATGTTGGCGTTCATGATGTCGGTTGCGCGGGAGAAGATACCCATTGTCTTAGTCCTCAGTTGGTGTGGTTCCTGCCCAGGTATCTGCATCAGGTGTGCCAACCTTTTAACACATTGAAATTAAACAATTTTCAATTTTGACCATTGAAGGAAATAGCGTTTTTCGATATTATTTAAACTTATTCGATAGCGATATTAGATATTTTATGGACGATATTCAGGCGATCATCGGTGAGGACCGCACCTTCCTGGGCATGCTCGAGCATGTTTCCCAGCTGGCGCCTATGGACAAGCCCTGCCTGGTCATCGGCGAGCGCGGTTCCGGCAAGGAGCTGATCGCGGCCCGCCTGCATTACCTCTCCAGGCGCTGGCAGGGGCCGCTTGTCCAGGTCAACTGCGCGACGCTGACGGAAAGCCTGCTGGAAAGCGAGCTCTTCGGCCACGAGGCCGGCGCCTTCACCGGTGCCCAGGCGCGTCACGTCGGGCGTTTCGAGCGGGCCGACGGCGGCACCCTGGTCCTCGACGAGATCGCCACGGCGGCGGCGGCGACCCAGGAGAAGATCCTGCGCGTCATCGAATACGGCGAAATCGAACGGGTCGGCGGCTCGGAGGTGATCAAGCTCGATGTCCGCGTCGTCGGTGTTACCAACGTCGACCTGCCGGAGTTGGCGAGACAGGGAAAGTTCCGCGCCGATCTCCTGGATCGCCTCGCCTTCGACGTGGTCACCGTACCGCCGTTAAGGGCCCGGCCCGTGGACATCCCCCTCCTCGCTCATGCCTTCGCCCTCGACATGACCCGCGAGCTCGGCCGCGAGCTTTTCGCCGGGTTCGAGCCGAAAGCCGAACAGGCACTCCTCGCCCACCCGTGGCCCGGCAATGTGCGCGAACTGAAGAACGTCATCGAGCGCAGCGTCTATCGCATGAAGCCTGTCGACGAACCCTTGAGCGAGATCGCCTTCGATCCCTTCGCCAGCCCATGGCGGCCCGGCGCCCGGGTCGAAGCGACACCGGCCAGTGTGCCGATCCCAGCCGACGAACCAGAGGTCGAGGATTTCGCGGCCGCCGTCGCCGATTTCGAGCGGCGCCTGCTAGCCCGGGCCATGGCCGACAACCGCCACAACCAGACGGAAGCGGCCCACAGCCTCGGCCTCGGCTACCATCAGTTCCGCAGGTTGATCAAGAAGCACGGCGTTCAGTGAGTGGGGCGTTACCGAGGCCCGTCGACCCGATAGGTCAGTTTCGTCGTCTTCTTCGTCCGGTTAGACCACATCAGGCAATACCCCCGGTCGGCGTCGGCGACAAACCTGTCGGAGGCTTCCCGGACACTATCCAACTTCACGGGATACTCGACCGCCGAGCCGTCGTGGTAGTGGATGTTGAAGGCGACGGGACGGACCGACGTGAACTGGTATCCGACCGCTTGGCCCGCCGTCATTTTGAGGCAGACTTCCTTGTGCTTGCCGGGCTCCAGGGACACCGTTTGCGAAGGCGTGTCGACATCGCCCGCGGAAACCGTAGCGGCAAGCAGAAACGCCGCCGAAAGGGCGGTTAAGATGACGGACAGGAAACGGAGTTGAGAACGCGATTTCATCGGTCTTCTCTATTCCAAATGACCGTTTATGCAAGGCGGATCAGCCCGTCGACGGCGACAACCCCCTCGCCTTCCCGGTGCACCAGCAACGGGTTGATCTCGGCCTCGGCAACGGCTGGTTCAGAGAGCGCCAGGGTCGACAGCGCCGCAACTGCCTGGGCCAGCGCATCCAGGTCGCCCTTCGGCGCACCCCGATATCCGCGGAGCGGCGCCAACCCCTTAACCTCGTCGATCATCTCGCGGGCCGTCGCCGCATCGACGGGCGCCAGACGCACGGCCACATCCCCGTAAATCTCGGCGAGCGCCCCGCCGCCGACGGCGACCGGCCCCACCTCCGGGTCGCGGCGGAAACCGACCAAAACTTCCTGCAGCCCGGTCTCCATGGCCTGAACCAGATAACCGTTAATCCGCGCTTGCGGAGCTGTTTCTTCGACGGCGGTTTGGATGTCGGCAACGGCGCCCCTGATTTCATCGGCATTGCCGACACCGAGCTGGATGCCGCCGACGTCGGCCTTGTGCGCGATGTCCGGCGACAGCACCTTGACGGCGACCGGGTAAGGGAGATCGGCGGGGACCGGATCGTCGGCATTCGGCAGAACGACGGAACGGGCCTGCTCGACACCGAGAGCCGCGAAAACACGCGAGGCACCCCGCTCGTCGCCAGCGTTTTCACGCAACAAAGCACCGATATTAGGCGGCGCGGTGCCGGCGATGCGCGTCGGCGGCCGCCAGGCCAACGCCGCATGGACAGCGTCGGCACAGGCTTCCGGCGTGCGGAAACAGGCCTTGCCGGCGGCGGTCAGGCGGCGAAGGCTTTCCGGGGCTTCGGGGGCGATGAAGGCGGCGAGGAATTTGCCGCCCAGATCGGCCTCGAGCAGGGTCTCCAGGGCCGCCGCGTAAACCTCCTTGCGCGTGCCGCCATGGTCAGGTCGACCAGCGGTCCGCCGCCGAGTTCGACCCCCAGTGCGGAGAGCCGCTCACGCAAGGCATCACCCGGCCCGACGAGGTCGAGGCCGAGGGCGCCCAGGCGGTCGGCGACGGTGGCGGCGGCGCCGCCCGTGGTGGTGACCACGGAGACGCGCCGCCCCCTGACCGGCCGGCGCCCGCCGACCAGGGGCGCCATCTCGAAAAGCGTTTCCAGCATGTCGACGCGCAGGATGCCGTGGTGGCGGAAATAGGCCCCTACCGAGCGGTCGCCGCCGGCGATGGCGCCGGAATGCGATTGGGCCAGTTGCCGGCCCGCGTTGGAGCGACCGAACTTGTAGGCGATGACCGGTTTTCCCGCTTCATGGGCGCGCCTGGCCGCCTCGCCCAGGGCCTCGGCGTCGCGAATACCCTCGAGGAACAAGGCGACCACATCTGTGCCTGGGTCGCCGACCAGCAAATCGACGATCTCGCCGACGCCGAGGTCGCATTCGTTCCCGACGGAGATCATGTGGGAGAAACCGATACCACGCGCCGCGCCGCGGGAAATCAACGTCCCCAGGATGGTGCCGCTCTGCGAGACGACGCCGATGCGGCCGGGAACCAGGTGTTCCATCTCGAGCACCGCATTGACCGACAGGGCCAGCCGGTTGGCGGGCGAGATGACACCCATGGAATTGGGACCGATCAGACGGACGCCGCCGGATCTAGCGATGGCGGCGATCTTGCGCTGGCGTTCGACACCGTCGGCCCCGCTTTCGGCGAACCCGTCACTGTAAATGGTGGCGACGGCGACGCCTTTATCGGCGCATTGCCGGATGACCTCCGGAACCGCCGGCGCCGGCACCATGACGAAGGCGTGGTCGACAGTTTCGGGTGCGGACGCGAGGTCGGGGGAGGCCGGTATTCCCTGGACGCGGTCGCGCCTGGCGTTGACCGCCGCCACGGAGCCGGCGAACCCGTGTTTGACAAGGTAGCGTTGCGGGCGCCCGGTATTCTTGGCGGCGTCGTCGGAAGCCCCAATCAGGGCGACGCCTTGCGGACGGAACAGGGCATCGGCGAGGCGGTCCGATGATACCCTCGAAGTCGTCGACACGACGGCCCCTCCGTTTGGTTCCGGCAACCCTTCGCAACGGCGAACGGCATTCTCATTCAATAGGGGAAGGCCTGTGCGAACAAGGGGTCGAAAGGGTGGAAATCTGGTAATGAGGAAATCTTTGCGATATTATTATCAATAGTTTTTAAATCAAAAGTAATACTTCCGCCGTATGATCCGTGGAATTCGGAACCTGCGGGAGTCCAAGGGCCCAAAATGACCGCCAGGCCCGCGTAAGCTCAAACAGGGCCGACGGGATTACCCAATAGGGGGCGGCATGCTGTTCGATAGTGACGTTAACCTGAGCAAACTTCGCGTCCTCGTCGTCGACGATCAGGTTGCTGTGAGGCGTATGTTGTCGGGCATTCTCTCGCAACTGGGGGTGCGCAAGATCGACGAGGCGCCACAAGGCAAGGACGCTCTTGCCAAGGCGCACGACATGCCGCCCGACATCATCATCACCGACTACATGATGAACCCCGTCGACGGGTTGGAATTGGTGCGCAGCATCCGGTCGGGTGAAGCCGATCTCGACCCCTATACGCCGATCATCATGATTTCCGGCAAGGCCGGAATGAGCGATGTCGAGAAGGCCCGTGATGCCGGCACCAACGAGTTCCTGGTCAAACCGTTTTCGGCGAAGATGGTCGTGTGCCGGCTCAACAGCGTCATCAATCACCCACGCCCCTACATCAAGAGCGAGAATTTCTTCGGCCCCGACCGGCGGCGGCGAAAAATCAAACCGGCGCGCGACAAACGCCAAAAACCCTACCGCTACAACGAAAGGCTGCGCAAGACAGAGCGCTAAAGGGATGGCCGATCTCGGTCGTCAGAAGACCTTCGGAACGTAAAGTTCCTCGGGCAACGTGCTACGCTCATAATCCGGATTGAACACCCGCTCCGGCAGGTCCACCGTCTCGGAGGGCACGTCGTCGTAGGGGACCTGCTGCAAAAGGTGGTGGATGGTGTTGAGCCGGGCCCGCTTCTTGTCGTTGCCCTCGACGATGAACCAAGGCGCTTCCGGGATGTTGGTGCGTTCGAACATGTCTTCCTTGGCCCGGGTGTAATCCTCCCAGCGTTTCCGCGATTCCAAGTCCATGGGGCTCAGTTTCCATTGCTTCATGGGGTCGTGGATACGCATCAGGAAGCGGAGCTGCTGCTCCTGGTCGGTGATCGAGAACCAATACTTGATGACCTTGATGTCAGAGCGCACCAGGTTGCGCTCGAACTCGGGCACGTCACGGAAGAAGTCCTCGACCTGTTTTTCGGTGGCGAAGCCCATGACCCGCTCGACACCGGCGCGGTTGTACCAGGAGCGGTCGAGCAGGACCATCTGGCCGCCGGACGGCAGGTGCTGAACGTAGCGCTGGAAATACCACTGGGTCTTCTCGAGCTCGGTCGGCGCCGGCAAGGCGACCGTCCGGCAGACCCGGGGATCGAGGCGCTGGGTGATCCTCTTGATAACCCCGCCCTTGCCGGCCGCGTCGCGGCCCTCGAAGATGACCAGCAGCTTGTACTTGGTATGCACGACCCAGTCCTGCAATTTGACAAGTTCCGTCTGCAGCCGAAGCAATTCGTGAAAATAGAATCGCCGGGACAGGGCCGACTTCTGGTGCAGGTCCGTGATCGCCTTCAGGTCCTGGGCAATGCGCAGGTCGTCGATCTCCATCTCGAGTTCTTCGTCGAAACTGTCCTGGAGTTCAGCGTCGATCCAGCTGGTGTCTACGGTTTTCGGTTCGGTATCAGTCATGCCGGTTATCCTTGTCGAAAGTCGGATCGAGTTCCCTCGGTCCCTGAGGTTATTGGTTAACGCGGAAGTTTGAACTATTTGTGACGCCCGCCCTCTCACCCCGGCTGGGGCGGTTTCGGCGGGCGTTGGGAGAATCTTTCCTCAAACACCGCCTCGGCGATGCGGTTCTGCATCATCTCCATCGAGCCGCCGGCGATCATCCAACCGCGCGTGCGCCGGAAGCAGTATTCGACCAAGGTCTCCTCGCTGTAGCCGGTGGCACCCATGACCTGCACGGCCGTATCGGCAGCCTGGAAACCGGCCCGATTACAGGCCAGTTTGGCGATCGCCGTTTCCTCGGCGCCGGGCAAACCGTGGTCGGCGTTAATGGCGGCCCGGTAGAGCAGCAGCCGGGCTGCGTCGAGGGCGACGCGGGCGTCGGCCATCTTCCATTGCAGGCCCTGGAACTCGGCCAGCGCCCGGCCGAACTGCCTGCGGGTCTTGGCATGCTCGACCGCCGTATCGAAAGCCAGCTGACCCAAGGCCAGGGAGCGCGTCGCGTTGCCGATGCGCTCAACGTTGAAGCCGGCGATCTGTTTCTTGAACCCGCCAGCCCCGAGAACCACATCGGCTTCCGGCACAAACACATCCTCCAGATAGACCTGGGCCCAGTGGTCGCCGCCCATGTAGCGGACCGGTTGCCCGAGCGAGAAACCGTCCGCACCTTTCTCGATCAACACCGAGCCGATACCACCGACGCCGGGCCCGAATCGCACGTAAGCCAGGATCACATCGGCCTCTGTACTGTGGGTGGTGAAGACCTTTGAGCCGGTAACGCGGTAACCGCCGTCGGCGGCCGTCGCAGTGGTCTTGAGGTCGGTCACCGCGGACCCCGCTTCCGGCTCTGTCATGCCGATGGCGATCAATTTGTCGCCGGCCAGTAACGGCGCCAGGAAACGCGACTTCTGGTCATCGGAGCCGTATTCGGCAAGCACCCGGATGGCGCCGAAATTGCCGGCCTGGACCACGTCGGCGCTCCTCGGGCAAAATCCGGCGACGGTTTCGATGGCGATCACCGCATCCATGAGGCTGCCGCCGAGACCGCCGGCATCCTCGGGAATGGTGATGCCGAGAAGGCCGTTTTCGGCCATGAGCTTAGCGACGTCCCGGGGATAGCCGTCGGCATGGGCCCGCTCGAGCGCTTCCGGGGCCAGGTGTTTCTTCGCGAATTTCGCGACGCTGTCGCGGAAGAGCCTGTGCTCCTCGTTGAAACGGAAATCCATCCTTTCCCCGGTTCCGGTTTGATCCTTTGCGGTCGAAAGATGATATTACGGGGGGATACCGGTATTTAACAGACGAGGTCGCATCCGGCCGCGTTTTCTTTCTTCGGCGCCCCTGATAGGGTCCCCTCATGACCCGTCTCCTCAATCTCGTCTGGCGTCGCAAGGCTCTCGACAGCCTCATGGAGGCAACCTTCATTCGCGAGGTCCTGTTGGCCGGGATCACCCGCCCGGCGCGTTGGATCGCGCTCGAGGACGGCGACGACCTGCCGATGCTGGACGACATCCTGATCGTCAGCTTCGGCGACCCGGCCGACTACCTCAAGGCGCTCCGCGACCGGGGCCTCCGCAACATCGGGCTTTTTCACCTGGGCGACGAACGGGGCGAGAATTCCCTCGAGGCCTATGCCCTCGCCGACTACGTGTTGCGCCATTACCACTTCCCGGAGCACCTGCGAGCGGAGACGGCCGGCGGCACGGAAGTCCTGTGGGTGCCCAACGGCTGGGGCCGCGGCATCGGTCCCTGCGACGCCGCACGTCATCTTCCCTTTTGCGAACGCCGGGTGCCGCTGTTCTTTTCCGGTTTCGTCGGCGATGCCGAACGGCGCATCGACGAACGCGACGACATGCTCGCCGCCCTTAAGGATAATGCGGTGCCCGCGTTGATCAGCCTGACCGGCGGCTTCGCACAAGGTTTCAGCGGCCCGGCCTTCGCCGCCCATTTGGGCAATACGCACTTCGCCCTGGCCCCGTCCGGCAATTCCCCGGAAACCATCCGCCTTTACGATTCGCTCGAACTGGGTGCGGTGCCGGTGTTGCTCGACATGCCGTGGCTGCATGCTGAAGATGGCGTCGCGGCCCTCGGACCGCCGCCCATGATCCGCCTCGAAGATTGGAAGGGACTACCGGAAGCCCTGGCCCCTTACCTCGGTGACACCCCGGACGCGAAACAGGCTGGTGAGGATCTGCGTCGTCAGGTCGTATCCTGGTGGAGCCGGTTCAAGGCGCATATGGCCGAGCGCGTCGCCGCTGTTGTCGAGCGGGCATTCACGAACACGCGGGAAAAATAGAGCATGAACCCGGCAAGATGGGGCGTGAGTGTCACCGGTAAGGTGGCCCGGGAGGGGGCTATGGAGGCGCCGGCGGCAACCGGCGCCGCAACCGGGTTCAGGCCGCCTTGCGGTCGATGACGATATCGGTTTTGGTTTCCCGCTTTTCCGGCCTTTTCAGTGTCTCCGGAGCCTTGTCGGAACCAACCGCAGCGTCGGCACGCAGGTTCTGGACCATGACCGTCTCGATTTTTGCAGCCTTCATCAAACCGTCGAACCAAGCAATAGCACCCGCTTTCTCCGCCGATTTCCACAGGGCACCTATACCGGCACCCATGGCCTCCATGAGGCCGTATTCATTCTGAGGGCGTCTTTCCGTGAACATCCGACCCTTTAACGTAAGCATGTCGTTTCTCCTTTCTTATCGAAGAGAAGAAACACCAAAACCGTGTCAACTCGGTTTCAATTTCATGACGATTTCATGACTCTCGTGCCCGGCGCAGCCGCCCGTCAGTCATTTCAAGGAACGGTAATAGCCTTCGATAGCCTCCGCGGCGATGCGATCCAGGCTACCGTCGGACTCCATGGTCTCCAGCGTCTGCGCCAGCCGGTTTCCCAGTTCGCCATGACGTTTGTGGATGTAGGCGTAGACGCCGATCTCGTAGAGCACACCGGCACGGCTGAGGCCGGATAATTCCGGGCGCGTGCGGATCAGGGCCTCGGCCGCAGCCTCGTTCATGGCTGCATAGGCGACCCGTCTCTTGGCGACCAGTCGCAAGGCCGTTTCATCATCGCCGGTCGTGATAACCGTTGCGCCCCCGGCGTATTCGGCAAGACGCGATTCCAGGGCCTTGCGGCCGCGTTTGTGGGCGATGCGCTGGCCGATCAGGTCGGACCAGCCGTTTATGGTCTTGCCGTCCGCCGCATAGGCGCCTATGACCACGGTCATGACCGGAAAGTCGACGCGCACGAGGTTCGGATATTGGCCATTGGTGATCTTGTGGAAATTACGGACCCGGCCCAACTCGCCATCGGTCTCGCCGGAATTGGCGAGATCGAGTGAACGCAAGCTCGGGTAGGCGATCGCTTTGAAGTCGAAGCCCAACCGCCGGAAGGCTTCCGTCAGGATCGGCACGACAATGCGGCCCTGATAGAGGTGCAGCGGTTGGCCGGAGGAAAAGGTGACGCGCTCGGCGCCGCCGGCCGGACCCGACGCAAAGGCCGTCAGCAAACTGATCGCCAGGATCACGGACAGTGCCGTTATCGACTTACCCATCGGCCATTTCCCGCCTTCGCCCACCGAGCGCCATCTTGCCCGGCGCCGGGGTAATGGGCAATCGCCGCCTTGGCACACGGTCGTCGGGGATGGTTTTGCCTCCGGCCGAGGCCCGTCAACTGTGCGGCAGCCCCTCCATGCCGACGTATCCCGGCAGCGCCTCGACCCGTTGCAGCCAAGCCTGAATGGCCGCGTAGGGCTCCAGGGACACCTCGCCCTCCCACACCAGCCCGGCGTAGGGATAACAGGCCAAGTCAGCGATGGTCGGCCGGCCGAGGGCAAGCCAGTCATTGTCTCTCAAACGGCTTTCGAGGACAGCAAGCGCGTCGTGGGCCAGGGCCTGGGCGCCGGCGAGATCACCGTCGCGCTTGAACTTGAGAAGAGCCCGCGCAATGGCCGGGCCGGCGAACATCTCGTTGACCGCGAAGGCCAGCCATTGTGTGACCTGAGCCTGGCCGGCCGCATCCGCCGGCCACCAGTCGGGGCTGCCGTACGTGCCGCCCAGGTAGACGAGAATGGCCTGCGAATCCCAGATCGTCAGGTCACCGTCTTCAAGGGCCGGGATCTTGCCCAAGGGGTGACGGGCGAGATGCGTCGGCGTCTTCTGTTCCTTCTCCACCAGGTTCATCGGTACGGTCTCGCAGTCGATGCCGAAGATCGACAAGAAAAGCCGAACCTTGTGGCAGTTCCCGGACACGGCGTTATCGTAAAGCTTCATCAGGCTCCTCCCCCAAGATCTTCGATCGATTCAATTTACCGTGGCCAACACTAGTCGCCGCAGACCCGGTTTGCACAGGCGAGAATGGCGGCGAGTGACTTTTCGACGTCGTCATCGGTCGTCGCCCAGGACGACACGCTGATACGCATCGCCGTTCGACCCTGCCAAACCGTACCCCCGCACCAGCACGTACCGTCTTCCTGCACCGCCGCGATGACCCGCTCCGTCACCTCGGGCGAACCGAATGAGACCATGACCTGGTTGAGAACGACGTCATTGAGGATGTCGAAGCCCGCCGCCGCCAGACCCTCCGCCAATCGAGCCGCCTGGCGGCAATTGCGCTCAATCATTCCGGCGAGGCCGTTGCGCCCGAGGGATTTGAGCGCTGCCCAGACCTCGAGACCGCGCATGCGCCGGCTGCATTCGGGCGTGAAATCGAAGGGGTCGCGTTCCGCGCTCTCATGGAGATAGGCGGCCTTGATCGACATCGCCGCCGCCAGGGCGGCCGGATGGCGGGTCAGGACGATGCCGCCGTCGTAGGGGACGTTGAGCCATTTGTGGGCGTCCGTCGCCCACGAATCGGCGGCGTCAAAACCGCCCATCAGATAGGCGCGGTCCGGCGCCGCGGCGGCCCAGATGCCGAATGCCCCGTCCACATGGACCCAAGCGCCGGCGTCGTGGGCCCGCGGTATGATCTCGGCGGCCGGATCGAAGGCCCCGGTGTTCACGTTGCCGGCCTGCAGGCAGACGATGGCCGGCCCGGTGATCTTGGGAAACGCGGCCGCGTCCATGCGGCCCTGCCCGTCGACTGCCGCACGGACGACCCGCTCGCGCCCGAAGCCCAGCATGGCCAGCGCCTTGAGGAGCGACGCGTGGGCCTCGGCACCGACAATCACGGTGACCGGCGGCGCGCCGAAGAGCCCGTCCTTTTCCACCGACCATCCAGCATCGGCCAGCACCTTGTGTCGAGCCGCTGCAAGGCCTGCGAAATTGGCCATGGTCGCGCCGGTGACGAAGGCGCCTCCCGCGTCTTCGGGAAAACCGAAGAGGTCGAGCAGCCAGGAAAGCGCCACGCTTTCGATCCGTGCCGCCACCGGCGACGCCGTAGCGGAAAACCCGTTCTGGTCCCAGGCCGTGGCCAACCAGTTGGCGGCAACCGTGGCCGGAAGGGCGCCGCCGGTAACGTAGCCGAAGTAACGCGGCCCAGCGCTGGCCGCGGTGGCCGGCCCCGCGTTCTCATCAAGCATGCGCAGGATCTCCTCGGCCGTGGTTCGCCCCGTCGGCACGGGCTCCTCGAAACGGTTCAAGCCAGCCTCTGCCGCCGGCGTCGGTGCGACCGGGCGGTCTTGCAAGCCGGCGATATAATCGGCGGCCCGATCGGCCGCATCGCTCAGCAGTGATTTCATGAGATGCCCTCCAGCAACGCCTGTCCAAAGATAGCGAGGGTAACGGCCGGCCGACAATGAAGGCATTGTCACGGTGACAATTCGCGATTCGCGACCCCCAAAAACCAGGTGGCATCGGGTTGCCGGGCAGGTAGGATCGGGCCCATGGAAACGCTGATTCCCGACAGCACGACACTGGCGTTGTTCGTCACCGCTTCGCTTGCCCTCTATATTTCTCCGGGGCCGGACATGCTGTACATCGCTTCCCGCAGCATCGCCCAGGGGCGCACTGCCGGTGTCGCCTCGGCAATCGGTGTCTTCGCCGGGTTGGTGGTCCACATGCTGGCCGCCTCCCTGAGGCTCGCCGCCGTCCTCGTCGTCTGGCCGCTCGCCTACCTGATCGTCAAATAATGGCTGGGAGTTCTCTACCTCGCCTACCTGGGGCTCAAGATCCTTCTCGACAGAAACGCTGGGATCGCGCTTCCGGGCGGCGGTGATACGGCGGGCCCGGATTATCGGCGCCTGTTTCGACAGGGACTTTTCGTCAATCTGCTCAATCCCAAGATTGCGCTGTTCTTCATGGCCTTCCTGCCGCAATTCGTCGATGCCGAAAAGGGCAGCATAGCGTTGCAGATGTTGTTCTTCGGATCGCTCTTCAACGCCAGCGGCCTGCTGTGGGTCCTGTTCCTGGCCTTCCTATTCGGCGCCATCGGCAACCGCATCGCCAACCGCCCCGGCATCTGGGGCTGGCAGCGGTGGGTAACAGGATCAGTGCTTCTAGCGTTGGCCGCCAATCTCGCCTTCGCCGAGCGTGAATGATCTCGGGAACGGGCGGCATACCACGGGCAAAACCCAAGGACTTAAGGGAGCCCTAACCCGGCCTCTTCGCCTCGGAAACCAGCCATTCCGCAAAAATGCTGGCATCGGTCGACAGGGACCGTCCGACCGGCGTCGTCAGGAAGAAAGCGCCCGGTGACCGTATTTCCACATCAAGGAGCTTTACCAACCGCCCCTGTTTGACCAGTTCGCCGACGAAGCTGTGCCACCCGAGGGAACACCCCTGCCCATCAAGAGCCATCTGGATCCCGATTAGATAGGTCAAAAACCGCCTCCTGATCCCGACCTGCCGATGACCGACGTATCGGAACCACGTCGCCCAATCGAGCCATTGATCGCCCGGTATCCCATGGATGTCGATCAATTCCATTTGCGACAGATCGGCAATTGTTTCCGGATGCCCGACCGTCTCAAGGTAGGAGGGGCTGCACACCGGATAGACGCGGTCACCGTACAGGTACCGGCTATCCAGATCCGGCCACTGACCGGCGCCATAACGAATGGCAAAATCGGCCGGGCCATCCAGCATGTCGATCGGGTCGTCGGCAACGACCTGATTGACCGTGATCTCCGGACAGGTTTCCGAGAACTGTCCAAGCCGCGGCATAAGCCAGAAAAAAGCGAAACCAACGGAGGCACCGACCGTGACCTGATGCTCCTGCCTCGTCTCCCTGAGGGACGCCAAGGCGGTGGCCATGGCTTCAAATCCCTGCCTGACCGGTTCGAAAAGACTGACGCCGGCCGGTGTCAGTTCGACCTGTCTATGAAGGCGTCGAAACAGGGGCTGGCCTATGTGTTCCTCCAGGTTTCGGATCTGTCGGCTGACAGCGGCAGGCGACACGTTGAGTTCCTCGGCAGCCCGTTTGAAGCTGAGAAACCGGGCGCTGGCCTCGAATGCCAATAGGGCGGTCGGAGAGGGAAGGTTGCGGCGCATCTAGATAGATTACATTAAGTTATCTCAAAATCGAATTTTTCTGATCTTGACGGCGGTTCGATTGATCGATACTGAGCCGTTATAAGTGGCTCTCACACGCAGTTTGCTGGCGAAATCGACGAACACTAGGGGGTATGGCATGAGCGTTGAAAGTTTGTCTCTGGATCAACTTCAAATCAATGAACAGGATTTGGCGCGAGCGGTTGAGCCGATTGAATCAGCACGCGGTTTACCCAATCCTTGCTACACCGGTGCCGACGCATTCCTGCGAGAACGAGATACCGTCTTCGCAGGCGGTTGGGCGTGCGCGGGTTTCGCCAAGGACGCTCCGGCCGCCGGCGACCTCTTTCCCTTCGAATTTGCCGGCCTCCCGCTGCTGATGATCAGAGGCGAAGACGACGAGATCCGGGTATTCCACAATGTCTGTCGCCATCGGGGCCGCATTCTGGTCGAAACGCCTGGCCATATCAGAAAGGCCGTGGTTTGCCCCTATCACGCCTGGACCTATGCGATGGATGGTCGATTGATCGGCACGCCTCACGTGGGCGGACCCGGCAAGCATTCGTGTCCCGGTTTCGACAGAGACCGCATCGGGCTCAAGCCGGTTCGAAGCGCCGTGTGGTTCGGTTTGGTCTTCATCGACCTTTCCGGAACCGCCGAGGGTTTTTCCGATTACATCCGGCCCGTAGCCGAGCGGTGGCGTGAATTCGATGCCGTGGAACTCGTTCACGCAGGCGCCGATTGTACGATCGAGTTCGAACTCGAATGCAATTGGAAACTGGCCGTCGAGAACTATTGCGAGGCCTATCACCTTCCTTGGGTCCATCCAGGCCTGAACAAATACTCCCCTCTCGATCGTCACTATGCGATCATTGAGGAAACGTTTAGCGGTCAGGGAAGCGAATGTTATTCCCCGACCTTTCCCGACGACGCACCGCATTTTCCCGATGCCAAGAATCTCTCCGATTTTTGGCAAACCGGCGCCGAGTACATTGCGCTCTTCCCCAACGTTTTGCTGGGCATCCACCGCGACCACTTCTTCGCCGGTCTCATTCAGCCTGACGGGCCGAGCCGGACCCGCGAACGCTTCGAAATCTACTACTACGCAGAAATGGTGCGCGGCCCCGAATTCGATCTGTCGCGGCCCGCAAACCGGGAGCTTTGGCGGACCATCTTCGCAGAGGATCGCGATGCCGTCGAAAGCATGCAACGGGGCCGATCGTCGCCGGGTTTCGATGGTGGCGTTTTCTCGCCCGCCATGGACCCGCCGACACACGCGTTCCATGCCTGGATCGCGCGGGCCCTGACCAATGGCAGAAAACCCGCGATGATGGCGGCCGAGTAATTGCACTCGGCCCCGGGCCGCCACCGCGAAAATGCAATCTTTCACCCGGCATCCGATGGTCAGTTGCCTGCCATCTTTTCCTTCGGCAAAAACACGTAGTCGCCGTCGACGAGTCCGTCCGTCGGGATCAGTTCGCCGTCGGTGACGTCGTGGCCGGTGAAACACTGGTAATCGTGTTCCGCCATCAAGGCATGGACGCCGTCGACGGTATCGCCGGCCCGGCTGAGAGCCGCCGCATTGAGTTCACAGATGATGACCGGCCGAAACCGGGAAATGCAGGTTTCGGCGCCGCGCAGGCCGCGCAACTCGAAACCTTCGGTGTCGAGTTTCAGGAGATCGAGGCGCTCAAGCCCGATGTTTTCGGCAAACTGGTCGAGGGTCGTAACGGCGACGACGTCATGCCTGAGCTCGTAACGATCGGCGAGGTCGGATTCCCCGCCCAAATGGGAAACCCGAAATCGACGGCACCGGATTTCTTGATCGGCATGCTGAGCAGCTGAGTTCCCTCTTGATCGCTGAGCGCCATGGGAATGACGGTGACGTTGGTGCTGCCACTGAACAGCAAGCCGATGCGTAATACGGCTCGCGTGTAGCTTGCCGGTTCGAAGGCGAACACGTGCCCCTGCCCGGCAAGACCGGCATAGAGTTTCGAAAACTGGCCAGCATGCGCACCGCCGTCGATGACGATGCCGTCGGGCGGGATCAACTTGCGAAGATAGGGAATCGCTTCGCGATGATGCTGGCGGAACGCTGCTTTGAAGGCGTGGGCGAAAAAGCTACCCGTCGGGCGAAATTGAACCAGCTGTTTCACGGGACCTCAACCAGGGCTTTTCGCCGATGACCGACAGTGCCAAGAAGATCGAGCGATGCGAATTCGCTATAGATCCTTCTTCGCCTGCTCGATGACTTGAAACAACCCTTCGCCCGGGGCTTCCTTGGGTTTATGGAGATCCAGATAGTGCTCGAGAAAGCGGATGAACTCCTCGACGGCGGTGTTCGGGTCCTTGGGCATCTGGTCGTCGCGGAAAAAGGCGTAGGCCGAGAAGTTCGCCGCCGCATGACGCAGACCCGAGGCGATGTCCTGAACGTCGCTGCCGTTCTGGATATGGGTATTCGCCATATCGATGAACTGATTGGCAATCTGGACACTGGGACTGCTTTCGGTTTGGTCGGATTCTGCCATTTGAACACCTTTATCGATTGAAAGTCATTCAGTAGAGGCCGCCGATGCCTCTCGCCGGACCGGCCGACGCGGCACCGCCCGGCGTCCAGTTCTCGCCTTCGAGAACGAAGGACTCACCGGCCGGTTCGCTGCCGGGCTTGAAGGCTTCGAAGATGACGTTCTTGTCACCCGGTTCAGCAAGGCGGCCACTTCTCGCGTTGATTCGCACGATCCGCACATTGGGTGGAATCCGGAACGGTATGGACGCCTCCTGCTTCAGGGCCAGCGTCATGAAATCCCGGAAGATCGGAGCCGCGACAGAAGACCCGGTCTCGCGTTTGCCCAGCGGAGTCGGGTTATCGAATGCCGCGAAGACGCCGACCGCCAAATCGGGAGAAAAGCCGATGAACCAGGTATCGCGCTCCTGGTTCGTGGTCCCGGTCTTGCCGGCAAGCGGCTTGCCGACGGCTCTGATGCGCCGGCCGGTACCCCGGTCGACAACGCCTTTGAGAATGGAAACGATCTGGTAGGCGCTGCCCGCGTCGGTGATCTGCTGGCGGGTGTCGGGAACGGCGGGCGGCGGCTGGTTGGTCCAGAAGCTGGCCCGGCACCCGCTGCAGCCGCGCCGGTCGTGCCGGAACACGGTGACCCCGTGGCGATCCTGGATACGGTCGATGAAGGTCGGGAAGATGCGCTTGCCGCCATTGACAAGCATTGCATAGGCGGTGGTGATCCGCATCAAGGTGGTCTCGCCGGCGCCGAGGGACATGGCCAGCGTCGGCGTCAGCCTGTCGACGATACCGAACCGCTTGGCGTATTCCGAAACCTTCTCCATGCCGATCGTCTGGGCCAGGCGCACGGTCATCAGATTGCGGCTTTTTTCGATACCCAACCGCATGGTCGAGGGTCCGTAGAACTTCTTGGTGTAGTTGGCCGGCCGCCACTTGGGCAGCCCCGGACCCTGGTCGATGACGAACGGTGCATCGAGGATCAGTGTCGAGGGCGTGTAACCCTCGTCCAAGGCCGCCAGGTAAACGAACGGCTTGAAGGCGGAACCCGGTTGGCGCAGGGCCTGGGTGACGCGATTGAACTGGCTGAGATCGTAGTCATAGCCGCCGACCATGGCGAGGACGCGGCCCGTGTGCGGGTCGAGGGCGACGATGCCGCCGTTGATATCAGGAATCTGGCGCAACCCGTAATAACCCGGCGGATAGGGATTGCCTTCGGCATCGGCAAATACCTGTTCGACGGCGACGATGTTCCCCCTCTGCAGCACATCCGACGGCGCCTTCACCTTGGGTCCGCGTTTCTGTCCTTCCTCCCAGGCCCGCGCCCAGGTCAACTCGGCCAGGGGAATTTTGCCGGCCGTACCGTCCTCGACGCCGATCTCAACCACCTCCGCATCGGTCCCGAGGACCACGGCCAAGAACCATCCGTGCAGGGCGCCCGGCCGGCCGACCGATTTGATGGCCCGCTTCCAATCGCCCGGCAGATCGAGCCTGGCATCGTCGCCGAGAGCGAACAGCGGGCCCCGCCAGCCGTGGCGGCGGTCGTAGGCGATAAGACCTTCGTGCAAGGTCTTTTCTGCCATGCTCTGAAGTTTGGGGTTAATCGTCGTGCGGACCGAAAGCCCCCCCTTGTAGAACTCCTCTTCGCCGTATCGCTGGACCAGCTCCCGGCGCACTTCCTCGGCGAAATAGGGCGCCGAGACGTACTCGGTCTCGTCGCGGCTGTAGACGGTCAGCGGCCGCGCTTTAGCGGCTTCGGCGTCCGCCGCGTTGATGTGACCTTCGATCACCATCCGCTCGACAACCCAGTTGCGCCGCGCGATCGCCGCCTTCGGTTTCTTGATCGGATGGTAGTTGTTGGGAGCTTTCGGCAGAGCGGCGAGGAAGGCCGTCTCCTCAATGGAAAGCTGGTCGAGCGATTTATTGAAGTAATTCAGTGCCGCCGCGGCAACACCATAGGACCCGTAGCCGAGATAGATTTCGTTGAGGTAAAGCTCGAGAATCCGGTTCTTGGTGAGCGCGCGCTCGATACGGAAAGCCAGGATCGCTTCCTTGATCTTGCGCGCCCACGAGACTTCGTTGGTCAGCAGGAAGTTCTTGGCGACCTGCTGGGTGATCGTCGATGCACCGACCGGGCGACGGTTCGACCCGAGGTTCTTGACATTGACGATCACGGCACGGACGACGCCGAGGAAATCGATGCCCGGGTGTTCGTAGAAGTTCTTGTCCTCGGCCGCGAGAAAGGCCTGGATGACACGCCGGGGCATGGCCCGGATCGGCACGAAGACGCGTTTCTCTACCGCATACTCGGCGAGCAGGCGGCCGTCACCGGCATGGACCCGTGTCATCACCGGCGGCTCATAGTCGGCCAGTTGCCGGTATTCGGGAAGATCGCGGCCGAACTTGTGGAACACATAGACCGCCCCGCCGGCACCAATGGCGGCGAGAAGAAAAAGCGTCCCGAGGGTCGTCAGTAGGGCTCGGATCATCGTATTACGTCAGGGCTGTCACTTCAGGGCGGTCGCTGTCGGGATCGTGTCGGAGTTCCAGGCGCCGGCGGCTCGTAACAACGGCCATGGCCAGCCAACAAATAACCTTGGGGCTGTCCTAGCTAAGGACGTTTTTGTCTCGAATTCACCCATGTCTTTAATTGGTTAAGCAGTTCCCGGTGATCACCTCCATTGAACCGCCATTCGCACTCCTTTAGGAACAGGTGAAAGCTCTGTTTCGGGATGCCGTTAAAGCGCCGCAGATGCCGCTTCGCCTGGTTCCAGAAGTTCTCGATCCCGTTGATGCGATTCC
>Ga0209680_1000108_pt1 | contig 21235 bp, 13 predicted proteins | sample WorMetLIZISLAND1_FD_187413 | JGI IMG/M metagenome (GOLD analysis project Ga0209680, IMG submission 187413) | Marine gutless worms symbiont microbial communities from Max Planck institute for Marine Microbiology, Germany - Olavius loisae LIZARD... ... | reverse complement strand
CCCCTCCTATCCACTCCGTCTCTTTCCTGTTCCCTTCCCCATCCCCTCCCTTAATTAGAAGTGGATCCCTACTTGAGAGCACTGTAAGCTCCCCAGAGGGGTCTGGAGCGGAGCCCCAAACTACGTCACAAAAAGATTTTGGGTGTAGTTCTTGGCTGGATTTCTGCGCAAGGCTGTAGGCTTTTAGCCAGTGTTGTTGTCATTGGTCCTTGGCCTTGAGATGTCCTCTAGGACAAATTTTGAGTCCTTGGCCTTGGCCTCGGCCTTGAGGGTTAAATCCTTTGTTAATTCTCAGGGCACCTCAGGCTCAGAGCCACACAAACTATGACATGAAGGCAGTTAAGGCTCATATGCGACTGTCAGCTTTGATAGCTTTGATATCTTTGAGCCTTTGACACTGTATTAAGGTTTTTATTGCATGAACTTTTGCCACCGTTGAGTTACTTTTTCTTAGTCTTATGTTCTCTAACAACACTGCTTTTAGCTACTTACTCTCGTTCACCCTCTGGCCGGTGGGTGGTGGTTGCCGTTAGCACTTCTTACATACTTATAGTGAGTTACTCTGTAAGTAGAAAGGTACGATCTAGTGGATGGTCGACAAAATGGATACAGGCGGTACGATTGTTTTTTTTTTACATTTTTATGCGCATATGACAACAGATACAGTTTTTGTCAGCAATGCTTTACTAAATAAGCGCATGATTAGACAATGGTTAAATGGCAACCTTTATCGATAACGCTGCGCCGGGAACAGTTCCATATCTGACCACGCGGAACGGACAAATGAAAATGGCTAGTGTGTAGGCACAAGTACTTACAATGTAATTCAGGTGTCCTCCCGTTTCGCCGAAACCCGTTTCACACTGCCCTTACTATTCGGAAAAGACAACATTATTTATCAGTGACCTCATGTTGAATATTCACAGTAAACAGTTTCATCACTCGTTGTCTATTTAACTTTCGATGATTATGATACCACTGTTATGATGATGATATGCTCAAGTGACGATGAATTTGGTTAACTGATTACATTGACTATTCGATTAATAATAATAATAATAATAATAATAATAATAACAACGACAATGTTTATGGTGCTGTCATCGTAGCTCAAGCCACTGCGAGAGTTCACCCGGTTCATGTGATGAATATGGTTCGGCGCCAAGCGGCCGCCGACCCTCAGACCAGGCCAAACGACCTGGGCTGCGAGTCCGCCTGTATAGGCAGCCAGAAACCACATCCACCATCGCCATTTATTATTATTACTCAGCCCGAAAGCTGATACTCATTTTACCATCCCGCGGAGGGTAGAAGGCTGAGTCGACCTAGGCACTGCAATAAGGGTGCACAGCCCGTGCCCAAGGCTGTATATCGCAGTGATGTTTACGATAAACACGCAACTGCCCACGGTGGGATTCGAACCTCGGTCCTCTCACACCGCAGTCAGGCATGCTACCGCTAGACCACTGCGACCTGCAACCTGATTATCGCTTTTTTTTGCTTTTAGCACTTATTTTATCATTGTATGGATTATGGCACCATTTTATGGCGCCATGAAATTGCTCCATTTTTTGAAGCAGTAAATTTACTAAATTTATGCTCCATATATGGCGCCATAAATTGCCACTGTCTTGAGTGAAATTCCGCCAATTTTCACTGATTATATTGAATGAGCAGAAACATTTGCTGAGACTTGAGTGAGTGACGATTAAAGGGCGCTATACTGTATGTGATAAGTAAAAGTGTGATTTTTATTTTATTTACTTTTAGGTTTTAGTAATTTTATGCTAACCCTACCCCATTGTAAAACAAATAACTAAACTCAAAATCACAACAAAAGCTATCATGCAGTTAAAATCCACATTAAGAATACTAGCACCTTTAAAACTTCACTCTATCCAAACGCTACACTCTGCTGCTGGCGCGTTTATTACAATGAATGTTGAATTAATTTTGAGATAATTAAATTTCTATGCTCCTATTTTAGGGCGCTACTTTGTGATTCTATAAAGTGAGATTTGGTGAAGTGGGTTTCGGTGAAACTGGTTTCGGCGACAGGATTCAGCAAAATTGGATTCGGCGAAATGGGACTGAACCGTAATTCAGTGCCACCCGCTAATCTACTTTCCGTTCCATTCTTTACCACGATCACTAATGACCAAAACCAGGCACACCGACTGCGCATGACTGCGCATTAATACATAATAAATAAATAGCTGAACATGTGGTCAGATTAGGGTAAGTGTTAGTTAAGTGAGAGTTGGTCGTGGGTCCATATTCTTAAACCCAACCCAACAGTAAAATCGAAACGATAGCCGTTCTACAGTGCCATTATTGTTCAATCAGTAATATAAAGTACGAAGAGCAGAAATGTCCAATCATGAGGAACTACACTATCTGTCAAACGTCCTGCTCGCAAACCCAATTGAACCAGTTTAATGTTCTCTACCCTCCCAGCAGAAAGGCGAGAACTCAAAACAGTTATGGCGGTTCCACACAAAAAAATCGCGTTCAGCCTCAGCTGAACTGGCTGATCCGGTTTTTGCTGGCAGTGGCATTTCGCGGTTGCATATCAGTTCAAACATTTAGGCCTAAAGAAGCAGAAAGTTGTTTTAGAGTTTACAGTTGTGGGTCTCTGGAGAGTTTGGTTAGGGTCAGTGTCAGTTAACCAAAAATTATTTAGGCTTATTCAGCCATCTTACTGCCACCATCAGTAGCTGGTAAGATAGCTGACAACATGGACATACACTGAAGATAGCCTAGTAGTGTATGATATGTCAGTGTGTGCCAGACTGAAGATAACACCCACCGTCAATTAAATCCACATTAAGAATACTGTAGCGCTTGTGAAACTTCACTCTAGTCTGGTATTGTTGTGCCCTTCCACAGATTTTCTGTGCAAATTTGTTTATGTGGCTAGTGTGCAGTTTAGGAGGTAGTGAATTGGAAAACATTGGTGCCATTTCCCACTTGCAGTAAAATGCTATAAATAAACTACCTACGTATTGGCTCATATCACCTTTAGTGAAAATGAGACGATTAAAATAAAAATGCATATTTTAAAAACATTTGTTACATTTTAACCTGTACCACTCCTTAAGCTTCACATAATAGTTCACGGTATTGTATTTACAGATGGAAAATCAAGTGCACGAATAAACACTCCAGAGGTATGTTTGCGAAGATATGAAATTGTAATGTTGTGTGCTGAGATTTGTCTAGCTAGTAAGAAGTGTTTCACTGACACTGAGAAGTCTGCCCAGTATTTTTGGGCTCAGTTACCGGGTATTGGTGTTTTTTATTGACACTTCCAGTGCTCATGCATAAACAATGTGGGACACACCTGTTGAGATATATTCACAGTAGATTGCAGTAACGATGTGCAATGTTCGCTGAAAATTATACTATTTTACTAAGTGCTAACATGTACCGGTAATTGTAACACAATGCAAGTGTAATTGTAACTAGTAAAGTGATCTCTTGAATGAACTAGTGGTAGAAATACAACGTTTGAAAACATTGTTGGTCAACAAGGGTACAAATTTTTCCACAGCGTTATAATGTCACCAGTTTGGGTCACGTGATGTCATCGGGTCATGTGACCATAGGAATCCACAATGGGTGGTTTCCTATAGGTGGCTGGTGGTCCATTGACATAAACTCTCTGTCTCTCATCGTTACTGAGATATTATGCGTTATCTGTTACATTATAAGCATATTCCCATTGTAACTGCATTGGACAATTTGGGGGAGTTTGGGGAACATTGGGGTTATGCCATTTTTCGGTAAAGCACCCCTAGCGGCTAATGAGGGGCGTCGTGTGAGGTATCGATCCCACAGTTGGTCAAAGGGCGTTGATACTGCAGTGTTTGGACTGTCCCATTGAAAATGCATTCGGATTTGTGAAAATTGGGGGTAAAATAGTGGGAGGCATTATCGGATTTTGACCCTTGACAAACTCGATCTTAGTTTTCCGACCCTAAAAGACTGTGCATAGTTTCATCAATTCTATTCAAAATCGCGATTGCAGGAGAGATGACAGATGCACACACAGACACACACCAGTAATCTTATAATCTGTCCTATGCTATGCTATAGCAATGGGACAGATAAAAAGTATTCATGCAAATCAATGCATTGAAGACAAAGGTAAAAGTGTGTAAAGAGCAGACACACCTATTGTTCGTTGTTAATGTTTGAAAATTTTTGATCAGCTGCTGAGTACCATGAACACATTGTTAAATAGAGAAATTGATATTAATTTGTGCATTACCTTAGTGTGGACAAGCCTTATTGTATATGGAAGTGGCGCCCATTTTCTGTTTTCTTGATCTTGTAGAACAACACATTTGCCATTTTGTAGGTTCGTCGCAGTGCACGAATGAAGATCCGAAGCAGCCGTTTGGATGAATTTGTGTTAATGAAAAAGGTATGTTAAGAATAGCTAAGCTCACGTTAAGAAATGTGGCTATCAGTATCAGTATCACAAAGGGGCAGGTCTGTACAAAACAGCCCCGTAGGCTCAGGCCGCAGAAATGTGGCTAAGTCTGCCTAGCAGTATAACTGCTGTGGTGGTCCATTTATGGTGGAGTGTTCATATAATTCGATTTTAGCATGGGTTCTACTCACTCGGGACAATTGTCAAAGGATAGGATTATCATTATGGAAGCAATGAACATTTTACAGAGACATTACATGTCTCTGTAAGAAGGATCTTTTCGAATCAACTGCCTCCATTTTGCAGACTAAACTTTTTCAGTTTCAGGTCACTGTCAATCACCCTCTTCCATGTCGTCTTTGGTCTACCCCTCAAATAAGGTCCACTGGGTACTCTGTGCACTTTTGACCCAATCAATCATCATCTTTCCTTGGACAACCTACCTTTCCATAATATTGTCCTAATACCTTCTGTACATACATGTAATCTACTTCAAAGCCATGACATGTAACAATTGATATTGAAGCTGACAAACTGTGTACGGTCAGCTAAATATAAAGAAATCCAGCTGAATATAATTAATGCACACTTCAAATCTATCAGTCTGTTTATTTAACGTGTTAAATAAAATAAAACGTTTTTGCAGAGGAAGACAAGAGAAGATCAGCAGCGTTCGCAAGGAGAAGCTCAGAGTTCGCAAGAAGCTCAGCACCGTTCGCAAGGAGAAGCTCAGCATTCGCGAGAAGCTCAGCACTGTTCGCAAGGAGAAGCTCAGAGTTCGCGAGAAGCTCAGCACCGTTCGCAAGGAGAAGCTCAGCATTCGCGAGAAGCTCAGCACTGTTCGCAAGGAGAAGCTCAGAGTTCGCAAGAAGCTCAGCACCGTTCGCAAGGAGAAGCTCAGCGTTCGCAAGAAGCTCAGCACCGTTCGCAAGGAGAAGCTCAGCATTCGCGAGAAGCTCAGCAGCGTTCGCAAGGAGAAGCTCAGCAGCGTTCGCGAGAAGCTCAGCACCGTTCGCAAGGAGAAGCTCAGAGTTTTCCAGAAGCTCAGCAGCGTTCAGCAGCATTCGGAAGAAGAAGCTCAGCAGCATTCAGCAGCATTCGCAAGAAGAAGCTCAACAACATTCAGCATTCGCAAGGAGCTCAGAAGCGTTCAGCAGCGTTCGCAAGAAGAAGCTCAGCAACTTTCACAAGGAGCGCTACAGCAGAGGTGACGAGTTTTAGAAATTTATATATTCAGAGTGGTTACTTACCTGGAAAACCTGGATATTACTTGGAAATTCAGGGAAATGTAAAGTGGTTGGGGGAATTGTCACTGAAAATGACAAGTCTGGGAAATGTGATTTTGGGATTTCATATTTTTCCATTCATTGACATTTGATATCTTGGTTAACTGTTACAGTACACTAAGTTCTCTTCTGATGGTGTATTATGCAGTATGATTAGGCTAAACATTAGTCTTCTTTGCATGTTATTTTCATTAATATTAATGCAGATTTCTAAAATTTTCATATGCTGGAACCTTATGTCTTAGCGAGTTTGTGATCAGTGCACTGTGTTACTTCGATTGTATTATTTCAGCAATAACTGGTGTATGTGCACATTTGCCGACTCTAAAAGTAAAACAGCTGCAAACCCAGAAATTCATATAATTTTTGTAATATTTAACAACCAGAAGTAGTTTTAACTGTGTACTTTTTTGATATTCTTATAGTATTTCTCAACTTAGGCCTACAGGTTTTTTGTGATGACATCTTCACTTTTCACATCAATATGGTCGGAGGCGTGTACAGGGGTGGCTTCGGGGGGCTAAGCCCCAAACCCTCAGTTTAGCCCCCCATACCCACCGAGCACCACATGCAAAATTTGTAAGCTCTAACCATCCCCGGAGCCCTGCTACGTGATGGAACTGCTTTGCAAGCCTGTGGCTGAGAATCTGTAGGCCTGGTAAAGCTGTCACTTCATTATCGCTAATCCGGTACCATAACTTCTTCTGTGAGCCAAGCTGGTGAACATTGTGATGAATTTCACTCCCGCTGTATTGGCTGTAACCACTAACGTCATAATCTATATGTAGCCTACGGTGCTATAAGAACATTATTATTTGATTAAAACGCATATACTGCTGCTGTTTGTCTCACTCTTAAGACTTAACAATAACATATCGTTAAAATGCGTGCTAAATTGCATCTATGACAATGGAAATGTTTTGGGGGCAAAGCTTCCAGACTTTTACTGTGGAGGAGCACAGGCTGCACATGCACAACAAAGGTGTGGATCCAAGACGGGTGCCCATGGACTCCACAGATTGGTAGTTTCAGATTGTGCTGATGCACAATCCTATTCGTTATATCAGAAGTCACCACTTCGCACTGAAAATAGCTCAGTTGTTGTTGACAAGGGGCAAAGAATTGCCTAAGAAATTGCACATACCAAAGTGTACAAAAATGCATTATTTCTGCACACAAAAAATCAATTTTTCTGGGGAGGGGGCATACCCTCCCCAGACACCACCCCCGCTGGTGAGTGGGACACCACCTTCCCAGACCCAACCCCCTCGCCTCGAATCCGCGCCTATGGCGTGGCGGCGTCTGGCATCTTGACCATGGGCTATAGCCCCCAAATACTTAACTCTACACACGTCTCTCAATATGGTGCAAAAAACGGAAATGGTTATCAACTTATGGTTTTGCTGACGTCAGATTGTATTGGCACCTGCACCGTTAAACTCGGAGTTGGCGAAAGCATGCATCCATTGGAATTTTTCAGATCTGTCTACTGGAATGTGAGATAATCCTGGGTACTTCCCCTATCCCGGTAGCAGTTTGGGGGCTAATGTGTCCAGCCTTGCAAGGACACCACCTGCTATTTAGTGCTGTGCAAATATTCGAAATTTCGAATCGAATCGAATAGTTACTTCAGTATTTGATTCGATTCGAAACGAGTTCAATTATTCCAAATTTTCGTCGCCGACAGATGAAAGACTTAAGTCCCGTCGCCAGTGTTGCACCTGCGTGATCTGTATCTGTGTTGAAGCGCAGTGGCATGCATGAGCTATCCAGTACTACAATGAACAAATCGTTCGATGGGGATCTCGAAAATCGTGATTTTAATTCAATATGATTTTTCAGTTAAAATTGTGATTTAAGTTTCAACAATCGTAACATCACTACATAATAGCCGACAGAATCATAGCGACCGTCTAGTTTTTATTTAAATGGTGCAGTATCAGCTAATATTTCAAGTATTTTAGTATATTTGTTATATTTTCTGATGCAGAATGACATTGATCCGGAGCAGGTAGAAGATATGGATAAGGGAGAACATGAGTCAGTGGATCAGTTTGATCCCCAACAGCAGATGGCCGACACGGCTGGAGACACTCAGTCTACTGATGAAGTTGTTCATTTTCTTCTTGTCCCGGCTAATGTGGCGAGTAGCACAGTAGTGCAGTCACAGTTCCTGGCCATGCCAGCATCCAATCAATCCGAGACGGCCGAAAGGGCAGCAGTAGGTAGCACTTTGACTGAAGAAGGCACGGATGATGGTATAGCAACGGCGATGGCTGGAGACACTCAGTCTACTGATGAAGTTGTTCAGTGTCTTCTTGTCCCGGCTAATGTGGCGAGTAGCACAGTAGTACAGTCACAGTTCCTGGCCATGCCAGCATCCAATCAATCCGAGACGGCTGTTTCTTCACCACCGCCCACTCACTGCTTGGTGATACGAGAGCCAAGGAATCCCAAGAAGAAGACAGCAGAAGCCAGCACTTGTCTGAAAAAGGTGCACAAGTGATGGCTGCCTAAATGTAGATCGCAGTATAAGTAAGTAAGTAAGTAAATGCATTTAATAATAAAATGCACAATGTCAGTGGGAGGACCCGACGAATCTGAGGCTGTGTCTAGTAAAACATTGGCCTAATCGTGTTTAGTTTTGACGTGATGTTTGTGCTTTGTGTATGTCTTTCACCAGTTGTGTGTTTAACCTGACTAAGTTACCGAAATCTGCTTTAGTTTAAATCTGTTATCAAACTACACTGTGAGTCATAAAACTGGGCCACTTTTATTTTTACTGTAACTTTGGCAAATGTTGGTCGATTTTTAAAATTCTTTTAATGTCAGAATCAGAAAGAAATGGCTCATAACAAGAATGAAAAATTTCCCACCATAACTTTGTTGCTACATTACCTTGTAAAACTAACACTAGTGTGAATGTGAACCTTTACAACAATGCTGTTTTACTCAGCGATGTAAAATTCCAGCAAAACATGATAAAGAAGCTGACAAAAAGTTTGACAAAATCAAGACAATCAATAAGTTCAAAGACAATGTTCGAAGTGTCCTCCCTTCGCACGAACACAAGCTCTAATTAAGTCTTTTGTGCCACTCATCAATAGCCATGTTGACAGTCGACTGTTCAAGGCCGTGCCAAACTTCAGTCAGCCTCTGCTTCAGTTCGTTGATGGTGTGGATTTTCCTCTGGTACACACGACGCTGCATTACATCACAGATCTCGTAATCAACTGGACTGTTTGGAGGCCACAAATCTGGAGAAATGAAGTCTGGTGTTTCTCGACACAGAACCTCCACAGTTTCAGTGAACATTCACACTAGTGTTAGTTTTACAAGGTAATGTAGCAACAAAGTTAAGCTACAGTGGGAAATTTTTTATTCTTGTTATGAGCCATTTCTTTCTGATTCCGACATTGAAAGAATTTTAAAAATCGACCAACATGTGCCAAAGTTACAGTAAAAATAATAGTGGCCCAGTTTTTTGACTCACAGTGTATATAAAGCTGTAGTTCTAGGTTTCTGTGTGTGTGTGACCCTGTATCCAGACTTGGAATCCCTTGCCATGGTTGGATTTTTATGAAATTTGGTGACACTCGGTGGACACCCAAGTTGAAAACAAACAACAGTGTGAATATTGTAAGGTCATTTTATGTCACTGGAGACTGTTTCAAAAATTTGTGGTCTGATTGTCAGATGGGAAATCAAATATGGCAACAGCACCAAGTGGAAAACATGAATGGGAAGGCAGGTGGAAGCGTAGCTGGAAGGGAGGACGAGAAGGTGGAGGGAGGGGAAAAGTAAGGGTGGGGAGAGGTTGGAGAGGAGACGGTCGAGGGGTGAATGGAGGGATGGGGAAAAGAAGGAAGGGGAGATGGAGAGAGAGAGAGTAAATTCTTAACGACACATCAGCACATTCTAGGCTATACAGTGTCATTCACGTTGTATATGATCTTCACACGATGGACAGCAGACAACTTAAAATGACAGATGACAGGGTAAAGAAACCAAGTACAACGCAGAAAAATTAAACAACAAAAAATACAGCACAACAAAACTACCCTGGTTCAGTGGACTTTTACCACCAAGTACAACGCAGAAAAATTAAACAACAAAAAATACAGCACAACAAAACTACCCTGGTTCAGTGGACTTTTACCACACTCGGCCAGGAAACGATGTGGGCTTATTCTACAGCTCCCGAGCCCACACGGGGAGATGGGGAGGAGAGTGGAGCAAAAGTGTGAGAGGATAGGGAAGAGGAGGGTTGAAAAAAATGGAGGGACGTAAGTGAGTGGTCTCGCCAGTTATGCTAAGTGACCCAGCCATGCCATAGAATGGTTTGCCCAGCAAAGGAGGTGCCTCAACTTGTGCTTTATCTTTCACCACTATTGGTTTGCAAAAAATCTGAATAATTGTACAAGTGCCGCAGAATGTTAGAAACTCAGCATCCAATGTGAAAGTAATGTATTGGTTACTGTAATATCAGTGCATTACATTTTGTGTTTGTCCTAGGTTAATTTGTAGTGCATAATCCCCATATCTGTTTACCTGAACAACACACAGTTCCTGTTGTAAATGATGCTTGGGATGCTCTCAGTGCCAAATATCAACAATTGGATGTTGATAATTTCTTGCGATACATCTGACTGTAAGGCTGTAGTTGAAATGGTAGTTGTCATAATAGCTGAGAATAGATTTAATGCTGATATCATTAGTGCGACTGAGATTGTCTACATTCTGTGACTGTTGTTATTGGAATGATGATGCCTGCAGATGCTGGAACTCGAAGATAAAACTGTACTGATGCCTTCCGATGCTATCAGTGGGATCATTTCTGATATAGAGAACGAGGAAGAGGAATATGAGGCATGGAAAGTACGTCAGCTGAAACGAATGAAAAGGGATCGTGATGAAAGGCAAATGGTAATGTATTTTCCATGAAAATATGACATCACATGATCACACGTAATATTGACAACAGTTTGAACTTAGTTTTTGCCACTTGATGCACTGTAGTGCAAAAGCAAGGGATTTCCAGTTGGAAATTTCCAGCCTTTTGGCTGGATCTGAACTGACGCTGTAATCCGGATTAACTTTAGTGTTAAGTGCCAACATTTCCGATTATCTACAAGATAAGAAAAAGATAATCCGAAATGCCAGATAACACCAAAGTTAATCTGAACATTTCCAATTAACACCAGCCAGCTTCCATGCAAATGAATAGACGTTTCCACTTAATCCTAACAGATAAGAAATTTTCTAAACAGTTTTCAGTTCACTTTTTGATTTACAACGTAAACAAACAAAATGGCATCCATTCCGGCTGCTATCGCAGGTTTGAGATAATATAGAGGTGGGCGGAAGTAACATATAAATTGAGAAGGTTGCGTTAGCGACGAAATGACTGTTTATTAGATAAGTATTTTTCCAATCGCCGAAGTTAATCCGACTCGGTTCTTGGAGGCATTTAGATTAAGAAATATAGATTTGAAAAAGTGTTATCTTTTTTCTAAGCGAAACTTGAACTCAACGATTGTGTTATACATGGTTGTACAAGAGTCTTTAACTTTAATTTTGAAAAGTACTATAATGCTGCCTTGTTGTGCAGCCATATGCGAAGAAGCAGTCGGCCGAGATCACAGCTCTGGTGCAGTTGGACTCTGTTACATCACAGTCTGATTCCACCTGTGCCCTAATGCAGTCTGAGGTAAAGGTCAGACATCATTGAGTACACTACTTGATTCATTTTCCAATTCATTGCATGTAATCTAGCCTAAACACAGCCTTTGCAATTTAGCTGTCAGACAATAGAACATCTGAATCAGTTATTACATGTGCTATAGAGGTCCTATGTTGTACTTTGCTGTATCCTTTCAAACTCCATCGCATCTAACACCTCCAAGTTTAGTGTATCAGTGCACGTGACTATGGATACATCTGTGTCTAAATTCTGGTTAGGAAAGAACAGGTAAACATTCAGTATGAATGAACTGAGAATAAAAAATCTTTCAAAAGTAAAACTAATATTGTTAACTTTTTCGAAAAGTCATGACATGTAACTTCCTCGTGTTTTTTTTTCTTTTTTCCCCACGAGATCTCTGAGGTCACTGGGCAAAGATTATGTTAATTAGGTCCAACCTTTGAGAACCCCACCCCCTTAAAAATTTAGGTAAATTTCAACGTTTTTCGACCATCTTCAGATTTGGACGCGATTATTTCTGAAACAGAACAACGTAGCAAAAAAAATAGAAACGTGCACCTGTGTATGCGTGTACGTGCATATTGTATGCCGTCATAACAGCCGAGTGCTAGATAAACATGAACTACAAATGCAAATGCTGTATTATTTAACATGTGTAGCATGTAACAGGAAAGGAACATTTCTGACACAAACGGCACATTTGAGACATGGCAAATGGAACATTTGTGACGAATGGAACATTTCTGACACAAATGGCACATTTGAGACATTCAAAGGCACATTTACAACATGTGGAAGGGAACATTCACAACAACTTACGGCACATTTGATGCATTGTGACAGACTCTGATCTCTTTCTCTCCCTCTCTCTGTCTCTCTCTCTCTTGTATTGCAGTAAACTTCCATTGATCACAACAGACTAATGTGTAAAACTGTCAGTTTTTTGGCATTTAAAAGTAACCATTATACCCAACAAACTGGTGAACTTTGAAGAATTATTGCATGATCACATTGTTGCTGGGATTTTCCAGGCACAGCAGTCGGGAGCTGGTCTCGTTGGTAAAAAGACCGCCAACACTGGACGTCTCGTCGATCAGTACCTTGCCAAGCAGAAGGAGGTTGTTCATGCTTCATTTTAGTCAGTTTTACCACGCGATGCACCTTACTGCAATGCAGTATTGCCATCACATGTCATCTGTCTGATGTCCGTATGTCTGTGATGATTATGCATTATGAGTACCAGCTTTTGAGTCGATGTCTTATTATGGCCACCGCTGGCTAGTATAGTCGCCGGAGGACATTCTGGTTTGGTGGTTTCTTTTTTAACCTTTTAATTTTTTTTCTGTAGCACTGAGTTCTGAGACGTCCGGCAGCCGATCGTCACTAAACTGCGCATGGATGTGCTTGGAAATTTTTCCCTCAAAACACCTCCCCATTCCCCATAATTTGTGGACAAAACTCGCCAAAAACATCGTTTTTCATACCCGGGCAGGCCAGGTCACTTTGAGAGCCCGTATTTTTCCACTGCATTTTTATTTCACTACTTTTCCACTTCCTTATGTCTGTATTAAGTTACTTGAGCTATACGCATTGCACTGTTTTGTTAGGCTAGTATATTAATCTAAATTGACAATATTTGTTGTACTGTAATAGGACAGGAAACGAAGGCAGGAAGCTGCGGCTGCTGAGCTTGGCTGTACTCCACTTGTCTATTCATCCAGTGAGCGCGACATGTCAGACGGTAGCGGCTCGATATACGTACCAGATGGTGATGCCACAAGTGACAGTGATGCTTCTGCGAGTGACATTGATGTGGGATATGCTTCTAATGTGCACTTAGACAACAGCATTTCTGCTCATGTTTCATGTGCTGTCTCTAGTGCAGGCTTACCTGTGCCACAGGGGTCCTCACCATCTCACGTTGCTCACAGAAAGAAATGTAACAAAAACAATTCCCCAGTTGGCATGCCAAAGCGCACTCAGTGCAAAAAGAAATGCCCAGTTAAACACTGTGTGGCTTCCATAGTTAATCTGCCACGTCACCTACGGCTCTTTCATGGATGGTCGAGAGTGAAGGCAGCTGCCGCAGTTCAGCGGTATAGTTTAAGGAAGCCATACAAATATTCCGTCAGCAAAAAAAGTAACTGCAAAGCAGATGCTCACAAGCACAGACAGTGTCCTGTTAGAGGTTGTTTAGCAATTGTGAAGAGGATGCCACCGCATTTAAAGAGACATCACAAAATTACTGACGATGCAACTCTGAAGCAGTTGCTGGCACAGTGTAGGCGAGAATACCGAGCTAAGCAGTATGAAAATGCTTATGTAACAGATACAAGTGCAGGTGTAAGCAGTGAAGAAAAAGCAAGTAGTGCAAGTGATATTGATGATGGAGACTGTTACAAACTGAGTGATAGTAACAGTGAATTAGGTAATCAGACAAGCAGCACAGCTACTGCATGCAGTAGCACAGCTACTGCATGCTTCGATAAGTTCCACACATGGTTGCAGTTGGCAGACGGTGGTCTTAAGTCTTGCAAGTCTGCCACACAACATGCATTCCAAGTGAAACAAGTGCTGGCTACACTAGATCCTCTTTTGGAGCCATCACACCTCCTATGCAAGCAGTTGTTGCAGCAGAAGTTTTTAGCTGAGCATGCTGAAGTGCGAAAGTTTCAGCCGGGAACTATAAGAAGTTACTTGGGTAGTGTTCTACACTACTACAATTTCATGCTGACTGAAGATGGTTTGTCTGAAGAGAGGAAGCTGGAAATACAGAATATGATTTGTTGTGTAAGACGATGGATAGCGTCTTACAGAAAGCGCTGTAAGGAGCGAATCCTTCAAAAAATGGATTCTGACATAAGCAAAGTGATTTCCGCAGAAGATATTGCTGTGTTTGAAAGGAGCGAGCCTGCACGACAGGCCGTGAAGCTCATAGGAAGTGCATCTGCTGGTGGACTAGTGTCATTAACAGCAAAACAGTACGTGCTTGTTAGAGATTACCTGCTGGCAAAGATTGTCTTATCTAATGCCAACAGAACTGGCGTACTGGCAAATATCACATTGAAACAGCTGCAAGATGCGCGTGACGTTGATGACCGTCTTGTAGTTTCTGTCGAAAAACACAAGACCGCGTGGATTCAAGGTCCGGCAAAGATCGTTCTCACTAAGACAATGCATTCGTGGTTGCAGATTTTTGTCTCCAACATACGTGTCCACTTTGCCAGAGATGTTGGTGATGGTAATGGGAGGCCAGTATTTTTGACTACCGAAGGTAGGCCGATGAACAGCTCGCAGATATGCCGAGCCTTGCAGTCTGTGTGGACAAAAGCCGGATTATCGAATAAGATCACGTGCACATTGATGAGAAAAACGGCAGTTAGCACTGTCCACCAACAGGCACCACACATGAGTTCCAACCTGGCTGATCTCATGTGCCACCGCGTGTCCACTGCCAACCAGAGCTATAGATTGGTCAATCGCGAAAAGACGTCTGTAGCTGCTGCTACTCACCTGAGTTCACTGCTTGGTGTAAAACAGGTGCACACTTGCAGTGAGGCTGTAGAAGATGCAGGCACAGATGCAGGCGTGCCTGCTGCAAGGGCATTGTGGTCGAAAGAACAAGTTGTGGAGCTAAAAGCGGTATTCTCACAAGAATTGGAGTGTAAGTTATATTCACTCCCATCAGTGAAGCAGAAACTTAAGTCTGTGAGGAACAGCAAGCTGTCAACCTTTACATGTCGACAAATCTACGACAAATTGCGACAAGTCAGTGGCACGGCCAAAGATGATGTAGATGATGACCAAGCATGTCCAGCTGTCCAGATGAAAGAAAAATCGCATGTAGATGACAGTGTGGATGATGGTTGGTCTGACAATATTCCACCCTCATCCAATGCTAACATCTGTAAAGTCTTCAATCCAGAGGAAGCTAAGATCATTGTGTTGAAGTGCCAGGATGTTATAAACGCAGGTGCGATATCACAAGACCGGATAAAAGAATCGTTGAATAGTTGTGAGGAAGGTAGTCGTATCCTCGAGAGACATCACATGTCACAGCTGGTGAACAGATTAAAGTACGAACGTAAGCGAATTAATAAGTAATAAGTGTGAAAGAAATTGAGGCTAATTGGGGTTCACAGTATTTCGGAAAAAAAATTTACAAATTAAAGTAGCATACTTGATAATTCTTTTCCTTTTATAGTAGTAAAAATGAGTGTATGGTCTGTGGGAGGCTAGGTACTTTGATGGCAGCATGTCCCATTTGCACACATGCTGAGAACTCTGCTATGAAGTCTTTAGCTATTTGGGCCACACATACTCAGGAACTTGCTGCCCTCTTAAGAGTTTCTAGGCCAAGTCTAGGTCTGGCATGCCACCAATGTGACACGCCTGCACCTCATCTCAGCCACACCATCCAAGACATCTAGCTGCAGAGTGGACAGTTAGTCTCGTGACTTGAGCAAATTTTGTTGTGTGATCTTTAGACAGAAGTTGCATGTCATATAGCATCTCGTTGAATAAGCTGTGTGCTGACTGGTCTGTACTGATGATGACAAAGGGCTTGCCAGTATTTTTTGCATATATTGCTTTTCACTCGTACATCAGCATCTACGGTGCTTGGGTAATTGCCACTTTGTTGTCATTTACGGCACTTTGGTGCTTGATGAGCAATTTGTGGAATTTTCCGGGTTGCGGCCTCAATGGTTTGTCCCGGCCGTGGCTTCGATGGTTTTGGGATTGAGGCCTGCAACTAGACCCGTAAAACATTGTGATGAGCACGCAATCCAGTTATCGATAGGTGGTTTGTTGTAATATTTGTAGCAAATAAATCACAGCGAAGCAAATAAATATCATCAACCACACTTGAGCCTTTTCGGTTTGCCATCTTTGCTGCAGCATTCTTCTGATTCCAGTTGAACTTAATCTGACTACTTTTTTCAGCAAAAGTGAAAATTTGTTAGTTGCTGGAGAGCCAACCCTCGATTCGGCCTCTACCTTGGCCTCGAGACCCAACCTTGGACTGGATTGAGATTCCGTCGAGGCCGCAACCCTGGTATTTTTTGTTGAAATGTAGTCAAAGCTATATGTTGTCTAGCAGTTGTGGTTGAGTAACGCTGCAAGCCAGAGCAGTATTATCTGAGTTGTATTTGTACATATAGCTACTTTTTAATTTACTGAGATTTTTGGCTTAATTTTTGAGCAGTTCACATAATTGAGCAGTTCACGTCGTTGGCTTGATTATTCTGTGCAGTACCGTATAGTAGTATGGGCTGGGAATTAATCGTGTTAATTAACGTGCAAAATGTGTTGATTTCACAGGCGATTAATTGTGTTAATTGAAGGATTAAGAATTGCTGCATGAATAACCTCCACCCCGAGGTATCATATAGCCAATGCAATGATTGCAGCCTGTGGTCAAACATTGTTGGATTGTTTTACGAAATGCTACTTTGCATTGGCTAGGACTTTTACCGTGGATTCAGCATTTGTTAATGACACTCGGAAGTAATTGTAGCTCATGCTTTGTACTGTAGGCAGTTCGTGTTTTTGAAGTCGAACCTAATAATATTAGGGCTCAAATGTTTATACATCCGTGTGTCTGTGCATCCATCCGTCCATAAAAAGTTTATCATTTCAGTGAAATTTGGTGTATGTGTGGAGAGCAGTGAGTGATGAACGGTGGTGTGCCATATGACCCCATCCAAGGTCAACGTCAAGGTCATCAGTCCTTGAAATTTAGAATCTATTTTCAAAATCTGTCACCGCCACCATTTACATTTGAAGCTGGCAAATGACCACTGATTCTTAAACTACAGTGCAGTATCTACATTTGTTCAGGCTGGATTTTCTATATTTTGTCCTAGTTTTTGTAGTTCTGTGCCACATGACTTAGAAGTTTGCTGGACACACAACGTTGAAGAGTTATCCACAGTCCAGTACAGGGCTAATTTTTTATTGAGATTTGCAGGGGAAGACACGTGTCACTGCAGGAAATAGGCATTTCGCTTTTAATGTTTTTCGTAAGATATTTAAAATTAATGTTTTTAGTTCTAATATTAACCGCAAATACAAGTTTTAGTCATTGCTCACGCTAACTATAGTATAAATGCTCATGTTTAATGGGTATAAATGTATGAACGGTGCTATAGTTTGAAGCATTTTTTAGCTTAGTCCCTTTGTATTATCTTAGTATTTTTTAGTCCTAGGTCAACCCCACCTCTTGTTTGTATGAACGTATGACTTTACCACGCGTTGAACTAATCATGTATGCTAGACGTCTTGTTTGTGCTTTTTTGTGTATCCGTGTTCTTAATTTCAGACTGCTGACTTTAAAAAACAGTTTTTGCAATGCTGTATGAATGCACGCAAAAAAGGCATCGTATCACAAACACACAGCAGGGTATATTTTATTTTTTTAACTGGTGGAATAAATGTCCCAACATTTCTAGCATTTACAGTACGATCGGCTAGCTAAAAACTGAAGAAGAACTGAAGATGTCAAATTGTAGACTCGGTCAACAACTTTAATTCCAACATGTTGGCCAGAGATCAGAGTTCTTGTGTATGATCTTCGGCTGACGACGCAGATGGGATTCTTCACAGTCAGTTCCATGAAGAGATAAAGATGACATAACATTGACGTGACACGTGAGCCACGTCGTGTCAAAATTTTATTGAAATAAATGATGTCATATCTCTGTGAAATACGGTCTGACACCCTTGTAGTGGAATAAGTTGTTTGTGTCCACAGTTGGGCATTTCTTAACTTAAAATACCAGCATAATAACTTTGTATTATTATTGACCAGCGTTTTATTATTATTATTATTATTTGAAAGGAAGTCCATGAGAACTTGAATGAAACGAAGAATTTGATTGATGACTATGAAGATCAAGAGAACTTTTACTTACTTACTTACAATTTTAACGCCGTTACCATGGTGACCACGGTTATAAAGACGGTGCAGTCTCTGATTGGTCAGAGCCTCGGAGAGACAGAGAGATTCGAATTCTGACTTTTATCTTGACAGGAAATTGATACAGCAAATGTGTTTAATTTGCTGATAATTTGGAGATTTTCACGCGTGTCGGAAGTGTGAAAGGAAGACCGACTATCGCAGGAGATACTAGATATCTCGAAGTCGGGACAGTTTCTTCCGTTGTGATGCTATTTGGGCCCGGAATTGACGATCGGGTGAAGTGGCAGTGAGCACTGAATGAAGCTCGTATTAGTTCAAGTCATTTGAACATCTGTTGAAGACGAACTCGGTCGTGTAGTTTTGTGCGATGTTTGAAGCACAAAACTAGTGGACATCTGAATGCTTTTGATGATAATCTGTTCAAAGCCTGTGTTGGACATCTTCTGTAGGCCGCTGTTGGAATTAAAACGACTAATTAGGATACGCAGTATTACGAAAATACAAAATGGAAGTAATTTATGGTGGTCACCGACAGCCACAGTTCTTTACAATAGAGGTACTCGTGGCTATGCGGCAACCCAAGTACAAAGCGTTATTGGTCTACGTCAGGAAGGACATTCGAGACTTAAAGCAGTTTAACTACAATTAATATTGACAGTGCTATAGGCACTGTCAAGATTAGTTAAACTGCTTTAAGTCCCGAATGCCTTTCCTGACGTAGACCAATAACGCTTTGTACTTGGGTTGTCCGCATAGCCGCGAGTACCTCCATTGTAAAGAACTGTGGTTGTCGGTAAGCACAATAAACCACTTCCACTTTGTCACCTGCTGACAACAAAAAAAAATTCAAACGTATAATTTTCAATGCACATACAAATGCCAACAGCACCATGCAGTAGAGTATATACACGACAACTGTATATGCATGTATAGCAGCAACTAGTTCACAAAATACTGAGAATCATATAACTGTTAGCCTGACTTAGCCAAGTATCAGTCAGTAGCCTACAAATTCAGGGCACACCTCCTATAAACTGCACCGTCAGTCGTTGGAAGTCAACGTGGCACAAACTCGAGCTAGTTCGTTATGTGATAGAACAATTGCAGGGAACATTTAGATTTTTGCCACATTTTATTTTGCCTGCACCACATTAATGTTAAGGATGTTCGTTTGAGAAAATTTTTATCCCTTTATTTTACTACTTTATGAACAAACTTTCACTTTCGCGGCCAGTTTTAGTTTTTCTTTGACGTGTCTGTAGTAAATTTTGTTTCGAAATACTTATGGCACATTTGAGACATGACAAATGGAACATTTGTGACGAAAGGAACATTTCTGACACAAATGGCACATTTGAGACATTCAAAGGCACATTTACAACATGTGAAAAGGAACATTTACGACAACTTACGGCACATTTGATGCATTGCGACAGACTCTCTCTCTCTCCCTCTCCCTTCTCTCTCTTGTTTTGCAGTAAACGGCCATTTGTCACAACAGACTAATGTGTAAATCTTTTAGTGTTTTGGCATTTAAAAGTAACCATTATACCCAACAAACGGGTGAACTTTAAAGAATTATTGCATGATCACATTGTTGCTGGGATTTTATGGAATTTCGAAAGAATATTTAGCTTATAAGCTCAAAACCATATTAAACTCATCTGTAAAACCTCTGTATGTGTTTCGCACAATAACCCCTTATTGTATTATGGTGTTTTACTCATCAGCGTCTACGGTCATTTACAGCACTGTTGTTTTATATCAAGAAAGGCCTACGTGGCAGACAGGGTGTTTTTGCGCTGTAGCTAGGGTGTTTGTAAGGTCTATGCATGGGTGTTTATGGTTTACGCATAAACACCATGTAGATGGGGTGGTTTTAAAGAATGACTGAAGGACTGAAAGAACGCACAATCTCTTACACATGAAGAGTCCGCCGCCGCTGCACTGACTGCATGTGTAATGACTGACTCGCCTTAGCGTTGACTAAGGACTGCTTGACCCTGAGCTGTGACTGCACTTGACTCTGCCAGGGCATGTGGATCGCTAATCTGACTCATGTACGGCGAACGTATAACATAGACGTAGACATCGTATAACAGCGGTCTATACAATAGGAATATCAGGCAATCATGGCGTTCCTTACACACATATTTACTTTGAATATTAAATACAAAATCTCTTTTCTTAGTACATGGCACGACTAGGCTACTGTATGTATGCCATCTGCAGCTGCTTGAACAGTAGCACCAAACTGAGACATTTTCTAGCACTGTGTTAACGATGGTTATTGCGTAGAGCAGAAACAGGAAGCAAAACAGCCTCGTTGCACGACCTGTGTTAATAGCAGAGGCCTTGGTTTGTGCGTTGTGTTCGCTGAAGTCTAAAAATAAAAATAGTATTTCTCAATAAGTAAGTAAGTAAGTAAGTAAGTAACGCGTATTGGATGTCGGAAGTAAGCAACAACTAGAGGCAACAATTACTAGGCCTACAGCTAACTGCATAGCTATCGCGCTGGTCCGTCAGCCTTGCTGAATTTCTTGTTTTTCTACGATGTCCACGGACGACGGGGGTAGCGTAAACCGCCTTTGGCCACCACAAGAATCAGAGTATAGCGGAGGTCTCGTCGTGTACAGGCTTGTCTGTCTGTCGTAGCCACTGGCGGATCCAGGGGGCAATCCGGTCATTCCCCAAACCTAGATATCCCCCAAATCGATGCCACCAGATGTCATATTTTAAAGCTAAAATGCACAAAATTCGATTTCCGCTGGGGCTGTGCCCCAGACCCCGCTGGGGGAGCTTACAGCGCTCCCCAGACCCCCTAGCGGTATTTAAGGGGCTACATCTAAGAGGAGGAGAAGGGGGGAAAGGGAAGGGGAGGGGGC
>Ga0209680_1000107_pt1 | contig 21259 bp, 37 predicted proteins | sample WorMetLIZISLAND1_FD_187413 | JGI IMG/M metagenome (GOLD analysis project Ga0209680, IMG submission 187413) | Marine gutless worms symbiont microbial communities from Max Planck institute for Marine Microbiology, Germany - Olavius loisae LIZARD... ... | reverse complement strand
TGGCTCCATCAGCGCCCACTGACGATCCGTGATGACAAAACGCTCTTCACTCATTCAAGCCTCCTCCAAAAGGAAGCTTGAATCATAAATAGGACGGTTTGGGAATCCTGAATCTCAACAGGCCCTAGACAGTACACCGGCTTGGTCTTTGCCATATCACGGTATTCCATCTGGGGCTCACCATCCTTTCGCAGGACCGGCACCGGCTTAGGCTCCTCGCCCGGCATCCAGTCAGGCTCGCCCCCGGTCTTGGCGCAGTCGATCACCAGACCAATCCATAACGGCTTAAGGGTGCGCACGGCATCGTGGACCGCCTCGGCGTCCGGGTGCATATCCGCGCCGCCCTGCGCAGCCGAGCCCGCGCAATCAATCTTAGTTCCGAGCAGCCCGTTACGCTCGATGGTCAGGAGATTACTCCGGCACCCCGCCGGATACAGGCCCGCCATGCCCTTCCGGGATACCTCGTCCGCCGCTTGGTCCTGGTAGGTCCAACGGAGCAGATCCTGGATATCAATGGCCGTGCGATAGTTGCGAGGGTCTGCGAGGGTTTGTTGCGATAGTTTTGAATCCAAATTATCTTTTCTTTTTAACACTTTATGCCTCTCCTGCGAGGGTTGCGATAGTTATGTCACATCGTCTTCATGTGCGCGCACATACATCCGTGAGGGCTGACAAAACCCTCGCAACCCTCACAAGTCATTGATATATAATGCTGTTTTAGGTGCGATAGTTTGCGAGGGTTGCGAGGGTTATCCGTAATCATCCGGCCCATCCACCGGCGGCGGGTCGCTCGACGCCTCGGGTACGTTGGCCAGCCGGACGTTCATGTAGACGCGAATGCGCCCGTCTGATTTCTCAACGCCGCGCTCAGGCATGGCCCGACCGAACGCGGTAAGAGAACATGGTCGTTCCGCGTTGGCCGAACACCACGCCTTGTATGCCTCATACATGACCGACGCCTGGACACTCTCGTTAGGCATTGGCTCAATGCACTCCGCGATAAACCGACCAAGCGGGTCAGAATCCGCACGGTATTCGCTGGTGGCGGCCATAACCGCCTCCGGCACGACCAGCCCGCGTTCGAGCCAGATGCGCACACCATCCAAGATCCAGTTGAGCACCCCGGCCCGCTCGGCCCACAGCTTGGCGGGCAGGTCCTTGTCCTGCTGCTCGTCCGGCACGTTCACTTCCCAGGGCACCAACAGGAATCGCCGCCAGATGCCTCGGTCTTGCCCCCGGATGGCGGGCTTGTGGTTGCCGGACAAGGTCAGTTTGAACTGCGGAACGAAATCGAAAAAACCGTGGTTCAGATGCCGAACCGTGATCTCCTCGCCGCCGGTAATGGCCTTAATCGTGGCCTCGGCGAACCGCGAGCCCTTCTCCGGCTCCGACGCCCGCACCAGCCGCGCGCCCGGCAGCCGCGCCAGGTCCGGCGTGGCCTCGGCCCCGCGCTTACGGTCATCGCGCAGCAGGGAAGCGAAGGGCAGGGAGACCGCATACGGCCCCATCATCTTGGCGATCAGGTCGATAAAGACCGACTTGCCATTGCCGCCCTCGCCGTAATTGAAAACCAGCTTCTGTTCGGTCGTAACGCCGGTCAGGCAGTACCCGGTCCACACCTGCAGGAACAGGCGAATGTCGGCGTCCGGCTGCACCTCCTCCAGGAATCGTAGGAACGTCGGGCAGGCCGCGTCCGGGTCGAACTCCACGTCCATGATCTTGGCCAACCTGTCGTCACGGGCATGAGGGCGAAGCTCGTCACACGACCCTTCCATGCGCAGTGTCCCGTTGGCGACGTTAAGCAGCAGCGGGTCCAGATCCATCATCTCCGGCGGGACCGAGATATAGGGCGCGGCCTCCGCCACCATGGCGTCCAGCTTGGCCCGGTTGCCCGACGCCGTGGACCATTTCAGCAGGTCCTCCAACTTCTTTTCCCAATCGCCCGCCGCGACCGTATCGGGCCGCCCGCGTTTCTGCAGCGCCGCGACCTCTTCCATGATCGAGCGCGCCGTCTCGTGCGCTTTCTGTTTAACGATCTGCTCGGCCCCCACCGGGCTCCAATGGGTGCCGCTCCAATGGTGCGGGCCAACCTCGCGGACCCACAAAATGTCCTGGCCGTGGCGGGAGAGGAAACGCTCGGCGTTGCCGATATCGTTGCGCTCCTTGTCCGCCAGCACGAGGTTGATATCACCATCGCCGCCACCGCCGCCGGGAAATCGAACGATCTCCGCGTTGCCGATGGCTTGCCGGATGGCGTTCTCTCCCCCCGACGCTGCACTGGTTTCCATGGCCCCTCCTTCTTTTTCTTGGTCGCTCAAAACAACCTCCCTTGGCCCCCGGCATCGGTTCGGCGCACGGGTTCGGAAGGCCGCTTCACGGCGGGTTTAGGCTTCTCGGCCTTTAACGATTGTTTGAATTCCTCGGCATGGGCCGCGCAAAACCAACGGCCCAGCCGACCGGCCCGCAAGGACACGCCAAACCCGAAGCTGCCCCAAAGGTCGCAACCCGGTTGCTCGCAGTAATGGATAAGCCGCCCGCCCTCGTCGTAATGCGGCTTGTTTTGTGAAGCGTTCAAACGGGTCGCGTCTAATGCCGCGTGAGGCCGATCACCACCCCCGCCTGCCACCCCACTAGCCGAAGCCATGTTTCCGCGCGTCTGTGGCGATTTATTCGGGAGAGCCATTATTCCGTCTCCCGCGCCGAAATTCGGTTAAGGACCGCCGGGCCGTCATACCCGCGCTCCCACACAAACCAGGCGAAGGCGACCGCGCCGTTGTTTTTTACCTCGACGCCTTTCGGGGCCATGGTGATCCGCTCCCGGAACACATGGACACGGGCAAGCCCCCCCCATCAATAATGTCGGAACGCTGCACCCCCTCCAGGAAAGCCAGCCGCAGCAGCATGGCCACCCGCCGCGCCCCGAGAGCCAAGGCGTGTCGCACAAAATTATTAGCCAGGCTGTAGGGCGGATTGGTCACCACTTCGGGCGCGAGCAGGGCTTGCTCCATTAGGAAATCGATTCCGGTCTCGCCATAGCCGTGCGGGTTCAGGTCCGTAGACACCACGTCGATGCCCGCCGCCTCGAACTCCTTGGCGATAGCACCGTCGCCGCAGGCAGGCTCCCAGACCGGCCCGGCAAAGGGCTCGACGGCCAGCAGGGCGCGTGTCGCCTCCGGCGGCGTCGGATAGAAATCCGTCTTGGGCCGAAGGCCGTTGCGATTGGTTCGGGCTGCGGTTACGACAACACTCATACGTCCGCCCCCTGCAGCATATCGTTGAAATCCATTCCGGCAGGGGGCCGCGCGATCCGTACCCGACGTCCGCGCGCCGCATGGAACGCCTGCGCCTTCTCTATAGTCTTGGCGAGCGCATTCTGGTCGCCGTCCGCATCGACGCAGAGCACCAGGTCCTTAACCACCGGCGGCAGGTCGAGCGCCGCCATATTGCCCAAGCTGCCCGCCACCCATACCGGCAGGTGCGCGGCCTTTGTTACCGACAGCGCCGTCTCGATACCCTCCGCGATACCCAGGGTGGCCGCCGCCGGGCAAAGCCGGATAGCCCCACCCCAGACCACGCCCGCCATTTTCTTAGGACTGGTCACAAGCGCCTTGCCGTCACCTTCCGGTTTCAGGAACGTGCGATGGATGCCGGTCAGGCGACCTTGGCCGTTCTGCACCGCCGCCACCATGGTCGGAAACGACAACCCTGTATCGGCGTGGCGCAGGCTCGGATGAAACCGAATGGTCGGCGGCACCCCCAAGGGCAGTCGCGCGGTATCAATGTTCCGGCTCCACAGGTAGGTTTCGACCAGAGAACCGAGGGAAGGCTGACACTCCGACCACACCTTCCGCGCCCACGCGATCTTGTCTTCCTTCTCGCGGTCCAGGTCCTCCCGCTTGGGCCGGGCGACAGGCCGGGCCTTGGGCCGGGTTCGGCCTTCCCGATCAGGCTGCAGCCCGGCGCGGATCGCCAGGTCCTCGACCGCCTCGGTAAACGACATCCCATGCCGTTCCTTAATCCAGTCGAAAGCATCCCCGTGCCAGCCACAGCCAAAACAATGCGCGAACCCCTTGTCCTCGTTGACCGAAAACGACGGCGTCTTTTCCGAATGGAACGGGCAGCAACCCCAATGCTCGCGGCCCTTGCGTTTAAGCTGCACCTCCTGGCCGATCAGATCGACCAGCCCGGTACGCGCCCGCACACCATCGAGAAACCGCTCGTCGAACCGCCCCGTCATCGCGCACCCCCAAACAACACAAATTGTGTTTGTTTGTGTCGATTGCGCTTGACGACGCTAACACAAAAAGTTACAGTATGTTTTATAAGGAAACGGACCAAACGATGCTGAAAATCACCTACACCAAACAAGCCAGCAAGACCCTGCGAACGATGCAGCCCAAGACCGCCAAGCGGATCTTGACCGCCATCGAAAAGCTGGCCGACAACCCGGCCCGCACCGACCTCGACATTAAGGTCCTGCAGGGCCGCGACGGCTACCGCCTGCGGGTCGGCGACTGGCGGGTGATTTACAGCCAGGACGGCCTCGTGCTGGCCATCGAGAAAATCGCCCCGCGCGGCAAGGCATACAAATAAGGAGACGCCCCCATGCCCCAAATCAACACAAAGACCAACGCCAAACCCCAAATCATTTACGAAGGAAAGCGCCCAGCCTTCGCCGTTGTCCCCTATGCACAATGGGTCTCCCTGACCCGCCGCGCCGAGGCCGCCATGACCGACGAGGAACTGTTTGACGCCGCCCGCGCCGAGGACACCGGAGAGCACCTGCCCCACGATGTGGTAAAGCGGCTTGTGGACGGCGAGCCGCCCTTGAAGGTGTTCCGCGAATACCGCGACATGACCCAGGAATCCCTGGCCGACGCGGCCAAGGTCTCCACCGGGTACGTCAGCCAGATCGAACGCGGCACCCGCCAGCCGTCCAAAAAGGCGCTCGCCGCTTTCGCAGCGGCCCTGGACCTCGACATCGAAGACTTGAGCTAACCCCGTCACTCCGCCACCTCTCGGAAGAAGAACCGGACGCAACGGCAGAACCGTCGCGCCCGGCCAAGTTCAGGGAGGAAAGGTCATGGAAAGCGCGAATGCCGTCGCCGATTTCACGTTCCATGGTTGCCGCCACCTGGGCCAGAAGCCCCAACGGCGAAGCGGCGGGGGCAAAGGAATCCACTCCCTCGCGGCCCAGATGGCTATCCACATCACTGGCTGCATAACCGGCCTGCAGTAAAAGCGAGAGCAACACGCAGGCGTCATCCATGATCGCATCCATGGCGCTGCCGGTCTTAAGGCCCTTAACGAACGCATCGCGCACCGCTCCCGATTGATTGAACCCGACCGACATCAGCCATTCCTGGCCCTGCCACTCGACCACTTCGGTCGATTGCAAGCGGCGGTTCGGCAAACGGTCGCGGCGGCAGTCTGTCATCGGCGACCCTCCAGGGCGATCAACGCACCCGCGAAATAATTGATACCGCCCAGGATCTCGGCCCGCGCGCGCTCTACGTCACCCGCTTGCGCGAACCGGGCCGCCTCTTGTGCTTTCTTCTGGACCTGTCCCAAGGGGAAGCCGACGCCGACCATGGCGGCAATCGCCATCATGGGCTGGCGATCAAACGGTTCTCCCGACGCATGGCGATCCCGGCCCTTACCTTCGGCAGCCTCCGCCATTGCCGCCTCGAAAACGGCGGCCAGCTTTTCGTAACCTGCGGGGACGGTCATTCATGGTCCTCCCCGCGCTCAACGGCTTCGAGTGCCTTATCGATGCGGGCAAGGACCTCCATGGCCTCGGCCACCTCGCGGCGCAGTTCCATCTCGCGCACCTCGTCGGCGGTAATGGTCCCGCCGTGCGCAAACGCTTCCGACAACCGTGCTATGGCTTCCCCGGCCTCCTTGCCAAGCGCGCCCAGATGTTCAACCCATTCCGGGTCGCCCTCGGCGGGCGGCTTGGGCACCAGCAGATAGCCCTGCAGGTCCGCCATGGCGCGGGTGACCAGGGGATCGCCCGCATCCGCTTCCAGGTCCGCCACCACATCGACCGGCACGAACATGGCCTCGTGCGCCCGCCCGTATCTGCCAATCCGTTGAAAATCCACCCGCGTAATGCTGGCCGCCGATTCCTGGCCGCCGACCGCCTTGGTCAAACGCCGGAAGGCGGCTTTCAGCGCCATATATGAACACGCGGGGAAAACCCGACCTAAAGTCATGCGTAAACTCCCTGAACTTGCGCGCTGCCTTTCCCGGCACCCCGAGCCATACTCGGACCATGGAAAAGCAACCGGATCGATTGGAAACACTGGCCGCGCTCTGTAAGCAGAAGCTGCTGGCCGACCCGGACCACCCGCGTGCGCGCCATCTGGCGCGGGACCTTGCGGCATACGACCGAGCGAAGCAGGTGGGCGAGGCCGTTAAGCGGGTCCATGGTCAGGACACCAAATGATCGATCTCGAAAAAATCGTTCGGCAGGACCTCACCGTTGGTCTCCCGGATGATCTTTTCCATGACCTGGTGGGTGGGAGACCGCTGCTCGGCGATAATTCGGCGAACCGTGGAATCCGGCACGCCGATCTTGCGAGCAAACCAGCCGATGCTGCGATCCTCTTTATCCAGCCAGAGTTTCAAGCGCATGGGACAACCCCTCTCAATTCATTCGTCGGCCTATCTGTGCGCAAAATTGCGCAATTTGTAAAGCGTATTTTTGCGCCTTTGTTGCAAGGGCTGTTTATGCAATATTGCGCATCGAGGAGCTAATATGGATAAGACGCAGGAAGCAGCGCGCCGCCGCTTACTAAAGGCTCTGGAAATCACCGGATGGAAATCCACCAAGCTGGCCACGGAAGCGGGCGTCGCGCCATCGACCATCAATAGGTTTTTGAACCAGGACGTCGGCCACACGATCAGCCTGAAAACTATGGCCAAGGTGGACGCAGCCGTTCGCGCGTATCTAGAGAGCCGACCGTTTTCGCCGGAGACGATCCAGCACCAGATCGAGTATTTCAAGGACGCCCCAGACGCCCTTGAGCCGACCGATTCGCCGATGGTGACGCTGCACGTTCGCGGCGCGGTCCAGGCCGGGCAGTGGTCGGAGGCCATGGAGTGGCCGGCGGACGAATGGCAGCGGATCACCCTGCCACGCCCGGACGGCCACCGGGCCTACTTCGGCCTGCGCGTCAAAGGCCCCTCCATGAATCAGGTCTATCCCGAGGGAGCGATCCTCGTCTGCGTGCCCTTCCACGACTACGACCACGGCTTAACCGAAGGCGACCATGTGATCGTTCAACGCTGGGAAGCCGGGCAGGTCGAGGCGACCGTCAAGGAACTCCGCCAAAGCGGCGATGGCGGGATCTGGCTCTGGCCGCGCTCCGATCACCCGGAACACCAGACACCGATAGCCCTGCCGAAGAACGGCAAGGACCATCCCGAGTACGAGGGCAGCAACGAGATCCGGGTGGTGGCCGTGGTGGTCGCCGACTACCGCATTCGCAGCCGGTCAGCGCAGCCCCAATAATTCCCGCGTGCGCGGATCTGGAAAGCCCGTAGCCTCCAGCCAATTCGCCCGCTGGAAGTCAGCGATGGCCGCCTTGGTCTTAGGCCCCAACTCACCATCGACAGGCCCAGGATCGTAGCCCCGCGCCGCCAGCGCCTGCTGTACCCGCTTATATTCGCGCATGCGCCCGGCCTTCGCCGCCGACACCGCCGCCCCCAAATCGACAGCCGAACCAGTCTCGCTTTGAACAGCGGCGGGCGGAACGTCGCGATCGTTATCGACGGCCTTCACCATGCCGATGAACAACACCAAAAGCGGCAGGCCGATAAAGAACAGGACCAGCCCGCCGAACGTCCCAAGACACCCTTTTGCAACACTCATAACGCCCCGCCCGCATAACTTTTCCCTGATAGGTGAAGCTTACAAAATCCCGCGCAACCGGGCGACCCGTAATAGTGCGCATTTTTACGCTTGACTATTGCGCAAATTTGCGCACTATTCGTTCCGTTAAACGGATGGAGCCGCCCCCATGGACACCGCCTGCAGCCCGATCAGAAGCCCGCACTCCCGCCTCGGCGGCACGCAGTCAAACATGACCCGCGTCATCGTCGAGGCCACCGGCCTTTACGGGAAATGCACCAAGGCAGACCTCCTGCAGGCGGGCTTCACCCTCAAGGAAATCGAGCAGCACGCAACCCAGGCCGCCGAGCGGGCCAGGGCGCTTGCCGCCGCCACCCTTCTCGAAAGGACCGCTTAGATGCGCACCGCACCCACCAACCGAACCGCCAGCCCGGACGCCACCCGCACCCAGGCGATGGCCGACACCATGGCGAAGACGGCCCGCGAACGCGGCTCCGTCACCCGCCGCGATTTGATCGCCGAGGGCTTCACGCCGGGCGAGATCGACCGTTTGGGCGACGAGGCCATGGCTCGCGCCGCCAACCGGATCAACCCGGAGTAATCGATGGCCGCCGCCATCCCCACCATCGTTCTGGACCGCCGCCGGGCCGAAGCCCGCGCCATCCTGACCGATCCCGCGTCCACTCAAAGCCTGCGCCGCCTGGCCTGGGCCTTTCTAACCAAATGGAGGTTCTTTTGAGCGACGACAAAACCCCATCCAACACGCCCCCAAACAATCCCCCTCGGGCTGCGGACGGGCGGCCCCTGCCGACCGCCTTCACCCTGGGCCAGTTCCTGCAGCTTCTCGAAGACGGCGAATTCCACGCCGAGGTGTCCGACGCCCTGCAGGAGATCAACGCCGCCCTGACCCAGTACGTCCTCGACTACGGCGGCAAGCCCAAGGGCAAGCTGACCATCGCCGTGGACTTCACCCTGGACAAGGGCGTCTTCGAGATCACCGGCGACTACACGGTCAAGCTGCCGAAGGCTCCGCGCGGCAAGACCGTCGCCTGGTCCACCCCGGAAAACCGTTTCACCCCCCAGAACCCCCGCCAGATGCAGATGTTCGGCGTCCGTGACGTGACGCCCGCCTCCGAATCCGGCGCGGTTCGCAACGTCTAGAGAAGGAAACCGTCATGGACGACCACAACACCCACCCATCGGAGGCCGAGGCCGTCGCCAAGATCGTCTCCGACCACATCAAGCCCGAGATCGTCACGATCAAAGGCCAGGAAGGCAACCCCGACACCCAGGTCCTGGTGCTGCCCGACGCCGCTGGCGGCTTGAAGGCCCACGGCGTGAAGTCGTTCCTGGAGCCATACCGCCTGCAGCCGGAGCGCCGCACGGGCACCGCCAAGCTGACCGACCTGGACAGCCTGATCGCCCACGTGAACCGCTTCAAGGACAAGGGCTCGGCGCTGTTCGCGCTAGATAACCGAGACGCCCCGTCGCTGATCGCGGTCCTCAACTACCACCCCGAGGGCGCGGAGACCAATCCCCGCTTCGGCGATCACCGCGCGCATTATAGCTTCCCGCTTTCCGACGAATGGAAAGCCTGGCGCGGCGTCGATGGCCAGACCCTGGAACAGATCGACTTCGCCGAGTTTCTCGAAGACCGCATCGTCGATGTGATGGCCCCGCCGGAGTTTCTGACCGCCCGCGCCGACCCCAACGCCACCAAGGTGGCCGAACCGGACGAGGAGGCCGACAAACGGCTGCTCGATCTGGTCTCCAAGATCGGCGGCAAGGTCTGCGGCCCGGCCCGCCTGATGGAACTGGCCAAGGGCCTCCGCGTCCACGACCAGCAGACGGTCAAAGAGGTGGTCAACACCACCACGGGCGAGGTGCAGATCCAGTTCGAGACCGAGCACCGCGATTCCGAAGGCAAGCCGATCCAGGTCCCGAACCTGTTCCTGCTCGCCATCCCGGTCTTCCATAACGGCCCGCTCTACCGGGTTCCGGTTCGCCTCCGTTACCGGCTCCGCGCCGGGCGGATTACCTGGGGCCTAAACCTCCACCGCCCGGACCTCGTCCAGGACCATGCCTTCGATGAGGCATGCGAACGGGCCGCCGAGGAAACAGCCTGCCCGCTGTTCTTCGGTCAGCCGGAGGCTTAAACGCCATGCACGGAACCATCGGCGACAACCGGCTTTACCCGGAGGAGCAGGCCCTGCTTGCCGCCGTTCGCCGATGGTTCCGTTACCGCACCCCGGAAAACCTCCGCCACCTCTGTCAAGCCGCCAGGGATTGGATACGGGCCGAGCACCGGCGGCCAGAAAACCAAAACCACCAGCAAACCGAAAGGGCGACAACATGAACCGCCGAATCCTGCGCCGCGCGCGCAACCAACTCACACCTACCGGCTGGTCTTTAGTCGCCGCTTTCCTTTTAGCGACGGCCCTGGCCGCCCTGCAGATCGCAAACGGGGGGATACTGACATGACCGAACACCCCTGGATTCAAACTGCATCGGGACGCCCCTGGGTCCTAACCGCACCGACACCCGATCAGGTTTACTGGCCTGACATCGCCGAAAGCCTCGCCAAGATTTGTCACTTCAACGGCCACTCGACCGTGTTCTACAGCGTAGCCCAGCACTGCTGCCTGGTCGCCGACACGCTCCCGCCCCAGCAGCGTCTCTACGGCTTGCTGCACGACGCGCACGAGGCCGTCCTGGGCGACATCACCTCGCCGGTTAAGGCCGCGTTGCGGAGCCTGGGCGGTAACGGCGCTTTCGATCACTTAGCCGACATCACCGACAAGGCAGTTTTCAAGGCCGCCGGTCTCCCGGCTGCCATGCCGAAGGACGTGGCCACCGCCATCAAACACGCGGACCTGACCCTGATGGCGACCGAGCGCCGCGACCTGCTGGCCCCCTGCGCGGAACCCTGGCTCCCCATGCCGGACCCGCTTCCCAAACGCATCAAGCCCTGGGCATGGCCCAAGGCGCAAGAGGAATGGCTGGCCCGCCTGGACCGGCACTTACCCCACCACAAGCAACGGAGGATTTGACCCATGGCCGGAGCAGTCAACAAGGTCATCTTAATCGGCAACTTGGGCCGCGACCCGGAAGTCCGCCACGCGCAGAACGGCAACAAGATCGTCCAGCTATCCATAGCCACCTCGGAAACCTGGCGCGATAAAACCTCGGGCGAACGCCGCGAGCGCACCGAATGGCACCGCGTGGTGATTTTCAACGAACGCCTGGCCGACGTGGCCGAGCAGTACCTGCGCAAGGGCTCCAAGGTTTACCTGGAAGGCCAACTCGCCACCCGCAAATGGACCGACAATGCGGGGACCGAACGCTACACGACCGAGGTGATCCTGCAGCAATACCGGGGCGAACTGGTCATGCTCGACCGCCGCGAAGGCTCCGGCCCACCGCCAGCAGGCAGCCCCGACGATTACGGTTCGCAGAGCAGCGGCCAATCCGGCGGCGACGGCCAGAATCCTCCGCCGCCCGACCCGGATCTTGACGACGAGATTCCGTTCTAGCCAACGGACAACTAACGCGGCTGCGGCGGGCCGGACTAAGGACATCAAATGGGGCACGGAAACGCCCTGGCAAGTCCGCCGTACAGACGGCACAGACCCGACCGCAGCCGCTCGAACCAAGGGAGCACCCGCATGACGCCACCACCTAAAGAATACCTCTACGATAGAGGCCGCCGCCTTGCCGAGGAGTTCTGCGAGAAGAATAGTTTAACATGCCCAGAGATCGTCGCCGCCGCGCCTGAATGGTGGAATGTTTCGGCCTGCGCCTACTACCGCCCGGAAACCATTAACATCTGCATCAATGAATGCGCACCCGTTGGTCTCGGCGGTCCCGCTTGGTCATGGCCAGGGTATGTGATCGACCGAACACCATACGGCGTCATTGCCCATGAACTCGGACACCACATCGACTGGCTAACTGGAACCGACAAAGGCGCGTACTGGTCAGATTTCAGTATCAAACTCCGCGCCGAAACCAAAGAAGAAAAAATTACAAACTACTGCCCGAACGACGCGGAATGGTTTGCCGAGATTTTCAGGCTTTTTATTACGAACCCGGATTTACTCCGGGAGATAAGACCAAAAACTTATGCCGCATTAGTCGCCGAGGGCTTCACTCCGGTCGTCAACGAGACCTGGGACGACGTGCTCTGGAACGCCCCAGAGAGAACTCGCGCACAAGCCCAGAAGAAAATCGATTCCGCATTCCGGCTGATTTAGGAGGCCGCCATGAAAGTCAAAATCACATCGGACGGCACACCCGCAGGAACCAAGGTCACCAACGCCGAAACCGGCGAGGCCATCAAAGGCGTGACCAGCATCATCATCACGGCCCAGCGCGGATACATGGCCGAGGCGGTTGTCGCCTTGCGCGGCGTCGAGGTGGACATGCAGGTCTCCGCCAAGCTGGCAGATGGTATGGACGCCATGGCGCTCGAAATTCTCCGGCAGACGCCGGGCCGGGCATAGGAGGCGACGATGGATATCTCGACCCTCCCGGCTCTAAGCATCCGCCAGCCTTGGTGTCACTACATCCTGAACGACGGCAAGGACATCGAGAACCGTACATGGCCGACCCGCTTTCGCGGCCAGGTCCTGATTCACGCCAGCAAGACGCCGGAGGACGCGGCCCATTGCCGTCAGATCGGCGCGCCCTTGGGCGGTATCGTTGGCGTTATGAAGATAGTGGACTGCGTAACCGAGTCCTCCAGCGACTGGTTCTGCGGCCCCTACGGATTTGTGATCAAGAACGCCCGCCCGCTTGAGTTTATCCCCTGCAGAGGCGCGCTTGGTTTTTTCACCCCCGACCTAAAAAGCGCCAAGGCGCTACTGTTGTAGGAGCCCGCCATGGACGCAACCCCGATCCGCCCCAAGGGTATCCCGCCGCGCCCGGTCAGTTTCTGCCGGGAATGCGGCCACCCTTACTGGCCCCGCCGCGACGACCAGGAATACTGCGGCTCCACCTGCCGATCGAAGTATCACAAGCGCCGCTACGAGCGCGGCGCGCAGTTGTACGACTTCGCCATGGAATGGCGCGGCAAGCGCCTCAAGGGCGGTTTCACCAAACTCTGCCAGATCCTCGACGAATGGCTCCGCGACGAACGCGACCGGCGCAAGGCCAACAAGAAGATCCAAGACGCCTATGTGAAGGAGACCAAGAATGCCCGCCATTAACTTCAAGGCCCAATTCGCCGACGCGGTTGAGCATGGCCGCAAGCGCCAGACCATCCGGGCCGAGCGCAAGGACAACCGCCCGCCGTGTAAGCTGGGCGACACCCTCTCGCTCTATACCGGCCTGCGCACCAAAGCCACCCGAAAGCTGGGCGAGGGCACCTGCACGTTCTTAGGCCGCATCTCGATCACCGAAACCGGAATCATGGTCGGCGAGCGCGCCCTGACCGCCGAGGACCAGACCCGCCTCGCCATCGACGACGGCTTCGCCAACACCGACGAAATGGTCGCCTGGTTTGAGGCCACCCACGGCCTGCCGTTCGCGGGCTGGATCATCAAATGGGAGCCGACCCATGGGTGACAAAAGCGGCATTGAATGGACCGACGCCACCTGGACCCCGGTCGTAGGCTGCTCGGTTATCTCGCCCGGCTGCACCAATTGCTACGCCATGAAGATGGCCGCCCGGCTCGAAGCTATGGGCGGCAAGGCGGGCGCGAAGTACGCCGGGCTCACCACTCGAACCAAGGCCGGGCCGGTCTGGAACGGCACCGTGCGCTTAGACGAAACGGCCCTCGACCAGCCACTGCGATGGAAGCGCCCGCGCCGGATCTTTGTGAACTCCATGTCCGACCTGTTTCACGAGGACCTGCCCTTCGCCGAGGTAGCCCGCGTCTTCGAAGTCATATACGACAGCATCTGCAGGGGCCAACAGCACACTTTTCAGATCCTGACAAAGCGCCCCGACCGCATGGCGGAATATTTCGAATGGGCCAAATCAGACCCGTTCGAGGCCACCCATATCCTGCCCGCCAACTGGCCTCGCGTCTGGTTCGGCGTCAGCGCAGAAGACCAACGCCGCGCCGACGAGCGCATCCCGTTTCTGCTAAATCTGCCCGTCCGCCACCGCTGGGTAAGCGCCGAGCCGCTGCTGGGGCCGGTTGATATCATCCCCTACGTCGGAGGACGAGCATACAAATGCCAGTGCGAAAACGCTTGGCACCGCACGGAAATCAATCGCCTATTTCTAACAGGGAACCGGGCGACGTGCGCTGAATGCGGCACCGACGCCGCAATTTTTCCAACATTGGATTGGGTTGTTGTCGGCGGCGAATCCGGTCCGGACGCTCGGCCCATGCACCCAGATTGGGCGCGTGCGCTCCGCGACCAATGCGTCGAGACCGAAACGCCGTTCCTGTTCAAGCAATGGGGCGCATGGCAAACGGTCTATGACCGCGACCGCGACGATCCCGATTGGCGGCGCTGTCCCAAGGCCCGGAACAACAACGAGAGATACGTGAACCTGACGGGCGGCCATGGCTTCCACGGGGAGCGGGTTGTCTTCGCCCGCCGCGTATCTAAGAAAGCTGCAGGTCATGTTCTCGACGGACGCACCTGGGAGCAGTACCCGGAGGAAAGCACCTATGCTTGAACAACGTCCCTTCACCCCCAAGGAACTCGCGAAACGCTGGCAATGTTCCGAAAGGCACGTTAGGAATCTGGTGCAGAAGGGAGAACTGCCTTGCTTCCGGCTGGGCAATTTGATCCGTGTAACGCCGGAGGCTGTGGAGGAATACGAATGCGCATCAAACTGTTCCGAGGAAAATACTACGTCGTCTGGTCCGAAGACGGGCAAACAAAACGGCTCTCGCTTCGCACCGACAATCTTGAACTTGCCAAACAACGGTTTGAGGACCTCCAGCGCCAGCCGGTAGGCGACACCGCCGCCGATATTTTTTCCGCCTACACCGACGACCGCAAGGACCGAACCACCCACGCCCGCATGCTGGACGCCTGGAAACGGCTCAAGGGCCATTTCGGTCACCTCCGGCCAGACCAGATCACCCGCATGACTTGCCGCGCCTATATCGAGGAACGTCGCCGCGACAAAGTGAGCGACGGAACGATCATTAAGGAATTGACCACGCTCCGCGCGGCGCTGCGCTGGAACGATAAAAACACACCCGCACAATTCGAAATGCCATCGGCCCCCGCCCCCAGGGATCGCTTCTTAACCCGCGAGGAATTCTTGAAGCTGAGAGATGCCTGCGGCAGGCCACACGTCCGCCTATTTGTGATTCTGGCGTTATCCACCGCCGGACGGCAGTCGGCCATCTTGGAACTGGAATGGGATCGCGTGGATTTCGAGCGCGGCCTGATAGCCTTGGCGCTACCCGACGATCATGGGCGCAAGAAGGGCAGGGCGACCGTGCCCATGACGGCCATGGCCCGCGAGGCCCTGGAGGAAGCCAAGCGGGGCGCGCTGACCAAGCACGTTATTGAGTACGCCGAGAAGCCCGTCAAATCGGTCAAGAAGGGGTTTGCCGACGCCTGCCGCCGTGCTGGCCTGGAAAACGTCACTCCCCACACGTTGCGCCACACCGCCGCCGTATGGATGGCAGAGGCGGGCCGCCCCATGACCGAGATCGCGTCGTACCTTGGCCACTCCGACAGCCAGATCACCGAGCGTGTGTATGCGAAATACAGCCCCGAATATCTCCGCCAGGCGGCCTCTGCCCTTGAGATTTAGCGAACCGCCTGCCCGCAGGCAGTGCTCCATGGTGCAATTGAACCGACGCAGGTTCCTTTTGTTCCGAAAACGACCGAATTGTTCCGAAAACGACCGAAAAAAGCCCTTTAGGCACCGCGCTTTCCGCCATCTTCCGCCGGTTCCGCGCAGGCCAAACGCCCTCCGAAGGCAGAGGTCACAGGTTCGAATCCTGTCGGGTGCGCCAACTCTTTCAATGAGTTGCATAAAATCACGGTCTTGCGGATTTCACTTGGACCACCCGTGGGGTACCCCGGGCATGATCAATACCGAACGCTGTCCGTCGCTTTATTGGCAATCTCTTACCGCCTTGTCGGGCCGTTTTCTGGGTTCCTCGAGCACCGGATGGCTGTTCTCATCGTTGGTTGCCGCGGTCAACTCACCCGAAATTGACTTCGGCCCCGCTTCGATATCCGCGACCAACCCGATCGGGTTCATTGTCATTCCGCATGGCTCGCCTCAGTCATCGAAAAAGACCTCATGCGGACCGCATCCGCTGCCGTCCCGGTATTTGACGATCCGTTAGTACCAGACCGTTGGCGTATTCCTCTCCTTGTCGCGATATCACAGTCGGCGCTGAACGGTCTCCGCCGCGGTAATCGTCGTTCAATTTTCCATGGGAAACGATTGGCGTTCGCGGACTCGCGACGGCGAGCGGACAAAACTGATCACGACCGGGTCCTTCGCCCATTCGCGAAACCTGATGACACTCTCGGTGATGGCGGCGGAGACCCGTCTGCGACGTCTTGGTGCTGGCTACGAGGGCTGCCGGGCGGCAACGAGGCGTTGGTTTCGATGGCACGGGTCTTTCAGGTGATCCGTCCCCGCGGTCTCGGCGTAGAAGGGTCGATGTTTCAATGAAAGGAGGCCAAAATGGCCAAAACGTTCTCTCCCAAAATTCTCGTCGTCGCCCTCATCGCCGGGCTGGCTCTGCTCGTATCGCCTTCGGTCCATGCCGGTTACTACAAGAAGGACATCGTCGATACGGCGGCCAAGGCCGGTCAGTTCAACACCCTGGTCGCCGCCGTCAAGGCCGCCGGTCTGGTCGACACCCTGAAGGGCAAGGGCCCGTTCACCGTGTTCGCGCCGACCGACGAAGCCTTCGCCAAGCTGCCGGCCGGCACCGTCGAGGATCTCCTCAAGCCGGAAAACAAGGACAAGCTGATCGCCGTCCTGACCTATCACGTGGTCCCTGGCAAGGTCATGTCCGGCGACATCAAGGGCAAGGCCATGTCCGTGAAGACGGCGCAGGGTTCCGAAATCGACATCAATGCCAAATATGGTGTCAAAGTCGACAACGCCACCGTCGTCAACGCCGACATCGTTGCATCCAACGGCGTCATTCACGTGATCGACCAGGTCGTTCTGCCGAACTAACGACAGTCAACCGTGCCGTCGCGCACGGAGTAAAACCCGGCAACACCCGTTGCCGGGTTTTTTGTTGCCGCTGATCACACGAAGAAATGATCTGACGACCGCCAGCCTTCGTATCGTTTACGATCATTCGTATCTTTTACGATCAGGTGCCGACGAGGTGGCACCGAAACAGGGAGGACTTCACATGCGCGCCTATCTCGCCCTTTTCGCCGCCGCAGTCGTACTTTTCACGATGAACGGCAAAGCGCTAGCGGGATGTGATGAAGAGCTCGCCGACGGCGATCTGAATATCGCAGCCGGCATGACGGAAGCCGAGATTCGGGAACTGATTGCTCAGGCTCTGAACGATGGCGAGCCGGGGCAAGTCGCCGTACGTCAATAGGCGGATCAGAGCGCCCGACGCCGGGTGCCCACTCATAATTGCGGCTCAAGAGATATCGATGACGTCGACGGAGGCGGTGAACGATTGCCGGTTCCGGACGACAGTTACGGTCGCTGCGTTACCGACACCGACCCGCTCGAGGGCTTCGGCCAGTTCGGCGATCGTGCGAACACTGTGGCCGTCAATCTCGGTAATGACGTCTCCCAACGTGCCCCTGGCCTGATCGACGCCGCGCAGCCCCGCGGCTTCGGCACTGCCACCGGGCGCCACATCGAAAATGATGATCCCCTCGATGCCCAGCCGTGCCGCCGTCTCCTCGGGCACGGTGCTGATGCCGATGCCGGGGCGAACCGCTTTGCCGTTGGCGATGACCTGCGGCACGATGCGGTTGACGACATCGACGGGCACCGCGAACCCGATGTCGGCCGATGACCCTGAACCCGAGATAATCGCCGTATTGACGCCGATGAGGCGGCCGGCGGAGTCGAGGAGCGGACCGCCCGAATTGCCCGGGTTGATGGCGGCGTCGGTCTGGATGACGCCGGCGTCGGTCTGGATGACGCCGGCGATCTCACGCCCCGTATCCGCCGGTAGGCGGCGGTCAAGAGCACTGATAATGCCCGTGGTCAGCGTGCGGCTGAGGCCGAAGGGGTTGCCGATGGCCAGTACCGCCTGACCGACCTGGAGATCGGCCGAGGTGCCGATGGGTATGGGTTGCAGGCCGCCGGGCAGGCGTTTCAGACGCAGCACGGCGAGATCGTAATCGGGTGCTGCGCCGACCACCGCCGCCCGGATGGCGTCGCCCGATTCAAGGCGGACGGCGACTTCGGAGGCGCCGGCGACCACGTGATGGTTGGTGACGATGTGGCCGGCCCGGTCCCAGATGAAGCCGGAGCCGGCACCGCTGCCGGGAGAATGCGTGTTGAACGCGGATCCGCCGGAGCGCGTGAAAATATAGGCGACCGAGGGTGCGATGGTCTCGAACACCTCGATGTTCTGGCGTTCGAAATCGGCCAGCGAGCCGCGCGGCGTGACCGCCCTCGGTTCGGCGACGGTGAGAAACAGGTCGCGGTAAAGCTGCTGGCCGACCCACACGGTGAGCAGCACCAGGAACCAGATCACCAGGTATTTTCCGATGGGCTGTCGCATGTCTTTTTCCCGAAATATCTCGCCAAGTTGCAAAAAAGTGGGGCGCCTATCCGCAGAGATAGGCGCCCCGATCGGTCACATCCAGTCGCGCCGGGCAGGTCTCGCCGGGCGGCTTGGGGTTAGCCCTCCGGCTGGACCTGCGGCGGCTGGAGGACCGATTTTGGCCGTTCCCGGCGCGGCCGTTTCACCGGAGGAACGGAACCGGCTCTGGATGAGCGGTCCGTGTCACCGGGATCTTGGCGTTCGACCGGTTGACCGTCGAGCACGGCGCGCACCTCCGCACCCGAGAGCGTCTCGTGGATAAGCAGCGCCTCGGCCAGGGCTTCCAAAGCCTCCGGGTTCTCCGACAAGACCTGGCGGGCCAGAGTCTCGGCTTCTTCGATGATGCGGCGCACCTCGTTGTCGATCAGCCGGGCGGTGTCGTCCGATACGTTCTGGGTTTGCGAAATCGATCGGCCGAGGAAGACCTGTTCCTCGTTTTCGCTGTAGCGCAGCCGGCCGAGGACGTCGCTCATACCCCATTCGGTGACCATACGCCGGGCCAAACCCGTCGCCTGCTGAATGTCATTGCCGGCGCCGGTGGTGACGTTTTCCGGCCCAAAGATCAGTTCCTCGGCAACACGGCCGCCGAACATCATGGCGAGGCGGGCCTCGAGTTCGCTCTTGGAGTAGGTGTAGCGATCCCGTTCCGGCAGGTTCATGGTGACGCCGAGTGCCCGGCCGCGCGGAATGATCGTCACCTTATGCAGCGGGTCGTTGCCCGGCACGAACAGGCCGACGAGGGCGTGGCAGGCCTCGTGATAGGCGGTCAGTCGTTTCTCGTCCTCGGTCATGACCATGGAGCGGCGTTCGGCCCCCATCATCACCTTGTCCTTGGCCGCCTCGAAATCGATCATGGCGACAATCCGCCGCCCGGCCCGTGCCGCCAGCAGGGCCGCCTCGTTGACCAGGTTGGCCAGATCGGCGCCGGAGAAGCCGGGCGTGCCCCGGGCGATCACCCGCGGCTCCACGTCGCCGGCCAGTGGCACGTCTCGCATGTGGACCTGCAGGATCTGCTCGCGGCCGAGGACGTCCGGGTTGGGCACGACCACCTGGCGGTCGAAGCGGCCGGGCCGGAGCAGGGCCGGGTCGAGGACGTCCGGGCGGTTGGTAGCGGCGACCAGGATGACGCCTTCCGTCGCCTCGAAGCCGTCCATCTCGACCAACAGCTGATTGAGCGTCTGTTCGCGCTCGTCATGGCCGCCGCCGAGGCCGGCACCGCGGCTGCGGCCGACGGCATCGATCTCGTCGATAAAGACGATGCAGGGCGCGTTTCTCTTGCCCTGTTCGAACATGTCGCGGACGCTGCTGGCGCCAACGCCGACGAACATCTCGACGAAGTCGGAACCGGATATGGTGAAGAAGGGCACGTTGGCTTCGCCGGCGATGGCGCGGGCCAGCAGGGTCTTGCCGGTACCCGGCGGTCCGACCAGCAGCACGCCCTTGGGAATGCGCCCACCGAGGCGGGTGAACTTGTCCGGATCACCGAGGAAATCGACGATCTCTTCCAGCTCCTGTTTGGCCTCGTCAATGCCGGCGACGTCGGCGAAGGTGACGCGCTTGGTGTCCTGGTTGAGAATCTTGGCCTTGCTCTTAGCGAAGCCCATGACGCCGCCCGGGCCGCCGCCCTGCATGCGGCGCATGACAAAAATCCAGGCGCCGATCAGCAAAAGGATCGGGAACACAGAGATGAAGAGCGAAGCCAGGAAACTCGGCTTCGGTTCCGGTGTCGCCGTGATGCGGACACCGTTCGTGGTCAACCGATCGACGATGTCCGTACCCGAGGGCACGAAGGTGAAGAACGGTTGGCCGCCCTGATGGGTGCCGAGGATCTCCTGGCCGCGGATGGTCACCGCGTCGATCCGGCCGGCATCGACCTCGACCAGGAAATCGGAGAACGGCATCTCGCTCGACCGGCTGCCACCCGGGCTCAACATGGGACCGAGTAGCAGGATCGTCATCAACACGGCGGCGACCAGCAGCACGGTTCTATCGTTGATCTTCATGGTTCATAACCCTTCTGTTCATCAGTCGCGCCCTTGCGCGACGCACATCCAAACTGTCTTTTGCTACCTCTTCTACGCAAATAACTCGTTTCTGGATCGTCGGTTGCCTGTCTCTTTCGAGTTATTCCAAAAAGAGCGCTTCGCAAGACTCCCTGCCGGGAGAATCAACAAGCGGGGCCGTCGGTCACCAATTTTTGAAGTGATCTACCAGCCGATCCGGCACGTAACACCGACACAACAACAAGCGCCGCGTGGCGCGGAGCAGCGATGGAAAGGACAGTTCTGTGCTGGAAAAAGACAACTCTGTTCTCGCTTATCTAACCAAGGCCGTTGCGAGCGGTGAGGCCGCCGGACTGGCCTTCGTCGTCGTCATCATGTGGTTCGATTTCGTCGCCATCGCGTCGATGATCGAAAGCTCCCGCAGCGGGGCCATTCTCGCCTCGTTTTTCATTGCTGGATCAATCGTCAAGGGAGCGGTGTTCGCGCTTGCCCTGGCAGTCGCCGATCTCGATCGCCGCGACCGTCGAACGGCGGCGATTGGTGCTTCGCCAGCGACGGCCGGTGCGTGACCACTTTAGGGCACCTCGAAAAATGCCTTTGCGAGATCAAGGTGGCATTGCTGCTGTACTCCGGCCTCATGATTTTCGGCCTTCGCTCTTCGTTGAGCGTTTGATTTGATGTCCAAACCCGTGTTCTGCGCG
>Ga0209680_1000106_pt1 | contig 21394 bp, 19 predicted proteins | sample WorMetLIZISLAND1_FD_187413 | JGI IMG/M metagenome (GOLD analysis project Ga0209680, IMG submission 187413) | Marine gutless worms symbiont microbial communities from Max Planck institute for Marine Microbiology, Germany - Olavius loisae LIZARD... ... | reverse complement strand
TGGCTCCATCAGCGCCCACTGACGATCCGTGATGACAAAACGCTCTTCACTCATTCAAGCCTCCTCCAAAAGGAAGCTTGAATCATAAATAGGACGGTTTGGGAATCCTGAATCTCAACAGGCCCTAGTCCCCGACTTCGCGACGTGATCGCCCCTTGAGGAAACCGAAAAGCGTGTAGAGCGACACCAATGCGGCGGCAACGGCTGCACCGCTCGTGTCCTGTTCCAGCAGAAGAGCGGCCGCCCAAGACCACAGGACGGCAGCCAGAAAGACGAAAAAAAACCGCAGCCACCTATGGCTGACGAGAACTTCCAACAACCAGAAGAAAACCTCCCAGACGACGAATCGGATCAAACCCCCGATGCCCCTAAAAACAGCTGCCAGGATGTCGTCCATCAAGCCGCTTCCAGGCGCTCCCCGTTCACCGTGAGACCACCTTCGCCGGCCGAGACGTCGACCGCCTCGCCGTCCTTGACCCGGCCCTCGAGGATCATCGAGGCGAGCGGATTTTGCAGCCTTGTCTGGATGACCCGCTTCAAGGGCCTGGCCCCATAGACGGGGTCGTAGCCCTCGTCGGCGAGCCGCGCCTTGGCCGCGGCGTCGAGCGTGAGCGTGATGCCGCGCTCGGCCAGTAACTCGTGGAGCCGGCCCAGCTGAATGTCGACGATGCCGTCCATGTGCTCGCGGAAGAGCCTGTGGAAGAGGATGACCTCATCGATCCGATTGAGGAACTCGGGCCGGAAGGCGGCGCGCACCACCTCCATGACGGGACCCCTCACCTCGTCCGAATCATGCCCCTCCTCCTGGTTCGCCAATATCTCGCCGCCGAGATTGGAGGTCAGCACGATCAGGGTATTTCGGAAATCGACGGTGCGGCCCTGGCCGTCGGTCAGGCGCCCGTCGTCGAGCACCTGCAAAAGCACGTTGAAGACGTCCGGATGCGCCTTCTCGATCTCGTCGAACAGGATCACCTGATAGGGCCGGCGGCGCACAGCTTCAGTCAGGGCACCGCCCTCGTCATATCCCACATAACCCGGCGGTGCGCCGATCAGGCGGGCCACGGAATGTTTCTCCATGTATTCGGACATGTCGACGCGGACCAGGGCCTGCTCGTCGTCGAACAGGAACTCGGCCAGGGCTTTGGTCAGTTCCGTCTTGCCGACGCCGGTGGGGCCTAAGAACAGGAACGAGCCGATCGGCCGGTTCTGGTCCTGCAGGCCGGCGCGGGCGCGGCGCACGGCATTGGCGACGGCGACCAGCGCTTCTTCCTGACCGACGACCCGGCGGCGCAGGCTGCTCTCCATCTCTAAAAGCTTCTCGCGCTCGCCCTGCAGCATCTTGTCGACGGGGATGCCGGTCCAGCGCGAGACAATGGCGGCCACGTGCTCCGGCGTCACCGATTCCTCGACCATCCGCGACTTCTCGGCTTTTTCGGCTTTTTCGATCTGCTCTTCGAGGCGCGGGATCAGGTCGTATTGCAGCTCGCTGGCCTCTTCCAGTTTGCCCTCGCGCATGGCCCGCTCGACGGTGAGGCGCGCCGTTTCCAGTTCCTCCTTAAGTTTGGTGGCATCGGCCAGCGACGCCTTCTCCGATTCCCATTGGCGGGTCAGGACGTCGGACTTGGCCTCCAGCTCACCCAGTTCCTCATCGAGTTTGACCAGTCGCTCCTTGGAGGCGTCGTCTCCTCCTTCTTGATGGCCTCGCGTTCGATCTTCATCTGGATGATGCGCCGGTCCAGCTCGTCGATCTCCTCGGGCTTCGAATCGACTTCCATGCGTAGGCGGCTCGAAGCCTCGTCGACCAGGTCGATGGCCTTGTCGGGCAGGAAACGGTCGGAGATGTAGCGGTTGGACAGCGTCGCTGCCGAGACCAGGGAATTGTCGAGGATGCGCACGCCATGGTGCAGCTCGTATTTCTCCTTGATGCCGCGCAGGATCGATATGGTGTCCTCGACGGTCGGCTCGGCAATGAACACGGGCTGGAACCGCCTCGCCAGAGCCGCGTCCTTCTCCACATGTTTGCGGTATTCGTTTAGCGTCGTCGCCCCGACACAATGGAGATCGCCGCGGGCGAGCGCCGGCTTCAGGAGGTTGGACGCATCCATGCTGCCTTCCGCCGCACCGGCGCCGACGATGGTGTGCATCTCGTCGATGAACAGGATGATCTGTCCGTCGGCTGCGGTGACCTCGGCCAACACAGCCTTCAGGCGCTCCTCGAACTCGCCCCGGAACTTGGCCCCGGCGACCAGCGCGCCGAGATCGAGGACCATCAGCTTTTTGGTCTTCAGGTTCTCCGGCACATCGCCGTTGATGATCCGTTGCGCCAGGCCCTCGGCGATGGCCGTCTTGCCGACACCGGGCTCGCCGATCAGCACCGGGTTGTTCTTGGTGCGGCGCGACAAAACTTGGATCGTTCTACGGATTTCCTCGTCGCGGCCGATAACCGGGTCGATCTTGCCTTCCGCCGCCGCTTCGGTCAGGTCGCGGGCATATTTTTTTAGCGACTCATAGGTATCTTCGGCCGTGGCGCTGGTCGCGGCACGGCCCTTGCGGAAATCCTTGATCGCCGCGTTCAGCCCCTGCGGGTTGATACCGGCATCGGCCAGGATGCGCGAGGCCGGCGTTCCCGTTGCCATGGCGAGCGCCAGTAACAGGATTTCGGCGCTGACGAAACTGTCGCCGTTCTTCTCGGCCAGTTTCTCCGCCTGCTCGAAGAGCCGCGCCGTTTCCGGCGCCAGGTAAACCTGGCCGGCGCCCGTTCCCTCGACCTTGGGCAGTTTGTAGATCTCCGCACCGGTCGCCTCGAAAACGCGGGCCGGCTCGCCGCCGGCGTCCTTGATCAGGCGCGACGCCAGGCCCTCGTTGTCTTCGAGCAACACCTTAAGGATATGCAGCGGGGTCAATTGCTGGTGGCCCGACTTGAGGGCCAGGGTCTGGGCGTTTTGGATGAAGCCGCGCGAGCGTTCCGTATATTTCTCGAAATTCATCGTCTTACCCTCATTCGACCGGGTTTTCCGCCCCGCTCTCGCGGCTGCGGGAAAACCCCTCAAGGTTCGAGGTTACTTCCCTAAATATGGAGTCCCTAAGCAAACCCGCAACCGTGAGCGGATTATATCCGTGCTTGGTTGGTGATGCGACGATGCATTGACTCCGAGGCCGCCTCGCCCAATGCTCTCGCCATGGAGTTTCCCGTCGAGACCATCTACCGCTATCCGGTCAAGGGCTTGAGCGCCCAGGCGCTCGATACCGTCGCGGTCAGCGAAGACCAAGCGATCCCCAATGACCGGCGCTTCGCTCTGGCTCTCGGGTCGACGCCGGCCGACAGGGCGGCGACGGAGTGGATGTCGAAGAGCCATTTCCTGATGCTCCAGCGCAATGAAAAGCTGGCGCAGTTGCAGACGGAATTCGACGACACCACCGACATCCTGACGATATTCCGAAATGGCAAACAGGTGACCCGCGGCAAGCTGACCCAGGCCATCGGCCGCACGGTGATCGAGGACTTCTTCTCCGCCTTCATGGGCGACGAGGCGCGGGGCGAACCGAAAATCGTCGAGGCCGCATCCGGTCGCACGATATCGGATCATGCCGCACCGGTGCTGTCGATGATCAATCTGGCTTCCGTCCGCGACATCGAGCGGATCACCGGAAAGGCCGTGGACCCCTTGCGTTTTCGCGCCAACATCTATTTCGATGCCGACGAACCTTGGGTCGAATTCACCTGGACGGATCGGGAACTGGCCATTGGTGAGGCGCGGTTCGTCGTCGAAAGCCGCATCGACCGGTGCGCCGCCACCAGCGTCAATCCGGCGACCGCGGAAAGGGACCTCAATGTGGTCAAGGCGCTGCAACAGGGGTTCGGCCACATTGATTGCGGCGTCTACCTGAGCGTAACAAAAGCAGGGGCGATTTCCGTCGGTGACCCGATCTCGCCGCCGGCCCGCGATTAGTTGTGATCGTTGAAACCCGTGAGACGGTTGCCGGTTAAGCCGGTGCCGTCTCCGCATCGGTGCCGGTCTCGGCTTCTTCTTTTTTCGGCCGGCTGCGCCGCCGCCTGACGGGCTTCACGGGCTCGTCGGCCGGTTCCTGTCGGGAACTCTCGGCGTTGGCGGCCTCAACAGCGACTTCGGATTGCTCCGCGACCGGAGACGCCTCAGCCCCTGTGTCTTCTTGTTTTTCCGCCGCAACCGGCTCCCGGTTTTTCTCCGGGCTCGGCTGTTCACCGCCGGCTGCCGCCTGTTGCGGGCCGGTGCCGCCGGACCAGTTCTCGAAGCGGTCCCGCCGGCCCTGTTGGTTCGCCCCCTGGGCGTTGCCGCCCTGGCCGTCGGCGTTGGCGATCCGGTAGTAGTGTTCGGCGTGCTGGAAATAGGACTCGGCAGCGATACGATCGCCGGACGACGTCGCATCACGCCCGAGTGCCAGGTATTTTTCCAACACCTGCTGGGCCGTTCCCCGTACTTTTACGTCGGGGCCGTTGCTTTCGAAGTTATTGCGCCCGCCCGGCCGTTTGCCGCTGTTGCGGGAGCGCGATCTCCTGTTCGGACTTTGTTTCATTTTCTTCCGGTTCTTGGTGAAACCCCAATGCCTTCTCCGCTCGCGTAACGGTTGCGAATCGGTGGCCATACCACCGACGGATCCGTCAATCCCAAATGAACTTCGGCATCCGCTGAGAGAAGTTTCCCGGGGTCAACAGGCCCTTAGGCATGGACCCCCTAGCGGTTCACGACCGCCTTGAGAACCAACTTAGTCGGGAAGCCCGGCCATTCCAACTGTTTTTTTCATTCACCCGGCACCGGCGCCAGGTGCCGCCGCGCCGAACATGACAACACGTTCGATACCGGCGAGATCGAGTTTTCCACCAATCGTCTCCAGTCCGTGGTCGCGGGCCATCCGTTCGACGTTGGCCGCCTGTCCCACACCGACTTCGAAGACGGCAGCGGCTCCGGCAGCCATCACATCGGTGATTCCGGCGAGAATGCAACGATAGGCATCCAGGCCATCGGTACCGGCGGTCAAAGCCGCCTTCGGTTCGTAGCGCGAGACCTCCGGGGCGAGGCCGTCGATCTCCGCCTCGGCGATATAGGGCGGATTGGAGACGACGATATCGAATCCGGCACCGGTGCAAGGATCAAGGCCCGTGCACCAATCGGTCAATTGAAACCGGGCCCGGTCGCCGACGTCGTTCCGGTCCGCGTTGCGGCGCGCCGTTGTTAGGGCGCCTTCACTGCTGTCCGTACCGATCCCCTCGGCGTTCGGAAATTCCGTAAGAAGGGCTACAAGCAGGCACCCGCTGCCCGTTCCCAAGTCAAGCACGCGAAGCGGCCGGGTACGATCGGGGCAGAAATCAAGCACGGCCTCGACCACCGTTTCCGTTTCCGGGCGCGGCACCAGAGTATCCGCCGTGATCGCGAAAGGCAGGCTCCAGAACTCCTTCTCGCCAACGATCCGGGCGACCGGTTCGCGCGCTTCCCGGCGTCCGAGCAAGGCGGATAGCGCCTCTCTCTCCGGGGTATCGAGAGGCGTCTCCGGATGGGAGAAGACACGCGCCGGATCGACCGCCAGGATGTTGGCCACCAAGACCCGGGCGTCCAGGCGGGCCGTTTCGATACCGAGAGCAGCCAGGCGTCGGGTGACGAAATCGACGGCGGCACCCGCAGTCCCCGGGATGGCGCCGCTGCCCTCGCGGGAAGTCATCCCGTCATCTCTGTCAACTTTCGTGCCTGGTCTTCGGCGGTCAGCGCGTCGACGACCTCGTCCAGTTCCCCGTTGAGGATGGCGTCGAGTCGGTGCAGGGTCAGGTTGATGCGATGGTCGGTGACCCGGCGCTCGGGGAAGTTATAGGTGCGGATGCGTTCCGAGCGGTCACCGGAGCCGACCTGGCTGCGCCGGGCCTCGGCCCTTTCGGCATCTCTTGCCATGCGTTCGGCTTCGTAGAGCCGGGCTCGGAGCACCCGCATGGCCTTGGCCTTGTTCTTGTGCTGCGACTTCTCGTCTTGTTGGGAGACGACGATACCGGTCGGTAGGTGGGTGATGCGGACCGCCGAGTCGGTGGTGTTGACCGACTGGCCGCCGGGCCCGCTGGCGCGAAAGACGTCGATCCGAAGGTCCTTCTCGTCGACCTGCACGTCGACCTCCTCGGCCTCCGGCATCACCGCGACCGTCGCCGCCGAGGTATGGATACGCCCCCCCGATTCGGTGACCGGCACGCGCTGCACCCGATGCACGCCGGACTCGTATTTGAGCCGGGAAAAGACGTCGGCACCGGCGATCGAAGCAACCGCTTCCTTGAAACCGCCGATGCCCGTCTCGCTGACGCCCATGATCTCGAACTTCCAGCGCCGCGCCTCGGCGTAGCGTTGATACATGCGGAACAGGTCGGCGGCGAACAGCGCTGCCTCGTCACCGCCGGTGCCGGCCCGCACCTCGAGGATGGCGTTCTTGGAATCGGCCTCGTCCTTGGGCAACAACAGCAACTGCACGCGCCGCTCCAAGTCCGGTAGTTTTTCCTTGAGGTCGATGAATTCGGCTTCCGCCAGTTCCTTCATCTCCTCGTCACCGTCCGGATCGGCCATCAACTCGCCCAAGTCGGCCATCTCGGCCTGGGCGGCGCGAAGCTCGGAAATGCCCTCGACAACGGGCGACAGCTCCGCGTATTCCCGCGACAATTTGGCGAAATCTTCGGCTGCCGGCGGTTGCTCGGATGCCATCAGGTTGGCCAATTCATCGTAGCGGTCGAGGACGCGATCGAGGTTTTCCTCGAGACTCACGGTTCGCTCTCCTTGTCTCTGTCGGCAGCTGATTTATCGGCATCCAGGTCGAACAACCGGCGTAGAAGTCGTGCCGCCTGGCCCGAGTCCTCGCTTTCCGCGGCTGCCATTTCCTTGAGCGTGATGGTCGGCGCATGAAGCAGGCGTTTGACCAGCAACGACGACAGGTGTTCGGCGTCCATATCCTTTTCCGCCAGGACCTGCTGGCGGATGCTCTCGAAATGATCGCGCAAGGCGCTCAGCACCGGAACCGCGTCACGTTCGGCCTGGCCCCGATTGAACTTCTCGAGGCACTCGTCAACGATCGTACGGGCTGCACTGGCTTCACGTTCACGGCTATTGCGGCCCTCCATGGCCAGGCGCTCGAGATCGCCGGTGTCGTAGAGGAAGGCCTCGTCGATGCGGTTGACGGCCGGTTCCACATCGCCGGGAACGCCGGTATCGATGATGAACTGAGGTCGATTGCGTCTTTTCTTCAAGGCGGCGCGGACCATGTCCGCGTTCAGCACGTAATCGCGACGGCCCATGGCGCAGATGACGACGTCCGTCGCCACCATGGCCTCGGCGAGATCGTCGAATTCCCGGATGTGGCAGTCGAACTCGCGGGCGATCGACTCGATGCGGGCGCGGATCGGATGGGTGATCTCCAGGTTGCCCAACCCGGCACCCGCAAACTGTTTGGCGATCAGCTCACCCATCTCGCCGGCACCGATCATCAGGGCGCTGACCCGCTTGAGATCGCCGTGCAGGCCGCGGGCTAGGTCGACGGCGGCAGCCGCGATCGACACCGGCTGCTCGGTAATGGCGGTCTCGGTCCGAACCCGTTTGGCGGCACCATAGGCGGCCTGGATGACCTGTTCGACGACCGGTCCGGTCATCTCCGCCTTTTCGGCGATACGGTGGGCCGCCTTGACCTGGCCCAGAACCTGCGGTTCGCCGATGACCAGGCTTTCCAGTGATGCGGCGACGGCGAAGGTGTGACGGACCGCCTCGTTGCCGGAATAGAAAATCAACTGGTCGGCGATTTCCTTCTCTTCGAGACCGGCCCGGTCAGCCAGGAACCGGCTGATCGTCACCGCCGCCTGTTCGGGCGATTGGTCGGCACCGAGCACTTCGATGCGGTCGCAGGTCGACAACAAGATCGCTTCCACGACTCCCTTGTCCTTGAGCTTGGCGAGCACGTCCGGCACGTCGCCATCCTCGACGAACAGGCGGTCGCGCAGGCCGAGGCCGCTGGAGCGGTGGTTGGCACCGATGACGAAAAAACGGCGTTGGTCGGTTCGGGTATCGGACATCGCGCCCCGCTACAGGTAGCGGGCGAGGTGTTCCTCCAAGGAGGTCAACGGCACTTCGCTTTGCTCGCCCGTAACCATATCCCGAACCGTGGCAACGTCTTTCGCGATTTCGTCCTCACCCAGCAGGATGGCCGCCGGCGCACCGGCCTTGTTGGCCCGGTTGAGGCGTTTCTTGACGTTGCCTGAAAAACCCATATCGACGGCCAGACCGGCGCGGCGCAGGCGTTCGGCCAACTGCCGGGCCGGGCCCTCGTTTTCGCCGCCGACGGGCACGACAACGATCGGCTTCGTTGTCGCCTCCTGTTCGCCGACCATCATCGCCAACCGTTCGATCCCGGCGGCCCAACCGACGGCCGGCGTCGGCTTGCCGCCCATGAACTCCATTAGGCCGTCGTAGCGTCCGCCGCCGATGACGGTTCCCTGGGAACCCAGCGTCTCGGTGATGAACTCGAAGGCCGTATGGCAGTAATAGTCGAGTCCGCGGACCAGGCGCGGATTGATTTCGCTCTTGATGCCGATGAGTTCGAGACCCTCGAGGACCTCGCCGAAGAAGCGCCGGCTCTCGTCGTTCAAATGATCGGCCAACACCGGTGCATCGGCGACGATCTTCTGGTCGGTCTCGTCCTTGGAATCGAAAATGCGCAGCGGATTGCGCTCGAGGCGGTCCTGGCTGTCCTCGGAAAGGTCCGATCGGTAACGGCTCAGGTATTCGACCAGCTTGTCGCGGTAACCATGGCGCGACTCCGTATCGCCGAGCGTATTGAGGTTGAGGACGACGTCGCCGCTGACACCCAAGGCATCGAGGATATGGGCGCCGACGGCGATGACCTCGATGTCGGCCTGCGGCGACGGGACGCCGATGACCTCGATATCGATCTGATGGAACTGGCGCATGCGGCCCTTTTGCGGCCGTTCGTAGCGGAACAGCGGGCCCTGGCAGAAATACTTCAGCGGCGCTTCGTGCTGCAGGCCGTTCGACATGAAGGCTCGGGCGATGCCGGCCGTGAATTCGGGGCGAAGGGTGATGCTGTCGCCGCCGCGGTCTGAGAACGTATACATCTCCTTGGTGACCACGTCCGACGTTTCCCCGAGCGTGCGCGCGAAAACTTCCGTGAACTCGAAGACCGGCGGTGCCATCTCGCTGTAGCCGTAGCGTCCGGCCACTTCGGCCGCCACGTCGGTCACGTGCCTGTGGCGGCGGAACTGGTCGGGCAGGAGGTCGTGGGTGCCGCGCACCGGCTGCAGGGAAGACATGGACGATCGGACTCCGGCTATTGGGCGGCGGCCGGCGGCGCGTCGCTGCCCGTCGTGTCGTCGCCGTTCTCTTTGGGCTGGTATTTCCGCGAGACGTAATCGTCGACGATCTGTTGGAATTCCTCGGCGATGCCTTCGCCTCTGAGCGTCATCCGTTTTTCGCCATCGATGAAAACGGGGGCGGCCGGTTGCTCGCCGGTGCCGGGCAGGCTGATGCCGATATCGGCATGTTTGCTCTCGCCGGGCCCGTTGACGATGCAGCCCATGACCGCGACCTGCATGTCCTCGACACCAACGTATTTCTCCCGCCACACCGGCATGCTGTCGCGGATGTGGTCTTGAATCTTGCGGGCCAGTTCCTGGAACACGGTCGACGTGGTCCGTCCGCAGCCGGGACAAGCGGTGACCAAAGGCGTGAACGACCGCAAGCCCATGGTCTGCAGGATCTCCTGGGCGACGATGACCTCCTTGACCCGGTCGCCGCCGGGCTCCGGAGTCAGGGACACCCGAACGGTGTCGCCGATGCCTTCCTGCAACAGCACGCCCATTGCCGCGGTCGAGGCGACGATGCCTTTCGAGCCCATGCCGGCCTCCGTGAGACCGAGGTGGAGCGCATGATTGCCGCGCTGGGCGAGGCCGCGATAGACGGCGATCAGGCTCTGCACGTCACTGACCTTGCATGACAATACGATCTTGTCGCGGCCGAGACCCAGTTCCTCGGCCCGCGCGGCACTGGCGACGGCCGATTCGATGAGCGCTTCGCGGGTGATCTCTTCGGCACTTTTCGGCTCCGCGGACTGCGCGTTCTCGTCCATCATGCGGACGACGAGTTCCTGGTCGAGGCTGCCCCAGTTGACGCCGATGCGGACTGGTTTCTCGTATTTGATGGCGGTCTCGACCATGGCCGCGAACTGGCTGTCACGCTTCTCTCGGAAGCCGACGTTTCCCGGGTTGATGCGGTACTTGGCGAGGGCCTCGGCGCAGGCCGGATGTTCGCTCAACAGCTTGTGGCCGATGTAGTGAAAATCGCCGACCAGGGGCACGTCGACGCCCATGGCATCGAGGCGCTCACGAATATACGGCACGGCCGCGGCCGCCTCGGCCCGATCGACGGTGACGCGCACCATTTCCGAGCCGGCTTGGGCCAGGTCCGCGGTCTGGCGGACCGTCGCCTCGACGTCGGCCGTATCCGTATTGGTCATCGACTGAACGACGATCGACGCTTCACCGCCGATGGTCACCCGCCCGACGCGAACCGGTACGGTTTCCTTCCTCCTCACCGGTGAAGTTTGATCCGACATCAGTCTGCTTTCGCTTGATACCCTGGCGTCCGTATCATCGGACACCTCGCGTCCGCCGTTATTTGCCGTATCGAACACGCCGGGTCAACGCCTCTGTGCCCATCCGGGCGGGAGGGTTCTTCCGTCAATTGTCGACGGCGGTCCCGGCCAGCAGCCGCTCGGCGTCGAGGACGACGCCGCGGCGGACCACACCGATATCGCCGATCGACGGCGCGACCTGGCCGTCGACCACGACCTCGAGGGCACCGGCGTTGCCGGTCAGGAGTTTCAACCCGGGACGATCCGGCACTTCGTAGGTCTCGTCGGCACGCAACAGGCGCGTGACGAGCATCTGGTTGGCGGCATCGTCCCGGACCTGGATCCAACTGCTGGTCTTGGCCATAAGCACGATCCGCGGACCACTGGTGGAAGCGACCGACGTTTCGACGCTCGGCGCCACGGCGGGCGGTGCCGGAACTGCCTCCGGCGCAGTCTCACTCTCCGATTCCGACACCGAGGCGGTTTCCGCACCGGTCGACCCCGCTTCGTCGGCCGGCGCCGGTTGATCAGTTTCCTCGGCTTGCGAAACCTCGGCAGTCGGTTGGGTGTCTTCGGCCGGCACAGATTGAGCGGTCCCGGCGGGCAGATTTTCGGTCGTTTGATCTTCGGGCGAAGCGTCTTCGTCGCTCGCGGCTGCCGGCTCGACCGCTTGGGACTCCGGCTCCGGCGCCGTCTGGATTACCGCTTCCGGGGCCGCCGTTTCCTCCGGTTCCGATGAGGCTGGGGAAGGGCTGGCTGTCTCCGCCGCGTCTTGGGACGGCTCGCTGCCGCCCGCAGCTTCGGTTTCGACCGCAGCCTGCTCAGCCGGTTGCTCCGCCACGGCAGGCGTATCCGCCTCCGTCGCCGTCTGTTCCGGTTCCGCCGCTTCCGGTTCGCCCGCCGCGTCTTGAGACGGTTCCGCTACCGACTGGTCCGGCTCGGCCGTCTGTTCATCGGGCGCCTCTACCGGTGCGGCGGTCGTTGCCGGCGTTTCCGTCGTCGCCGGTTCGGCGCTTGCGGCGGGTTCTTCCGGCTTCGGCGGCGCAGCCGGTTCCGCCGTCTCGGTCGGCTGTTCCGGTTCCGACGACGGCGTTCCCTGTTCGGCGCCTTCCGTCTGTTCGGCCAAGCGCTCCGGCACCGGGGAAACGAGGTCGGCCAGGATGTTGTTCTCGGACGTGCTGATGTACCAGGCGCCGTAGGCGATGAGGGCGACGACGATGCCGACGAAGACGATGGCGCCGCCGGGAATGCCGGTCTCGGGAACCGGTGTCGGAAAGCTGAGTTCCTGACCACGCGCGCTGGCCGCCGTTTCGACCTTGTAGCGGCGGATCACTTCATCGCTGTCGAGGCCCAGGTGATCGGAGTAGGCCCGGATGAAACCGATGGCATAGGTCTGGCCCGGCAGCTCTTTGAACCGGCCCTCCTCGATCGCCTCCAAATAGGGGTAACGAATGCACAGCATCTGGGCAACGGAGCGCAGATCCTCTCCGAGGCGCATCCGGGCCGTGCGCAGCATGGCGCCGACGCCGGTTTCGCTACCGTGAGCTCCTCCTGAGTACTCCGTGTGATCGCCGGTCGCTGGCGGCATCGTGGTCGTTTCCATCCTCTCTTTGCGGTACCCGCCTCAACGTCTCTTTATCGATCCGTTTCCCGTATCGGTGCCGGGTTCTGCCGGGCCCATCCAGGCCCGTGATCATGGGCGAAGTATACCGAAATATGGTGAATATCCGAGGCTCGCTAGTCTGCCGGATTCCGGTCGAAATACAAGACTGAAAGCGGCCCGATCAGATCGCCACGCCGCGGTCGATGGCAAAGGCCTTGAGTTGTTCACGAAGCGTCCGTTCGGGCAGGTCGTAATGAAACTGCATGAACGCCTCCAGTGCGGCGATGTCGACGCTGCGCACCATCGCCTTGACCGGCCCAATGCAGGTGCCGGCCATCGACAAGCGACGGAATCCAACACCGAGCAGTGCCATCGCCTCGAGCGGGGTGCCGGCCATTTCGCCGCATAGGCTGAGGGAAACGTCGCGCGACCGGCAGGTGTCGACGATACCCTTCAAGAACTTCAACTGGACCGGCGATAATGTATCGTAACGTCCGCTCAACTTCGGATTCCCGCGGTCGCTGGCGAACAGGAACTGCCCCAAGTCGTTGCTGCCGACGGATAGGAAATCGGCATAGTCTAGGAGCGTCTCCAACTGCACCGCTAGGCTCGGCACCTCGAGCATGGCGCCGACCCGAACCGACGACGGCAAGGCGCCGCCGCGATCCCTTTCGCGGTCCATCTCCTTGTCGACCAGGGCGCGGGCCTGGATGAACTCAGGTACGTCGGCCACCATCGGGAATAACACGTTGAGTTGGCGCCCGGAGGCGGCCCGGATCAGGGCCCGCAACTGCTGGCGCAACAGGGCGGGGCGGTCGAGGGACAACCGGATCGCCCGCCAGCTGATGGCCGGGTTCTCTTCGCTGCCCGTTTGTCAGTAGGGCAACGCCTTGTCCCCGCCGATATCGAGGGTACGGAAGACGACCGGCTTGTCGCCGGCCTCTTCGAGCACTTCACGATAGACTCACGACTGTTCGTCGACGCCGGGAAACTTGGCCCGCACCATGAACGGAATTTCGGTTCGGAATAGCCCGATGCCGGAAGCGCCCGAACCGCTCAGGTGGGCGACATCGATCATCAGCCCGGCGTTGATCTGCAGGTCAACGTCGATACCGTCCAGCGATCGTGCCGGCTGGTCAAGCAGTGCGGCGTAGACGGCCCTCTGTTCCTCAAGGACGCGGAGGTTCTCAACATAGGCCTGCAAGGCGTCCTCGCCCGGGCGCACGAAGGCCTGGGCGCGATCGGCGTCGACGATCACCGTATCGCCGTCCTCGGCGTGCTGAAAGATATCCCGCGCTTTGCCGACGACGGGAATACCCAGAGCCCGGGCAACGATGGCAACGTGGCTGGTTGGCGCGCCCTCCTCCAGAATGACGCCCTTGAGGCGCGCGTAGTCATAATCGAGAAGCTGCGCCGGTCCCATCGATCGGGCGATCAGAATCGAGTCGTCGGCTAGTTCACGAACGCTCGTTCCACCATTCTCACCGGACAGGTGGACCATCAACCGATGGGCCAGGTCGTCGAGGTCATGAACCCTGTCGCGCAGGTAGGCATCGGAAATCTGGCTCATGCGCGCCCGGATGTCGTTTTGCACGCGCTGCACCGACGCTTCCGCGGTCAGGCCGGTTTCGATGCCCTCCTCGATTCGCTTCAGCCAACCGGCGTCCTCGGCAATCAGGCGGTAGGTTTCGAGCACGTCCGTATGTTCACCGTCATCCGCCAAATGCTCGCCGGCCAGCATGTCGTCGATGGCGCCGTGCATTTCGGAAAAGGCTCGGTGCAGCCGTTGGGTCTCCACGCCAGGGTCATCGGCGACCATTTTTTCGATATTGACCTTCGGCGCGTGAAGTACGGCCGTGCCCATACCGATGCCGGGACTCAGCGCGATGCCTTCGAGACGCAATGGCCGCGCCGTGCTGCCGTCGCCCAGACTCAGCTCCTTGCCGTCGACCAGCTCGCCGCCGGCGACCAGTTCGGCCAGGACCATGGCCACCGTTTGCAGGGTCTCGACCTCCTCATCGACATAGTGCCGTCGGGTCCGGTTCTGGACGGCGACAACGCCGATCACCCGACCGCCACGGAGGATCGGCACGCCCATCATCGAATGGAAGATCTCCTCACCGGTTTCCGGCCGGTAGGCATAGTTCGGATGGGATTGGGCATCGGAGAGCGCGAACGGCCGGGCCGTCGCTGCGATGTCGCCGATGATGCCCTCACCGATGGCGAGTCGCGTATTGTGAACGGCCGTTGGTTTCAGGCCCTGGGTGGCGAACAACTCGAGCACGTCACCGGGGCGGCGTACGTAGACGGAACAGACCTCGGCGACCATGTCGGCGGCAATGATCCGCGCGATTTCATCGAGTCGGGATTGCGCCTCGCCGCCCGCCGCCATGACGTCGCGGACCCGCGCCAACAGGCGGCGCGGCGCCGAAACGATCGGCGTCCTGGCGGATGGGTGGCGGGTCTCCGCCATGGCATCGCTCCGTTTTTCTTGCCCCAACAGGCGGCCTAAAGCCGCTTTTCGCGGGCGCCGCCCCGTTTAAAATGGATCGGTCGTCAGGCCGCGTCCAGACCGTAGGCCGAATGCAGTGAGCGCAGGGCCAGTTCCGTGTATTCCTCGGCGATCAGCACGCTGACCTTGATCTCGGAGGTCGAAATCACCTCGATGTTGATGCCTTTCTCGGCCAGCGCCTGGAACATGCGCTGGGCAACGCCGGCATGGCTGCGCATGCCGACGCCGATGACCGAGACCTTGACCACGTCCTTGTCGGCGATCAGGTCCTGGTAGCCGATGTCGTCCGAGTGGTCCTCGATGGTCTTGACGGCACGCTCGAGGTCGGCCTCGGTGACGGTGAACGTCAGGTCGGTGGCATCGCCGCCGGCCGACACGTTCTGGACGATCATGTCGACGTTGATGCTGGCATCGGCCAGCGGTCCGAATATGGCGGCCGCCACGCCCGGTTTGTCCAGAACCCGCACCAAGGTGATCTTGGCCTCGTCACGGCTGTAGGCAATGCCACTGACCAATTCTTGTTCCACGATCTCATCCTCATCGACAACTAGGGTTCCCGGCTCGTCCTCGAAGGCGGACAGAACCTGCATGCGCTGGCCATGTTTCATGGCCATTTCGACGGCTCGGGTCTGCAGGACCTTGGCGCCCAACGACGCCAGTTCGAGCATCTCTTCGTAGGTGACCTTCTCGAGCTTGCGGGCTTTGGCGACGATCCTCGGATCCGACGTGTAGACGCCCTTGACGTCCGTATAGATGTCGCAGCGATCGGCACTGAGCGCAGCCGCCAGGGCGACGGCGCTGGTATCCGATCCACCACGGCCCAACGTGGTGATCCGGCCGCCGGGGCCGACGCCTTGGAAGCCGGCGACGACCGGCACCTCGCCCGATTTCATGCGTTTGTCGAGCTCGTCCGTACCAATGCGCTCGATCCGCGCCTTTCCGTGCACATCGTCGGTGTGTATGGGGATCTGCCAGCCCAGCCACGAGCGGGCCGGCACGCCGAGTTTCTGGAGCGCCAGGGACAAAAGTCCGATGGTCACCTGTTCGCCGGTGGCGACGACGGCATCGAATTCACGCGCGTCGTAGAGCCCTGACATCTCATCGACCAGACAGACGAGCCGGTTGGTCTCGCCGGCCATGGCTGAGACGACAACGGCGACCTCGTTGCCTCGGTCGACCTCGCGCTTGACCTTCTCGGCGACGACGCGAATTCGGTCCGGGTCGCCGACCGAGGTGCCGCCAAACTTTTGTACGATGCGCGCCATGTTTCAAACCATCCAGAGCGATCCGGCAAAACAAAACCCGTAAGCAGCGTGCTCCCTGTCAGGAGCTTCCGAGGCCGGCTTCGGCCCGCGCTATGATACGGGTTGCCGCGAAGGCGGCGCATACATACTCTATCGTCCGATCAGGAGCAAGGCCGCCCGAAGCAAGGAGAACCGTCAATGGCAAGCAGCGCCGCCTCCGGAAAATCGACGGCATCCGACGCGGAAATCGCGCGCTTTACCGCGATCGCCGACGAATGGTGGGAACCGGCGGGAAAGTTCGCGCCGCTGCACAAGCTCAACCCGCCCCGTTTGACCTTTATTCGCGACCGGGCAGCGGCGCATTTCGGTTTCGATCCCCTGGCCGAAAGACCGTTGAAGGGCCTGAGCATCCTCGACATCGGTTGCGGCGGCGGCTTGCTGTCGGAGCCGCTGGCTCGCTTAGGCGGCAAGGTGACCGGCATCGACGCCGGCGAGGAGAACATCGCCGTTGCCGACGCTCACGCGAAAGCAGGCGGCCTCGACATCACCTACCGTCACGTGTTGCCGGAAAACATGACCACCGACCGCCATCGCTACGATCTCGTGCTGAACATGGAAATCGTCGAACACGTGACCGATCTCGGCGCGTTTCTGGAAGCCTCGGCGACGCTCCTTAAGCCCGGCGGGGCCATGGTGCTGTCGACGCTCAACCGCACCCTGAAGTCCCTGGCCCTGGCCAAGATCGGCGCCGAGTACATCCTGCGCTGGCTGCCTGTCGGCACCCACGACTGGCGCAAGTTCGTGCGGCCGTCGGAACTGGCCTCCGGATTGCGGCCGCACGGGGTTCAGATCGTCGGCCTCGAAGGCGTGACGTTCGAGCCGATGCGCGATCGCTGGCAGCTCAGCCGCGATCTCGATGTCAATTACCTGGCTTTTGCTGTGAAGGAGCGTTAGCCGCCCTGATCAGCCTTAGCTGTTGCGGCGCGGCGGATTGGGCAGGCGGAAAAACTCGACACCTTCCTCGTCGAGTTCCATGGCCTCGTCGTCGGTTGCCTCGCCGTAGATGCCGCGCTCGTCGGCCTCGCCATGGTGGATCTTGCGGGCCTCGTCGGCAAATTCGTCGCCGACGTCCTCGAAGTTCTCGGTCACGTGGTCGCGAAGCGAATTGACCGCATCAAGAATCTTCTCGGCGACTTCCTGGGCCCGGACTTCGGCCTCCTGGTTGCCCATGGGCGGCGATTTCCTGTTTCGCGACGGTGAGATATTCGGCGCCATGATCGCTTTCGAGACCTGGGCATCCGAGCAAAAGGGGCATACCACGTCGCCGCGCTCAACCTGTTCGTCGTAGGTCGTGCTGTCGCGGAACCAAGCCTCAAATTCGTGGCCGTTCGAGCATCGGAGCTGATATAAGATCATTCGTAGACGCCGTTCTTCCTGTTGACCTCGGGCCGAACCGGAACATCTACCCGCCGGTTTAACACGCACTGTCACCAACGGATAGCCCAAATAGTTTAACAAATGCGAAACGATGTTTCAAAAGAGATGCGCCAGCGCCACCTCCGGATCACCGATCCTTCACCATGGGTGGCACGTTTCGCCCCTTTGGTGCGGCCCGGCGGCCCGGTTCTCGATCTGGCGGCCGGCGGCGGCCGCCATGCGCGTTATTTTCGCGACCGTGGCCATCCGGTGACCGCCGTCGACCGCGACGGCGAACCGTTGGCGTCGCTTGCCGACGAACCGGACGCGACGGTCATCACCGCCGACCTGGAGGATGGCGCACCGTTCCTCGGCACCGGCGGTGCCTTGGCGGGACGACGGTTCGCCGGCGTCGTCGTCGTCAATTACCTGCACAGGGTCTTGTTCGCGGATCTCATCGGGGCGCTCGAGCCCGGCGGCGTTTTCATCTACGAGACCTTCGCCCGCGGCAATGAGGAATTCGCGCGGCCTCGCAACCCCGATCACCTGCTGAAGAGCGGTGAATTGCTCGATGCCGTTTCCGGCCAATTGCAAGTCGTCGCCTACGAACACGGACGTGTCGAACAGACCGATATCCCGGGAGTCAAACAACGCATCTGCGCCGTCAACGACCTTGGCGCCAGCACCCGCGAGGACGGCGAGCCTCCCGCGCATCCACTCATTCCTGGTTGAACCGTAAGGACTTAGGTGAAGGCCCGGTCGTGGTTGATCGAGGGGACCTTGCCGCGGACCTCATCGACCAGGGCCGGATCGATATCGGCCATGACGAAACCGGGTTCGTCGCCGCCGTCGGCCAATATGCCGCCCCACGGGTCGACGATCAGTGAATGGCCGTAGGTCAGGCGACCGCCGCCGTGATCGCCGCATTGCGCCGGTGCAAACACGAAACACCCCGTCTCGATGGCCCGGGCCCGCATCAACACGTGCCAATGAGCCTTCCCGGTCGGCCGCGTGAACGCCGCCGGTATGGTCAGGAAGCGCGCCCCGGAATGGGCCAGGTGTCTGTAGAGATAGGGAAAACGGAGGTCATAGCAGATGGAGAGGCCGACGGTTCCCCAAGGGGTTTCCGCGGTGACCGCCTGGCCGCCCGGCTCGTAGGCGCTCGACTCACGGTACGATTCGCCGCCGTCGAGGTCGACGTCGAACATGTGGATCTTGTCGTACCGGGCCACGATGGCACCATCCGGATCGAGCAGAAACGACCGGTTGGAGAATTTCGGACGACCCTCGGCACCGGCGGCGTCATCGTGTTTGACGATGATCGAGCCGAGCAGAAGCCAGACACCGGTCTCCGATGCAAGCTCGCGAAATCCCCGCAAACTTGGATCTTCGTCCTCGTGGCAGGTCTTCTCGGCCAAGGCCTTGCGGTTCAAGTCCATGACGTTGACGACCTCGGGCAGCATGACCATGTCGGCGCCGGCCTCGACCGCAGAGCGGATCAAGGCGCCGGCGTGTTCGAAGTTCACCTGGACATCCGGCCCCGACGTGGTTTGAACACATGCGGCCTTGAAAGTTTCAGCCACCCTACCCCCTAATTATCTGGTTTCAGCCGACGCCCAATTTGGCATCGAGGCGGCCCTCGGCATCGAGTTCGTAGATACCCGTGCAGTCACCGACGTATTCACCATCGGCGAAGATCTGCGGAACCGTATGGCTGCCGGCACGCTCCGTCATCTCCCGGCGTTTGCCGGGGCTCATCATGACGTCGATTTCCTCGAAAGCGACGCCTTTGCTTTTCAGCAACTTCTTGGCGCGGGCGCAAAAAGGACAGAAAGGGGTGGTGTAAATTTCGATCTTGCTCACGCTTGTTACGTCTCCCATCGCTCTGCCAGCACCACCCCTCGACACCTATATAGAAAACCCTGGCGCGAAAAAAAAGCTACCCGCTGTCGGTGCGCCCGTCTTCGGCCCGCACAACCCGCGCAGCCGTCAGCACGTCGACGCCCGACGCACCGGCCCATTTCAGGACTCCGGCACAGGCCGATACGGTTGAGCCCGTGGTCAGCACGTCGTCGACCAGGAGAACGCGTTTCCCGGAAATTGCGGCGAGCCCGCCGCGGCCGAGACGGAACGCCCCCTTGACGTTGCGGCGGCGGTCCCCGGCGGCGAGGCCGGTTTGCGGCGGTGTGCGGCGGCCACGGCGGAGCAAACCCGGCGCGTAAGCCGTACCGCTGCCCTGGGCAATGCGCCGCGCCAGTTCGGCCGATTGGTTGAACCGCCTGGCGATCAACCGGGTCCAATGCAACGGTACCGGCGTGACGAGGTCGGCCTCGGCAATCAATTCGGCGCCGGCCTGCCCCATCCATCGGGCCAAGGCCGACGCCATGTCCGTTCGGTCCCGGTGTTTGTAGTCGATAAGGATGCGGCGGCTATCCGCGTCGTAGGCGAAAGCGGCGCGGGCCCGGTCGAATATGGGACGCCGGCTCAGGCAGGGTCCGCAGAGGACGTCGTCACCGACCTCGAGGTCGAAGGGATACCCGCAACAGGAACAGAACGGTGCCGACAGGAACGACACCGTCTCCCAGCATTCGGCACACAGGCCGCCGTCACCGGTAACGGTGGCCCCGCAGGACAGGCAGCGCGGCGGCAAGGCAACATCGAGCACGCGTTTGGCCGCGGTGACGATGTCCGATCGGCCGAACCCGGCTCCGGCGTTTAAGGAGGTTCCCGACTGTGCCATAAACGGAGGATGTCGGATTCCATGACCGTGTTCAACCGCCGCGCCGTGCGCCAGCACCGCGACCGCGCCGCCGGCGCCTTGTCCGCCCACGATTTCCTGTTCCGGGAAACGGCCGAACGCCTGGCCGATCGCCTGACTGATATCAACCGACGGTTCGACCTCGGTCTCGACCTCGGCTGCCACGGCGGTGAACTGGCGGAGACGGTACAAGCCCGCGAACGCATCGGCCGGTTCGTCCAATGCGACCTGTCACCCGCCATGGCGGCCTTGGCCCGGTCGCACGGCGAACAGGCCACGATTGCCGCCGATGAGGAAGCTTTGCCTTTCGCCCCGGCCAGCTTCGACGTCGTCGTCAGCAATCTCAGCCTGCATTGGGTCAACGACCTGCCCGGTACCCTCAAACAGGTCCTGACGACGCTGAAACCGGACGGTTTGTTCCTCGCCGCCATGCTCGGCGGCCAGACGCTCCGCGAATTGCGCGATGCACTGACCCGCGCCGAAGCCGAGATCGAAGGCGGCCTGAGCCAACGGGTATCGCCGCTGGCGGAGGTCCGCGACGCCGGAGCACTGCTGCAGCGGGCAGGATTCGCCCTGCCGGTTGCCGATCGTGAGACGATCACCGTGTCCTATGGCGATCCCTTGAGGCTGATGACCGATTTGCGCGCCATGGGGGAGAGCAATGCGGTCCTATCGAAACGCCGGACGTTGACGCGACGGTCCACCCTGTTCCGCGCCGCCGAAATCTATATCGACGACTACGGCAATGCGGCCGGCCGCATCGACGCCACCTTCGAGGTCATCTTCATGACCGCCTGGGCGCCGCATCCCGACCAGCAACAACCCTTGCCCCGCGGCAGTGCCCGCCATCGCCTTGCCGATGCCGTCGACGGCAGGGAATACGGACCGGGTGAGGAGGGTCCGACCGGCGGCTGAACGACCGCATGCCCCACCTTCAGTTTGTTCCACATCAAGGAATTTCGGCGACATCTCGCTTTAGAATTGTTATTCAAACATGTAAATGCCATTTGCCGGTGAGCGGAACACCTCGGTGTTCAGGGCGACCGGCCACGAAACGAAGGCGACGACGGATGAGCGGTTGGGGCTGTCCGCACGAACTCAAGGGCACCTCGAAAAATGCCTTTGCGAGATCAAGGTGGCATTGCTGCTGTACTCCGGCCTCATGATTTTCGGCCTTCGCTCTTCGTTGAGCGTTTGATTTGGTGTCCAAACCCGTGTTCTGCGCG